>OFFE01000089.1_pt1 | contig 74773 bp, 55 predicted proteins | sample 1521371 | NCBI WGS metagenome assembly OFFE01 (sample SAMEA3504131, study PRJEB24116) | mouse gut metagenome | biome: mouse gut; feature: mouse-associated habitat; material: faeces | place: Denmark | collected 2011 | reverse complement strand
ATATTCATAAGGCAGGGGTCTGGCCACAAAGGGATAGGTTTCTTCTTTCATTCTGCATTTTCCTCTCATTCCGCCCTTAAGGCTTTTTTCATTGGTAGTATATGTAAATTTATTCCATATATTCACCATTTCAAAAAATCCCCGGTCCCGGCGCCTGAAATCCTGCCGGGGCCATGCCTGCGCGGTTCCCCGCCGGATTAAAACGCCTCCAGAAGCCCCCCGATTCCTTCTTTCTCGTAAACATCCTTGTAGTAGGCCACCTCTCCCCCGATCAGTTCGTCGATGACCCGCATGCCCAGCAGTTCCACCGGCGCCCGGTCATCCGTGAGGATACAGGTTCCTTTTTCATAGGGCACCAGATTTTCCGCCGTTTTTTCCATCATGGCATACAGATTTTCATCCGGAAGGGCTTTTGCGGCCTGCTCCAGGTTCGCCAGCATGGCCGGATTGTCCGACGCGAAAAGCTCCCTGTTGGTAGATCCTGTCACGTCCACCGTATATACCTCCCCAAACACCGAAGAAATGGTGTCGGCCAGGTATTGGTTGATATTCCCCTCCCCGCTGCCCCGCATATTCATATTCACCACCATGACACCGTTTTCCGTCAGATGTTCTTTTACCATCGTAAAAAACTCCACCGAGGACATCTGAAAGGGTATTGTGATGTCCTGGTAGGCATCCACCATAATCACATCATATTTTTTCTCTACCGCATTCAGGAAAGCCCTGCCGTCATAAGTGGTTACAGGCACATCCCCGGGCAGAAAAAAATACTCCCTGGCCAGGTGGGTGATCTTTTCATCGATCTCCACGCCCTCGATGTCCATCTCCCCGAAATATTTCCGGCACTGGGTGGCGTAAGTCCCCGTGCCCATGCCGAGAATCAGCACGGAGCAATCCTGGGGCGCCTCCTTCCCGCACATCAGCGGCGCCGCCAGACAATAATCGTAATACATTCCCGTGAGCCCCTGGTTTTTCATGTAGATGGACTGTACTCCGAAGAGCACATTCGTGGACAGAACCACACTTCTGTCGCTTTCTTTTACCTGCAGGTAATTGTAGACTGATTCGCCCTCATAAGTCAGCCTATCTTCCCAGAACGCGAAGCTGCCGGAAGTTCCTGTCACACAGCACAGCGCAAAGCAAAGGGAGGACACTGCCATTTTCCCCTTTCCCTTTCCGGCGCTGGCAAAATAAATAATGCCCAGGGCCAGCAGGATTGCGGCGAAAATCAGAAATGTGACGGAAGTTCCCACTGCGGGAATGGTCACGAAAGTGGGCACAAAGGTGCCGATGATGCTGCCTATGGTGTTAAAGGCCCCCAGGTTCCCCACGGTCTTGCCGCTTTCCTCCAGATTTCCCACGGAATACTTGGCCAGGGAAGGCGTCACCGTCCCCAGCAGGAACAGCGGAAACACAAAGATCACCATGCAGGCGGCAAACGCCGCAACGATCAGAAAATGACTGCTCACCGAAAAAATCAGAAGTGCGGAAATTCCCAGCACAATATATTTTCCCAGCACGGGAATGGCCCCGATCCACACGGCGGCTATCAGAATGCGCCTGTAGAGCCTGCCCGGGTCCGGGTTTTTGTCCGCGCTCCTTCCCCCGTAAATGTTTCCCAGCGCCATGGCGATCATGATGGTGCCGATGATAATGGTCCAGACGATCTGGGAGGAACTGAAATAGGGCGCAAGCAGCCTGCTGGCCCCCAGCTCCACCGCCATCACGGACATACCCGCAAAGAATTCCGTCAGATACAAAAATATTTTGTTTTTTAATATTTTAGGTTCGTTTGTCATACCCATCCTTTTCCCTTATATGATCCTATCCATGCGGTCCGGCGCCATATGGACCGGCGCCGAAGCCTTTTCTTATGGCCGGCACAAAACCCCTACAGTCCCGCGATATCCACCAGCGTCAGCTCCTGCCCCGCGTTTTCCAGGCTGGTCACCAGCGCCCTGGCCGTGTCCATGGAGGTGATGCAGTTGACGCCTGTCTCTATGGCATTGCGCCGGATCAGGAAGCCATCCCTGGACTTATCCCGCCCCTGGGTGGGCGTGTCAATGACCAGGTCTATTTTATGTCCCAGAATCAGGTCCATGACCGTGGGCGACTCCTGGGAAATCTTGTTCACCTTTCTGGCCTTCACGCCCGCCTCCTTCAGCGCCGCCGCCGTGCTTCTGGTGGCATAAATCGTGTAGCCCAGCTTTTCAAAGCGGCGGCCGATCTCGATGGCCTCCCCCTTGTCCGCGTCCTTCACGGTGATGATCAGGTTCTTATGCCTGGGCAGATTCACCCCGGCTCCCAGAAACGCCTTGTAGAGCGCCTCATGGAACTGCTTTGCAATCCCCAGGCACTCGCCGGTGGACTTCATCTCTGGTCCCAGGCTGATCTCCGCGCCCCGGATTTTCTCAAAGGAAAATACCGGCATCTTGATGGCATAATAGGCCGCCTCTGGCTGCAGGCCCGGTTCATAGCCCAGTTCCCTGATGGTTTTGCCCAGAATGACCTCCGTGGCCAGATCCACAATGGGAATCCCCGTGACCTTGCTGATATAGGGCACGGTCCGGGAGGAGCGGGGGTTCACTTCTATGACATACACGTCCTCCCCTATGGCGATAAACTGGATATTGATCAGTCCCTTCACATGCAGGGCCTTTGCCAGTCTCCGGGTGTATTCGGCAATTTTGTCCTTCACCAGCCTGCCTATGGTGTGGGCCGGATAAACGGAAATGCTGTCCCCGGAATGTACGCCTGTCCGTTCAATATGCTCCATGATACCGGGAATCAGGATATCGGTGCCGTCGCACACGGCATCCACCTCGATCTCCTTGCCCTGAAGATATTTATCCACCAGAATCGGGTGATCCTGGGCAATCCGGTTGATGATGGCCATAAATTCCTCGATCTCCCCGTCGGACAGGGCGATCTGCATTCCCTGGCCTCCCAGCACATAGGAGGGACGCACCAGCACCGGGTATCCCAGCCTGCCTGCCACCGCTTTCGCTTCCTCCGCGGTGTACACCGTTCCTCCCGCGGCCCGGGGAATCCCGGTCTCCTCCAGGATTTTGTCAAAAAGCTCCCTGTCCTCCGCCGCGTCCACATCTTCGGCCTTTGTGCCCAGAATGGGCACGCCCATTTTCATCAGGCTCTCGGTGAGCTTGATGGCCGTCTGGCCGCCGAACTGCACCACGGCCCCCTGGGGCTTTTCAATATCCACAATCGCCTCCACATCCTCCGCTGTCAGAGGCTCGAAGTAAAGCTTGTCCGCAATGTCAAAATCCGTGCTCACCGTCTCGGGATTGTTATTGATAATGATGGTCTCATACCCTGCCCTGGAAAAAGCCCATGTGGCATGGACGGAGCAGTAGTCAAATTCGATTCCCTGGCCGATGCGGATGGGACCGGATCCCAGCACCAGCACTTTCTTTCTGGGAGTTTCCCTCTGTGCGATCCCCTCTTCCCCGGAAACATCCCGGCCTGCAGATGCCCCGGCGTCACCATTGTCCGGCGTTTCCCCTGCGCAGGCCTCGCACTCTCCTCCGTAAACGGAATAATAATAGGGCGTGGAGGCCGCAAATTCCGCAGCGCAGGTGTCCACCATCTTATAGACGGCGTGAATGCCGTGTTCCCGGCGCAGCGCCCTGATCTCCCCTTCGGATTTCCCCGCAAGCTTCCCGATGACACTGTCCGGAAATTCCAGCCGCTTTGCCTCCCGCAAAAGCTCCGGCGTCAGCTCCGAGGACTTCAGTGCCCCTTCCATCTCCACCAGAATGGCAATTTTATCAATAAACCAGATATCTATCATCGTGATCTCGTGTATCTCGTCGTAGCTGATGCCCTTCCTCACCGCCTCCGCAATCATCCAGATCCGGCGGTCATCCACAATCCGCATTTTTTCCTTCAGCTCCTCCGTGGAGAGGGCGCTGAAATCATAGCTCAGCAGACAGTCCACATGCTGCTCCAGGGAACGGACTGCCTTCATCAGGGCGCCCTCAAAGCTGTCGCAGATGCTCATGACCTCCCCGGTGGCCTTCATCTGGGTGGTAAGGGTACGCTTTGCCGTGATAAACTTGTCGAAAGGCAGTCTGGGAATCTTCACCACGCAGTAATCCAGCGCGGGTTCAAAGCTGGCATAGGTTTTCTGTGTTATGGCATTTTTGATCTCGTCCAGGGTATAGCCCAGCGCAATCTTGGCGGCCACCTTTGCGATAGGGTATCCCGTGGCCTTGGAGGCCAGGGCCGAAGAACGGCTCACCCGGGGATTCACCTCGATGACACAGTACTCAAAGCTGGTGGGATGCAGGGCAAACTGCACATTGCAGCCTCCCGTGATCTCCAGTTCGCTGATAATATGCAAAGCGGAAGTGCGCAGCATCTGGTATTCCTTGTCTCCCAGGGTCTGGGAAGGAGCCACCACGATACTGTCCCCGGTGTGTACGCCCACAGGATCGATGTTTTCCATATTACACACAGTGATACAGTTTCCCGCACCGTCCCGCATGACCTCGTATTCGATTTCCTTCCAGCCCGCGATACAGCGCTCCACCAGCACCTGCCCCACTCTGGAAAGACGCAGGCCGTTCTCCAGAATTTCCTCCAGCTGCGCCTGGTTCCCGGCAATTCCGCCCCCGGAACCGCCCAGGGTATACGCCGGCCTGAGCACCACGGGATATCCTATGGAATTGGTAAAGGCAATGCCCTCCTCCACGGTTTCCACCACCATGGACGCCGCGCAGGGCTCCCCGATTCTCTCCATCAGGTCTTTGAATTCCTGCCGTCCCTCCGCATTGCGTATGGTGGCCGCGCTGGTTCCCAGAAGGGTTACGCCATGGGCGGCAAGAAAGCCCGATTCCTCCAGTTCCATCCCCAGGTTCAGTCCCGCCTGGCCTCCCAGGGTCGGCAGAATACTGTCAGGTTTTTCCTTTTCTATGATCTGCTCCAGCACCTTCACGGTCAGGGGCTCAATATATACTTTATCCGCGATATCCTTGTCCGTCATGATGGTGGCCGGGTTGGAATTCACCAGAATAACCTCCACACCCTCTTCTTTCAGGGAACGGCAGGCCTGGGTTCCCGCATAGTCGAACTCTGCCGCCTGACCGATGACAATGGGCCCGGAACCTATCACCATGACTCTTTTCACATTGGGATTCTTAGGCATGAATACCGCCTCCTTTCATCATTTCAATGAACCGGTCAAACAGATACCCTGAGTCCTGGGGACCGGGGCAGGCCTCCGGATGATACTGCACCGTAAAAATGGCCTTTCCCGTGTAGGACAGTCCCTCGTTGGTGCCATCGTTGACATTGACGAAAGCCGGCACCGCCACTTCCGGATCCAGCTTGTCCATATCCACCACATAGCCGTGATTCTGGGAAGAAATATACACTTTTCCGGTCATCAGGTCCTTCACCGGATGATTCCCTCCCCTGTGTCCGTATTTCATTTTGTAAGTATCCGCCCCCGTGGCAAGCGCCATCAGCTGATGCCCCAGGCATATGGCAAAAATGGGAATATCGGTGTCATAGAGTTTTTTGATCTCTCGAATAACAGAAGTGCATTCTTTCGGATCCCCGGGACCGTTGCTGAGCATAATCCCATCGGGACACGATGCGATGATTTCTTCCGCGGAAGTAAACGCGGGGTAAACCGTCACCTGGCATCCCCTCTCCGCAAGGGAACGGGCAATATTGGCCTTGGCGCCCAGGTCCAGAAGGGCCACCTTCAGTCCGGCTCCGTTCAGTTCCCTCACCAGCGCAGGCCTTTTCTCCCTCCCGCCATCTTTGTAAAATGCCGGATCAAACCTTGCCGCCCCGGAAAGGGGTCCGTTCTCCTCCAGGGAACGGGAAGGACTGACCACATATTTCTCCCTGCAGGTTACTTTTTCCACCACTTTGCCCGTGGTATATGCCCTCAGCTCCGGAAGAATTTCTTTTACGGAAAAAGAAGGATTTGTAGTTATCATTCCGTTCATGGTACCCTTTTCCCGCAGAATCTTCGTCAGCGCCCTGGTATCAATCCCCGCGATGCCGGGCACATGGTTCTCCTCCAAAAATTCCTGCAGGGTGCAGTCACAGCGGAAATTGCCGGGGAGCCGGGAAATTTCCTTTACAATAAAACCGTCCGGCCAGGGACCCGACGATTCCATGTCTTCCCTGCAGATCCCGTAATTGCCCATCAGGGGATAGGTCATGCACACAGCCTGGCCGGCATAGGATGGATCTGTCAGCACTTCCAGATACCCTGCCATGGATGTATTGAACACGATTTCGCTGATGATTTCCCTATCCGCGCCAATGTGAGTTCCCTCAAATACGGTGCCGTCCTCCAAAATCAAAAACGCCTTCATATCGTTTCCCTCCCTTGCTGTCAGATGCCCTGCAGAATGTCATCCTGCCCGGGCATGTTTTCCAGTCAGAACATTCGCATTATTATAGCACAGAAAAGAAAACCCGGCAACGATTTTATTTGGCATCCCTCATGGCCAGCGCCGCCTGCTGTCTCTGCCAGAGAGGAACCGGGTCAGCAGCGACGGTTCTGCTTTTCAGGTGGCAGACCCATTCCCGGTTTTAAAAAAATGCGGAAAGCCTTGCGAACCTGTCCAATCTATTATATGATACAGATAGTCCGCAATGATCCGGAAACGGTTCCCCGGCTGCTGCGCCGGGAAATGCCAAAACCCTGTTCCCCACGCCGGATTTTCATGCAGGGCCGGGGCATCCGGGCGGAGGACAAGGATCCGGGTCTGCGCTGCCCATCCGCGCCCTACGGCTCCTGCATGACAATGAAACAAGAAAAGAGGTATCGATATGACCATTGATGAAAAAGCCCTTATGATGCACGAAAAATGGAACGGAAAACTGGAAACCGTTTCAAAGGCACCCGTAAAATCCCGGGAAGATTTGTCCATAGCCTACACCCCCGGCGTCGCGGCGCCCTGCCGGGTGATAGCCGATGACCGGGATGCCGCTTACCGGTATACCATGAAATCAAACACTGTGGCCGTGGTTTCAGACGGAAGCGCCGTTCTGGGACTGGGCAACATCGGCCCCCATGCCGCCATGCCAGTCATGGAAGGAAAAGCCGTACTTTTCAAAGAATTCGGCGGCATCAATGCCGTTCCCATCTGCCTGGACACCCAGGATACCGAAGAAATCATCAAGGCCGTCACCTGGCTTGCCCCTGCTTTCGGCGGCATCAATCTGGAGGATATCAGCGCCCCCAGATGTTTTGAAATCGAGGAACGTCTAAACGAAATTCTGGATATTCCTGTCTTTCATGATGATCAGCACGGTACCGCCATCGTGGTGCTGGCAGGCATCATCAACGGCCTGAAAGTGGTAAATAAGAAAAAGGAAGACTGCAAGGTAGTTGTAAACGGCGCCGGAAGCGCCGGGATTGCCATCACAAAGCTGCTGCTGACCTACGGCTTCCCTCATATTATCATGTGCGACAAGGCCGGAATCCTCTCAAAGTCCACCGAAGGCTTAAACTGGATGCAGCAGAAAATGACCCAGGTAACCAACCCGGAGGGACAGACCGGTACTCTGGCAGACGCCCTGAAAGGCGCCGATATCTTCGTGGGTGTATCGGCTCCCAAAATTGTCACCGGAGACATGGCTGCTTCCATGAACCATGACGCCATTCTCTTTGCCATGGCAAATCCCGTGCCGGAGATTATGCCCGACGAGGCCAAAGCCGCAGGCGTACGGGTGGTTGGCACCGGACGCAGCGATTTCCCCAACCAGGTGAACAATGTGGTGGCCTTCCCCGGTATTTTTAAAGGCGCCCTGGAAGGCCGCGCCGCAAGAATCACGGAGGAGATGAAACTTGCGGCCGCAGAGGCCATAGCGGGTCTGGTGCCCGAAAATGAACTGAACGAGGACAACATCATGCCGGAGGCCTTCGATCCCCAGGTGGCGGAGGTGGTGGCCCGGGCGGTAAAATCCCACATCCGGCCCTGTCCCGGCAAATAAGCCGTTTTTTTCCGGAGGGGGCAGAAAGTCCCGCCCCGCTTTTAGCCAGGTCTCCCGGGACGGACACCTGCGGGGAATGCCTCAGACATCCGTCCTGCCGCCCGGAGAAAATCATAATCCATACACAGAAAGGAAAGGTGAGAAAATGCTGCAGGATCCGCTGACGCTGTACAAACTGATCGTGCTCTATATGCTGAACCGGGTCAATTTTCCCCTGACCAACGCCCAGGTCAGCGATTTTATCCTGGACCGGGAGTACACCAATTACCTCACGCTCCAGCAGGTTATCAATGAATTGACCGACACCAGGATGATCACTTCCCAGACCATACATAACCGCACACACCTGTCCATCACCCAGGACGGCCGGGAAACCCTGCGTTTTTTCCAGAACCGGATCAATCACGGCATCAAGGAGGACATCGACACCTATTTCAGGGAGAATGAATATGTCCTCCGCAATGAGGTATCCGTGCTGGCAGATTATTATTTCCGGGCCGGAACCGGAGAGTACGAGACGCATCTGGTGGCAAAAGACAGGGGCGTCAGCCTGGTGGACATCCGTCTGTCCGTGCCCACGGAGACAATGGCGGATCAGATCTGTGCCAACTGGCAGAAAAAAAACCAGGAATTATACCAGTACCTTGTAAGCCAGCTTTTCTGACAGGGTCCTGCCCCGGAATGCCTGTTCCGGGAGACATGTTATTTTGACGGATGTTTCCGCGCACACAAAGGAAGCGAAGTACCCCTTTCAGGAGTTCTCCGCTTCCCTTTTTATTTTCTGCATATGTTCCCGTATCCTGGCCTCATAACCGTTGCCGGTGGGTTTATAAAACTCCCTGCCATCCAGCTCATATGGCAGATACTGTTGTCTCACGTAGTGATTGGGATAGTCATGGGCATAGCGATAGCCGGCGCCATGTCCCAGCCTGGCCGCCCCTTTGTAATGGGCATCCTGCAAATGGGCAGGAATGGGCAGGTTCCCGCTTTTTCCCACTTCCTCCATGGCGCCGAAGACAGCCATGCAGGCAGCATTGCTCTTGGGCGCGCAGGCCACATAGGAAGCGGCCTGGGACAGTATGATCTGGGCCTCCGGCATTCCGATCCGCTCCACCGCCAGGGAGGCGTTTACCGCCACCGCCAGCGCCTGGGGATCCGCGTTCCCCACATCCTCCGCCGCGCAGATCATAATCCTCCTGGCGATAAACGCCACATTTTCCCCCGCGTAAAGCATTCTGGCCAGATAATACACCGCCGCGTCAGGATCGGACCCCCGCATGCTTTTAATGAAGGCCGAAATCGTGTCATAATGGTTATCCCCGCTTTTGTCATACCGCACTGCCCTTTTCTGGATACACTCCTGGGCCACGTCCAGCGTGATATGGATCCTGCCGTCCCCGCTCCGGGCGGTACTCATGATGCCCAGCTCAATGGCATTCAGGGCATGCCTGGCATCCCCGCCGGAAATATCCGCCAGAAAATCCAGGGCCTCCTCATCGATCACCGCGTCGTAAGCTCCCATCCCCCGGTCCCTGTCGTAGACAGCTTTTTTCAGAAGCTCCCTCACCGCCTCCATGGGAATGGGTTTCAGTTCAAAAATAATAGAACGGGACAACAAAGCCCCGTTGACTTCAAAATATGGATTTTCCGTGGTTGCGCCGATAAGAATCAGCGTGCCATCCTCCACAAAGGGAAGCAGATAATCCTGCTGGGTTTTATTGAAACGATGGATCTCGTCAATAAACAGAATCGTCCTCCTGGCATACATTCCCTGCAGCTGCCCGGCCTTCGCCACCACCTCTTCCATATCCTTTTTGCCGGCCACCGTGGCGTTGATCTGGGTAAACTCAGCGCTGGTGGTGTTGGCAATCACCCTTGCCAGGGTGGTTTTGCCCGTGCCGGGAGGCCCGTAGAAAATCACGGAGCTGATCTTATCCGCCTTGATGGCCCGGTAAAGCAGCTTGTCCTTTCCGATGATATGTTCCTGGCCTGCCACTTCCTCCAGCGTCCTGGGACGCATTCTTGCCGCCAGGGGAGCCTCCTTCTCCATATCGTTATTCCGCATATAATCAAATATATTTAAGTCCATTTACCCGACCCTGCCGTTTTCTTTTCCCTCTTCTGTCCGTCCTGGGCTTATCCTTCGCCCATCTGCCAGAAAGCAATTAGCAACGCGCCCTACCGCTTCAGATACACTTCGTTCTCGTGAACCGTCACGGATTCCAGGCTGCGCAAAAAGCTGGAAATTCTGCTGAAACCGAACTGTTTGAAATCCAGCTGCTTGTACTTTTTGTGCAGTTCATCGTTCAGGCTGGCCAGATTTTCCACCATACCGCCGTTTTTCTCTATCATACGGCAGATCTCCTGCTCCAGTTCCTCCTTGGTAAGGGTGGAACAGCGTTCCACATAATACTGGTTGCTGATCTTTTTCACATGCAGATCGGGAAATTCCTGCCCCAGCATGGTACTCAGCTTGGAGTAGCCGTAATTTCGCACGTCAAAATCCGTAAATTTGTCATTCAGCCGGTTTCCAAGCTGTGCCAGATCCACCTGCCTGCCGCCGTTTTCATTGATCAGGGCCAGAATCACCTGACGCACTTCGGCGATGGAAGTCACATTCTGCTCTTCTGACGAGACAACATCCTGGCTGCCGCTGTACTCGTTTGCCTTGGACTGCTTCTCCTCCATATTCTGCTCTGCCACCAGATTCAGATGGATGAATTTGTTGCAGGCCCGGGTGAGCGCCAGGGGCGTTTTGGACTCGCCCATCCCCAGCACAAACATATTCTCCTCGCGCAGGCGCATGGCAAGCCTGGTAAAGTCAGAATCACTGGTGACCAGGCAGAATCCCTGAACCTTGTTTTTATAGAGAATATCCATGGCATCGATGACCATGGCCATATCCGTGGCATTTTTTCCGGTGGTATAGGAAAACTGCTGCACCGGCATAATGGAATGCTCCAGCAATAGGCCCTCGGACCAGCCGTTTGCCCTGGACCAGTTGCCGTAAATACGTCTGTAACTGGTCAGCCCGTACTTTTCAAGCTCTTCAAATATGGTAACCGCATATTTGGAACTGATATTGTCCGCATCAATCAGTACCGCAAACTGCATTTTCTCATTGGACAAGTTTTCTGTATTCTCTTCCATACCGACTCCTATCTGTCCGCGCTTCCGGCATATTCTGCCGGGCACGCATCCCGTCTTTTGCCGCGCTTCCCTGCTGTCTCCTGAAACCTTTGTCTTATTATATTCTTTTTATGGGACAAATTCAAGACAAAAGCCAATAATATCTGTTACTATCTTTTCCTGTGGCAAGTGTACAGGATCCCGGCGATCAGACAAAACAGAGACACCACATGCAGAAACCCCCTGGCAAAGCCAAACCAAAAAGCCGCCGGTCCCTCTGTCTCGGTTATCATCAGGGCAATGCCGTTCAGAAGTAACCCTATGGGCAGCAGTACCGATGGTTTCCGCCTGCCCCACAGCCCGCTGTTTCCCGGCTCCACACAGCTTCTCTCCCTCAGGCCTGCCAGGATTTTGTCCAGACGCACAATCTGCCTGATAAATACAATGGCCAGCGCCGTCAGCAGACAGGCAAAGCCCAGCGTCATCCCGATAACTGCCTTGTCCTGGCTGTTGGCGGCACAGACCAGTTCCACCACAGCGGCAGCTATTTCCAGAACCGCGGCTATTTTGAACATCCATCTGGCCCTCTCATAATGTTCAATGCTTGATTCCACATCTGTATACAGCTCAAAAGGCCCCTCCACCGCTTTCTTCCGCAAAATCACCCACGGCCCCCACAGGCATACGATCTCCACATTCATTTCCCTCATAAATTCCCTATAATCCTTTTTCACCCGGAAGAATCCCTCCGTCAGGTCTACCTGATACAGGTATTCTCCGGGCCGGCAGGCTTCAAAACGGAAGAATCCGGCCAAAAAACCCGTCATTGCATAACCCTTCCGGGACATTTCATTCAGATACTCCGTCTCTTTTTCCTTATCCGTATACAGCCGAAATGTTATCATAACTCCTCCATTTTCTCCGCGTTTCGCAGCAATTCCTGCAGACGCCTTTTTTCCTCATAAAAGACCTTCCTGCCTAAATCCGTGATCAGATATTCTTTCTTCTTCCGGGAATCCGTCTCCTCACTGTAAATCCCGATCCAGCCTTTTTCCAGCATGGACTGTATGGCGCCGTACAAGGTTCCCGGTCCCGGTACCACCCTGCCTTTTGTCAGTTCCCCCACCTCCTGTATGATACCGTATCCGTGATTCGGTCTTCTCACGGAAAGCAGAATATAAAACATACTTTCCGTCAACGGAATGTTTTTCTCCATATTTTCCCCATTTCTGCGCGGCCTTTTGCGCATGTCAAGTTTGCGAATGCCGTGCAGACACAAACTTCCCTGCCTGCCCCCTTCCCGGACGCCCCCTATTTTGCCGCGCCCTCTGCGTTACCGCGCCCCCTGTTTCACCGTGCCCCATGCGTTGCCGCACCCCTGCGTTGCCGTGCCCCTTGTCTTGCCGCACCCCTGCGTTGCCGCTCCCCCTGTCTTGCCGCGCCCTCTGCGTTACCGCGCGTGGCTTTATATCGTCCCTCTATATATCGTATATCGATATATCTTTTTATAATATATCACCGGACGATATATTTGTCAATAAAATCTTCCCCTGATTCACCACATACGCCTGCATGTCTGATCCGTCCTGATTCATATTTAACCCCATTTCTGCGCGGCCTTTTGCGCATGTCAAGTTTGTGGATGCCGCGCAGACACAAACCTGGGATTGAAAATTTTCAATTTTCAATCTTCTCACTTTTTTAAAGTTTCAACAGTTCACGGTTCCTATGTATTCCGTATTTTTTATGAAATTTTTGCAAAAAGACTTGTTTGTGACGTAACGTAATAAGGTATACTATAAAGCAATACGAGGAGGTGTGACATGCATAAACAGAAAGCCATACCACAAGGTTATATGACCGTTGGCGAAGTCGCCAAAAAAATGGACATTACTGTACGGACATTACAACATTACGATAGAGAGGGCTTACTTTCCCCCTCTTCCATGAGTGAAGGAGGGCGAAGGTTATATACAGACAGAGACATCGTAAAACTTCATCAGATTTTATCGCTCAAACATTTAGGATTTTCTTTGGACGACATAAAAAACCGGCTGATCCCACTTGATACACCAGATGAAATTGCTGATGTTCTAATGGAGCAGGCAGCCGCTGTCAAACGGAAAATAGAAAGTCTGTCTGAATCACTCAGGGAATTGGAATTGTTGCGGGAAGAAGTCCTTCAAATGCAGTCTGTTGATTTCAAAAAATATGCTGATATTATTGTTAATTTACAGATGAAAAACGATTTCTATTGGCTGATTAAACATTTTGACGACCAGACCCTTGACCATATTCGCAGCCGTTTTGATAAAGATAGCGGAATGGTTTTTATGAATACTTTCATGCAGCTTCAGGACGAAGCAATAAGGCTTCAAAATGCAGGGGTTTCCGCGGACAGTGATGAGGGACAAACTTTTGCAAAAGCCTACTGGGATATGATAACAGATTTTACGGGCGGAGATATGAACATGCTTCCCAGGCTTATGGAATTAGGGCAATTTCAAAATACAGACCATGAATGGAAAGAAAAGCAGGAAATTGCCAACACATATATCGGGCAGGCATTGGACTTCTATTTTTCACATTTAGGCATTGACCCATTTCAGGAGGAAACCGAATGAGTGAAGCTATAAAAATCAGCAGTCTGACAAAGAGTTACGGAACGCACATTGTGCTGAATGGTCTGGATTTTTGCATACATCAGGGAGAAATTTTTGCTCTGCTGGGCGTAAATGGTGCGGGAAAAACCACATCCCTTGAATGTATTGAGGGTTTACGAAAATATGACAGCGGAAGCATTATCATAAACGGAATCATGGGGATTCAATTACAGTCAGCGTCTTTGCCGGAACATATAAAACCACTGGAAGCCGTTAAGTTGTTTGCCAAATGGAATAAGGCATCTCCTGATAAAAAAACACTTGACGCTCTGGGCATTTATGAATTTGCCAAAAAACAGTATTGTCAGTTGTCAACAGGGCAAAAGCGGCGGCTTCATTTAGCGCTTGCCTTAACACGAAATCCGGATATTCTGTTTCTTGATGAACCAACCGCAGGACTGGATGTTCAGGGACGCCTGTCCTTACATGAGCAAATCCGGCAGCTGAAAGCAATGGGAAAGACAATTATATTGGCAAGCCACGATATGACAGAAGTGGAAAATTTATGCGACCGGATTGCCATTCTTTCCGGCGGTAAAATTGCCTTTACCGGGACTGTCCAGCAGTTGGTCAAAACAATCGGAAAGCATTATAATATCACAATCCAGACTGAAAACGGAATGGAAAAATATGAATCTGAAAATATTGGAGACTCTCTGCTTACACTGCTTATGCAGTATAAAGAAAAAGGAGAAACCATAGTAGATATTCAGATAGACCGGGGTTCACTGGAACAACACTTTATAAAAATTGCAAAGGAGGCATAACAATGGGAGCATTTCTGTATGGAGTTGCTTTACAATGGAAATTAGATATCAGGAGCAAAACATTACTTATCACCTGCTATATCGTTCCGCTTATATTCTTTGCAATCATGGGCGGCATATTTACGTCAGTTATGCCGGAAGCGAAATATACGCTTATTCAGTCCATGACTGTATTCGGCGTGACAATGGGAGCGTTAATTGGCCTGCCCCCTTCTCTTGTTGAAATTTATGGCAGTGATATCAAAAAGGTCTATAAAGCAAATGGTGTTCCATCGATTTTGGGTCTTGCCTTAACCAACATTTCAGCGTATATTCATTTGTTCATTATGAGCATTATTTTATATATTGCCGCACCACTGGCCTTTCATGCTGAAATACCAAACAATCCCAGCGTGTACTTCATCAGCCTTGCTGTTTTTATTGCAGTATCACTTAGTATTGCCAGCATAATCGGTCTGGCAGTAAAAGACCCGGCGAAAACCTCTATGTTTTCTATTATTGTTTTTTTACCGTCAATCATGCTTTCCGGAATTATGTTTCCGATGGAACTGCTTCCAGAAGTGTTTGAAACAATAGGAAAATTATTTCCGGCTACATGGGGATATAAACTAATGGCAGAAAATGCTTTGAAGTTCCAATGCCTTTTGCCACTACTCCTGATTTTTGTTTTATCTACTGTTATATGTAATATTCTGTTACGGAAAATTGATAAATAGCAAAATCGGCCAAGCCGGCGGGCGGTAAAATGAGCGGGCTTCGCGCCGTACGACAGCCCCATGAATATTTCAAAGCACCGGGGCCGCCCTTTATCCGGGCTTGTGGCATGAGGACACATTCCAAGGCAGATCCAACTCCTTAAGATTGGTACTTTGAAGTAACATACTCCTTTTTCAATTGCAGTTTGCGGAAACTCAGGGAAAGCCCAAAATGAAAAAGGTGGTGAATCTCTTCACCACCTTAAAATCTAATTTCAAATCATCGGGGCGTGTTTTCTATTGTTTTGCCAGAAACATCATAATGTCATTGCTGCGTGCGATGAACCTGGCCATGGCTTCAGGGGCAAGGGGCGCCTGCTGAATCTTTGCCAGATCATAGAGCTGTTCACAGATCATGTCCACATTCTCACCCTCCTGGTGATCGTTGACATACTGTACAAGGGGATGGTTTGCATTGAGGATCAGTGTCTCTCCCTCCCCGCCGAAGCCTCCCATATCCATGCCGGGCATGGAATACATCTTCATCATATCCTGCATACGCCGGGTCTCCTCGGACAGCGTCAGCACGGAAGAAATCTTTTCATCCTTCAGCTTCTCCACCTTCACGGTGAGCTTGTCATTGTCCAGGACCTTCTTCATGATCTCGCCCAGGGCCTTTGCCTGCTCTTCCAGTTCCTTCTCTGTCTCCTGGTCAGTCTCGGACTTCAGGGCATCCGTCACATCCGCATCGATTCTCCTGAATTTCACACCCTCATTCTTGGACTCCAGCTGCTGGATAAAAGGCTGGTCAATATTGTGGGTCAGAATGACGGCTTCCATGCCGTTCTCCTTAAACATTCTGACATACTGGCCCTGCTGCTGCTCATCGGTGACATAATAGATGGTCTTTTCCTTCTTCTCCTCTTCGTCCCCGGTTTCATCCTTGTCGGACACCACCTCGGCCTCCACCTTTTCACCGTTCTCGTCCACGGCATTGCCGGTTCCCCCGGTCTCCTCACCTTCTGCTTCCTCACCTTCGCCGGCGGGCTTCACCTCCAGGCACTCGGGCAGTGTGAGATATTTGCCGTCCAGATTTTTGAACAGGATATAGTCGTTCATTCTCTCGCAGAACTTGTCGTCCTTCAGGCAGCCGAACTTGATAAAGGGGCTGATGTCATCCCAGTATTTGTCATACTCTTCCTTCTCGGTCTTGCACATACCGGAAAGCTTGTCTGCCACTTTCTTGGAAATATATTCTGAAATCTTCTTTACAAAACCATCATTCTGCAAAGCGCTTCTGGACACATTCAGGGGCAGATCCGGACAGTCGATGACGCCCTTCAGAAGCATCAGAAATTCCGGAATCACTTCCTTGATATTGTCCGCGATAAATACCTGGTTATTATATAATTTAATGGTGCCCTCGATGGATTCATACTCCATATTGATCTTGGGGAAGTACAAAATTCCCTTCAGGTTGAAAGGATAGTCCATGTTCAGGTGAATCCAGAACAGCGGCTCTTTATAGTCATGGAAAACCTTGCGGTAAAATTCCAGATACTCTTCCCTGGTGCAGTCATTGGTATGCTTTGTCCACAGGGGCCTGGTCTCATTCAGCAGCTCCGGGCGCTTCCTGATCTTCAGCTTCACCGGCTCCGGCTCTTTTTCCTCTGTCCCGGCATCGTTCCCTTCCGCCTCCGTTTTCTCCTCTTCCTTCTTCTCTTCTTCCTTCTTTTCCGGCTGGATCACTTCCAGCACCACATCATCCTCCAGCTTCTCGTCTTCCCTGATGATCTGGGTCTCCGTGGTGTCTGCCTTGGACAGATACAGTTCCGTGGGCATGAAGGAACAGTATTTCCTGATCACTTCCCGCGCCTTGTATTCATTGCAGAATTCCAGGCAGTCTTCGTTCAGGAACAGAGTTATGGAAGTACCCACTTCCGTCCTGTCCCCATCCTCCATGGAGAACTCCGTGCCGCCATCGCATTCCCAGTGGACAGCCTTTGAACCTTCCTTGTAGGATAAAGTATCAATATGCACCTCGTCGGCCACCATGAACGCTGAATAAAAGCCCAGTCCGAAATGTCCGATGATCTGGTCCGCATTGCTCTTATCCTTGTATTTTTCAATGAAATCGGCGGCGCCGGAGAAAGCAATCTGGTTGATATACTCTTCCACCTCGTCCGCGGTCATTCCCAGACCATTGTCGGTTACCGTCAGGGTCTTCTTCTCCGGGTTGACCACCACATCAATACGCGCCTTATAGCCTTCCGGCAGCGTATACTCGCCCATCATATCCAGCTTCTTCAATTTCGTCACGGCATCACAGCCATTGGAAATCAGCTCCCTGTAAAAAATGTCATGATCGGAGTACAGCCACTTTTTGATAATCGGAAAAATGTTTTCACTGTTGATTGATAAACTACCGCTCTTTGCTGCCATTTTCAACATCCCTTTCTTTTCTCTTTTTTTGTCTTGCAGAACCTCATAAATTCCGGTTTTCAAACCCTGAGATTAAGTTTAAGACGGGCTCTCCCAAATGTCAAGCATAAATTAGCACTCATTTTGCATGAGTGCTAATAATTATCGTGAAAAGCCTGAAAATAAGGCATTTTCAGAAATCTAAATTTTTTCTAAACTGGTTCGTGTCCCAAAATACTCTCTGCGGGTATATGTCACCGTTTTGGAAAATTTGTGCCGTACAAGGGCGCAGACAGGATACAGAACCTGAATCCGCCGCAAAAATCACGAAAATAAAGAATACGCATAACCGGCATGATTATGGGAAAACGCTCCGGGGTCAGTCCGGAAAATACCTGGCATACACGTCAAAAAAGTCCATGGTCACCAGGGCGTCATCATGCAGCAGGTTTATTTCCTCCCACACTTTTGTATTCAGCTGCCGGGCCAGGGTTCCCACAAAGGCGTCATATTCCTGCCCGAACACTTCCCTGCGTCTTTCCTCCACAATGGTCAGCTTGTTCAGATCTGTCTGCTCCCTGTCGAAGGTACTGATACATTTGATAATATGATACCCCACCTCCGTCTCAATGACCTCGCTGACCTGGTCTGTCTCCAGGGAAAAGGCGGTCTCCTCGAAAGCGGGATCCATCTCCCCTTTGCCGAAGGAATACGTAATCACGGAATCCTCACTGTAACGGGATGCCAGATCCACAAAATCCTCCCCTTCCTCCACCGCCATTCGCTGGACCTCCCGGGCGGTTTCAAGGATCCCCTGCTTCATCTCATCAGAATAATCGATTTTCTCCCCTGCCCCATCCGTGACGCAGGTGCGGAACAGAATATGCTGCACGGTGATGGTACGGGCCTCGTCATCGCTGATCTCGGGTTTGACATCCTGAATGATATAGCGGTAAACTTTGTCTGCCAGGGCGTATTCCCGGTACAACTGCTCTATGGTATCGTCACTCACGCCCAGAAGCTCCTTCTCCCGTTCTGCCAGGGAGCCAAAATATTCTTCCGCCGCCTTCTCCACCTTTTTATTTTCGGATTCATCCAGTTCCACACCCCTGGCTTCCGCCAGCAGGTACATGGTCTTGATCTGGGCCATTTTCGCCAGGACAGTATCTTTCACATTTTCCTCCAGCGTGACCCCGTCCCGGGATACATTCCAGACTGCTGTCCCGTAGACACTTTCGTACTGGTTCTGGGTGTTGGTCAGATATACCATCATTTCCGGTACGGTACACACACTGCTGCCGATCCGGAACACCTCATTCCTGCCCAGGCCCGTGGTAAAGACCACTTTCGCCCCCTCTTTGTCAGCGCAGCCCGTGAGTCCCCCGAAAGTCAGTACCAGACAGCCCAGAAAAACCAGCGCCCAGCGCCGACCCGGCTTTTTTTTTGTTTTTCCCTTCCCCGGCTTCTGTCTGCCCGGACCGTGCTTTTCTCTCATTTCCATCAAGATATCACCTGTCTTCTCCCGTCTCCATTCCCATCCCTTGTCACTGCTTCTCATGATTATACGGCATGGCAGTCTGCTTATATATGGCATGCCAGCCTATACATACATCACAAAACACTCTGCATATTCATGACAAAATAATCTGCACATAAATGACAAAACAATTTGCCCATACTCTGTATATGGTTCTCTCTGCTACGGAGCATGGGCATTTTCATGACATGTATAAATGTTTTACCGTTTTTACCTCTATTCGATCACATGGATCCAGCCTTCCGGAGCCTCTATCCTGCCCATTTGGATACCGGTCAGGGTATCATACAGCTTTTTGGTGACCGGCCCCATCTCGTTCATGCCGCTGGGGAAGCAGATCTCCTTCCCATGGTCCACCACCTTGCCCACCGGGGAGATCACGGCCGCCGTACCGCAGAGACCGCATTCTGCAAAATCCTTAATTTCCTCCAGAAGAACTTCCCGTTCCTCCACTTCCAGGCCCAGATATTCTTTGGCCACATGCACCAGAGAACGTCTGGTAATGGAAGGAAGAATGCTCTGTGATTTGGGTGTCACCACCTTGTTATCCTTTGTGACAAACAAGAAATTGGCGCCTCCCGTCTCCTCCACTTTGGTACGGGTGGCGGGATCCAGATACATATTTTCGTCAAAACCTTCCTTGTGTGCCGTCACAATCGCATGCAGGCTCATGGCATAATTCAGGCCCGCCTTGATATTTCCGGTTCCGTGGGGCGCTGCCCGGTCAAAATCGCTGACACATATGGTCAGTGGTTTGGCGCCGCCCTTGAAATAAGGCCCCACCGGCGTGCAGAAAATGCGGAACTGATATTCATCCGCAGGCTTTACACCGATGACTGAATTCATGCCGAACATATAAGGACGTATATATAAAGTCGCGCCGCTTCCATAAGGAGGCACATAATCCACGTTGGCTTTCACGGCCTTTGTAACGGCATCCACAAAACGCTCTTTGGGAAAGGCCGGCATCTCCAGCCTTCTGGCAGAGTCTTCCATGCGCTGGCCGTTTAAATCCGGACGGAACGCAACAATATGCCCGTCATCCGTGGTATATGCCTTCAGCCCCTCAAATATGGTCTGCGCATACTGCAGCACGCCGGCGCACTCGTTTAGTACCACATTGGCATCTTCGGTGATCGTACCCTCATCCCAGGCGCCTTTTTTATAGTAGGAGACATATCTTTTTTCCGTCTGAATATATCCGAAACCAAGATTACTCCAGTCAATGTTTTTCTTTTCCACTGCCATTACCTTCTTTCCATATGTGTATTTTTTACAATTATTATACTTTTCCGCGAAAAAGTCAATAGACATCCTTATTTTCCTGCCGTTCACAAGTCCCGCAGTATTTCAGGCCTGCATTCACGGCAGCCACATTTTCTTTTTGACTCTTTTTCTTTTATTCTTATTTTCTTTCATATCTTAAGAAAGTATACGCAATGTCAAAGTAAGTCTGTTCCTCACTGTCCGCGGTGATCTCCCAGTCCGGATCCTTGTCCAGATTGGGAAACCATGCGTCTGCCTCATAACTACGGTCTATTTTGGTGATATGAACCCTGTTGCACCAGGGAAGCAGCTGGCGGTAGATGCTTTCCCCGCCCACACAGTAGACATCCTCTTCCCGATACGCCTTCAGCCCGGCCCTAAGCTCCTCCAGGGAATGTACCACTTCCGCTCCTTTTACCCGGAACTGCGGATCCCTGGAAAGAATAATGTTGGTCCTGCCCTGAAGGGGAAGACCCTGGGGAAATGTTTCGAGAGTCTTTCTCCCCAGCACCACTACCTTGCCGGTGGTTTCCTCCCGGAAATGCTTATGGTCATTGGGAATCGTCACCAGAAGCCTGCCGTTTCTGCCGATGGCCCAGTTACTGTCCACTGCCGCGATCATATTCATAAAATCAGTCTCTCCTTTTTCCTTACTGCCATTTATCGCAGAGGGAATTGATCTGGTCTGCGAATTTACCCATATCTTTATTCGGCATGCCGTCAATGTCCTTGACCAGGTTAAGCAGCCTCTGGGCAGCCGCAAGCAGTCTTGCATACACACCCGCAGCAATAGTCTTTGCCTTCTTCTTTACCGGCACAGGAACAGCCTCGTATTCCAGCTTTCCCGAAATCAGGTCGAAAACCGTCCCGCTGTATGGCGCATAGGTCCGCAGTCCGTATTCGTTTTTCAGGCATTCTGCAAAACTGATGCATACGGTGTCTTCTCCGTGTACCACAAACACCTTTTTGGGTTTCTCCTCGAATCCGGTCACCCAGTCGATGAGCCCGTTTTTGTCCGCATGGCCGCTCATGCCCACCAGCTTCCGGATCTGGGCCCTGACCTGGATGGACTCCCCGAACAGCTTTACTTCGTCAATCCCTTCCACAATCGTCCGTCCCAGGGTTCCCACGGCCTGATATCCCACAAAGAGAATGGTACATTCCTCTCTCCATAAATTGTGTTTCAAATGATGCCTGATACGCCCCGCCTCGCACATACCGGATGCGGAAATGATTACCTTGGGAGTGTCGATAAAGTTGATCTCCCGGGATTCCTCACTGGTAATAGCAAGTTTTAATCCCGTGAAGGAAATGGGATTGATACCGTCACGCACCAGTTCCAGAGCTTCCCCGGCAAAGCATTCCATACGGTTATCCTGGAAAATTCCCGTGGCCTCCACCGCCAGGGGACTGTCCACATACACAGGGAAGTTTTCATGGCCTTTTACCAGATTGTTCACCTTGATCTTCCGCAGGAAATACAGCAGCTCCTGGGTCCGGCCCACGGCAAAGGAAGGAATGACCACATTGCCGCCCCTGTCAAATGTCTCTTTCAGGATGCCCGCCAGTTCCTTCACATAGTCCGGGCGGTCCGTGGCATGCAGCCTGTCACCGTATGTAGATTCCATAACAACATAGTCTGCCGTCTTGGTGCAGGCCGGATTCCGCAGCAGCGGATCATTTTTATTGCCGATATCCCCGGAAAATACAACTTTCTTCGTATTCCCGTCTTCCGTCAGCCACACCTCGATGCTGGACGAACCCAGAAGGTGCCCGATATCCGTAAAACGTATGGTCAGTTCATCGCATATTTCCAGTTTCTGGTTATAATGGCAGGGAACCAGTCTCCTGATCACGCCTTCCGCGTCTTCCATGGTGTAAAGAGGTTCCATGGCCGCAACGCTTTCGCTTCGTTTTGCCTTGCGGTTTTTCCATTCTGCCTCCATCATCTGAATATGCGCACAGTCACGGAGCATAATACTGCACAAGTCCGCGGTGGCGTCCGTGGCATACACCTGGCCCCTGAACCCTCTTGCATAAAGGAGGGGCAGCAGACCGGTGTGGTCAATGTGGGCATGGGTCAGAAGCACATAGTCTATCAGTGACTCATCCACCGGAAGGGGCACATTCTCGAATACATTTACCCCCTGTTCCATACCACAGTCCACCAGGATGTGTTTCCCGCCCGCTTCCAGGTAATGACAACTTCCTGTTACCTCATGGGCCGCACCAACAAAAATCAGTTTCATAGCCATACCTCCTATTTTTAGTTCCGTCCCCTCGCCTCCCTGCCCCCTTGGGGGGAGTCATTTTCAGCAGCCTTCTGCTTCTGAAAATCCTCCCGGGCATGGATGCTCGTGACTGTTTTTAGTTCCGTCACTTCGCCTCCCTGCCACTCCAAGGGAAATCATTTCCTGCAGCCTGGCTGCTTCTGTTTTTTTCTCCCGGGCATGGATGCTGATGACTTATTTTTTGTTCCGTCCCCTGGCCTCCTTACTTCAGGGCGTTGGCAGTTTCGTAGAAATGATAATAAATTCCCTTCTTATCGATCAGCTGCTCATGATTTCCTTCCTCCACAATCCCCTCCTCCGTCAGTACAAGAATTCTGTCCGAATTGCGGATGCTGGACAGTCTGTGTGCAATGGTCAGGGTTGTTCTGCCCTCAGACAGCTTTGCCAGGGACTGTGCCACCGCAAATTCACTTTCATTGTCCAGGGCAGAAGTGGCCTCGTCCAGTATGATCACCGGAGGATTTTTCAGGAACACCCTGGCAATGCTGATTCTCTGCTTTTGTCCGCCGGACAGCTTCACGCCCCTCTCTCCCACATAAGTGCGGTAGCCATCCTTTAACCCCGTGATAAATTCATGGGCGCCGGCCCGTTTTGCCGCATCTTCCACTTCCTCTTCCGTAGCGCCCGGTCTGCCGTATATAATATTATCGTAAATCGTTCCCGAAAACAGATACACATCCTGCTGTACAATCCCAATATTTCCCCTGAGGCTTTTCAGGGTAAAATGTTTGATATCCTCCCCATCCAGAGTAATCCTTCCGGCAGAGACATCATAAAACCTGGGAATTAGGTTGCACAGAGTGGTTTTTCCGCCGCCGGAAGGCCCCACAATGGCTACTTTCTCCCCGGAACGGATGCTCAGGTTCAGGTTTGCGAACACTTTGTTGTGATCGTCCGGATATTCAAAACTGACATTTTCAAACACAATATCCCCTTTTGTCTTCCCCAGGGCCACCGCGTCCGGCTCGTCAAAAATTTCAATATCCGCATCCACGATCTGAAGGAAGCGCTCAATCCCCGTCATCCCCCTCTGGAACTGTTCCGCAAACTCAATAATCCTGCGTATTGTGGCAATCAGAGTGGTAACGTAGAGCATGTATGCCACCAGGTCTCCCGGTGCGATCATGCCTTCAATCATAAAGATGCCGCCTGCCACCAGTACCAGCAGATACATCAGTCCGTCAAATATTTTTACCGCAGTGTGAAATGCCGCCATGTACCGGTAGGTCAGCTTCTTGATGTCCAGAAACTCCCCGTTGTCCCGCTCAAATTTTCCCGTTTCCACCGCCTCATTGGTAAACGCCTTTACCACCTTATGTCCCAGCAGACTGTCTTCAATCCTTGCGTTCAGCTCCCCGATCTGGTTGCGCTGCCTGCGGAACGCCGCCCGCATCCTGAAATTCAAAAACATGCACACGGCCAGCATCAGGGGCACACACAGGAAAATAAGCAGCGTCAGGGGCAGATTGATGCCCGCCAGCACCACAAAGGCAATTACGGTCTTGATTCCCGCGATAAAAAATTCCTCCGGACAGTGATGGGCAAATTCTGTCACATCAAACAAGTCGTTGGTGATCCGGCCCATGATCTGTCCCACCTTGGTATTATTATAATAGGTGTCCGACAGTTTCTGCAGATGCTCATAGGCATCCCTGCGCATATCCGTCTCGATCCTGGCCCCCATCACATGCCCCATGTCCGCCATGTAATAGCCCGCAAAACAGTCCAGAATCCGCAGAACCAGGTACAAAAGCCCCAGGCCGCCCACGGTCTTCACCGAAAGGGCCGCCAGATCCCGGATTCCTTCATTGGTAATATAGCGCATGATCAGGGGCAGCACCAGCTCGCACACCGTGGTCATGGCAGCACAGAACAAGTCCAGAAACAGAGTTCCCCGGTATTTTTTAAAATAAGGCAGAAATCTCCGCAATAATTCTTTTGTATTGTACTGTTTCGGTTCCATTTTATCCTCCCGCCTTCCTTCTTCCGGCCCTTCTTATCCTGATTCCGTTTTTCTGTCCCGCTTCTGGTTCTCCCCGGCAGACACAAGATTCTCCGTCCCTCTTCTGCTTCCCTTTCCCCCAAACCAGTTTCTTAATTCCATTTTATGAGGTAAGGTCAGAAAGTATTTTGACCCCAGTCATACCACGGTCCCGGAATCATGTATCCACATGCAGGCATGACCTTTTGCTTCTAATATTATTTTATTATGTAATGGCATTTATCGCAAGGAAAAGTTGCGCGAAATCTAAAATAACCTGTCTGCTCGACAAACCCGGAAATTAATGGTAAGATTAAAAAAATTCATTTATGACAGCATATCCTCCGCGGCCAGAGGCACACACGCCTGTCCACGGAAGGTATCCTGGGACGGGAGAGACATTATGGCACAATCCGGCACAAAACCCCTGGACGATTTTCATCAGATGCATTTTGACAGCATCCAGGCGCTGCGGGGCATCACGGCGCTTTTTATCCTGCTGGAGCACATTCGTTTTCTGAACTGCGGCGCTTTCGGCGTAGATATCTTTTTTTGTATCAGCGGGTTTATGATCCTGTTCTCCACCCATTCGGACAGCCGTTTTTTTCTGCGAAAAAGGCTGATAAGGATTCTGCCCCTTTACTACCTTATGACCCTGGGAACCTTTCTGCTCCTGCTGCTGTTCCCCCGGATGTTCGAACAGACCCGGGCAAATCCCGTATTTCTTCTGAAAAGTTTCCTCTTCCTTCCTTTCGACATCGGCGGCGGCGTACTGCAGCCTTTGATGCGCATCGGCTGGACGGTAAACTGTGAAATATTCTTCTATTTCCTGTTTGCCATTGCCATGCGCATCAGCCATAAATACCGGGGACTTTACTGCGGCCTCTTCCTGCTGGCATTTGTTGCCGCGGCCCGGCTTCTTCCCTCTCCTCCCGCTTTCCTGGCCTTTTACGGGAATCCTGTGATGCTGGAGTTTCTTTTGGGCATGATCTGTTACGGAGCGGCCCGGGGCCTGTACCGCAGCCGGAAGCTGTCCCGATTCTGCCTCTGTTTTACCATTCCCCTTCTCGCCGTCGGCTTCCCTGTCCTGGCCCTCACCAAGCAGACCGTCAATATTCTGGGATTCCGCAGACCTCTTGTGTGGGGAATTCCCGCCTTTCTCATTGTGCTGTGCGCCTTTCTGACCGGCCTGTTTTTTTCCGGGGCAGACGCGGATATTTCCCCCTCATGCCCGGAACGGTCTGCGCCGCAATCCAGCAGGGAAGATTCATCTTCTCCTACCCGCCGCGCAGGGCGCGTGCAGCTTTTGCCGCTGATTTCCTCACGCGCCCCTGCGCAATCAAGCAGGGGAACGCTCTTCTCCACTCCCCGACCCGCCGGGTGCATGTTGCGTCAGCAACCATTTTCCTTATGCACCCGCGTGCACACAAAAAAGCCAGGCCTTCTGGTCTGGCTTGGCAATATCAGCTTTTCACTCTACCTGGTTCATTACTATCCTGTCATGCTTCTGGACCGGGCAGTCTTTGATTTCTCGGCCTGTACCCCCCGGGCCCTTCTGGGCGCCGCCGTGGCTGTGGCAGTCAGCATCTTCTGCGCTTTCATCAGCTGGGCGCTGATAGAAAAACGTTTTTCCGCATGGCTGCGGTCCCTGCTTCTCAGATAAGATACTGATAGGGACTGATATAATACAGTCCGCTGAAAAAATGGAGCGACAGCAGCATCCAGCCTGCCGCAACCTCCGCCCTGCCCCATCTCCCGGGGCCGGGGGCAATGGTAATGTGAACCAGCCTGGCAGCTGCCATCACCCATATCAGAAGCATTCCCGACATCATGCACCAGGCAAAATTCAGATGCCAGAGCCTGCTCCCCGTCTCCACAAAAAAGCAAAACTCAAGTGTCCCCACCGCATATCCCAGCAGACACAGTTTTCCCTCCACGGAATTCCAAAAATATTTCCAGTTTGTCAGGCACATCCAGAAGGGAAAAGCCATGGACAGCACCAGGGATTTCGGAATACTGGGGGAAACACTGTGCCAGGCCGTCAAAAACGGGTAAACCGCCACATGGGAATCCGGATCCGTCCCCCCAAGAAAATAAAAAGCCGCATATTCCAGCAGCAGGTACAGCATGGCAGGAATGGATGCACAGCCTATCCTCCACATAAAGCCCCATACCTCCCGGACTTCTCCTCTGTGCTGCGCCTTCTCCTTCCCTTCCGGCTGTCCTGCCCTGTGCTTCCCTCCCGATTCTGCCCGGACACTTTCCTGCCCGGAACCCATGCCTGCTTTCCTACCGGACAGAAATGCCTTCCCCGGCAGATGTTTTTTTATTTCTGTCCAGGGCCCTTCCCTGCCGGACCCGCGCCACAGCGCCCCCGCCAGATCTCCCAGAAGGTACAGCGCCCCCGCCGGAAGCAGCATATACATGAAAGTAGGTTTGGCAAACGCGGAAAAAAGCAGGCATACGGAGAAAAGTACGTAAAGCACCCTGTCGCTCCCGATACCCGTAAAATAAAGTTTTTCCTTCCCCCGGTACCTGCGGATCAGGTCTGCGGCCAGCATAAAGCACAGCAGGCCGAAAGGTTTCACCGCCGTATGTGTGGGATTGAAAATCGGATTGATGGAAAACTGTCCTTCGTACTGATACGGATTGAACCAGTACATATACATGGGCTGTACCAGGCTCAGCATTCCGGCTGCCCCTGCCGCCAGGATTCCCCCGTCCCGCCCGTTAAGTCCGGCCACTGTCCGGTCTGCCAGAAAAAACATGACAAAATAGTTCAGCAGCGCAAAGCCGCCGCACACAAATGCCACAGCCTCCATGGGCGGCATCACCAGAAACTTTATACTGCCCTTGACACACAGATGCCACAGCAGATACGGAATTTTGCGCCAGGCGTTCCACATTCTGTCCAGGTAAATATCCTGGGCATATCTGGCATGTTCCTGAATATCATTTAACTCCTGGCTCCCCACCTGGTTCAGCGCATATTTGTAAACGATAACAAAAACAGCCATTCCCAAAAATGCCGCCAGCGCATATTTTGTATAACTTTCGCCGCCCTCTTTGCCCTGCTTTCCTATCTGCATACGCCTGCCCTCCATTCGTCCCAATGTCTGATGGCTATTATACCGCCCAAATGTTATTTTGTCAAAATACCCGGGAGCCTGCACCATTCCATATCAGCTGTTCCCTTGACTATGTTTATTGCGCACCATTTTCCTCTTCCTGCAATAGCCAATCAACTAGATTGTAAATCCCAATACCCTCATAACCATATTTCGGGTGCCTGGTTCTGGCAATGACTTTTTTAGGATAAGCATCCCGGATTTGCAGTAATGGCAGACATTCTCTTTCAAGAGTATTCTGATCCGAAATATTGTCACTGACCTGGATATAGATTTTCTCGCTCCCTTTTTGCGCTACAAAATCAATTTCCTTCTGATACAATTTTCCGACATACACATCATATCCCCGGCGGAGCAGTTCAATACAGACCATATTCTCATATACCCTGCCGTAGTCCATATTCCTGCTTCCTAAAATCGCATATCGGATACCTGTATCGCACAAATAGAATTTTTCAGAACTCTCCAAATACTTCTTTCCGCGGATATCATAACGCTTTATGTCATAAAAAACAAAGGCATTGCACAAATATTTAATATATCTGCCGACTGTTACATGATTCGTTGTTGTCTTATCCGTTGTCAGCAGCTGACTGACCTTGTTTGGAGAGGTAAGGTTGCTGATGTTATCCATGAGGAATTCGCTCAGTCTCTGCAGGACCAACGTATCCGGCAAAGAATATTTCTGCACAAGGTCTCTCGTGACGATTGTTTCATAAACTTCCTTAATGTAATTTACTCTATCCTTTTCCGTTCTGTAAGCATAAGAACCTGCCAGTCCTCCCTTTATGGAATACTCGTCAAAAAGTTTTTCCTTATCGCCGGTCTCCTCATAATACTGACAGTATTCCTGAAAACTGAATGGAAACACATGAATCCCGATATAACGTCCGGTAAAAAGAGTTGCCAGATCGGCACTTAATAAAAAAGCATTGGAACCCGTAATATAAATATCATATTTTCCTTTGGAATAAAGACTGTTGATTGCCAATTCAAATTTGGGACACATTTGAACTTCATCCACAAAAAGGTAATTTGCTTTTTCCTCTTGAAAATGTTCCTCTACGTAAGCATGAAGTGCATGATACTCTCTGATTTCTTCATGTATCAGATCCATAAAGTCAATAAAGATAATATTGATGTTTTCATAATGATTTTTCAGGTACTCAATATATGCCTGCATCAATTTTGACTTTCCCGAACGACGAATGCCTGTGATGATTTTAATATCAGGAGTCTGGTTCAAGTCAATTATCCTATTCAGATACTTTGTTCTTGTTATTGTCTTCATATAATCGCCCGCTTTCAAAAAATAAATTCTTTTACTTTTTTGAAACCACATTGCAGTTCCCATTATACCAGCACAAAATAGTATATGCTGCATGACATTTTATGGATGATTCCCCGTCTCATAGCACCACCTGGCGATATCGGCGATGAGCTCCGCCGGAAGGGGCTTGCCGTAGGGAATCTGTATGGTCCCTTTGCTGGTCTTGTATCCCTCCAGCCGCGTTGCGAACGCCTGGACGGCCTCCGGTCCCGGATACAGGCCCACATGCTTCTTGAATCCCGCAAAATGGATGATATTGTGCTTCTTCCAGAAAGTCGGCATGCTCCAGGAAAGCCGCTCCTGGGCATCCGGCAGGGCGGCGCGTATGGCATCCCTCACCTGGTTCAGATACGGTCTCGCCTCCTCCGGCTGGGCAGCGATATATTCGTCAATGGTATCCGGGGCTTTCCCGCAGTAATGACTCTGTTCCTGTCTCTGAAAAGTGCGGCCGCACTTGGGGCATTTCCACATTTCTGATTCCTCCTTCCATTCAGCCGAATCTCCTAAATCGTTCCTGTTCTCTCCCGCTTCATTCCCGTTCCCGGACCGTCACCCGGACGCTGTCCCCCGGCTGTTTCCCGATCTGCGCCCGGATGCTTTTCAGCACGCCGATGATATAGCAGACGCTTCCGTCCTCATTCTTTACGCCCATGTTCACGATGCTGCCGTCATAGGCCTCCCCATCGAAGGCGGCGTGCACCTTCACCCTGCCCCGGCCGAACTCCTTCCGGATGTCGTAGGGGAAGACCACATACGCGCCCCCTGACTCCCCTGCCGCGTAAAGCAGGGATTCGTATTCATACACTTTGTCCTTCACTGTTTCACCTCATCCGTTCCGTTTTATATAGTATACCAAAAAACAGTATTTTCCGATATTGATCTATTTTATTCTTTCCCACGGGAAACATCGAAGTCGCCCCACAAGGCGCAAAGCTTTCTCTTGACAGATTGGCAACTAGTTGCTATAATCCAATCATGCAATATGCAACTAGTTACCTATGAGGAGCGCCCATATGCATTTAGATGATTTGACCAGAAAATTCTCAGGCACCAGGGAAGACCAGGGCAAGGCAATCTTCAGCACCCTGTTCATCGCGGGGAACAGGCTGCAGACCCTGTTCGACAGCCATATACAGGAGCTGTCCCTGAAACAGTTCATGCTGCTGTCCATAGTCAGGCAGTCACAGGAGCCTCTGACTTTTACCCAGTCGGGGAACCTCCTGGGCTGTTCCAGGCAGAACATCAAGAAGCTGGCGGATGTCCTGGAGAAAAAGGGCTTCATCACCCTCCGCCAGAGCCCCTGCGACACCAGGGCCATGTGCATCTGCCCCACCGAAAAAGCGGACGACTATTTCCGGAAAGATTTTTCCCGGTATCGGGAAGAGCTGCGGTATCTCTTTGAGGTGTATACGGACGGGGAAGTGGAGACCCTTTTCCGGCTGCTGTCCAGGCTGTACGCCGGGATAGAGAACCTGGAGCGGAGGACATGCCATGAGGAAACGAAAAAGCCTGCAATGGAAAACGATTAAAAAAGGAGGTTCGGGCAGATGAAGACAATCGTGATCTACAATTCCCAGACAGGATTTACGGAAAGGTACGCAAAGTGGATAGCGGAGGCGGCGGGCGCCGACTGCATGGCCTTATCGGAGGCAAAGAAGAGGGACCTGAGTACATACGAAGCCATCGTCTTCGGCGGCTGGGTCTGCGCGGGAGGCATCAGCAAGCTGAGCTGGTTCAAAGGAAACCTGGACAGATGGGCAGGCAGGAAACTGATCGTGTTCTGCGTGGGCGCAAGCCCCATGGACAGCCCGGATATAGCCCCGGCCCTCAGGCGCGCCTTCGCGGACTCGGAATGGGCGAAGGTAAAGGCGTTCTACTGCCCCGGCGGCCTGAACTATGAGAAGATGTCCCTCTCCTCCAGGCTCATGATGAAGATGTTCCGAAAGACCCTGGAGGCCAAAAAGGACAAGACAGAGGACCAGCGGGAAATGCTGAGAATAATTTCCGCTTCCTACGACATATCGGACAGGAAATATATCCAGCCAATCCTGGACTGCCTGAAAAATTAGGCTCATGGTCTTCCAGCGGGGCTGCCTTGTGCCGCAGGCATCCCCATATCATCCCCAAAAGTCACAAGGTTTCCCAAATCAGGAAAAATACCTGATATTTTACCCTCTTCTTCGTAGAAAACAGCCGGATATACATAGTTCAGAAATCGATACTCCTTTCCGGGAATCATCTCAGCCCTGGCCCAGCCTCTCCGCCTCGTCCAGCCAGAGCCTCCCGCTGGCGTCCGAGGGCATGCGCAGGTCCCCTCTGGGAGACAGGGCCACGCTTCCCACTTTCGGCCCGTCCGGCAGGCAGGAGCGCTTGAACTGCTGGGCGAAGAACCTCCGGTAAAAGGTCTTCAGCCACTTCAGGATGGTTCCGTCCTCATACAGCCCCTGGAACGCCAGCTTCGCCACCCGGTACACCTTGGCCGGAGAATACCCGCAGCGCAGCATATAGTACAGGAAGAAATCATGCAGCTCATAGGGCCCCACCAGATCCTCCGTCCGCTGGGAGATCGTCCCGTCCACAGGCGGCAGAAGCTCCGGGCTCACCGGCGTGTCGAGTACGTCTAGCAGTACATCAGCCAACGCTTTATCGTCACATGTATCCGCGTAATACTGCACCAGATGGCGCACCAGTGTCTTCGGCACCCCCGCGTTCACCCCGTACATGGACATGTGGTCCCCATTGTAGGTAGCCCAGCCCAGGGCCAGCTCGGACATGTCCCCGGTTCCGATCACAAGGCCTCCCACACGGTTCGCGATGTCCATCAGCACCTGGGTCCGCTCCCTGGCCTGGCCGTTCTCATAGGTCACGTCATGGCAATCCATGTCCTGGCCGATGTCCCCGAAATGCACCGTCACTGCCTCTTTGATGTCCACCTCCTCCAGCGTGGCCCCCAGCGTCCGGGCCAGCAGGCAGGCGTTCTCATAGGTCCTGTCCGTGGTGCCGAAGCAGGGCATGGTCCCCGCCACGATTGCCCCCCTGTCCAGCCCCAGCATGTCGAATGTGCGCACGGTGACAAGCAGCGCCAGAGTGGAATCCAGCCCGCCGGAGATACCCAGCACCGCCGTCTTCGCCCCCGTATGCTCGTATCTCTTTTTCAGGCCGTAGGACTGGATGGACAGGATCTCCTCGCAGCGCTTCCTTCTCTTCTCCGCATCCCCCGGCACGAAAGGCAGGGCAGGGAAACTGCGCTGCAGATCCGTCTCCGCCACCTCCAGCCGGAAAGGCACCTTCACATAAGCGGCCTCCGGCTCCTTGCCGAAGGTTCCCATGCGCCGCCTGTCCGCCAGGAGCTTCCAGACGTCGATGTCGCCGTAGAGGGTCTCGCAGGTGAACCTCTTCACCTGGGCCAGGATCGTGCCGTTCTCCGCTATCAGATTGTGCCCGCCGAACACCAGATCCTGGGTGGACTCCCCCTCCCCGGCGGAGGCGTACACATAGCCGCACAGCAGCCTGGCGCTTACGGATTTCACCAAAAGCTCCCGGTACTCGTCCTTGCCGATGGTCTCATTGGAGGCGGAGAGATTGGCGATGACGGTGGCTCCCGCTGCTGCCAACCGGGCGGAAGGGGGCTGCGGCACCCACAGGTCCTCGCAAATCTCCACCCCCAGGCAAAAATCCGGCAGCTGGAGACAGCGAAAGATCATATCCCCCCCGAAGGGGACCCACCGCTCCCCGATGCGGCAGTCCTGCACCGTGCCAGGGCCGGGGGTGAAGTTGCGGGTCTCGTAGAACTCCCCGTAGCCGGGGATGTTCCGCTTGGGCACCACCCCCAGCACCTTCCCCCCCTGGAGGACGGCGGCGCAATTGTAGAGCCGCCCCTTTACCTCCAGGGGAAGCCCCACCACCAGCACCAGGCTGCTCCCTTGGGTGGCGGCGGTGATAACCTCCAGGGCATCCAGGGCCCCCGCCAGGAGAGTATCTTGCCCGAAGAGGTCCCCGCAGGTGTACCCGGTGAGCGCCAGCTCCGGCAGCACCAGGAGGTTCACCCCCAAATCTTTGGCCTTTTCCATGAACAAAAGAATCTGCTGCCGGTTATAGGCGCAGTCCGCCACCCGCAGAGGGGGGGAGGCGCCCGCCACTTTGATGAATCCGTCTTTCATGGACCTCACTCCTTTGGTTTTCTCCCACCATGATAGCAGGGGCCGGGGGATTTGTCCAGGGGGTTTTGCCGTCGGTGCCCAAAAGAGGGGGCTGCAAGGAGGGGGTCCTCTTTTTCTTTTCGCGGGAAAAGAAAAAGAGGCAAAAAGAAAAGCGGCCTGAATTTCGCGCCACACTCCTTTATCTCCCCTTCCGGCAGGAAGGAGACCCAAAAATTTCTGGGCGGCTGAAATTGCAAAGGCCGGCGTTTCGTTGTATACTTAAAGCATACTTTTAAGGAAAGGCCGGGATTTTATCCATGGAGACCCTGAGGGTGATGAGCTTTAACATGAAGCGGGACCTGCTGCCCTTTGGCCGCCACGTCTGGCACAAGCGGGCAGGGCAGGCCGCGGAGCTAATCCGCCGGGCGGCCCCGGATATTCTGGGCACCCAGGAGCTGACCGAAGGGCCGCTGGGGGACATGGAGCGGCTGCTGCCGGAGTACCAATGGGTGGGAGAAGGCCGGGGAGGGGGCCGCAAGGGGGAATACACCGCCATCTTCTTCCGGCGGGAGAAATTCCAGCTGATGAGCCAGCAGACCTTTTGGCTTTCCCCCACGCCGGAGCAGCCCAGCCGGGACTGGACCACCCCCTTCCCCCGCATCTGCACCTGGTGCGAGCTTCAGCCGGTAGCCAGCCCCGAAAAGCCGGTGCGGGTCTACAACACCCACCTGGACCACATCAGCTATTTTGCCAGGGTGCGGGGACTGCGGCAGATTTTGCGGCGCATCTCCGTACGGTATGGGGAGGCCCCCGGCCCGGTGATTTTGATGGGAGACTTTAACGCCACCCCCCAAAGCCGCACCCTGCGCCGGTGGATTGCCGCCGACCTGCGGGAAAGCGCCGGCCTGATGCGGGACAGCTACTGGGGCATCCTTCAGCGGGGGGACGAGGTGGGGCGAAGCTACCACGGTTTTACCGGCAAGACCAGAGGCGAGCCCATTGATTACATCTTCACCAGCCGGGACCTGCTGCTGCGGGAGGTGGAGCTGCGCCGGGACCATCCGATGGAAGGCTTCCCCAGTGACCACTACCCGGTGGTGGCCCAGGTGGAGCTGTAGTTTTTATGTAAACCGGAGAGATAGAAAAATCTCTCCGGCGTGGAAGGGCCCCGTCCCACAGTTTTTCCGGACGGAGCTGCTTGCAGGGTGCGCCCTGTTATTTACGGTTTTCGGACTTCTGCTGCTTCTGCTGCTGGCCCTGCTTCTGCTGCTGATTCTGGTTCTGCTGGCTCTGCTGGTTCTTTTCGTTAGACATGGAAGGTCACCTCCTGATTTTTTGGCACAGGCGGCGAATCCGCCCGGCTCGGTGATTAGTATGACCCTTACCCTGGGCGGTTATTCCAACAGTGCTCCGCGCTGGTGAAAAAAGGCTGCGCCGCCCTTCCCTTTTCGCCGGGCGGCGCGTGTATTATCGAAACCAGGGGGACGAAAAAAGGGAATATTTTCAAAATATCTCTTGCAATCCCAAAGGGAAGATGCTATAATATGGATAAACTGATAATGATTATCGGTTTTAAGTCTTCCAAAACAAAAGGAGTGTATAAACATGGCTAAGTTTGTTTGCACCGTCTGCGGTTATGTTCACGAAGGGGACGCCGCCCCCGAATTCTGCCCCCAGTGCAAGGCTCCCGCTTCCAAGTTCCAGAAGCAGGAGGAGGGCGCCCTCTCCTGGGCTGCCGAGCATGTGGTCGGGGTTGCTTCCGGCGTGGATGAGGAGATTCTGGAAGGTCTGCGCATGAACTTCACCGGCGAGTGCACCGAGGTTGGCATGTACCTGGCGATGGCCCGCGTTGCCCACCGTGAGGGCTATCCGGAGATCGGCCTGTACTGGGAGAAGGCCGCCTACGAGGAGGCTGAGCACGCCGCCAAGTTCGCCGAGCTGCTGGGCGAGGTGGTTACCGCCAGCACCAAGAAGAACCTGGAGATGCGCGTGGAGGCCGAGAACGGCGCCACCGCCGGCAAGACCGCCCTGGCTAAGAAGGCCAAGGAGCTGGGTCTGGACGCCATCCACGACACCGTCCATGAGATGGCCCGCGACGAGGCCCGCCACGGTCGCGCCTTTGCCGGTCTGCTGGCCCGGTACTTCGGCTAAGAACCTGGCTAAACACACCGAAACCGCAAGCAAAGCCCTTTGATTCAAGGGCGATATGGCACAGAGCGGATCCTCTTCTGCTCTGTGCCGTTTTCTTTGCTTGTGGGCAAAGCCCTGTTTTTTCGGGGAAATCCTTAGTTTTAGCAAGGCTTTTTGCTATCTTTGTGGGCAGCAGCAAAGGGTTGTATACCATATGGAAACGGGCACCGGCGTCTTGCGAGAAGGGGGCTTTGGCGGCGGTATCGCATTGACAAAACTGCGGCCCTGTGCTAGAATAAGATAGTTTTGAGGATTATTCTTTCCAAGCGGATAGGGATGTCCCAAAGGAGTATACACATACGCCCCTGTAGTTAAATGGATATAACAAACCCCTCCTAAGGGTTAGTTGTGAGTTCGATTCTCGCCGGGGGTGCCAGAAAAGCACCGTTTAAAGCCATTTAAAATGGTTTTGAACGGTGCTTTGTTTTAGCCATCAGCAGCGGCCTCGAAACCCGGCCGCTTTTTCAATCACACCAGGACCAGCTCCACCCCGCTTTTCTGGACCTCCAAAAGAGAAACGGGCCTTCTTTCACACCCCGGTTCGGCGGCCATCGGACGCAATCCCCGCCAGGGAAGCAGTTGCTTTTTCCCCCGATTTGTGACATAATAATAAAAAGTCATCTACAGGGAGTGTGAACCGCGATCAAAGGAAATTACTATCTGCTTACCAACCTCCTCTCGGAAGATGAAACAAAAATCATCACCAGTATCATCTCCCACGTGGAGCGGGGAGAGCGGCGGGTGGGCATCCAGCAGATCGCCAGCGAAAACTACGTTTCCTCCACCTTTATCATCAAAATGTGCAAACGGCTGGGCTTTGAGGGCTACAGCGAATTGTACTACCACCTCTCCCAGACGGTGGCGGCCTCGGAGGGGAGCGCTGCCGCTGTCCGCCTCCGGGACCTTATTGACAACTACCGGGATGGGATGGAGGCCGATTTTTGCCGCCTTCTGGGCCGCTTTCGGGAGCAGAAGATCTTCACCGATGGCCGGGGCTTTTCCGACCTGGTGGCCGCCTACATCGTCCAGCGGTTGGCTGTTTGCGGCTTTATGGTTTTTAATCAGGTCCACTTTTACGATTTCATGATCTTCCAGCAGGAACAGGGGCAGATGGTCACTAACATCGCTCCCTCCCTGATGATCGCCATCTCCCAAAGCGGGGAGGCGGAGCCGGTCCTCAACGATGTTCGGGCCGCCAAACAGCGGGGGTTTCAGATCCTCTCCTTCACCAAGCGGGAGGACTCCACCCTGTCCCGGCTTTCCGACCTGGCCTTTGTGGTGGACGGCGCCCGCCAGACCCTGATGGGGGGCATCCCCAACCACTTCTTCGGCCAGGTGATCCTGGTTTTTGAGGAGCTGATGGGGGTCTACTTCCAAAGCCTTACCGCAGCCCCGGAGGAACTACCTGGTGGGAAATTGACGAAATAAGAAAAATAGTAACGAAAGTGGGAAAAAATTCTCGCGGACGGTGTGTTATACTCAAGACAGGGGTAGCGTACCGTCCGCTTTTTTGCGTTCTACCCGCTCCCCCCAATAAGAAGAGACCAAATCATCAACCACCATCAAAAAGGAGGTCGTCACCTATGAAGAAGGTAACCGCGTTTGCCCTGGCCTTGGTCCTCTGCCTGGGCCTGCTGGCAGGCTGTGGCGGGAACAATGCCCAGCCCTCCAGCCCCGCCAACCCCTCCCAGGAGGCCGGGTCTCCCGCCCCGGAGGGCCCCGCCGCCCCCAGCGAAGTGAAGCTGGATAAGCTGAAGGTCTACTTTGTCCCCTCCCGCGAGCCCAGCGAGATCATCACCGCCACCGAGCCCCTGAAGGCCCTGCTGAAGGAGGAGATGAAGAAGGAGGGCTACGACATCGGCGAGGTGGAAATTTCCGTCGGCACCACCTACGAGGCTGTGGGCGAGGCCCTGGGCGCCGGTACTGCTGACGTGGGTCTCATCCCCGGCGGCACCTATGTCCTGTACGACGATGGCTGCGATGTTATCCTCACCGCCACCAGGGACGGCCTGAGCAAGGATTTTGACGAGGCCAAGGACTGGAACGATGGCACCCCCACCGAGGCTTCCGATAAGCAGGCGGTTTCCTACCGCGCCCTGATGATCGCCGGCCCCTCCGAGAAGGGCAAGGCCCTGGTGGCTAAGGTCAACGCAGGTGAGGCCCTCACCTGGGAGGAGCTGAACAGCGCCAACTGGAGCGTCATGGGCTCCTCCTCCCCCGCCGGGTACATCTACCCCGCCCTGTGGCTCCAGGACCGGTACCAGAAGGGAATCACCGATCTGGCCAACGCGGTCCAGTCCGATTCTTACGCCAGCGCCTTTGCCCGTCTGGCCTCCGGTCAGGTGGATGTTCTGGTTACCTACGCCGACGCCCGCCGGGATTATGCCGAGCGCTGGACCACCGAATTTGGCCGCACCGCCTCCATTTGGGAGGAGACCGGTCTCATCGGCGTCACCGCTCCTATCTACAACGACACCGTTTCGGTCAGCAAGACCTCGCCCATTATGGATGACGCCCTCATTGCCGCCCTTCAGAACGCTTTCATCAACATCGGAAGCACCCCCGAAGGGAAGGAGATCATCGCCATCTACAGCCACAACGGCTACCAGAAGGCCAAGTCCTCCGATTACGACAACGAGCGGGCCGCCCAGAAGCTGATCCAGGAGCTGTCCGCCAAGTAAGTTTTTCCCCTGTTCTCTTTCTTCCTTTCAATTGGGAGAGGGCCTCCCCCCTGCGCCTTGCCGCGCAAGCGGAGGATGCCCTCTCCCTCTTTTTTCAACAAAGTGAGGTGCCCAAATGATTCTCTTTGATCATGTTTCCAAGGTCTATCCCAACGGCACAGTCGGCCTTCGGGATGTAGACCTCACCATCCAGGACGGGGAGTTCGTTGCCATCATCGGCCGGTCCGGGGCGGGAAAATCCACCCTGCTGCGGGCGGTGAACCGGATGCACAGCATCACCGGCGGCCAGCTGACGGTGGAGGGGGTGGATGTTTCCGCCCTCCGGGGGAAGGAGCTGCGGCGGTTCCGCCGGGGCATCGGCATGGTGTTCCAGTCCTTCAACCTAGTCACCCGCACCACCGTCATCCGCAATGTCCTTTCCGCCAGGGTGCCGGACCTTCCCTTTTGGCGGGTGGTGCTGGGGGCCTTCCGCCGGGAGGACAAGCTGGCCGCCCTGGAGGCCCTGGACAAGGTGGGCATTCTGGACAAGGCCTACATCCGGGCCGATCAGCTCTCCGGCGGCCAGCAGCAGCGGGGGGCCCTGGCCCGCACCCCGGCCCAGGACCCCAAGATCATCCTGGCCGACGAGCCGGTGGCCGCCCTGGACCCTGTCACCGCCCGCCAGGTGATGGAGGACTTTGTGCGCATCAACCGGGAAATGGGCATCTCCATCCTGCTGAACATCCACCATGTGGAGCTTGCCCTGGAGTACGCCAGCCGGGTCATCGGCATCCGGGCGGGGGAAATCGTCTACGACGGACCCGCCAGCCAGGTGGACCAGGCTGTGCTGGACGATATCTATCGGGAGAGGGCCTCCGGGGAGGGGCAGTCATGAGCCTTTATGACCGCGTCTTTAAGCCCAAGAAATACCGGCTTGCCAACGGCAAGGAGGTGGAGGAGCGGTTCACCCGCCTGCCTCTCATTCTGCTAATCCTCCTGGCCTGCACCGTGGTGTCGGTTCAGGTCACCGGTTTTAGCCTTCAGGTGCTGGTCACCGGGGGCAAGCGGTTCTTTGATATCCTCTTTGCCATGGTCCCCCCTAACACCAAATACCTGGCTAAAATTTGGTCCCCCCTGCTGGATACCATTAAAATGTCCCTGCTGGGGTCGGCGGTGGGAGCCGTTTTGGCCCTGCCCTTCGCCGTTCTGGCCGCCAACAACGTGGTCACCAACCGCTACGTGGTGATGCTGGTCCGGCTGTTCCTCAGCCTGGTGCGGACCCTGCCCACCCTGGTGTGCGCCCTAATCGCCACCTATATTTTCGGCTTGGGGACCATGGCGGGGACCTGCTCCATCGCGGTTTTTACCTTCGCCTATGTGGGCAAGCAGCTGTTCGAGCTCATCGAGACGGCGGACATGGGCTCCTTTGAGGCCATGGAGGCCCTGGGGGCCACCCGGACCCGGTCCTTCCTTGCCGCCATCCTTCCCCAGATCCTCCCCACCTACCTGTCGGTTTCCCTCTTTTGTCTGGAAGGAAATGTCCGCTACGCCTCCATCCTGGGGTATGTGGGGGCCGGTGGCCTGGGTCTTATTATGAACGAGAAGATCGGCTGGCGGGAATACGACAGCGTGGGAATGATTCTGATTGTCCTGTTCGTTACGGTGGTGGCTATTGAGGGCATCAGCCACGCCATCCGCAAGCGTCTGACCTGAGGGAGGTGCCACAGCCATGGAAAAACGAATTGAAGCCGCCTACCAAAGCGCCCCCAAGACCTGGATCTGGAAGCTGCTGCTGGCCTTCCTGGTGGCCGGGCTCATGGCCTGGTCAAGCTCCACCGTAACCTTCACCACCGCCGGCAGCGGCCTGGAGGTGGCGGGGAACATCCTTTCCGGCATCTTCCACCCGGACACAAAGCTGCTCTTCAACTTCACCACCTCCGGGGTGGCCTACCTCCTTTTGGAGACCCTCTGCATCGCCTTTTTGGGGACCATTGTGGGGGCGGTTATCTCGGTGCCCTTCTCCTTTCTTTCGGCTACCAACCTGGTGCCCCGGCCCATCGCCCTGCTGGGGCGGTTTGCCATCGCCGCCATCCGTACCGTCCCGGCCTTTATCTACGGCCTGATGTTCATCCGGGTCACCGGGCCGGGGCCCTTCGCCGGGCTGCTCACCATGTCTCTCTGTTCCATCGGCATGGTAAGCAAAATGTTCATCGAAAGCATCGAGGATCTGGACAAACGGATCCTGGAATCTCTGGACGCAGCCGGCTGCACCACCTTCCAAAAAATCCGCTACGGGATACTGCCCCAGCTGTTCCCGGACTTTATGTCCACCCTCATCTACCGGTTTGATATGAACCTCCGGGACGCCACCGTCCTGGGACTGGTGGGGGCTGGCGGCATCGGCGCCCCGCTGATCTTCGCCATGAGTTCCTACCGCTGGAACGAGGTGGGGGCCATCCTCCTGGGACTCATCCTGCTGGTTCTGGTCATTGAGGCCATCTCCTCCAGGATCCGCGCCAAGCTGACACGGGGGTAGGGGAATGGAAAAAATTTTTCGCGTCTGCTTTACCTCCGACCTCCACGGTTTCCTCTTCCCCACCGACTACCGGGGGAAGGAGGAGAAGGAGCTGGGGCTTTTTAAGTGCGCCAACCGCTTCGGGAAGGACGGCAACACCCTGGTCATCGACGGGGGGGACCTGCTCCAGGGCTCCCCCCTGGGGACCTACTGCCACGACACCCTGGACGACCCCCGGTGCTTTGCCCAGGTGATGGACCGCTGCGGCTACGACTTTGTGACCCTGGGCAACCACGACTTCAACTACGGCATGGACTACCTGGGGCGGTACCTGGACCCGCTGCGGGCCCGGTGCGTCTGCCAGAATCTGGTCCGGGAGGACGGCTCCACCCCCTTCCCCTTCCAGATTCACCGGCTGGAAAACGGCCTGCGGGTGGGGGTTGTGGGGCTGGTTACCGACCATGTGATGGTCTGGGAACGGCCGGAGCACCTGGGAGGTCTCACCGTAGTCGACCCCATCCCCGCCGCCTGCGGGGCCTTGGAAGCCCTGCGGGGAAAGGCCGACGTCACCCTTTGCGTCTACCACGGAGGCTTCGAGCGGGACCTGGAAACGGGGCGGGTCCTCTCCGCCAGCACCGAGAACGTGGGCTACCGCCTCTGTCAGGAGCTGGACTTTGATATTCTTCTCACCGGGCACCAGCACCTGTGCATCCCCGGCCAGGAGCTTTTCGGGACCTATGTGGTCCAGGCCCCCGATTCCGGCAGGGCCTTTCTGGAAATCACCGCCGCGGTGGGGGAGGCAGGGGTTCGCTGCTCCAGCCGGGCCGTCCCCGCCGGAGGGCCTTGTGGCCAGGACCTTCTCCGAGATTTTGCCCCCATCCAGAAGGGGGTGGACCAGTGGCTGGACGTGGTGGTGGGCCACCTGGACCGGCCCCTCCTCCCCGGCGCTCCCCTGACCATGGCGGCGGAGGGCAGCGGCCTGGCAGCCTTCTTCAACCAGGTGCAGCTGGAAGCCTCCGGGGCGGAGCTTTCGGTGAGCAGCCTGGCCAACGACGCGGCAGGGCTCCCCCAGGTGGTGCGCCGCCGGGACGTCCTCACCGCCTACCCCTACACCAACACCCTGGCGGTGCTGCGGGTCACCGGGAAGGTTCTCCGGCAGGCTATGGAGCGGACGGCGGAATACTTTTCCCTGGACGGGGCGGGGAGGCTCCGGGTCTCGGAGCGGTTCCTCAAGCCCAAGGTAGAGCACTACAACTACGACTACTACGCCGGGGTGGAGTACGTCATCGACCCGGCCAGGCCGGAGGGCCAGCGGGTGGTCTCCCTGACCCAAAACGGCGCCCCGGTGGAGGAGGAGCAGGAGTTCACCGTCTGCCTCAGCAGCTACCGGGCCAGCGGCGCGGGGGGCTACCCCTGGTATGCTGGGTGTCCGGTGGAGCGGGAAATCAATGTGGAGATGACCGGCCTGATTCTGAAGTTTTTTGAACGGCATCCCGACGGTGTGGATTTTGATGGTTCCGCATTCCGGGTCCTGGGGAAGCTGGAAATAGAGTGACCGGAAACCACCCGTTCGACGGGCGGTTTGAGCAGGAGCAATAAGGGTCTGTTTTCAATGGTAGCCCCCTTTAGGTAGGGGGCTATTTTTGTTTTACCGGTGAGATGGCCAATTATCTCCGAGCATAATTGTGCAAACCAAATTTTGACCCTGCTCCCATAAGGCGGGCCGGCAAAGACGCAGCCGTGGCGGGCCTCGTCCGGATACCGGATTCTAAATACACAATATACTGGTTTCCCGAAATATTAGAGCGTCTTAACCTGCACCAGCATGTTTCAAAGTCTGATATTGCTCTTGAGGCTGCACCCCCTCAATGAGCGCTCCGGTGCATTTCAACTCTAAATGATATGCCGCATCTGCGCTCAATTGTTCTGCGCCGCTGGATGCGTAGCGGATAATTGCCCCCGTAGAAGCTGCGGCATACGCTCTTCCCGCAACATCAATTGCAATATTTCTTACCGGTTTCTCGCAACCAGAAATCTCACCTCCTGGTATGAAATCCCACTGTCCGGTTGCCTGGTTAAAAGAGACATTAAGCCGCTCCACATTGCCTTGCTCATCCCCAAACAATATGATTCCCGCTGTATCAGAACGGGCGGAGGCACATAAACAGGATATCTGCCTTTCGTGAGGATAAATTGTAGATACTGGGTTTCTGTCAGATAAATCCAGCAATTCCAGCTCCGTTTTACCCACTTGGAGGATAAGGACACGGTCGCTCATCAGGCAGGCCTTTGTATCAGCGGACACCTCACGCTGATAAAGAATTGACTTGTCTGCCAGCAGTATCAGATACAACCTGCTTCCCTGCCGGGCCAAAACGGTAGTTTCTCCAAGATCTAAGATCCGCAGTCCCGGCCGCAAAACAGCATAACCGGCCAGCATGATTTGGTCTGTGCTGCGCTCCCAGAATTGAAACTGATCGGATAGCAGCAGTCCCTCCCGGCCATCACGGCTTGATAAAATATGACCTTGACAAAATTTCGTTTGTTCCAGTGCAGCCATGGCCCGGCTTTGTCCATCGGAAATCTGCCAGCGTCGAATGACTCCGTCCCGATAATGCGCCAAAATGGCATCTTCTGTGGGGCAAACAGCGAAAGAGGTTAACTGACCGCTTTTTTCAAATTGCACGCCTGTAAAATCACATCCACGCAAATCGCAGTCCCTCAAATCGGCGTTGTCCAGGTGGGCAAAGCGCATAGAAGAACCGAAAAAATTTTTCTGTGAAAGTTTTTCTCCAGATAATATGGCCTCATCCAGGCGCAGGCCGCTCCAATCTGTTCCGGGCAGACCAAAGCCGCCATAGTGCAAAAGGCTAACGCTGTTTGTTGACAGGAAAAAGGGCTGTTCGCTGCTTTCAGCCCGAATTTCGTGGGCAAGTTCAACCAGCTGGTTTTTTACAGATTCGCTCTGTCTGCCATCCAAGCGGCGAAGTTTTTGGCCTGTAAAACCCAAAATCTCATGGCTGAGGCGGCATTGGGACAGCAGTGGCCTTATCTCATCCACATTTTCTTGACACAGGGCGCGTACGACTCCGCAGGCAATAAAGAACTCCTTCATTGAGCGGTGGAAAAAGCATCGCTTCTCCGGTTCCGTATTGTCACATTTCAGCAGGGTGCGGCCGGTAAGGCGATGGTCGGCGTCTTCGGCGATTGCCCGCGAAGACTGTGCCGCGCAGTCCCAGAGGCTCTGCGCCAGATCATCCTGACCGATTTTGGCTTTGAACGTCTCCAAGCTCATGCTGTCTGTTCCAAGTTCCTGCATACAGAGGGCCAACTGTTCCAGCATGAGAAGCATCCGCATGCGGACCGCTTGGGGTGAGGTGCGGTCTCCCCGCATTTCCAGATGGTACTCATAGCTGCGGGCAAGGGCTTGTTGTGCATAGTCCTGGTAGATATCCACCATATCCATTGCGTGAATATTTTGATTGTCCAGCTGCGCCTCGATCATACTAAGAAACAGCGGTTTTGCCGCCAGGCCGATTAAATCATGGGTCGTTCGAATCTTCTCCAGGCGGGATCTGCGCTCCGGGTTATTGGCCATCCGCTCCAAAAAGGTCAGGCGGTCCTTCAGTGTTACAGGGGCCATATGCAGCACCAGGGGTTGGTGCAGGGCCTCCAGCACACGGTTCCGGACAGGGTCTGTGTGGCCCTCCATCTTTCTGGACGTGACGAGTACCTTGCACCCATCGAATTGCGTGAGCAAATGCTCCAACCGGCTCAGGTTCTCCAGCACCGATGAATCGCTCATATCCAGGGACATCTCATCCAATCCGTCCAAAATGATGAAAAATCTGTATCCCGTTTCCAGCTTCACTTGGTTCCACAACGAGAGGTTCGCATCAAAATCTTTGAGACGCTCTTCCAAAAACTGGCGGCCGTCCTTGTTGTTTCCACTCAACATCCGAAGTGAGAGCCGCAAGGGAATCCATCCGGTGTCCGGGGAACGCAGGAACTGCTTTGCCACATATCTGGCCAGAACATAGGTAAAAAAGCTCTTGCCATCGCCAAAATCGCCCCACAAAAGGGCGTAAAAGCTGTCTTCCCGTTGAAGCCATTTTGAGATATACTCCTCCGCAGAGCCGTCAATCAGCTGTTCTCCTCCGTCTAACAGCCTGGATGGAGCGCGGTTGGGGTAAGTTTTTCTGTAGTTCTGAAGAGAGACAAGATCTGACTCCGGATAGGTCAGCATCCATTCCGGATTATGCAGATATCTTCTCCAGGCCGGTGGAAGATGCGGCACTGGTGCCAGCTTGTCCTTCCAGGCTTTGAGGATCGCGCCCCGCTCTTCGTCGCTTTTTTCCGGCGGGTCAAAGGCGTAGAATTGCCTATATAGGTCAGGAAACAGTCCAAATAATTCTTCTACGCCATTGTCTGGAGTCCAGAGCTGGATATCCAAAATAGGATACCACTTATCTTCTGCCAGCCACTCCTGATATACACAGTTCAAATCATTGGTTGCTGTACCATTGGGCGAGAGTATAATCCAATGATCGATAGGCTTCCTTGTATCCTGTGCAGCGGACAGCTTCGCGCTGACATCGTCTGTTTTAATCAGCCTTTCTCGATAATCTTTACATTCTATAACACAGGTCGTCTCAACACCAAAGGAATCCTGATATGTAAATGAGATATCAAAACCATATTGGATACCACTGCGTTGCCGGCGTAAGACTTTCAGTTCTATCCCATCACTCAGCTCAAACAGCTTTCGGATCAGCTGATAGACCGCTTGTTCCAGTCGAGCGCCCCGCTGCTGGGGCGTTTCGTCAATGTGCGCAGCCGGAACGGGCTGGGATCTTTGTGTCAGTGCCAGACTTTGTTCCGGGTTTTCAGTGGGATTATTCTGTTCTGGCACCGCCGTATCAAGGTTATTTGTCTCCTTCCAGATACACGCAGAATCCTGCGATAGGATACACCACAGGTCACTTTTCCAGGCCAGCAGGTCGTGATGCTGCGCCCAATACTCCTCCCTGGGGGCAGGGGGCATATTGGCAGGGAACAGAAACGCCAGCTGGTTGGATATGCGCGCTCCCTCTTCAGGTGACACAGCTGATATCTGGGTAAGAATCGCCTCAATTTTGTGATATTCGTGTTCGGACAGGACATCGGCCAGCTGCTGCCGCAAGGGACTCAGCAGCCCATTGTCCCGCGCGGAAATGCTGGATGGGGGTTCCTCCATGAGCAGAGCACGTTCCTCTTCCTTCAGCAGTCTCCAATGGTCATAGAAATCCACCAGCCGGCCGTTTTTCTGGAACATCGCCAGGGCAGAGAGAGCGGAAAGCGTTGTGAACCGATCCGTTTGTTTCGCAAGGTAAACTGTGTCAACCGATAAATTGTAAATTATCGCTGTGCATACAATAAGCATCCCAGGAAAGCGCGTCCCATCCCATCTGGATTCCTTCGGAAGCTGCCGGTACAGTTTCCTATCTTGCTGGGAGCTTCTAAATAAATATGGCACATGGATCCGGATACGTTTGGCGTCCAAGGAGGTTTGTAGTTTGGAAAAAAAGGAAAGCGCCGCCTCTATATCGTTACAGAGCAGCATAGCGCTGGTTTTTTGCCCGTTTTCCCGCGCGGTAATCCAGTCCGCTATCCGCTGCGTTCGGTCGGTTAAGCCCTCCGGAACACCCAGAACTTGTTGATAAAATCCTCTCTTGACTGCCCTGTCCTGTAGTGCCTGTGTACAGGAATAAGTGTATATCATCGGGCCAAACTCTTTGATCAGTTGAGCGGAGGGTGCACAGTCTATCGTTAAGCCAAGAAGGGTGGCATTTGGAAAACATCTGCGAACAGAAGAACAAATGTAATTCCAATTGCGGTAGATGGACTCATCCATGATAACTAAGATGGGCTTGGAAAAAGAATCGAATATTCCAGAATTTTTGAGATGGGGAAAATTCCTGCTCCAGCTGGGGAGTCTGCGTATCGGAGCAACGGTGACACCACCCGGAATACTGACCTTCGACATTAAATCAGAAGACGAGCTGCTCAACTGGACAGCAGAGGATTCACTTAAAGTATGTTTCAATCCTTCTACATATCCGGAAGCGAGATCAAGTGTTGCGGTTAACAAGAGAACCGGCAGAGAAGACCGTTTTTCCGCCAACCGCCGGATCAATTCTTCCAGCAGAGGCAGCTTTTCTACTCCGGGAGGGAGGGAGATCAGTCCCAACACTTCCGCTGCCCAGTCCGATGTTTGGAGGCGCTCTATGGTCGCATAAACCGCTTGTTCCATCCATGTTTGTGAAGCGGGCATCGTCTCGGACGCAGGCTGCAACGGCTGAAACACGTTCTTTGGCAGTCCGACCTGCTGGATCAAGCGGTCAATGCGATTCATTTTACCTCTGTGATCGTATGTACTGCCTACACAAATCCATTCTTCCCCAACCGGTATGACACGGCACTGACTAAAACATCGAGGCATATCGGGTCCACGATTTTCCTGGAGAGTGTAGTCTGTCCGTGAGACACACTTCAGATTTTTGGTTGCCCAACCTATAAATTGTGGGAACCGGTTCAAAATTTCTTCAAAAGCGTGGTACATCATTTCAGCTTGATTGGAGTGGTAAACCTTGCCAAACAGGCGGTACGACACCCCTTCACGAGAGCGCCTCCCGCCGCTGAGCGTATCGGGGACGGGGTTTGGCGGGCTGGTCAGCTCATTTTCCTCCAAAAGGTCAAACTGACGCTCGTCCTCTCCACACAATCTGAAAAGCTGTGAAATGTAAGCGCGTTTTTGTTCCACATTATAAGCGGTTCCCACGCATATTACTTGCCCATTGATTTGAAAGGTCCGCTGATTGGAAAATTGGCTATCTGATGCGCGTAAAGCTCCTACATCCTGTGCATAGTCTGTGGTATCCAGACAGTTAAATTGCTGCAGCGCATCTGGAATCCGATCAGCATGGCGGGTGAGTAATTCGGAGAACACATGCGCCATCATAGCAGCTTGTGAACCCATGAACTCCTGTCCAAATAATTTATAAAACGTTTTGGCCATAGTCACCCTCGATTCTGTCACATAAGTCTTTATTGCACATATTTACAATTATTAAGCTGACATATTTATTATAATACAATTTACCTGCTATCGTCTACTGCGATTTTATCAATGGAATCTGCTTCAATAAAAATTTACCCAATAAAATAGGGGTTCTTTAGCGGTTAACCATCGGGAGGTGCAGGAGGAAAAAGCATACCTGCACTTCAAATTTGCGTGTCTATCGAAAATCATCAGCACACTTTTACGCTTAAGCGTCTCTACAAATTGTGCTATACTTATGTGAGGTTTTATTTGCTAAGGCTTTTTTATTCACCTCTGGTAGAACCAGGGGGTTTGTTTAGCCAAAGTACCAATAAGAGCTAACTGATCCAATCAAAATCAGTTAGCTCTTGTTCGGTGAGTAATGTAAAAATCATTCCCACTCGTCGCGGAGAACCATATTATTTATCCTGTACGATGGTTTGTTATCAAATTGTTAGCAACGATGATAACAAGCTGGCTACATCATTTATCTCTGCTGATTTTAGCTTAATCAAGAATCCCCCGCTATCGGCAAAAGTCGCCAACAGCGGGGGGAAGGAGCATTCTTGCGCTTCATCCTTCCTCCCGGCCCTTTCCAGAAAGGAGGATGCTTGCCAAAAGGCTGATGGCGGATGCCGCAGCGCAGGTCATCCAGGCGGCGGTCCAGTAGCCTTGGGTGCCCAGCATCACCCCCACCACCATGGGGGCGACGGGGTTGGGGATGTTGGAAGCCCCGGAACAGAAGGCGGTCCCCGCCACATTGTCCTCCGGGCGGTAGAGTTGAGAGGGCAGCGCCCAGAACACTCCGGCGGCCCAGGAGGCGCCGAACATCATAGCGCAGGAGGAAAGGAGCAAAGGCAGGTATCCTGCCGGAGCAGCAAAGGGCAGCAACGCCGCGCCTACAGCGCTGAGGACATATCCCGCCCCCATCACCAGGGAGCGGCTGCGGACCTTCCGAACGGTGCGGTCTGCCAGAAAGTCAGAAACTCCGCCCGCCAGGATGGAAGAAACCACTGTGATGACGCTGATCACCAGCATCAAACTGCCGGTCTCCCCGTAGGAGTAGCCAATGCCGCTGGCATAGACGGACATATCCACCGTGATGGCCTGGGTCACCCAGGTATTAGCCAGCAGGGCCAGCACCAAAAGCCAGGTGACCGGTTGCCGCAGGATGGAGCCGTAGCCGCCGCTCTGCCGCACCGGGGTGGTGGTCTCCTGTGCCGGCGCAGGGGGTTTGTCGCGGGTGAAGAGCAGCACCGGCACCGCCAACACCGCCACCATCACGCCGATGGCGTAGAAGGAGGCCCGCCAACCTAGGGCGGGGACCAGCAGTCCGGCGACCCAGGCGCCCACGCCGCTACCGGCAGCGAAACTGCCGTTGAAGATCGCAGTGGAAAGGGCGGCGTACCGCCGGTCGATCCACATAGTGATGGTGGAAATGTAGAGGGGAAAGGCCATAGCGTTAAGGCCCTGGGCTGCTTTACAGGCGAAGAAAACCGGCAGGCTCCCTAGGTCCACCGCCAGGGGGATGAGGAACTGGGGCAGCGCCTGAAACAGAAGGCCCAGCCCGATGGTCCCCCGCAGCCCCAGCCGCAGGTAAGCCCAGCTGGATAGGAACATGGCGATGACCAGGCAGACGGCCCGGCAGGTGTCCGCCAGCAGCACCGTCTGGGTCTCCACCCCCAGGGCCTCCGCCAGTTCCCCCACCACCATGGAAAACTGGGTAACAGCAGCGGGACAGAAGATGCCCAGCAGGGAGTAGCAGACCACCAGCAGCCAGGGATAAAATTTTTGTTGTGTCAGTTTCACAGTATCTCCTGATTTCTGTTAAAAAGTGAAGCAGCATAGAGTACAAAAGAAAGTAACTGGAAGGAATCAGCAGAACCGCTGGAAGTATTCCTGGTAGACCTTCAACAAGTAAAGGGTGTGTTCCTTCATGTAAAAGTAGGCGAATTCCGGGTCTCTGTCCTGGATAGCCTGGAAGATCTTCCGGTGGTGATCGCAGAGGATAGCGGAGGTCCGTTTCTGCTCCTCTGGCAGGGGGAGGGAAAAGACCGAGCGCCCCTGCTGCTCCAAAACCAGCAGCTGGTCCAGAAATTTTTCCAGCAGGGGATTCCCCGCCGCCTTGGCTACCGCCTGGTGGAACTCCTCAAAGGCATCCTCCCCCACGGCGCGCTTCCGCTTTTGGGAGAGGAGGGCCTCCATTCGGGCCAGATCCTCTGGCACAGCGTTTTTTGCCGCCTGGCGGGCCAGTTCCGGTTCCAGCAGCAGCCGGGCCTGGGTGGAATCCAGAAAGTTGCGGTAATACTCCGCCTGCTTTTCTGAGGTGGCCACATCCGGGGCCAAGGACCAACCGTCCACCGCCACGAAGCTGCCCTTGCCCTGGCGGGTCTCGATAATCCCCACCTCTGCCAGCATCCGCAGCGCCTCCCGGACGGTGATCCGGCTGACGCCGGTAAGCTGCATCAGTTCCTTTTCACTGGGGAGCATATCTCCCTTCTGGTAGACCCCCGTCACGATCATCTCCCGGATCTGGTCCATCACCTGCTCATAAAGGGTAGTCCCTGTCACTTTCTTCAGCATCCTGTCAGCCGCTCCTTTTGTTCTGTGAGCCGCCACCCTCCGCGGCGAAAGGCCCGCGCGGAGGGTGCGGCATTAAAATTTAATTATAGCACAGGATGCTTTTGGGGGCAAATTTTGTTATTTGCCGGTGCCGGTGGCGCTTAGTCCCACAACTTTTTTCTCCCGCCAGAAGGCGTAGGCGATGATCGCGGCGGAGTAGATCAGCATCAGCTGCCAGGCGTTCTGGATGTCCCCGAAGTTCAGCACCGCTGCCATGGCGTAGCTGGCCAGGGCCACAGTGGTCAGCACCATCAGGACGCTCTTGCCGATCTTGAAGGTGGTATTAGCCATGGCAGTGGGGTTCTTTTTGTGGATGATGTAGCCGGTGGCGATGGGGAACATCACATAGATCAGGGAAAGGCCGTTGCCCAGGCGGGAGATGGTCTCCAGGGAAAGCCCGGTGATGATGGGGACCAGGCCCACGATGTAGAAGATGGTCAACAGTACCCAGGGCGTACCCCGTTTGCTGATGGAAGCGGCTTTCTTGGGCAGCCAGCCCTCCTCGGCGGCGATGAGAAGACCCTTGGTGCACCAGGTAAAGGTAGCGTTGAGGGTGGAGGCCACAGCGAACATCCCGCCGCCAACGATGAAGAAGATATAGAGGGGGTGGGCAGCACCGCCTGAGCCACCTGGACCAGGCTCTCGCCGGCCACCTGCTCCACCGGCAGGACGCCTACCGCCACCACGCCGATGAAGGCGTAGATGACCGCGACGATGAGGGTGGAACCGATCATGGCGCGGGGCAGGTCACGGCCGGGGTTTTTCATCTCGCCCCCCAATTCGCTGAGGAACTCCGCGCCGCCGGTGGCGAAGGTGAGGAGGCTGGCGCCGGTGAGGAAGCCCAGCAGCCCGTTGGGCATAATGGCTCCAGGGGCGGTGAAGGTGGACCAATCCACCTTCGGCATACCGAAGACCACGAAGATGGCCATGGCGGCGACCAGCACTGCCACCAGGATGTTCTGGAGTTTGGCGGCCATATCCACGCCGAAGAGGTTCATCACATAGCAAAGGGTGAGGATAGCGGCCCCCACGATCGTTTCATTAACGCCGGGGACCAGGCTGCAAAAGTAGGTGGCAAAGGTGATAGCAAACATCGCCAGCACCAGCTGTCCCGCCACCAGCAGGGCGAGGTAGTAGAAGGCGGTCTTTTTGCCAATATAGTCCCGGACATAGGTATACATACCGCCGGTAGCGGGGACGGCGCTGCCCAAGACAGCCAGCACCATGTTGGGGCAGATGACCAGCACCGCCGCCAGCAGGAAGGCCAGGGGCGTCCCCGCCCCGGTCATGGCGATGCAGATACCGGTAAGGGACATGATGCCGGAGCCGATGATCTGGCCGATGCCGATACCCATACAGTCCCAAAAACCTAGACATTTTTTCAAACAGCCTTGATTGTTCTGTTCAGACATAGTTCTTCCCTCGTTTCATGACACACAAATCATTTTGTTGGGTTAGCCCTCCAGGGCCCTTTTTACGCATTCCAGCCCCGCCATCAGCTGGCGGCGGGGGCAGGCGATGTTCATCCGTACAAAGCCGTCGTACCCGGCGCCATAGTGGCTGCCAGCGTTAAGACCTGCTCCGGCATCGGCGATGCGCTTCACCAGTTCCTCGCTGGAAAGGCCGTAAGCCCGCATATCGAACCAAAGGAGGAAGGTCCCTTCCGGTTCCGCCACCTTCACCTTGGGGAGGCTTTGGGCCATAAAGTCCTGGACCGCCTTTGCGTTTGCTGTGAGATATTCCAGGGCCTCCTCCAGCCAATCTTCACCGCCCTGGTAGGCTGCTTGAGCCGCCACCATCCCCAGGGTGTTGGGGCAGAAGAGATAGCGGGCAAAGAGGTAGTCCCGGAAGGTCTGGCGGATCTTTTCACCAGGGATAATGAGGTTGGAGGTATCCAGCCCCGCCACATTGAAACTTTTGCTGCAGCTGATACAGACCACCATATGCTCATACAGCTGGGGGAACTGACCCATGGTGGTGTGCTCCCGGCCGCCCAGGGCCAGGTCCCAGTGGATCTCGTCGCTGATGACCAAAACATGGTAGCGGGCGCAGATCTCCGCCAGCCGGGAAAGTTCCTCCCGGCGCCAGACCCGGCAGACCGGGTTGTGGGGGCTGCACAGCACCAGGGCTGATGCCCCCGCCTTGCAAAGTTCCTCCAAACCGGCAAAGTCCATGTGGTAGCCGGTCTCGTCCAGGATCAGGGGATTCTCCACCTGCCGCCGTCCAGAGGCTTTGATCAGCGAGTAGAAGGGATCATAGACCGGCGGCTGGACGATGACCTGAGCATCGGTGGGGGTCAAGGCCTCCAGCAGGTTACAGATACCTGGTACGATGCCCCCGGTGGGTACGATCCAGTCGGTGTCAATGGTCCAGTGATGCCGGCGCTCGCACCAGCCCGCCACAGCGGCCAGATATTCCGGGGCGATGTCGGTGTAACCGATCACCCCTTGGGCTACCCTGTTTTTGAGGGCATCCAGCACCGCCTGGCAGGTGGGCCAGTCAGCATCGGCGATGGAAAAGGGGATCAGCCCGCTGCGCCCGTAATCCATCTCCTGAAAATCCCATTTGATACATGCGGTACCCCGGCGGTCTACGCCGGTCTCAAAGGTGCTTGCCATTTTGGGACCTCCCATCATCCTGTCATAACTGATTATGTTTTTTGTCAAGTCGACTTGTTATAACTTATAATAAGATATGACAGGCGGAAATGCAAGCATTTTTTGTAACGGAACACAGTTTTGTATAAATGCACATGAAATATTATTAAAATTTATACAGTTTAACGAAATATTATCCGGGGAAGCGCCGGGCGCTGCGGAACATCGCTGCTGCTGCGTAAACGGCCACCACCACCTCAGTGACTGGCATGGCAAACCAGATGGTATCCGCTCCGGCCATGGCGGGAAGAAGAAGGATCAGCAGGCCACTGAGGACCGCTCCCCGGCCCACCGAGATAGCAAAGGCCATGCCGGGACGCATCACCGCTTGGAAGTAATAGGTGGAAAAGATGTTGAAGGGCAGCAGCAGGAAGGAGAGGGCATAGGTCCGAATGATGGACGGGGCGATGGCCAGCACATTCGGGGTGGGGGTCATAAACAGATGGATGTAGACATTAGGGACTGCCAGGCTGACCGCAGTCCAGAAGAGGCCGAAAAAGGCCGTAGTCCCCAGGGCATACCTCAATGTCTCACGAATACGCTGGCCCTGATCTGCGCCAAAGTTGGTGGAAAGAAGGGGCTGGGACGCTTGTCCTACACTATAGGCGCAGCATTGAACGATAGTGCTGATGCTGATGATAATGGAGTAGATCGCCAAGGCATCGCCATTTAGATATCGGAGGATCTGACGGTTAAAAAGAACGGTGAGGATGCCCATAGCAATATCCACAAAGAAGGATGAAAAACCAGCGGACGCGATCCGCCGCAGCTTGTGAAACAACCGAGGCGGCAGACTCAGGCGCAGGGTGCTCTGTTTTTTGCAGAAATGGGTGGACATGATCAGGCAGGAACAAACCGCCCCCAGGGCGGTGGCCAGTCCGGCCCCCAGCATCCCCAGATCCAGGGCAAAGACGAAGAAATAATCTCCGAAGATATTGAGAACACCTCCCGCCAGTACCGCCTTTGTAGCCAGTTCCGGGGCGCCATCATTACGTAAAAAGGCCGCCAGGACATTGATAAACAAAAAGGCGGGGACTACAAATTTTATGGGCAGCAGGTAGCGCCGGGCCAGGGGAAGCAAAACATCCCTGGCGCCGAAGAGGGTCAGCAGCTGCCGGTCAAAGAAGATCAGTCCCAGCCAAAACACCGCCGCCAAGGCTGCTCCGCCCAAAACGGCGGCGGAGAAGTATTCATTGGAACGCTTCTCATTACCGGCCCCTTCCCCCCGGAGGATGCTGAAAAGCACCGCCCCGCCGATCCCCATCAGCAGCCCCAAGCTATAGATGATGTTCCAGACCGGGGCAACCACCGCCAGGGCGGCGGTCCCCTCCGGCCCCTGGTACTTGCCTACCATAGCCATATCCACCAGACTGTACACCGAAGAAATAAGAGAACTGCCAAAGGCAGCGGCCAGGTAGCCCCAATAGATGTTTTTTACATTACCCTTCAAAAGATCCATAGCAAAAACCTCCCACAATCAGTCACAACAAAAACGCCGGACAAGTCCCAGGCATTCCAGCCTGTGCCTTATCCAGCGTGCCATTTCTTCCGAATGGCCTGCCCTCCGAGCAAGCGTATTTTATTATACACGTTTTGGGGGCAGTGTCAAGGGGGTGTTTATGGAGGGCGAAGAACACCTCTGCCTTCTTCGTGGGAGAAACAGTTTTATCTTATGCTTACAAATTCACAATTCCTGTATTGGATGGAATGAGCGATTTCCACCTTTTTTCTTACTTGATCGACATTCTGTCTTCTTAGCAATGGTTCCGGATTTTCCTTATATGGACCTTGTTGCCAGAGGAAATCACTCAGGACCCACCTGCCACCTGCACGGGAGAATGTTCCATCCTCCCGGAAGTGTTATCAAATCGTTATTAAGAGAAAGGGGGAATCCTCGTAGAACCGCTTATAAAGACAATCTACGGGATGTAAAACTTCACTCCCACTCTATCGTCCCCGGTGGCTTGCTGGTAATATCATACACCACCCGGTTTATCCCCCGGACCTCATTGACGATGCGGCTGGAGCACCGCTCCAGCACGTCATAGGGAATTCTGGCCCAATCGGCGGTCATGAAATCGGCTGTAGTCACCCCGCGGAGGGCCAGGGTGTGGTCGTAGGTGCGGCCATCCCCCATCACCCCCACACTGCGGGTGCCGGTAAGGACCGCAAAATATTGGTTGATCTCCCGGTCCAGCCCCGCTCGTGCAATCTCTTCCCGGAAGATAGCATCGGCATCTTGGAGAATCGCCACCTTCTCTGGGGTGACCTCCCCTAATACCCGCACTCCCAGGCCGGGGCCAGGGAAAGGCTGGCGCCAGACCAGGTATTCCGGCAATCCCAGCTCCAAGCCCAGGGCCCGAATCTCGTCCTTAAAGAGCAGACGCAGCGGCTCGATAATCTCCTGAAAATCCACATGCGCCGGCAGGCCTCCCACATTGTGGTGGCTCTTGATGACAGCGGCGTCCCCCAGGCCGGATTCGATGACATCCGGGTAAATGGTCCCCTGGGCCAGGAAGTCCACCGCGCCAATCTTTTTCGCCTCCGCCTCGAAGACACGGATAAACTCTTCTCCAATCGCCTTGCGCTTCTGCTCTGGCTCCTCAATCCCCCGGAGGCGCCCCAGAAAACGCTCCCCAGCATTCACCCGGATAAAACGGATGGGCATCTTGGCAAAGGCCGCCTCCACCTCGTCCCCCTCGTTTTTCCGCATCAGGCCGGTGTCCACAAAGATAGCCGTGAGCTGATTCCCCACCGCTTTGGATAGAAGCGCTGCGCAAACCGAGCTGTCCACCCCGCCGGAGAGGGCCAGCATCACCTGCTTGTCCCCAATTTTCTCCTGAAGACGGGCAACCTCCCGCTGGGCAAAATCCTCCATGGTCCAGTCGCCCTTGGCCCCACAGACCCGGTAAAGGAAATTTTTCAGCATCTCCCGGCCGTAATCTGTATGGAGCACCTCTGGGTGGAACTGGAGGCCATAAAAGCCCTTTTCCGGACATTCCATGGCGGCTACAGGGGTGGTATCTGTGTAGGCGGTCCTCCGGAATCCTTCCGGCATCCGGGAGACATAATCGGTGTGGCTCATCCAGCTGATCCCCTGTTGGGGCAGGCCCCGGAAAAGTATGCTGTCGCTGTCATAAAAGGTCTTGGTCTTGCCATACTCCTGGGTCTTGGGGGTGGTGATCTCCCCGCCCAGGGCGTGGGCCATGGTCTGGATGCCGTAGCAGATCCCCAGCACCGGCACCCCCTGGCGGAAAATCTCCGGGTCGATGCGGGGGGAGTCTGGGAGATAGACACTGTTGGGCCCACCGGTGAAAATCACGCCAATGGGCCGCAGCTCCGCCAGCTTCTCCAGTCCCCGGTAATAGGGGTGTACCTCGCAGTATACCCCCAGCTCCCGCACCCGGCGGGCGATAAGCTGGTTGTACTGGCCGCCAAAATCCAAAATCAGCACGGTTTGATGTGCTGTCATACCATCACTCCAATCTTTCGCAAAATTCCACCTTCATTTTGCCATGGGGCTGGCGGAATTGCAAGGGGCTGGCGGGGCTTTCCTGTGGAAATCTCCCTTTTGTGGGATTCTCTCCCCGCTATAGAAAAAATTTTGTGCGATGGGCAGCTCTTTTCCTCTTGACCTGGAGTTCACTCCATGGACTATAATCAACCTATCCCTATAAGAAGGAGTGTGTCCGATGAACCAAAAGAATTTTAAGGGACTGGAGCTTCCCGCTCTGGGCATGGGGACCATGCGCCTGCCGGTGGTAGAGGGGGATGATTCCCGCATCGACGAGAGGGCCGCGGCCGAAATGGTGGCCCTTGCCATGGAAAACGGGGTCAACTACTACGACACCGCCTGGGGCTATCACGGCGGACAGTCGGAGCTGGTGATGGGCCGCATCCTGAACGCATATCCCCGGAACAGCTACTATCTCGCCACCAAGTTCCCCGGCTATGACCTTGCCAATATGGACAAGGTGGAGGCTATCTTTGAGGAACAGCTGAAAAAATGCCAAACCAGCTACTTCGATTTTTACCTGTTCCACAATGTGTGCGAAATGAACATCGACGCCTATTTGGATGAAAGCCACGGCATCCACCGCTATCTGATGGCGCAAAAGGCGGCGGGACGTATCCGGCACCTGGGCTTTTCCGCCCACGGCAGCCTTGGGGTAATCTGGCGGTTCCTAGAAGCCTATGGCGGAGATATGGAGTTCTGCCAGCTCCAGCTCAACTATCTGGACTGGACCTTCCAGGATGGCAAGGCGAAGGTGGAGCTGCTGCGGGAGTGGAACATCCCAGTTTGGGTGATGGAGCCCCTACGGGGTGGCCAGCTGGCCCGTATCACCCCGGAGGAGGCCGCGCCCCTCACTGCCCTGCGCCCCGGCGAGACGGCTTCCTCCTGGGCCTTCCGGTTTCTCCAGTCCCTGCCTGACGTGGTGGTCACCCTCTCTGGAATGTCCAATCTTTCCCAGCTGAAGGAAAACATCGCCACCTTTGGGGAGGAAAAACCCCTAACTCCCCAGGAATGGGAGGCGCTTATGGAAGTGACCCAGGGAATGCTGGGCAAATATGTCCTCCCCTGCACCGCCTGCCGCTATTGCGTCAGCCACTGCCCCCAGGGGCTGGATATCCCCACCCTGCTGGCCCTTTACAACGAGCACCGGCTTTCCGGCGGCGGCTTTATCGCCCCCATGGCCCTGATGGCCTACCCGGAGGAGAAAAAGCCCAGCGCCTGCATCGCCTGCCGCAGCTGCGAGGCGGTCTGTCCCCAGCAGATTAAAATTACCCAGGGCCTGGCGGATTTCTGCAAAAGCCTGGCGGGATAAGGTATCCTGCCTAAACAAAAAAGGAGCCTCCCGGCAACGCCGCGAGGCTCCTTCTCTCTGTTTACTTTGCGTAATCAATGGCACGGGTCTCCCGAATCAGATGCACTTTAATCTGGCCGGGATACTCCATCTCGTTTTCAATCTTTGACACAATCTCCCTGGCGGTGATGACCATCTGCTCGTCGTTAATGACCTCCGGCTTCAGAATCACCCGAATCTCCCGCCCGGCCTGGATGGCGTAGCACTTGTCCACACCGTTGAAGGACTTGGCAATCTCCTCCAGTTTTTCCAGGCGCTTGATGTAGTTTTCCAGGTTCTCCCGGCGGGCGCCGGGACGGGCCGCGGAGATAGCGTCCGCCGCCTGCACCAGGCAGGCCACCACGGTGCGGGGTTCCACATCGTTGTGGTGGGCCTCGATGGCGTGGATGACCTCCGGGGATTCCTTGTACTTGCGGGCCAGGTCCACGCCGATTGCCACATGGGAGCCTTCGATCTCGTGGGTGAGGGCCTTGCCGATATCGTGCAAGAGGCCCGCCCTGCGGGCGGTGGTGGTATCCAGCCCCAGCTCCGCCGCCATGACGCTGGCAAGGCGGGCGACCTCGATGGAGTGGTTCAGCACGTTCTGACCGTAGCTGGTGCGGTAGCGCATCCGGCCCAGCAGGCGCATCAGCTCCGGATGGACGCTGTGGACGCCGGTTTCGATGACGGCCCGCTCGCCGTCCTGGCGGATCTTCTGCTCCACCTCCCGCCGGGCCTTTTCCACCATCTCCTCAATCTTGGCAGGATGGATACGGCCGTCCTGGATGAGCTTTTCCAGGGCGATGCGGGCAATCTCCCGCTTCACATGGTCGTGGCAGGAAAGGGTAATGGCCTCCGGGGTGTCGTCGATAATAAGGTCCACACCGGTAAGGGTCTCCAGGGCGCGGATGTTCCGGCCCTCCCGGCCGATGATACGGCCTTTCATTTCATCGCTGGGCAGGGGCACTGCCGAGACGGTGACCTCCGCCACATGGTCGGCGGCGCAGCGCTGAATGGCCATGGAGATAATCTCCCGCGCCCGGTGGTCTGCCTCCTCCTTGGCCCGCTGCTCGTGCTGGGCGATTTTCAGCGCCTTCTCATGGGCAAGCTCCCCGTCCAGGATGGCAAGAAGGTGCGCCTTCGCCTGCTCCTCCGAAAAACCGGAGATCTCCTGGAGTTTTTCGTACTGGCGGGTCTTCTCCAGCTCCGCTTCCTTCAGGCGCTCGGCGGCCTCCGCCAGCTTCTGCTGGAGGGCCTCCTCCTTCTTCTCCATGTTCTCCGCCTTGCGGTCCAGGTTCTCTTCCTTCTGCTGGATGCGGCGCTCCTGGCGCTGCACCTCGCTGCGGCGCTCCTTCAGCTCCTTCTCGGAATCGCTTTTCAGCTTGTAAATCTCGTCCTTGGCCTCCAAAAGGGCCTCTTTTTTCTTGGTTTCGGAAGTCTTGATGGCGTCGCTCACCAGGCGCTTCGCTTCTTCCTCGGCGGAACCAAGCTCTGCCTCTGCGACTTTCATTCTATACTGAACGCCTGCAAAAAAGGCGATAACCGCTCCAATAATGAATGAAACCAAGCCACACACGACCATGCCTAAAAGCTGGCTTTTCATCTGCTGACCGTACTCCTCCTTTTGTTGGATTTTTGCGGCGGCGCATAGCCTGCCCGTCTGGAAAACGCCAGAAGGCGGCTCCCCAGATATCCAAAAACCGGGCACACCAGTAAAACACCGCCTGGGGCGATGTGGAAAAAGTAGTATTTATAGGGGGTGGCAACAGGCCCATCCCCCTGCGCCGGGACACTGAACCAGCACCGGGCGCAAACTGAATAAATTTTTACTGCCGGACCCCGCTTCGCAAAAGCCCTTTGTTCTTCCGGACAGGCCCCAGGCAATAAAAAAACATCATATAAATACAAGTAATATTTTAAGGCTATGGAGGCAAATTGTCAAGAAGTTTGTGTATTTCTTTCACTTTTTTTCACTTTATTTCCTATTCCTTCCCTCGGCCGGGAAAGGTGTTCTGGCTGGATCGATTTTTCGGTGCCGGGGTAGTTGACAAACGGGCGGAAAAGTGGTATGGTTGGGCTGTTAAACACGTAGACGGAGGACGCCGTCCTTTCCCCTTGCAGCTTTCCAGAGAGCCGGGCGCTGGAGCTCCAGCGCTGCAAGCCCGGCAGGCTGCGGAACGGCCGGACACCACCTCCTGAGTGCGGTGCAGGGCTTCGGACGCCTGAACACCGCCGCATGGAACGCGTTATCCTCCGGCAATGAGAGGCGCCCTCCCCCAAGGGGACAGGCCGCAATGCAGGTGGGACCGTGGAGCGATGCTTCACCCTGGCAGCAAAACTGGCAGGGCGGAGCTTTTTCTTTTGCCCTGGAAAAAGTACAAGTAGGAGGAACCGAGCTTATGAAACTGACCCTGAAGGATGGCTCTGTTAAGGAGTACCAAAATCCCATCACCGCCGCCGAGGCCGCCAAGGACCTGAGCATGGGGCTCTACCGGGCCGCCTGCGCCGCCCGGATAGACGGCAAGGTGGCGGACCTGCGCACCGTTTTGGATCACGACTGCACCCTGGAAATCCTCACCTTTGCCGATGAGGAGGGCCAGCGGGCCTTTAACCACACCGCCTCCCACATTCTGGCCCAGGCGGTGACCCATCTTTATCCGGAGGCCAAATTTGCCATCGGCCCCGCCATCGACAACGGCTTCTACTACGACTTTGACCTCCCCACCCCCTTCACCACCGAGGACCTGGAGAAGCTGGAAAAGGAGATGGCCGCCATTGTCAAGGCGGATCTCCCTCTGGAGAAATTCGAGCTGGACGCCCCGGAGGCCCTGGAGCAGATGAAGGACCAGCCCTACAAGGTGGAGCTCATCCAGGAGCACACCGGCAAGGGGGAGAAAATCAGCTTCTACCGCCAGGGGGATTTTACCGACCTCTGCGCCGGTCCCCACCTGATGACCACCGCCCCGGTGAAGGCCATTAAGCTCACCTCCTCCACCGGCGCCTACTGGCGGGGGAGCGAAAAGAACAAGATGCTTTGCCGGGTCTACGGCACCGCCTTCCCCAAAAGGAGCGAGCTGGAGGCCTACCTTGCCCGCATCGAGGAGGCGAAGCGCCGGGACCACCGCAAGCTGGGCAAGGAGCTGGGCCTTTTCATGCTCACCGACGAGGGCCCTGGCTTCCCCTTCTTCCTCCCCAAGGGGATGGTGCTGAAAAACACCCTCATCGACTACTGGCGGGAGGTCCACAAAAAGTACGGCTATGTGGAGATTGCCACCCCCATCATCCTCAACCGCTCCCTCTGGGAGCGCTCCGGCCACTGGGACCACTATAAGCAGAATATGTACACCACCGTCATCGACGAGGAGGACTACGCTGTCAAGCCTATGAACTGCCCCGGCGGGATGCTGGTTTACGCCAGCGACCCCCACAGCTACCGGGACCTGCCCCTGCGGGTGGGGGAGCTGGGGCTGGTGCACCGCCACGAGCTTTCCGGCGCCCTCCACGGCCTCTTCCGGGTGCGGTGCTTTACCCAGGACGACGCCCACGTCTTTATGACCCGGGAGCAGATGAAGGAGATCATCCAGGAGACGGTGCGTCTCTTTGACGAGGTCTACTCGGTCTTCGGCCTGGAGTACGAAATCGAGCTTTCCACCATGCCGGAGGACCACATCGGCACCGCCGAGGAATGGGAGCAGAACCAGGATATCCTCAAGGCCGCCATCACCGAGATGGGCAAGAGCTTTGTGGTCAACGAAGGGGACGGGGCCTTCTACGGACCCAAGCTGGACTTCCACCTGGCCGATTCCCTGGGCCGGACCTGGCAGTGCGGCACCATCCAGCTGGACAGCCAGCTGCCGGAGCGGTTCCAGCTGGAATACACCGGGGCCGACGGCGAAAAGCACCGCCCTGTGATGATCCACCGGGTGGTGCTGGGCTCCATCGAGCGGTTCATCGGGGTCATCACCGAGCACTTTGCCGGGGCCTTCCCCCTGTGGCTCTCCCCGGTGCAGGCGGTGGTGCTGCCTATCTCCGAAAAATTTGCGGACTACGCCCAGAAGGTGGCGGCGGAGCTGGATGCCGCCGGCCTGCGGTGCGAAACCGACCTGCGCCCGGAAAAGGTGGGGTACAAAATCCGCCAGGCCCAGCTGCAAAAGGTCCCCTATATGCTGGTGGTGGGTGAAAAGGAAGAAGCCGACGGCACCGTTGCGGTGCGTTCCCGCAGCGGCGGGGACAAGGGCACCATGGCCCTGGGAGAGTTCATCGCAGCAGCCCAGGAAGAGGTGCGCACCAGGGCTAGGTAAGAATCCATGCCAATAGCTGCCGCAGGCGGATCTTCACGCAGAGGAAAATTTTCTCTGTAATCCGTACGCTTCGGTTAATGGTACAACTTCGAAAAACAGCCCTTGCATATGCCGGTGGGACTATGCTATAATAAATACAGCTGAGAAGCCTATCAGCGTTGCATATGCTCACAAAAGGCGACCCCCAGGGAGATGGCTGCTCCCTGGGGGTCATTGCTTGGGGTGTGCTTACTGTCCCTTGCTGTGCCGGTCAAGCCACTTGCAGATATAGTGGCTGGCTATACCTGCTACGACCGATACTAAGAAGCCTATAATAAGTTGCATTTGCTCACCTCCTCCCTGTTGCCAGTTTGGAGAGGGGCAGCACCATTCGGATACTACGATTCGACAAATTTTGCAATTATTTTTCCAAAAATTGACCATGTTTTCCAGAGGAGGGCTATGCTCATGTCCAAGTGTTTTATCCCCCTGTTTGCGGCCTTGTTGGTGCTCCTTTGCGCCGGCTGCGGGGACCAATCCGGCCCCGGCAGCGGGAGCGAATCCTCTGTTCCTCCCCCGGAACCGTCCTCTTCGGAAGCGCTGACGCCGGAGGTCCAGACTGCCTACCGGCAATTCCTGGAGCCGCTGCTGGAAAACGGCGCGGTGATGAACAGCTGGACCGGCGCCCCCCAGGGAATTGAGGCTGGGGACCTGTACGGCGCCGCCCAGGAGCTGGAGGTGGTGGACGCCCTTTTGGAGGAAGATGTTCTGACCCTGACGGCGGAGGTCTACGGTGTGGTGCTGCGGAACCTTTCCACCGGGGAGGAGACTATCACCAACGGCGACTGGATGGTGGAGGGCGCCATCCCTATCCAGCCCTACGGTTCCCCTTATTTCCCCTATATTCCTCTGGGCGTAGCCAAGGTGGAGCTGTTGGATTCGCCATCGGGGCCAATCTATCGCTCCTGTGTTTGGGAGTCCTACGAAAAACCGGGTCTCCGCTACCTGGAAGCCCGGACCGCGGAGCTTTCAGAGCAGCTGGCTGCCAGCCAAAAGCCGGACCTTTCCGGCTATGACCGGCGGCTGGTGAACTATGCCTACCAGGTCATCGCCTCCCAGCGGCAGATAGGTGGCCCGGAGGAAATCACCCTGTGGGACCTGGAAAACCTCTGCACCGAGCTGGTCATCAACTACGAGGTGATGGAGGACTTTACCGACCAGCGGCTGGTGGATTCCCCCGTCCTGGACGCCGGGCTGCTGCGGCTGATGCCAAGCCTTCGCACCTTCACCACCTATTATCCTCTGGAAGATTACAGCGTCTTTGAAGGGATGGAGCAGCTGGAACACTTGAAGCTGCATATTGATGGGGAGACCACCTTGGACCTTTCCACCCTGCGGGTGGGAAAAGCGGAAACCCTTTCCATCGAGGGTTTCCGCCGGGACATCGCCCTGGACCTTTCCGGGTGTGATGTGGAGACCCTCCGCATCAATTCCTGGGTGGCGGGAGTGACCAGGTTCCGGGGATGTGAAGGGATAAAAAACCTGGATTTCAACAACACCCGCACCGATACCCGCCTCATTACCGCCGAGGTTTTTCCCAACCTGGAAACCATCCAAATGGCCTTCTTTAGCGATACCCCCCGTGTGCGGGATTTTTCCCAGCTGGCTACCTTTGGGGAGGATGTTTTCATCCACCTGACCCTCAGCTACCAGGCCTGTAACGACAAGACCATCGAGAGCCTGGAGGGCGTGCAGCTGGATTACCTCACTCTGGACCCCGAAAACGGGCAGTGGCCCCTGGAGGGCCAGCCGGACCCTGCGCTGGTGGAAAAGGTCAACGCCAAGGAAGTGGAATGGGTGAAATATTAAAAAGATTGCCCCCGGAGAGCAGCTGCTTTCCGGGGGTGTTCTTTCGGTTATATATTATACTTATTGTAATAACCCATCGAAAATATCAGATATGGAAATCTCCATATCGTCAAACAAGCTGCACCGGAAGGGGGCCAGGGCGGCGGCTCGCTCTTCCTCAGTCATCTGGCGCAGGGCGTAGTCCGGGTGGACGGCATAGACAGCGTTCAGAACAAAGGCCCCTTCCTGAAGGAAATACTGCTCGATGTTCTTTTCGCTGGGGCTGACAATCCAGTATTCCCGAGCCCCATAGCGCTGGTAGGCCCCCATTTTGTAGCCCCGGTCGTTCTGGGCGGTGCTGGGGGAAAGGACCTCCACCACCAGGTCCGGCGCGCCGTGGACGCCGTCATTCTGGATCTTGTTTCGGTCGCAGACCACCATCATATCCGGAACAAAGCGGTCCTCCTCGCTGAGGTAAAGGTCGGTGCCGTCTCCAATCGCTGTACAGATATGTCCATTTAAATGGTTCTCGAACAACCAATAGATACGGCTAGCTATCCGGTTGTGGTTAAAGGCCGGCCGGGGGGACATGGCAACCGTCCTGCCGCCCAGCCGTTCCTCCCGGAGCTCCTCTTTATAGGCCAAATTGCTGTTCATCACTTCGCTCCTTTCTCTGCCGGCTCCTGCTTGCATACCAAAATCTCGATGCCGCTATCTCCAAACACCTGTTGTATCCTGGCGGCTACCTCCTCCCACGGCAGCCGGTCCAGCCCCGCGCCGATGGCAGGCATGGCGATTCGGGCAATCCCCTCTTCCTGGCAGAGCTCCCGCATTTTTTGCAGCGCCGCCTCCATAGTGGAAAGGGTCGGCTTGTGAAAATACCGCTCCTTGGTCACAAGGTTCAGCACCCGCCCTTCCAGGATGCAGTCGCCGCCGGCGGGGTTTTGCCGGTACCCGGCCAGATAGCCGGGGTACTTCTGGCGCAGCTGGCGCTTCATGTCAAAGCGCTTATTGAACTCCAGGACGATGCCCTTGCCCATGGCGAAATCCGCGCTGATACAGTGTGCCAAAAAATATTCCTCCGGGACGGAGAACAGGTCCCGCACCTCTTCCCTGTAGTTCATGGCGCGTCCCGCCTTACTCCAAAAAGTCCTTCAGGCGCTTGCTGCGGCTGGGATGGCGGAGCTTCCGCAGGGCCTTCGCTTCAATCTGCCGGATGCGCTCCCTGGTAACGTTAAACTCCTTCCCCACCTCCTCCAGGGTGCGGCTGCGGCCATCCTCCAGGCCGAAGCGGAGCTTCAGGACCTTGGCCTCGCGGGGGGTGAGGGTGGAGAGCACCTCGGTGAGCTGCTCCTTCAGGAGGGTGTGGCTGGCCACATCGGTGGGGGCGGGGGCGTCATTATCGGGGATAAAGTCCCCCAGGTGGCTGTCCTCCTCCTCGCCGATAGGGGTTTCCAGGGAGACCGGCTCCTGGGCCACCCGCATAATCTCCCGCACCTTCTCCACCGGCATCTCCAGCTCGGCGGCAATCTGCTCGCAGCTGGGCTCGTGGCCGTTCTGGTGCAGCAGCTGGGAGTTCACCTTCTTCACCTTGTTGATGGTCTCCACCATATGCACCGGGATGCGGATGGTCCGGGCCTGGTCGGCGATGGCCCGCGTGATGGCCTGACGGATCCACCAGGTGGCATAGGTGGAAAATTTGAAGCCCTTGGTGTGGTCAAACTTTTCCACTGCCTTGATGAGCCCCAGGTTCCCCTCCTGGATAAGGTCCAAAAACTGCATTCCCCGACCCACATACCGCTTGGCGATGGAGACCACCAGCCGGAGGTTGGCCTCGGAGAGGCGTTTGCGGGCGATTTCATCCCCCTGGGACATCCGTACCGCCAGCTCAATCTCCTCATCGGCGGAAAGGAGGGGCACCCGGCCAATCTCCTTAAGGTACACCTTCACCGGGTCATCAATGCTGATGCCCTCGGCGTAAAGGACGCTTTCCAGGTCGCTGTCCTTTTCGGTGGCGGCCGCCACCTCGGCGGCGAAGTCCTCCACAATCTCGATGTTGTTGTTCTCGAAGGTGTCGTAGAGCTTATCCACCTGCTCCACGTCAAAGTCCAGCTCCTCCAGGGCGTCGTTGATCTCCTTGGTGGTCAGCTTTCCCTTTGCCTTGCCCATTTCGATAAGCTCTCGGATAACGGTTTTCTTGTCTTGCAGCAATGATTTGTCCCCCTATTTTTTCTTAGCGGCAATGGAGGCTATGTAGCGGCCAAAATCCTCCGCCTCCATATTGCCCACTTCCTCGCTGGTTTTCTGTGTATAAAAACTTTTCAGCGTACCGATGTAATCTTCCGCCTCCTTGGCGGAAATATTCCCGCACCCTGGGGAGGCCAGAATCTCCGAAAGGCGCGCCAGGTTTTCCTCCGTCAGCTCCCCGGAAAGGCTCATCATATCGGCGGTAAGCCCCTGGGAAAGCCGCCCCGCCACCGCTTCGTAAATCTCCCGGTCCCTGGGGGAGATAAACTCCTCCGGGGCAATCTCCTGGCTGACCCAGTCCCAAGCGCTGGGGCTGCGGATGAGGTAGGCGATGAGCCGCTCCTCCGCCAGGACGAACCGGGGATATTTCTGCTTTTCCAAATCGGTTCTGGCCGAGGCCTGGCGGGCGGTAAAGGGCCGCAGTTCCCTGGCGTCCCGCTTTTCCTGCCCGGCCTTCCGGCGGCGGATGGCTCCCTCCAGCTGGTGGGCCACCGCCTGCTTATCCACCTCCAGCTCCCGGCAGACCTTGCTGAGATAGACCTCCCGCTGGATGGGGCTGGAAAGGCCGGCCAGCAGCCGCACAAATTCCTGCAAAAAGCCTACCCGGCCCTCCGGGATATCGGTGTCATATTTCTTTCGGAGCTTTTCCACCTCGAAATCCATGGCGCCGGAGGAGCCCTCCAGCAGCAGGGCAAACCGCTCCGGGCCGAATTTTTTCAGGAACTCATCCGGGTCCTTTGCATCCGGGATGGAGAGGACCCGCACCTTCACCCCGGTGTCCTCAAAGATGGAGATAGCCCGGCGGGTGGCCTGCTGCCCCGGTCCGTCGGAATCGTAGCTGAGGACCACCGTATCGGTATAATTGCTGATAAGGCGGGCCTGCTCCGGGGTGAGGGCGGTGCCCAGGGTGGCTACGGCGTTATCAAAGCCCCCCTGGTGGACGCTTACCACATCCATATACCCCTCGCAGAGGATGAGCTCCGGGCGCTTCGTATCCTTGGCGAAGTTGAGGGCAAAGAGGTTGCGGCTCTTTTTGAAGACGGGGGTATCGCCGCTGTTGAGGTATTTGGGCCCCTGGTCCGAAAGGTTCCGGCCCCCAAAGGCGATGACCCCGCCCCGCAGGTCGATGATGGGGAAGATGATCCGGTTTCGGAAAGCGTCGTAGCAGCCGCCTTTTTTGCCGGGGCTCACCAGGGCGGCGGCAATCATTTCCTCGTCGGTGAAGCCCTTTTCCCGCAGGTGGTCCCGCAGGTCGTCCCAGCTTTCCGGGGCGTAGCCGATGCCGAACCGGACCACCGTGGCTTTGGTAAGGCCCCGGTCCACCAGGTATTTCCGGGCCTCCCGGCCCCTTTGGGCCATAAGGTTCTGGTGGAAGTGCCGGGCGGCGGCGCGGTTCAGCTCCAATATCCTTGCCTTTCGCTGGCGGCTGCCGTCGTCCACCGCCCCTTCCGGGACAGCCATCCCGGCCCGCTCCGCCAGACTCCGCACCGCCTCCATATAGTCTAGGTTCTCAATCTTCTTCATAAAGGTGATGGCGTCCCCACCGGCCCCGCAGCCGAAGCAGTAGAAGGACTGTGTATCCGGGTAGACGGTGAAGGAGGGGGTCTTTTCCGAGTGGAAGGGGCAGAGCCCGGTGAGGTTCTTGCCCCGCCGCCGCAGCTGGACATACCGCCCAATCACCTGCTCGATGTCGGTGTTGTACTTCAGTTCGTTGAGGAAGGCCTCCGGCAGCATGTTACCACTCCTTTCCGTGTGCGATGCAGTTGTCTATTGTGCTGTCTCCGGCGCCGTCACCAGCAGAAGACTGGCCACCTGGGATGTTGATTCCGCAAGAGGGAAGCTAAAACAGAGAACCTATCTATCATTGAGGGGGACTTTGTGGTAAAGATAGCTGTTCTCCAAAACCGCAAGCGCCTCGGCCTTGCCATCCTGATACATCTGATAGGGATCGTAATATTTGTACTCCTCATCCAGGGTGTAGCAGAAGGAGCTTTCCACATCCCCCCTTATAATAAGCGACCAGGGGGATAAAGTTCGACCGATTTTTCTGAAATCTTTTTAAATTTTTTAAAATCCGCGTTTTGCTATGAGCTTATAAACAAAGCGCTCTTCGACGTGCCTGGAACACGCAGTTTTTAAGTCTGCCCACAACGTTGCGAATGGTTTGGCCGCTTTTCTTTTTGCTTCTTTTTCTTTTCTCGTGAAAAGAAAAAGAAGGCGCGTCCTCTCACTTGCTCCAGGGCCGGGGGACAAAAATATCCTCGAAGGTGGCGATGCAGAAGCGGTCGCTCATCCCGGCGATGTAGTCCACCGCCGCCCGCTCGATTCCCTCTTCCTCCCGGATGGTCTCGTACTCCGGCGGGAGATGGTCCGGGTGGGCCACAAACCACTGGTAGAGCTGCCCGATGATGGCCTTGGCCTTGCCCTCCTCCCCTTTGGCCACCGGATTTTTATAGACCGCTTCAAAAAGGAAATCCTGAAGCATTTTGTAAAGGCGGAAGGTCTCTTCGTCCATCTGGACGTCCTCCCCGCTGTTTTGGATGAGGGAGGTGACCAGGGTGGTGATGCGCTGGCTTTTCGTCTGGCCCAGGCCAACCTTGGTCTCCCAGGGGAGGTCCCCCTCCTGGAGGATGCCGCCCCGGATGGCGTCTTCAATGTCGTGGTTGATGTATGCAATCTTATCGGCCCAGCGCACCACCCTCCCCTCCAGGGTATCCGCCCAGGGGGCCTTGTCCGAGTGGCAGAGGATGCCGTTTCGCACCTCTCTGGTCAGGTTCAGGCCCCGCCCGTCCCGCTCCAGCTTTTCCACCACCCGCACGCTCTGCTGGCTGTGGACAAACCAGATGGGGGAGGCCTCCCGCAGGGCGTACTCCCCGGCGTGCCCAAAGGGGGTATGGCCCAGGTCGTGGCCCATAGCGATGGCCTCGATGAGGTCCTCGTTCAGGCGCAGGCCCCGTCCCACCGTCCGGGCAATCTGGTTTACCTCCAAGGTATGGGTGAGGCGGGTGCGGTAGTGGTCCCCCTGGGGGAAGAGAAACACCTGGGTCTTGTACATCAGCCGCCGGAAGGCGTTGCAGTGGATGATTTTATCCCGGTCCCGCTGGTAGGGGGTGCGGATGGGGCATTCCTCCTCCGGTGTGTCCCGCCCCGCCGTTTCCGCCGAAAGGGCGGCGTAGGAAGAAAGGCTCTCCCGCTCCAGCTCCTGGGTCACCTCCCGTATGTTCAGTTCCTTCACCATGCTGTCCACCCCTTTCTATCGCCTTTTTGCATCTTCTACCTATAATATACGGCAAATTTTCCGAAATCCCTTCATTCCCCTCAAAAATCTCTGGATTTTCTTGAAACCCATGATTTTATCCCCAAAATGACAAAGACTTCCTCCTCCCCGGCAAGCCGGAAAGAAAAGCCTGCTTCCTGCCCCGGCCTGCGCTGGAACAGAAAACAGGTCCTATTGGGGCAAGGGCTATCCCGCCGCAGCCGCCAAAACGGCCACCGCCTCCGCCCCGGCCTTTTGCAGCTGGGCAGCGCAGACCTGGACGGTGCCGCCGGTGGTCACAATATCGTCCACCAGCAGAATCCGCCTGCCTGCCGCCTTGCGCTCCGCCCCTGGCAGCGGGCGGAACACCGGGCGGCCCCCTTTCTTCCGGAAGGATGCCGCCATCTCGTGCTGCATCAGCACCCCCTCCCGGCTGAGAAGCTCCAGCACCGGGAGGTTCAGCTCCTCCCCGGCCCACTGGGCCAGCAGACGGGCCTGGTTATACCCTCTCTGCCGCTCCCGTTCCGGGGGCATGGGAACAAAAGTGAGGCTGTCCGCCCCAAAGTCCCGGCCCTGCTCCGCCCAGGCCTGGGCCATTTGGCGAGCCATCTGCCGGCCGGCCTTTTTATCCCCCCGGAATTTAAACCGCGCCACCGCGGAGGTGACCTGGTCCTCATAGGGCCACACCGCCACCACCAGCAGGCCGCTCCGCTGGAGGGCCCCTTCCAGGGGCGGCGTCTCCCGGCGGCACCGGGGACAGCAGCACGCCCCATAGGCGGCCACCTGGCCGCAGAGGATGCACCGCTCCGGCCAAAGGAGCGCTTTTCCTCTTTCCAAAATTCCCATGATCCCACGCTCCCTTCGGGATGATACACGAAAAAAGCCTGGAGCACGTTTTGGCTCCAGGCCCTTGCCTGATGGAGCTGCTAGGCAGATTCGAACTGCCGACCTCGTCCTTACCAAGGACGCGCTCTGCCAACTGAGCCATAGCAGCGAACAACCGCAAAATGCGGTGTTTGGCAGGGGCAGAAGGCTTCGAACCCTCGGCACGCGGTTTTGGAGACCGCTGCTCTACCAACTGAGCTATACCCCTGTATACGGTTCCGGAAGACACCCCGCGTTGTCCCCTGTCCCCCCGCCGCCTCCCTGGAAAAGCACGGGGCGGCAAAGTCAACGGTTGTTATTATAAATCATCCTTTCCAAAATGTCAAGCGGTTGGGAAATAAAATTTTTTCGCCTGCGGGTCTTTTCTCGCACTCTCCCCTTTCTTCCCAAATAGATGCAATATTTCCCCCTTCTCTGTCGTTATATGCATCGTAAGGAACCAAAATAACCGGGAGGTCCATCCTATGAAAAAAACGCTGTGTCTTCTTCTGTCCGCCGCTCTGCTGCTTTTGACGGCCTGCGGGGAAAAGTCCCAGGCCCGGCCCTCCTCCGAAGCCCCAACGGCCCCCTCCTCTCTGTCCACCCAGCCCCCGCCGCAGGAGCCGGAGCCAGCACCGGAGCCAGCCCAGACGGAGGAGGCCCTGGTGCGGGAGATTGTCATGACCTACGGGGCGGAGGAATCCACCCCCAAAGGCGGCTCTGTCCGCCTGGTGACCAAGATGGTCAGCCTGCTGTATATGGGCAGCAGCTGGAGCCATCCGGAGGAGCTTTCCACCGCGGATTACTGGGGGTGGTTTTTATCCACCACCTTCGATGAGGACCAGGAATACAAGCTGGAGCACTACACACACCCAGAGCTGGGGGAGGGGAGCGGCTGGTTCTTCCCCCAGGAGCTTTTTGAGGAGCGGGTGCAGCGGTATTTTAAGGTCTCCACCGAGAGCCTGCGGGACAGCAGCTATTACGACCCGAAGCTGGGCGGCTACTGGGTGGGCGGTGGCGGCGGCGTGGGGGAGCGCCCGGAGGTCACCTACACCTACGCCAGGGAGGGGGACACCCTGACCATCGATCTGGAGCTGCACTACGAATATTCCCAGCCCGCTGGGGGGCGGCTCTATGTCACCCTGGAGACAGACGGCGGCTGGAAATACACCGGCTGGGACTGCCCCCCCACCGCCGAGGCCCTGGAGGGGTGCCTCTTCGGGGAGGGGGACTTCCTAACCCCGGAGCAGTGGGCCCTGTTGGAACGGGCGGAGGGCCTGACGCGGACCTTCCAGGTGGACACCTGCCGCTTCCCCGGAGACGACCTTTCCGGCTTTGACCCCACCCTTGTCCAGGAAATTGGCGGGCATCACTACACCCTCTACCAGGGGAATCTATACCAGGGCTGGGAGGACTTCTACCAGGATATGCTCTCGGTCTTTACTGTCGAGCTTTTTGAAAAGCTGAACCGAAGCGAGGACGGCGGCACCTTTGCCGGGTGGGGCAGCGAGCGCAAGCTGTACTTCCAGGACGGCGCCCGTGGCACCAACCTCTCTTACCTGTCCGGGGACCGCTACACCTTGGACGCCCAGTACGATAATTTCATCCACCTTTCCCGGTATTCTTTCTACTGCGCCCCAGAGGATATGGGGAAGGAAAACCCGGAACCCTTTTCCATGAAGCGCAGTGAAATCGTTCTGCAACAGACCCCGGCGGGCTGGCGGGTGGAGGAATACAGCCTCCCATACTAAAAATTTTTTGTGAAAGGCCGTGACGTATGGCAAAAAAGCTGTTCTGTGAGCTCTCCCCCCTCACCTACCGCATCTCGACCCAAAAGGAGATCGCCCTGCGCCACCTGCGGGATTTGCCCCTGCGGGGCCGCTTTGCCCAGGAAAAGTCCCAGGAGGCTCTTCCGGTGCGGGTCTACCGCCACTCCTCCCTCATCCGCCGCCGGCTGGGAAACATAGACATGCGCCTACAGGAGAACAAGGCGGTAAACCTTTCCCTGGCGGCCCCTAAGGTGGACCACCTGCTCATCCGCCCAGGGGAGATCTTCTCCTTCTGGCGGCTGGTGGGCAATCCCACCGCGCGGGCGGGCTACCGGGAGGGTCTGGTCATCGCCTCCGGCCGTACCGGACAGGGGATTGGCGGGGGGATGTGTCAGTTCACCAACCTTATCCACTGGATGGTCCTCCACTCCGATCTCACCATCATTGAGCGGCACCACCACAACGGCGTTGACCTCTTCCCGGATTTTGGCCGGGTCATCCCCTTCGGCACCGGCACCTCTATCCTTTATAACTACCTGGATTACCGCTTTCGCAACGACACCAGCGCCACCTATCAGCTTATTATCTACACCTCCGGGGAGTACCTCCACGGGGAGCTGCGGTGCGATCGGCGTCCGGAGCGCATCTATCACATCCAGTGCCGCAACCAGTTCTTTTCCCAGGAGGCGGACGGGGTTTACCGCAACAACCAAATCTACCGCCTGACGGTGGACGCCCAAACCGGCGTCACCCTGGGGGAGGAGGAGATTGGCCGAAATCACGCCAAAATCGCCTACGACCCCGAAGGTCTGGAGCTGGTGGACCGAACAAAGCCATAGAGAAAAGGCTCCTCCAATACGGAGGGGCCTTTTGGCTGCGATTTTTTATCCAAGACGCTCCCCCAGCGCAGCCGGGGGAGATATGTACCCTTTAGAACCTGTTTAGCATCTCCTGGCGCACCGCCTGAACGAATCTTTTCCAGTCCGAACTGCGTCAAAAATGCTCGGAATACATCAAGTATTCCTCCGCTTTTTTCCTTGTTGGACAGAAAAATCTCCGTCCATTCTGCAAAGCAGACGTGCCCGAAGGGGCGTAGCCCCGTTAGGGCTGGCACACCCTGAGATGCTGAACAGGCTCTTAGTTCGGCACGTAGTCCAAAAACATCATGTTCATGTCCACTTCCTTGGCGATGCCCGCCACCTTGCCGGTGGAGGTATACTGCCAAATCTGGAAGTTGTAGGGGAAGAAGGGGACCTTGTAGTACATCGCCATCCACAGGTCGTAGCCCTTCAGCTGGGCCACCATCCCCTCGTGCTCCGCCAGGAACTTGGCGTAGGAATAGTACATGGAGCGGTAGCCGGCGTTTTCCACCGTGTCGCAGAAGGCCTCCACCATCCGCACCGCCGTTTGGGTGGTCATCCCCCTGGTGCGGTACTGGCTGTTCTGGGCCCCCTCCAGGTCAAATACCACTGGCAGGTCCAGGCGGTAGCCCCGCAGCTCATCGATGCAGAACTGGGCTTCCTCGATGGCCTCTGTCCGGGAGATGGCCTGGGAGTAGAAGTAGACCCCCACCTTCACCCCGGCGGCCTGGGCCCCCTGGATGTTCTTGTGGAAGTTGCTATCCACCTTGATGGCCCCGTTGGTGTACCCCCGGTACCCCAGACGGATAAAGGCGAAGTCCACCCCGTCCCCCTTCACCGCGTTCCAGTTGATATTCCCCTGGAACACCGAGACATCAATACCCTTTAACACCCTGGAGGAACCGTTCACCTGGTAATCCTTTTCCCGGCTGTAGTGGACCAGGTTATCCCAGTTGTAGCTGTGCTTGGGGGTATTCTTTTCCACCGGCAGGTACTGGTATTTATTTCCCTGCTTGAAGACGAAGTAATCGTCGATGAACCGCTGGACATACTGGGCGGAAAGCATATGCTCCAGGGCGTATTCCTCAAAGCGCTCCACCGTGATGGTATCCCGCCCCTGTATCTGCTGAAGGAACTCATCCGGGATGCTGCTGTAATCCTCCGCCACCTTCTCCAGGTCGGAGACCCGGATCTTCCCATCGGCGACCAGGGAATTGAGGCGGCCGGAGGGCTTATTCTGCGACGGCTGGAGGGGCTTGGGGGTCTCTCCCTCCACCACATAGGGGGCCCCAGTGAGGTCTTCCAGCCTCCCCGCCCCGGTAGCCAGGGGGCAAAGGATCAGCGCGGCAGCCAAAAGCACTGCCAGTTCTGCCCTGGGCCGGGCAGCTCCCCTTTTCTTCATAGGCTTCCTCCCATTTGCTGAAAATCCTGTCGAAACATGGTAGTTTTCATTATACCTTATTTGACCATGCCTTGGCAAGCCCGGATTTGCAGCCGCCGGGGTGCCCCCGGTGTCGCGCCCTCCGGGGTGCCCCCGGTGTCTCACCCTACACGGCCCTAAGGGGCCTTAACCCTCCAAAGGGCGTAAGCGAGTGCCTGGAGTTTTAGAGCCTATTCAAGATCTCCCGGTGCGCCGAATTGGCAGGGATTTTTACGTCCTGCCGGCATCATCCGGTTATGAATACAGGTTCTTAATCAGCAGGGCCGAAGGCCGGTAAAGTTTCCGTCCACCCTTTCCAAAGGGTGGCGG
>OFFE01000073.1_pt1 | contig 79715 bp, 62 predicted proteins | sample 1521371 | NCBI WGS metagenome assembly OFFE01 (sample SAMEA3504131, study PRJEB24116) | mouse gut metagenome | biome: mouse gut; feature: mouse-associated habitat; material: faeces | place: Denmark | collected 2011 | reverse complement strand
TGTGGTGTCGGTAATGTTGATGATACTATGTTGCGTGTAACCAATGCAATCAGAGATGCTGTGCGGCCAGATGTTACTATGTTTGTGGAATGCCGTAATGATGTCATGGATGAAAAGTCCATTGTATGTGTAAATGTCCAGCGCGGTACGGCAAGACCGTATTATCTGAAAGGAAAAGGAATTCGCCCGGAGGGTGTTTATGTTCGTCAGGGAGCATCGACAGTTCCGGCAACAGATACCGCTATCTTGAATATGATCAAGGATACCAGTGGTGACAGTTATGAGGCGGCTCGCTCTCTCGATCAGCATCTTACTTTTAACAAAGCTGTCGATTTCTTTAGTAAACGGAAAGTAGAGTTTGGAAGAACTCAGATGCGTTCACTTCACCTGATTGGCGAAGATGGTATGTATACGAATCTGGCATTTTTGCTGTCTGAACAGTGTACACATATGATCAAACTGGCTGCTTTTGAGGGGAGTAAGAAATCTGTATTCAGGGATCGACAGGAATTGTCGGGTTCCCTTTTAAATCAGATGGAGGAAGCTTTCAATTATATTGATCGTTACAATCGTACCCGTGCAGAATTCTCAGGACTGGACCGGTTAGATATGAGAGATTATCCCACGGAAGCAATCCGTGAAGCACTACTGAATGCAATCGTCCATCGAGACTATTCTTTTAGCGGTGCTACACTTATCAGTATTTTTGAAGACCGAATTGAATTTGTAACCATTGGTGGTTTGGTGAAAGGTATTGCATTGGATGACGTGATGCTGGGAGTGTCCGCGTTGCGCAATCAGCATTTAGCGAATATTTTCTATCGTCTGAGATTGATTGAAGCATATGGCACAGGGATTCTTAAGATCAATGAATGTTACGATAATTATGTTGTGAAACCTGTGATCGAAACAACAAGTAATGCTTTTAAGATTACACTTCCTAATACCAATTTCCACGCAAAGGAACAAAAAGCTCTGAATAACCGAAAAACGAGTTGTTTTACCAGTGTGACAAAAAAAGAAGAACGAATTAATGCTGTCCTAAAACTGTGTCGCAGTAAAGGTTCTATCGTTCGCAGCGATATAGAAATGGAGCTTGGTGTGTCCCAATCTACTGCAATCCTGCTTTTGCGAGAACTAACTGACGAGGGCGTGCTGATTAAAAAAGGACGGACTAAAAACCTGCGATACTACGAGAATAAATAAAGGAACGGTTGAAATTATGCCATTCAAATATGAGTGTGAAATTAACCGGTTTCACAGCGCCCATATTCTGTTTTTTCACTTCCCGCCCCGCAATATCACATTGGCGGTAAATACGCCGTCCCCGTAATGAAACCGGACATACCCTCCGTTTTTTTCCGCGGAATGGCGCACGGCCTGCAGGCCCACCCCCTCCCCCGGACGCTTGGAGGAGAGGAACACGCCGTCCTTTTCCCGGATCTTCCCATCATAGGCATTCTCCACGGACAACAGCACCATGTGGCCGGAATGGAGACGTGCCTGTACCTTGGTCTGCCGTCTTTCCGGGGCAGTCCGCAGACCTGCTTCCATGGCATTTTCCAGCAGATTGGACAGCACGGAACAAAGGTCGGTCTCCGGTACAGGAACCTGGGGAGACAGATCGAGCTCGATTGTGAGCGGGAGGCCCTGTTCCCGGTAAAGCGCCGCGAAATACCCCGCCACGCCGTCCACGGCCATATTTTCGCATAGACATAGGCTGCCGTCCGGGATGCTGCCCTGGACTTCGTCAAGGTATCCCGCCAGGCCCTCCCAGTTCCCCTGGGCGGCGAAGCTCTGGAGGATGTGGAGATGGTGGCGCATATCGTGCCTGGCATGGCGCGTCTGCTCAATGGCGGCGCGGAGGCTGTCGTACCGCGCCTGCTGCATGGACAGGAGATGGTTCTCCCGCCGCAGGCGGTCATTGCGGTTCAGGCTGGATGCCATGAGGTAAAAGAGCACATAGAACGACAGGAGCAGGATCAGGAGAGCAAGGCTGAACAGGAGATAGAGCTGCCTCAGCCGTCCCTGTTCCAGAATCCACGGATTCCTGGGGACCATGGAAAGGTTCAGACCGACGAACAGAAGCGGCACGATCCAGAACACATACCAGGTCTGGGCAAAGGCTTCCTCTTCCAGAAGCTGCCTTGCGGCATGGGTGGTGGGATGCCATACGGCCAGGACGGACAGGCAGCATACCACGAGCCAGAACAGGGCGCCGCTTAAGGAAAGGGGCAGCACGGGCTTTCCCGGATTCAGGATGCCGCTCACCGCAATGGCGGCGCTGCCCAGGCAGCAGAACACGCCGCATACGGCAAGGAAGACGCTGACAGACTTCCACCGGGTGATCTGCAGCGTATGGATATAGAAAAAACCCATGACGGCAACGGCAGGGAAAAACAGCCAGACCGTATCCACATGGAAAAAGCAGCCGACGGCGCCGCCTGCCAGGCAGAGGAGGAGCGCCAGAGGGACGGCCACCGCCGTCAGGACAGCGGGACGTATCCGCAGATACTGCTTCATGGGCAGATAGGCCAGCAGCATGCCCGGCAGCAGGACCATCAGCTCCAGTACAGGACGTAAAAATTCCCCCATCTCTAATTCCCCTTTCCGAAGAGGAAATCGCCGAAAGCCATCCTTGCGGCTTTTGCAAGGTCGCGGCTGACAGGAACCCTCTTCCCGTCTTTCAGGACAAAGTCCATGCCGTTAAAATCCGCCACATGCCCCAGGTTCACGATCACGCCCCGGCTGCACCGGAAGAAGCATCCGTCCCAAAGGCTGGCGCTGAATTCTCGAAAGGTCTGGCGGGTCACGGTTTCCTGTCCGTCCGCCCTGTATATATGTATGCGGTGCTGGTGGTGCTCCGCGTAAAGGATCTCCCGGTAGCGCAGACGGACGGCGCCGCCCGTGGCATTCACCTCAATATACCTGTCGTCAGCGGGAAGCCGCCTGACGATCTCGTCGAACAGAGCGGCCAGGTCCCCGTCCGTCCAGGGCTTTACCAGATAATGGAACGCCCTCACGCGGAAGCCGTCCAGGGCATGGTCGGTGGAGGTGGTGGTGAACACCAGCAGGCAGTCCCTGTCAAAGCGGCGCAGCGCCTCGGCCGTATCCACCCCGTTCTCGTCCCCCATGTAAATGTCAAGGAACACCAGGTCGAACCGTTCTTTCTCGGCAGCGGCGAGGAACTCCGCGCCGGAACCAAAGCCCCAGACCAGGGCATCCAGGGAAAGGCGGGAAAGCTGCCCATCCAGCCCGTCCCGCAAGGTCTGCCGTTCTGACGCAATATCATCCACGATGGCGATTCTCATGGAAAGCCCCCTTTACTCTGAAAAATCCTGACTCCCGTGCACCCACTGTATCATAGCATAAAACGCTGAGAAAAGCGAGGGCCATCTATGAAATGGCTCAAAATGGCTGTAGGAGGGTTTGGGCGATTCGGGACGGATTTTAACGATTCGTGCCGCCATTATGGAAAAAACGGGGCGAATCAGTATACTGGAACATAGCGGCATGGACCTGTCATACAGCCGCGCTCCCCAATCGACTACCTTTTTGAGTAGTGGCTTTTTCAAAAGGGGTTTGATAGAATTTATACCAAACAGCACATACATCAGGAAGGGAAAGGCCATGAACAATACGAAACTATACCCATTCGAGCGGAACCGCTATTATTCCGGAAAGATGCTGACCTCCTCTGATTTCCAGGCGGAGCAGACATATTTCAACAACAAGAGAAGATTCATCAACAGCCTGATGTACGGCAGCGGCGTGGTCTGCGGGTTCGGCGTGTTCAGCTTGGACGACTTGTCCGTCCTGATCGAGAGCGGGGTAGCGGTGGACGGCGTGGGACGGGAGATCATCATGGAGTCCTCGGTGGTAAAGAAGCTGTCCGCCATGGAGGGCTTTGAGTCCCTGCACAGCAATATGGCCAGCCTCTGCCTGCGCTACAGGGAGGACCCGGTCCACGCGGTATATACGATGAATCCGGGCACCGGGGAGGACGGCCAGGAATATGAGTACAACCGGATCAGCGAGAACTTCCAGCTGTTCTTGATGGAGCGGGAGGAGGCGGCCGGCGGATACCGGATGGAGACGGAATTTCTGACGGACACTGTCCTCTACGAGGACCAGGACTTTACGGTGCGGCTGGTGATGCCGGCCACGGTCTGCAAGGGCAGGAACGTGCGGCTGGAGGCCCGGGTGGAGAAGCATTCCCCGGCCCAGAAGTCCCTGAGCTACCAGGGGACGCTGCAGGTTCCGGTGTTCCTGACGCCGGAGGGGAAGCATGAGGTGGAGGTGGGGTTTTCGGATGTGTCCCTTGTGGAGGGGGAGAGCCTGACGAAGGAGTACTGGCTCACCGTCCAGGACGTGACCATGCTGGACACCACTATCCTGCAAAAAAGCGGCACGGCCAGGGTGCATGTGAACGGAATCGCCCAGGAGCTGCCCTCGGGGTGCTCGATCCGGGTCATGCTGGAGGACTGCCGCCCCCGGGAGCTGGTCAGCCGGGAGATCGGCCGCATGAGCCTGGAGATGAAGAGCATGGGGGAGGTCCGGGACTACATACGCCTGGCGGATCTAAAGCTGGTGCGGACGGAGAACGCCTATATCATAGAAGATGTCATCGAGAGGGGCGTGAAGGCCTATATCACGGCGCCGGCCCAGGAGATGCTCCGGAACGAATACCTGGAGTATTTCATCAAGGAGCCCACATTGGAGAAGGAGAGGGACTTCTATCCGCAGCGCCTGCAGAACCAGAATTTCGTGGCTCCGGGCAGCCGGATACCGGAGGTGGCCACAGGTGTCCTGGAGATCCCCTTAGGAGAGTCGGCGAGGAAAGGGGACATCCGCTACTCCGGCGAGATCATGCATGGCCTGGGCAGCGGGAATGTGTACGTGAGCATCGGCTATGAGTACATCACCGACGACCCGGCCTTAGGGAGCAGCGCCAGGAACACGATCTACGGAAGCCCGCAGCTGTTCCAGAAGGAGGGCTCCATGGCGGTGGACGCGGAGACGGCGGTGCGGGTGATGAACGACAAGGGGAGCTTCGTGGTGGCCGTACAGCTCCTGGAGAATGTGGACTATCTGGTGCTGACCTACCGCTGGGTGGCGATCCGGTTCCCGGCAGGCAATGACCTGGGGCTGATGGAGGACCACAGCGGGAAGAGCATCAGCGTGGATACGCCTACGGTGGTGATGGGCACAAGGGAGAGCCATTATTTCCATGTGCAGTACAACAATATGGACAGCTGCAGCGTGGCCTATGAGCTGACGGAGCCGGGGAGCGGCGAGATCACATCGGACGGCGTCTACACGGCGCCCGCAAAGGAAGGGGTCTATGAAATCCGGATCTACTGCATCGATGTGCCGGTGATCTGCACCTATGCGTATGCCATCGTGAAGAAGAAAGAGGCATAGGCATAAGCGTTTCGGGAAATCAAAAAAGGAGAACGGCAGAGATGTTCTATCAATCACAGAGGATGAAGCTTCGATGTGTCCGCATTGTGAAAAAGAGCAGGACGAACGACATCGTCATATGTGAGGATCTAAATACATCGGCCCGGAATCTGTACACGCTGCTGGCAATCAAGGAACATCAGACAGTCAAGACCTATCTGGAGGTGTTCGAGCAGGCGCACCTTACGGCACAGGACTCCTATATCGACAGCTTTTCGGATCAGGGAGCTTTCTGCATGGTATTCGCCTATCAGCAGGAGCGCCCTCTGAAGGATTTCTATATGGGGGAGTCCTACACGCTGGCAGAATGCGAGAATGTGTGCATCAGCGTCATCATGGCCTGCATCACCTCCAATCTCCCCTATCCGGTTCTGTATCTGATCCTGGAACAGGGACAGCTTCATCTGGCAAAGGACCACACGGTCTGTCTGGGCCATCAGATCGACCTGGAGGAACTGGACCCCGCCAGGACCGAGCGGGACTGCGTGGTACAGTGCGCGTCCATCCTGCGGGATCTCCTGCGGCCCAAGTCCTCCCAGAAGGCATTCAGCTACAGGCTTCTGGAAAAGAAAATCGCCAGGAAGAGCTACCGGAAGCTCACGGAGCTGTACAAGGATATCCGGATCACGGCGGCTCCCGGGAAAAAGAAGGGCATCCGGAAACGGATCGCAGGGTGGTTTCGCAGGAATCAGGACGGGATGTTCCGGTTCCTGCTGTATCTGTGCGCCGTGCTTGCCTTTTTCGTCATCGTCTCCCTGCTCACCCAGCTGATCGTGGGGGACATTCCATGGCTGCGTCTGTTTTTTAACGGATTCGAGACGATCGGGACAGAGACGCTCACCAGGTAAAGGTTGAAAGGATAACGCGTTATGAAGAGACACATTCCATACATAGTGGCGCTTGCGTGGATGATGGCGGTGGCTGTCCTTGCCTTTGCGGACGGCCTGAGCTGGAGCAGGGAGAGGACCAGGTCCACCTATCTGGACGGGTGCGCGGTAGGGGACCGGATCTATCTGGTGGAAAATATGGAAAGGGACGGGATCCTCTACGTGATGGATTCCCAGGGGACGGTGCAGGAGGTCTCTTTGGCCTCCGCTGTGGAAAAGGGCAGCTTTTTTGCCAGGATCGACTATGAGGAGGCCCTCTACGGGCTCATGGTGAAAAAGGCGGCTGGGCAGGATGCGGCCCTGCAGTACCGAATCGTGGAGTTCGACGACCAGGGGCGGGTGCTGGCGAAGACGCCGGAATTCACCCTGCATCAGCCGGGGACATTGACCGGCTTCCACGCGGAAGCCCAGGGGTTCTACCTGACGGCAGTGCTGGAGGGCCAGACATCCGCGGGAGCTTATTTCGTGGAGAAGGAGGCGCTGGAGAGCGAAGCGGCAGGGGAGCAGGAGCAGACGAAGGAAGAGGCGCCCTCTGTGAAGAAGCCTGTGCAGATGGGCTACAGCCCCGTGGAGCATACCCTGATCGAGGCCAGGTATGAGGATGGGGCATTCCTCTACCACCTGGACGACGGAAGCGGGGTGGAGGACTTCCAGGCGGGGGAGAAGCTCCAGGGGGCTTTCTGGTACAGGAGCCTGTCCATGGGGCAGATCATGAAGGTCCGCAGGGAGCGGATGCTCCTGTACGGCGCCCTGCTGATCGTAGGCTACGGGGTGCTGTGGCTGTTCTTAAGCGTTCTCCGCAACCGGAGCCATACCGTATACGCGATCGCGGTGGTGGAGCTGGCGCTGCTTGTGATCACAGTGGCGGGAGCGGTGCGGGTGCCCCGGATCCAGGAGAGGGCCAGGGAAGAGGAGGCGGAGCGGTTCGGCCATTACTATGTCAGGGCCCTGGCCGAGGAGATGGGGGATCCGGCCAGGTTCCACCCGGAGGAAGAGGGCTTTTACCAGGGGGCGGATTACCAGGCCCTCCAGGCGCAGCTGTCCAGGTTCGTCCGCCATGATGACATTTCCAGAATCTTCGTGGACATCTGCCTGGTGCGCAGCGACGACCACAGGATCCTGGTCAGCGTCAGTGGCAGGAACGGCCAGATATTCGAGGAAGTGTACGGCGTGGGCACAGGGAAGCTGATCCAGAGCCTGGTAGAGGGCGGGCGGGAGAACAGCATGCTGATCGGCATCGATGGGGAGGCCCACCAGGCGATCGGGGCAGCCGCCTCGGAGGATCTGACCCCGGCGTATGTGCTGGCCGGGATCGCCAGGCTGGAGGAGGATGCGGACGCTTCTTTCAGAAGCCGCATATCGCCTTTCCTCTACAGCGCATGCGTGTTCCTGATCGGCAGCGCTGTGGCGGTCTGGCTCCTGCTCCTGCAGGGCAGGGAGCTCAAGAGGCTGGCCGGGGCCATGCAGGCGCTGGCGGGCGGGGAGACCCAGATCAGGAAGGAGGCTGTCCACGGGAAAGACGTGGACTTCATGTGGAACAGCCTGATGGAGATCCGCAAGACCATCAGCAGGATCAACTATACGAAATACCGGATCTTTGAATCCTGTTACCGCTTCGCGCCCAAGAACATCGAGAAGATCCTGGGCAAGGATTCCATCACGGAGGTAAGCAGCGGGGACATGGTGCTTTTGCACGGGACCATGGCGGTGATCTCCGCGGCGGGAGGGGAAGACGGGGAGAGGGGGCCTGCGGAAGAGATCGGCAGCTTCGTGTCCCTGATCGAGGAGCATCAGGAGAGGAGCGGGGGCTTCTTCGTGTCCGGCCACTGCGGCCTGGATATGATGAAGATGCTCTTTCTGGAGGAGTCCAGGGACACGGCGGCTTTCGGCGTGGCGCTGATGCAGGATTTCGCGAAACGCGGGGAAGAGGGCCAGGGAAGGGAAAAAGCAGGGATCTTGCTGCACTATTCCCAGTATACATACGGCGTGGCGGGCACGAAGAAGCACAGCCTCCCCTATCTTCTGTCCCGGGAGATGGAGGAGCTGGAGCGGTATGCGGGATGGTTCCGGTCCCTGAACCTGCCGCTGGTGATCACGGAGAGCGTGAAGGACAGGGAGCATCTGGAGAGCCCGTTGCGCTATCTGGGGTATCTGTGGATCGCCCGTACCAATGAGCGGATCCGGCTGTATGAGGTGCTGGACGCCTGCCCCCTGCGGGAGGGGAAGCGGAAGGCCCAGACCGATCCGAAATTCCAGAAAGGGATCGAGCTGTTCTATCAGCATGACTTCTATCTGGCCAGGAACGCGTTCAACGAGGTGCTGCGGGAGAATCCGGAGGATGCCATGGCCACCTGGTATCTGTTCACCTGTGAGAGATATCTGAATGAGACAGATGTAAAGGGCGATGTGTGCAGGCTCTGGCTGCCCGGGGCAGAGGCGTAAAACGCGCGGCTTCCTGGATGCGAAGCTTCCATGAGAAAGGAGGGAAGGACTGGTGGGAGACAATCTGTTTAAGGTGCTGATCACATCCGCCAAGGCGAAGGTCACGCCATTGGTGACGAAGGTCAAGCTCTGGACCAGCTGGAATTTCATCCGGACCCGTGTGATCTCAAAGATCCGGGACTTCTTTGCCTCTCTTCTGAATGTCAGGCCCAGGCACAAGAAGGACTACTATGAAGCTTTTGGCTGGCTCATCAGCAGGCGCCTGGCCATCGCCCTGGTGGTGGTAGTGGGCGTGCTGAGCCTCTACTATCTGTTCAGCGTCCATTCCGTCCTGCCCTCCGGCAAGGCGGAGAGGGTGAAGACCTATGCGTATGATTCCATCCTGCTGCGCTTTGCGGAGGAGAAGGTCCGCATCCTGGGGGAATCCGGCTATCTGGCCTATGAGGGCCAGGTGGAGAAGGGCAGCGTCACCGGGTATGGCACTCTGTATAATCCCCAGGGGGGCATCGTGTATCAGGGGAATTTCCTGAAGAACTGCTACCAGGGCAATGGCACCCGCTATTATGACGACGGCACTGTCATGTACGTGGGGGAGTTCGAGCAGAATCTGTTCCATGGCAGCGGGAAGCTCTATCGGGAGACCGGGAGCCTGGCCTATGAGGGGGAATTTTCCCTGGGGAAGCGGGAAGGGGAGGGGAAGCTCTACGATGCCGGAGGGAATCCCGTCTACACCGGCGCGTTCAGCCAGGATGGGCTTCTGTACAGCGCCCTGCTTGGGAAGAAGGTGTCGGAGGTGTCCCAGGCCTACCAGGGAAGGCGGACGCTGTATGAGTGCGGCCAGGACTTCGCGGTGGTCTTGGAGGACATCGGGGCCATGTACGCCGGAACCGGGGAGGCGCAGACCCTGGACGGGGAACGGACGGTGGAACAGGTGCTGGTATTGCAGGACTCTTTCCAGGGGGGAGAGAAAGCCTGCAGGGACATCGGCGAGCTGAGGGAATATTTCGGGAAAGAGGACTATGCGGGCAATGCCGCCATCACGCTGCCGGAGGCCGTGGCCGTGGGCCGGGTGACCTCCAGGGGCACGGGGATCGGATTCAGGCGGGAAGTGGAGATGGAGCTTTCTTCCGAATATGAGGACTATTACCAGGTGGAGGGATATGACCAGAGCTATACGGTGTATCTGTATTCTTTCCACAGGGACGGGCTGATCTACCATTTCATCTGCCAGGACAGGGAAGAGGGATTCTCCTTTTATACCATTGAGCGGATGGGAGAGGGGGCCGTATGAGGAAAAGAGCAGTCTGCCGCAGATGGCTTGCGCTTCTTTTGATCCTGTCCCTGGCGGGAGGGCTGTGTCCGGGGGGCATCCTGCGGGTGCAGGCGGCCCAGGGCCAGCTCCTGACCCTGGACATGGCGAAGAAAAGCGGCGTGGCCAACAGCCCGAAGCTGGAGAAGCTGGAAAGCGAGCTGAACGTGAAGGAGGCTTCCCTCCGCCAGGCGGTGAAATCCATCCAGGTGAAGAAAAAGAACATGTCCACCTTTCGCTGGTCGCCGCTTCTGTCGTTCAAGTTCCCGGAGAAGCCGGACCTGGCGGAGGCCTATGAGTTCGAGTTCAAGCCCATACAGATCCAGGCCCAGATCGATGCCATAAAGCATCAGATGACGGACCAGAGGCTGCAGGTGTATGAGGATGTGTCCAATCTGTATGTGGACATGGTGATCCTGGAGGAGAAAATCGCTTTCCAGGAGGAAAGGCTTGCGGTCCTGGAGCGCACGCTCCAGAAGAACCGCGCCAGGCTCCTGACCGGGGAGGCGGCCCAGGGGGACGTGGATGCCATGGAGCGCTCCAGAAAGGCCCTGAACGACCAGATAGCCTTGGACCAAAGGAACCTGGGCGCGGACAAGAAGAAGCTGTCGGAGCTGATCGGCATGGACGTGACCACGGGATACCGCTTTGAGGATCCTTTCGTGTCCTCCCGCATGGACAGGAGCAGTCTGAGCGGGCTGATCGAGTATACCCTGGACCATGATGAGACTTATTATGAGGTCTCTCTGGACGCCACCACCGCCCTGACGGCGCTGTGGACGAACTACCAGCTCATGGAGGGGCAGTACGGCGGCAAGATGTCCTATATCTCCGATTTCGTCAACCAGATCATCGCGGGACAGAAGATCAGCCAGAGGGCTTTCAAGAAGCAGTATGAGGAGTTCCTGCAGGCCATCGACGAGCCCTGGCAGGGGAGCGTGAGGATCCTGTTCATCCGGATCCCCAAGGAGTGGTTCAAGGGGCAGATCTCAGGCATCCGCTATGTGGAGGATGAGCCCTATGCGCTGTACGAGGCGGCGCTGGAATATCAGGATGCCCTTTTGGAGAAGCAGAATGAGGAGCGCTCCTTAAGGCAGCAGGTGGAGGAGAGCTTCAACAACCTGGTCAGCATGCGCAATGCCTATGACACCCTGTCGGAGCAGGTGGCCCAGGGGGAGAAGAGCCTCCAGGCGGAGGCGGCGCTGAACCGTATGGGAGAGCTGACCTATGAGGAATACAGCACTTCCCTGTCCGCCCACGAGGAGCTGCAGCAGGAAAGGCATGAGGCGCTGGGGGACTATTCCCAGGCCCTGTACTCCTTTGACCGCCTCACCTGTGGGGGCGTGACCGCGCTTTTGGAGGGGACGGCGGCCGACCTGAACGCGGGGGACGGCGGGGAGTCCTACGTGGAGGAGTACGCGGAGGGCGCGTATTACTATATCGAGCCGATCGTTGAGCAGCAGGAATTCAGGGCCGGGGTCAGCATTCCCTCTGACTTTGAAGTGGAGATTACGCATTTCGAGCTGTGGTGCGACCAGATACAGATTGGGGAGCGCACGGAGATCGGCAGCGCCATACGGCATCTGGGGCTCTCCGTGGACGAGGTGGGCGAGGTGAAGCTTCGGTTCTACAATAACGGCCAGTTCGTGGACGACTGTATCATCGACCCGGAGGCCTACAGCGGGCCCCTCTCCATCGTGAGGGAGTATCAGGTCAGGGAGCAGGAGGCGCTGCAGATCGGTACCTACACCGTGGAGAGCCACCCGGAGACAGGGCTGGTGGGCATCGCCCTTTCGCCGGAGCTGTCGGAGGGGATCGGCTACTACCGGATCCGGAACCAGGAGGGCAGTTATCTGTTGGGAGAGGAGCTTTTGCCCATCGATGCGCAGTTTCGGCATCTGTCCTTGGTGCAGGGGGACATGGAGGAGCTGGTCATCGAGTTTTTCGACGAGGGTTCCGGGCTCCTGTATACCGGGTATTTTGAGACTGGCGGCCAGAAGCTGATGAAGATCCAGGAGGGAACATGAAGAACAGGAAAGTATTTTGGGCAAGCTGCATATTGCTGTGGTGCTTCTGGCAGCAGACGGCCCTGGGGAAGATCTTTGATGAATCCCAGGCGGTTCCCTATGAGACATTCCGGGCATCCCATACGGTGGAGGACGCTACGCTGTTCATCGGGACCTACCTGATCCATGTCCGGGGGCTGACGGATGAGCTGTATGAAAAGGCCCAGGAGAGCGCCTCGGATTCCAACCAGATGAATGTGTACTACAAGTCGGAGCTGGCAGGGGGCGCCTGGATGGACATCACGGACGCGGGGGGACTTTCCGACCTTGCGGGGGAGGGGACCGTGGTGGAGGAGTCTGAGCTTTTCCCTCTCTGGGTGACTTGTTACACGGGCGCCGACGGCATCACAAGGGACGCCAGGGACGACCATGTGGTAAATATCTTCAGCGAGCCATCCCCCTACGATCTCTACAACCTGGCGGAGCTGGAGCCGATCAAGATTCAGTACAGCAATGCGTTCTCAGCCGAAAGCAAAGGCGTGGACCGGTATTATTATGAGAAGCTGCGGGACTTCTTCAGCCTGGATTTGCAGAATGAGATCACCCAGGAATGCGATATGCAGCTTGCGGGGCTACAGAGCTGCTATGAGAGCCTCCGGGCGCAGGGAAAGGACGAACTGGCGGAGATCGTCAGCACGCTGATGGGCAGGATCGATTCCAGGAGGAGGGCGGAAATCTTCTACAGGCTCTCCCAGATGGACGGCAATGAGCTCAGCGTCCTCCAGGACATCTGCGGCGGCTCCCAGTATTATGGCGAGGACGAGGACGAGACGGAGGAAGAGGGGGAGGAAGGCGAAGAGGGCGAAGAGGACGGGGACGGTGAGGAAGACGGGGATGGCGAGGAAGATGGGGACGATGAGGACAAGGACGAGGAAGCGTCCTATGGGTACGATGACGAGCAGTTCGTGGAGAACAATTCGGTCATAGAGGCCATCGGCACTGCCATCGAGAACTGTCAGGAAAGCTATATCAAGCACAGCGGCAACATGCTGGAGGAGGGCGATACGGTACTGAAGAACGCCGAGCACGCCAAGAGCATGGCTGTGGTGGGGATGGCTCCCCAGGGCTTTGGCGGGGGGATGGAGGCATTGCTCTTAGAGCTTAAGACCCTGTACCACCTGGAGGAGGATGTGGTGGCGGACGCGGACGCGGAGCTTGCCCTGCTGGAGGGGGAGCTGATCGCCCAGGCGGATGCGAAGTATGCCCAGAAGCTTACGGAGGGGGCCTGCAGCGCCTATCAGACCGCAGTGGCGGGCGGCTCCAGCCAGTCGGCCAGGAATCAGGTGCTGGAGGATCAGAAGGCGAAGACCGATGCGGCCAGGCTGGAGCTTCAATATCTGCTGCAGGCCAAGACCAAAAGGCAGCCTGCCGGTCAGGCGGTGGAATTTTCCTATCAGCGGATAGGGCATGCGGAGACGCTGTACGGGCAGCTGCGGGCGGACGACTATCGGTCCAAGGCCAGCGAGAGCATCGACGCCCATATCCTCTGGCTGAAGTCCCTGGCCCGCTCTCTGGAGGAGGGGGACGAGGCCTCCTCGGACATGGAGAAGCTGGAGGAGGAGAGGGCGAGGCTTTTGGAGGAGCAGGCCGGGGCCAGGGACCGGAACGACCTGAGCACGGCGAAGAAATATGAGGCCATGATCGCCCAGGTGGACCGGGAGATCCAGGCGGAGGAGCAAAGGCTCCTGGCCATCCTCTCCAGCGCCTCCGGCTCCGCGGCCCAGAAGGCCAGGGCGGCGAACCAGGCCGGCAGCAGCTCCGTACTGAACCGGATCGGCCAGATTAAGGATGCGGCCCTCCTGGAGATCGCCGAGGGGAATAAGGACAATCAGGAGAGCATCATCAGCAAGCTGGACGCTCTGTCCGCTTTGGGGGCGGAGAGCGCCATCGCGGAGATCCAGGAAAAGCTGCGGGCTTCCGACAATGATTTCAGGGAGGCGGAAAAAGCGGCGGAGCAGGCCATCCTGGACAGCAGGGAGAGCAGCCTCCATGGCAGGTATGGGGGCGGGGAGGCTTCCGGTGCCGGAGGCGGGACTGGAGCCGGGACTGGGACTGGCGCGGGAAATGGAAGCGGCACAGGAACCGGGTCTGGCGATGGGACTGGTACAGGAGCTGGGACTGGCACGGGAAGCGGCGCAGGAACCGGGTCGGGTGATGGAACTGGCACAGGAAACGAGTCGGGAACTGGCGGCGGAAGCGGGGCTGGCACAGGAAATGGGCCAGGAACCGGGTCTGGCAACGGAACAGGGACTGGCAGCGGAAGCGGCACAGGAAACGAGTCAGGAACCGGAACTGGCACAGGTGCAGGAACCGAATCTGGCAATGGGTCGGGAACCGGCGGCCTGGAGGGCGAGATCTCGGGCATTTCCGCCCTGGACGCCCAGGCCCTGGGGGCCCTGATAGAGGAGGCCCTGGGAGCGCCCTTTGAAGAGCTGGACGACAGCCGGAAAGCGGCGGCGGTGGCGGCGCTGGACCGCATGGGCCAGGCCGGGAACCAGACGGCGGCCCAGATGGCGCTGACCTGGCTGAATGCCTGCGTCAGTGAGAAGAACAAGTATGTATTCCAGAAGCTGAAAGGGGAGGCAGGCGAGCATCTGGCGCTGGACACCGTCGCCTCCTGCACCGGCTACCGCTATGTGTACAGCGATTCCAGGATGGAGGTGACGCTGTCCAAAAAGCTCTCCGTATACCGCTTCCGTGTGAACCAGGACCAGGTGCAGCTTCTGGACGACATCACAGAGAAGCTGGAGGGGGCCGTAAAACTACAGGGCGACCATCCCTATCTGCTGGAGGCGGACGCCAGGCAGTATTTCAATTGTGAGGCAGAGTATATCCATGGGACAGAGTATGGGATCTGTCTTGGACCAAAAGAGGAGGGCTTCGTGGAAAGCATCATGGAAGCCCTCCGGGAAGGGGGATGGTGATATGGCAGAATATCCGATCATTGCAGATGTGAGTTCTTATATCGTCCGGACCCTGCGCCAGAAGATGTGTCCGGAACCCATACCGTCCCCGAATAATATAGAGATCTCTTCCCCGGCGGACCAGGACGTGGATTACATCCTGGGACTGTATCTGTACGATATCCGGGAAGAGAGCGATGTGACCCAGCAGCCCTTTATCCAGAAGGGCAGGGTACAGCTGCAGAGACCGCCGAGACCATATGGCCTGTACTATATGGTATTTATCAACGGCTCCTCCCAGATGGGACTGAAGGCGCCGGATATACAGAAGATTATTGGCAGGGTGGCGCAGATCGTCAATGACAACAGCTCTGTGCTTCCGAACCAGCTGCAGTCCTGGCTGGACACCCAGGAACCTCCCATTGTACTGTCTCAGGCGAAGATAAGTTTGGAGGAGAAGGTGCGGGTGTGGCAGGCAATCAACAAGCCCTATCAAATCAGTCTGTTCTACAAGGCGGCGCCTGTATTCTTGTCCAGCGAGGTGGTGATCGACACGCCTCGCGTGGTGGATGCCAGTTTCGGTCTGCATCTTACAGGCGGGGAAGGAGGGGAAGCGTAGCGAATGAATGCATCGGTGATTCGTTTCCGGTTGGATCTGTTGGTCAGGCTGATCGACACTACCACCGGCGAATCCGTGGAAGAGAGGGATGTCCGCTTTTTCAGGGACAGAGAGGCAGTCCGCCCTGTTGCAAGGGGAAGCGGCAATTACGCGTTCTTGGACTGCGGACGGACAGACTTTTGTCTGGAGGTCCGGGTGTATGGATTTGAGCCTTTCCGGATGCATGTGCGGTACGAGACACTGGATGAGAACATGCCCGTTATCGAAGCGTTCCTGATTCCGTCAGAGAACGCGCTGGGGAACCGTCCGGTGATCGGCTTTTCCGGAAATCTTCCGGGCATCCAGTCTATACAGGCGGTAAACGTGAACGCGACACATTGCTGTATCAGCGGCTTTGACGAGCGGAAGCGGATCATGAAGCTGTTCGGCATGCACAGGCTGGGCATGGATGGAATCCACTACGGCCTGATCCACCCGGACAGGCAGGATTACGAGCCCTTTGCGGTTCAGAAAGAGATTGCGAAAGACGCGGTGAAGATCGAGCAGCCTTTAAAGGAGCCGTTCTCCGTGAACGCGCCCATCTCCCGGATCATACTCGGGAGCGTGACGTCCGCAGGGGATTATTGTATCCGGATCCGGGACGACAGAGAGCATCTTCTGCACCTGGTCCGGTATGTGGTGGATGAGGAGGCGAGGTTCCGGCTGGTGGATTTCCGGCATTGCGGATCCGCGCTTTTGTGAGGGGAGGGCCTATGGCAGAGATTGTAGTGACCGGGGCATCGGCAGTGTGCTCCTTTGGAACCGCGTCGGGAACGGTCTGCGGGGGTTCCCAGGCTGCCTGCATGGTGGGGGGAAAGCCAGCGGCGACCATCCAGGACGCCCAGCCGTCCAGCATCACTCCCTTTGGGATGTGCACCTCCCTTGCGAATCCCCAGGTGGCGGCGGCCACAGCGGCCGCTATGGGGGTGCTCACTCCCCAGCCCTGCGCATTGGTGCCCGCGGGCACCTGGGCGCCCATGAAGCCGGGAGTACTGGTCAGCGGGCAGCCCTGCCTTACCAGGGACAGCACGTTGATGTGCGGCAATGGAGGCGGCATGATCAGCATCACCGATCCCGGCCAGGTAATGGCCGTGATATCATAAGAAACTAAAAAACAGCGGAACTTAAAATAAGGAGATAGAAAGATGGCAGAATATTTTACACCTGGAGTATACGTGGAGGAATACGACAATTCCCCCCGGAGCATCGAGGGTGTCGGAACAAGCACCGCCGGTTTCATCGGCTTTGCGGAGAAAGGGCCGACTGTGGGGGCACCGTCCCTTGTGACCAGCTTTAAGAGCTTCACCAGGCAGTTCGGCGGATTCTTAAGCGAGTTCACCTACGGAGAATACCGGTATCTGGCCAACAGCGTGGAGCAGTTCTTCATCAATGGGGGGACCAGGTGCTATGTGTCCCGGGTGATCGCGCCGGATGCCAGGGCGGCCAAGAAGGAGCTGGGAATCCTCTCCATAGAAGCCGCCAACGAGGGAAAATGGGGCAACCGGATCCAGATTTCCATGGGCACGGTGACCAGGCGGAAGATGCAGCTCATCGCCCAGTCGGGCAATGGCTACATCGCCAAGACAGTGGAGGGCTTCCGGGAGGGGGACCTGGTAGTGGCCGGAGGGGAGTACAACCGGATCGCCACCATTTATGACAATAGCGTCACATTCGAGAAGCCATTCGAGAACGATGTGGTGGACACGGGTATCATCCCCAAGACTGTGCTGTACCTGGTGACGGTGGATGTGAGCATCCGCTACAACGATGAGGTGGAGAATTACGGGGAGCTGAGCTTTAACCAGTCATCCCCCAACTACATTGGCTCCAGGCTGGCGGGAAGCGAGCTGGTGAAAGTCACTGTGGGCCAGACGGAGCAGATCGGCAATCCGGTGGAGGAAGTGTTCGGACAGGGCAACCCGGGCGGGATCTTCAATCTGGAGGACGGCTTTGACGGGACGATGAATCTGGTGACGCCCGCCACCTTTATCGGCACGGACGCAGGCCCGGGCAAGCGCACGGGAATCCAGTCTTTCCTGGAGAACAGCACGGTGAGCATGATGGCCATTCCGGGCATCACGGATCCGGAGGTGATCGTGGCCCTGATCGCCCACTGCGAGAGCTTGAAGAGCCGCATCGCGGTCTTTGACATGCCTGGGGATCTGTACAAGACCAAGGACTTGATCGAATACCGCAATATCATCGACTCCACTTACGGCGCCATGTACCATCCCTGGATCCAGGTCTTCGACCGGTCTTCCAACAAGACCGATTACATACCGCCCTCGGGGGCAGTGCTGGGCGTGTACTCCAGGACCGACATCAACAGGGGAGTCCACAAGGCGCCCGCCAATGAGATCGTGTTCTGCACCGGCCTGAAGGTGAACTACACCAAAGCGGAGCAGGACATCCTCAATCCGGAGGGCGTGAACCTGATCCGGGCCATCCCCGGACAGGGCATCCGCGTGTGGGGCGCGAGGACGGCCAGCAGCAACAGCGCGTTCAAATATGTCAATGTGAGGAGGCTCTTCATCTACGTGGAGGAGAGCATCAAGGCCAATACCAACTGGGTGGTCTTCGAGCCCAACGACACGGCGCTGTGGCAGAGGGTCAGCCTGACGATCTCCTCTTTCCTGGACAGCATGTGGAGGACTGGGATGCTGGCAGGCTCCACGCCCAGCGAGGGATATTTCGTGGAGATCGGCCCGTCCACCATGACCAGGGACGATATCATGAACGGCAGGCTGATCTGCAATATCGGCATCGCGCCGTCCAGGCCGGCTGAGTTCGTGATCTTCCGGGTGACGCAGCACACGGCGGAGTCCGGGGGCGGCACAGAGGCCGAGGGGCGCCCCGCGGCAGAACTATAGCTACCTGACGGCGAAAGAGCCGGTGATGCTATGAAATCAAAAGAATTGCGATAAAGGAGAGATGAAAGATGGCGACGTATGAGAACAGTAAGGGTCTTGCCTATCCTTTGACTAAAATGAATTTCCTGGTGACCGTGGACGGGGTATCGGGAACAGCGGCGTTCAGCGAGGTGACAGGGGTTGAGGCCACCGTGGACGTGATCGAGTTCCGCCAGGGCAATGCCAACAGCCTGGCTCCGGTGAAGATTCCGGGACTGGTGAAGCACGGGAATGTGACGCTGAAGATGGGATACACCCTGGACAGCGCTTTCAAGACCTGGGTGCAGGAGTGCGTCAGCGAGGTGAGAGGCGAGATCCCCCGCAACAATGTGCAGATCGAGATGATCGACATCAACGGAGGCGCCCCCCAGACGCTGGCCACGGCCATCACGGGAACCAGGGTGTGGGTCCTGACCAATGCCTGGGTGACCAAGTACAATGCGCCTGACCTGGACGCAAAGACCAGCGATGTGGCGATCGAGAGCGTGGAGATCGCTTATGAGGAGCTGGTGATTCCCAACTAATCTGGTGCATCCGGCCGGGCCGGACGGAAATTTGAAAGAAAAGTAAGCCTGTATGTCCGGATGCCCGCCATGGGCATCTGGGCGTATGGAATATGGAGGAGGTAGGGGATGGAGACCGTATATGATTTTACGCTTCCCAGGGGATATCTGGACAGCGCCGGAGAGCTTCACAGAAAGGGCAAGATGCGGCTGGCCACGGCGGGAGATGAGATCAGCGCCACCAGGGATCCGCGGGTGCTGAGCAATCCCTCTTACCTGACCATCGTGGTGCTGGGAAAGGTAGTGACCCAGCTGGAGGGCGTGGAGATGGTGACGGCCAACCTGATCGAGAAGCTGTTCACGGCAGACCTGGCCTTTCTGCAGGATATGTACCAGCGGATCAATGACATCGAGCCGCCCATGATGGAGACGGTCTGTCCCGACTGCGGGAAGGTGTACAAGGTGCCGCTAAATTTTACAACAGGGGGATGAAGCTGTATCCGGAGGAGGAGCTTTATCGGGAGATGGCATTCATCTCCTACTATTTCCACTGGAGCAGCGAGGAGGTCATGGCGCTGGACCACATGGCCCGCAGGAGATGGTGCAGCGAGATATCCACGATCAACAAGAGTCTGTCCCCCGAAAAGAAGTCCAAGGAGAAGAGCATTCTGGACATGAAACCCACGCGTTAGACAAAGAGAGGTTGACAGGTTATGGCATTGGCGCAGGCGAATTCCGGCAATATACTGGTCCGGAACTATGGGAACAATCCGGCGGTGAACTTTAACTTCCTGCTCCGGGTGGAGGGGATCTACGATCTGCCCTGCAGGTCCGTGCATGTGTTCCAGAAGGAGAACGAGTACGAGCTGATTCAGGAGGGCGGGCTCAACGACTATGTCCACATGCGCCGCAAGCCCATATCCAAGCCCTTTACCTTTCAGGTGGAACGGTATGTGGGGACGGATATCCTGGACCCGCTGGCCAATGGGACGGACCTGGCCCTGCCGGTGATCCTGATGGTGAACCGCTATCGGATCTACGGGGATTTCCTCCCGGTGCGCATGTATGTCTTTACCGGATGTACGGTGATGGCGAAGGAGTATGGGGAGCTGAACGCGGAGAAGGGGGGACTGCTGGTAGAGACCACCACCATCGCCTACAGGGAGCTGGTGTGCATGGAGAATGTGGCGGGGAGCTTCCTCATGGAGGATCCCTGGAAATTCGACAGCACCAGCAAGGCGGGCAACGGCAATCAGTCCGCCAACCGTTCCCGGGACGAGGACTCTGCCGCCCAGATGGAGGAGCGGGCGAAGAGATGGATGTTCGCGGGGGGAGACAGCGCCCTGAAGGTGCAGAGGGTAGGGGGGCCTCCTGGGGAGGAGCAGAACGCCCAGCCGGATTTCCGGGGGATGAACGGCAGCACCACGGACAGCGCTCATGCCCAGAGGGAGATCCGGAAGGCCCAGATGGAAAATAAGGCCCACAGATGGAGCTTCCACAAGAATGAGGAGGGGGCTTCCGCGGATGGAGCAGGGGCATCGCCGGATTTCCTGGGCTCCCATGGAAGCACTACGGAGAGCGCTTACGCAAAGAAGGAAATACGGAAAAGCGCTATGGAGGAAAAAGCGAAGAAGTGGAGCTTCGGCGCGGGAGAGGGAGACGGGGACGGAGCGGCGCCGGGCTTCCAGGGCTCTAACGGAAGCACTACGAACAGCAACTACGCCCAGAGCGAGATGCGCAAGGCCGCCATGGAGGAAAAAGCTGTAAAGTGGAGCTTTGATGCAGGAGAGGGAGGAGAGGACGGCGCATCGCCTGGCTTCCAGGGCTCCAACGGAAGCACCACGACCAGCAGCTACGCCCAGAACGAGATGCGCAAGGCCGCCATGGAAGAACGGGCACAGAGATGGCCCCCTAAGCGCAGCGCGGTGGACACAGCCAGATTCCTCGCCGCCCAAAAGACGGATGCGCAGGATTCCTGAACATGCATGATAGAGGGGGATGATGATAGATGCTGACTTTGAAGGCGCCGCTGGAACTGAAATGCAATCCTGCCATGATTTCCTCCCACGAAGCATTTTATCATAGGATCACTGGAAATTACGGACTACTGTCCTCGGGAATCAATAGGGAAGATCTCCTCCATGTAGTCACCGCCCCTCTGGAGCTTTATCTGGAGGAGGGAGGGGGCATCCAGATTGCTGAGAACACCCGCATCCAGAACAGCCAGGAGACCAAGCTGGAGATCATCAACAATTTCCTCAACCGGATCGCGGTGATGGAGGAGGCGAACCTCACCTATCAGGACCGCGTCTTCATCACCGATGTGCTGAACAAGCTGGGCATCCGGGAGGTGGAGCGCTTCATGGGGGAGGTATTCCGCCTGAAGCAGGAGACCCGTACCACGGAGCGGCTGATCAGCCTCTACTGGAACCATCTGGAGGAGCTGAAAGACCGGGTGGAGGCCTATCACAGCCGGGAGAGGGAACGGCAGACCGTAGAGGAAAGGACGGTAGACGGACAGGAAAGGATTGCCCTCTATCAGGAGATTCTGGATCGTCTGCAGACAGGCGCCATCTATCAGATTCTGAACAATTTCCAGCTAAGCCACAGCGGGAACAGCCGCTACGTCACAAGGCAGGAGCTTCAGGTCAGCGAGCAGAAGCGGGTGGCAGTCCAGATCCTGCTGCAGAAGCTACGCCAGGAGGTGCGGGGGGAGGCCTTGCCCTTAGTGTACCGCCATGAGGACGGGTATCGTCAGTCAGAGCCGGAGGAGGAAAGCGCCATAGAGGCATGGGTGGGCAGCCAGATCTCTTCCTCGGTGCTGCTGAACCTGATTGACAATCTGTACCTGAGCCTTTTTGAGCGCCAGCAGCACCGGGCCGATCTATGGCTGTCCATGGAGGATGCCCTGTACCAGTCGGCGGAAAATACCCTCTATCGGCTCAAGACCGGATTCCATGCCCAGTGGCAGGTTGCCAACAGACAGAACCTGTGGAACATCCGCCAGCAGCAGTTGAAAGGAATGGAGATTCATCTGGCCCAGGCCCTCCTGGAGGCGGGATGGGAGGCACAGGAGCGCTTTACCCTGCTCTGGAATCAGTACGGGGAACAGACCTGGCAGCTTTTGGAGGATGGACACAGAAGCGCCGAAATCGCCTATGGGGAGGGCGGGGACGCTTCCCGGGAGGAGCTTCTTCCGGGAATGCCGGAGAGGGAAAAGGCGGATGGGGAGCCCATGCCCCATCCTGCCCAAAGCGGCGGGAAAGGGGCGGAGGCGGGGGGAGATTCCAGGATTGATGCCCCGGAACGGGCAAAAGGGACAGAACAGCCCAGGGGCAGAGCGCTTTCAAAGAAGCGGGAAGAGGAGCTGGCGAAAGCCGCCGGGCATGGGAAGAGGCAGCGCCAGGAGCAGGAGAGCGGCGCAGGCGCAGAGCGGGCGAAAGCGGAGATCCATTTCCTGCCAGGGGAAGCCGCCATCCGGGAAGAGCTGCCGCCAGGGCAGCCCGTCAGGGAGCTGATCCGCCTGGCCCAGGAGAGCCGGGAGCAGTTCTACCGGGTGGTGCAGCAGTATCTGTCGGCGTCCCGCCTGGAATACCGGGAAAGCATGGAGACGTTCCGGATCCGGGAAGATTCCGGGCTGTTGGAACAGATCACGGAAAGGCTTGGGGACGCCCAGTCCCCGCAGGAGATGCCTGGGGAGAAAGACAGGGAACTGGCCCAGGCCGCCGAGACAGTGCTTTTGAGATGGCAGCCAGGGGAGCAGGAACAGTTCTTACAGGGGAAAAGGGCGGAAGCCTCCCGGGCAGAAGAACCCGGAAACAGAATGGCCCAAACCCCCAGGGAGGCCACAGGACAGGAAGCTTCGAGAGAGTCCGTGGAGCGGTTCCCTCCCCAGGAAGCGGAGAGCGCGCAGGCCATGGAGATCCTGCACAGGATCGAGGCGCAGGAGAACCATTTTTATCACCCGGAGGAGGGTTCTCTGCCAGGCGGGACATCCAAGGAGGAATCCGCGGAGGCGCTGGAGCAGCAGATCCGCCAGATCAACCAGCAGAATCTGGAGCGGCTGGAGCGCTTCCGGGAAATGCAAAAGGAATTGGCGCCCGGCCCCGGGAGAAGGCCCGCCGCCCAAAGGGACATGCGAAGGGACAGCCTAAAGGCCCTGCAGGACCCCCAGGGCCTGCTGCGGGAATACGAGGAGGAACGGCGCAGGGACGCCCAGGAGGAACAGGGCCGCGCCCAAAAGCTGATGGAGCTTCTGCCAGTGCAGACCCGGAGGGTCTACGAGAGGCTGGAGGAGTATCTGGGGGCGCAGAGGGACGGCGCTCCCCAGGGGCCCCAGGCGCAGGGCGCGGTGGGGATGCTGCTCAGGGACATCCGCCAGGCCCAGACTGTGCACCGGGAGACGGAACAGACCCGGGAGGAGGAGCTTCGCCGGATACAGGAGAGCTCCGAGACCGTGCTGGAGAGATGGGGGGAGGCGGCCTCCTCCGAGGCGGAAGCCGTTCGCACCCTCCGGCAGGAACAGGAGAAGAGCCGGATCGCCCTGTTCCATAAATCCACCCAGCAGCAGATTGACCAGGAGATGCTGGAATCTCTCATGGAGCAGAACCGCACCACCCAGGGGAAGCGCCTGGTGGACCATGAGGAGGTACAGGACCGGCAGACAGTGAGCCGGACCGTGCACCAGCAGACCCAACAGGTGGTGAACAGGGAGACCGAGGATATCACCGAGATGATCCAGAAAGGGGTCCGGCAGCAGATGGGAGCCCTTTCGGAACAAATCTACAGCAGGCTGGAGAAGCGTCTGCAGAATGAGAAGAAGCGTAGAGGTTATTAAGATATGAATGCAGTGATACAGGACGCAGTGAGCAGTTTGACCGGCAATCTTCCCAAAGCCATCCTCTGCGTCAGGGACTTGTCCCAGGCCCAGGGCGGGGAGAAGGGGGACGCGGCGAAGAAAGCATCCGATCTCCAGAAGCGGCTTCTGAAGAGCACCGAGGATGCCCTGAACGGCCTGATGGAAGATAACCGCGGGGGAAGTCAGACATTCCGCTCCCTCACAGGCAGGAACGGTGTCATGGCGGGAAGCGGCTATCTGGCCCTGGAGGTCCAGTATAATCCCTCTTCCATCAGCATGAGCACCCAGGCGGGCAAGCAGGTCCAGTACTCCGGCGGAAGCCTGGGGCAGGGCGGCGCCAACCAGATCACCCAGATCGTGCAGCCCGTGTCCACCACCATGAGCTTCCAGCTGGTCTTTGACGACATGAATCCCCAGGACGCCTTTGTGCTGGAGAACATGGCCCCTACGGCGGGGAACCTGGTCTCCGGGACGGCGGACGTGGCCAGGAAGGTGAGAGGCGCCTACTCCGTCCAGGCCCAGATGGACGGGCTCATGTCCCTTTTGACCCAGCCTGTGACCAGGAAGGTGATCTTCTACTGGGCGAAGATGTGCTTTCAGGGGGAGCTGGTCAGCGTGTCAAGCCGCTATACCATGTTCAACAAGGACGGAAATCCCATCCGGGGCATGGTGGACCTGACCATTCGCCAGGGGGAGGAGTCCGGCTTTGACGTGGCTTACTGGGACGAGGCTTTCACCAGGACGTTCGGAGACCCTGGGACAGACCAGATAAGCGGGAAAATGGGAATGGCCACGAAAGCCATGCAAAACAATCTGTTGAATATCCATCTGTAGGAGGCGCTTATGGATGCCACATCCATTTTGAAAAATGCCGCTCAGAGCGCGGTGGGGCAAATCGAGAAAGCCATGATAGAGATCATCGACGAGAGGGGCGGGGAGACGTCCCTGGAGGGGCCCGTGTCCATGGGCGGCGGCTCCCTGGCGGCAGGCCTGTCCGCCATACCGGGAGGCCTGGAGGGGTTCAGGGATGCCGCCTCCTCCGCGCTGAAGGCAGGCGTCTCGGCCGTGGGAGCGGCTGCGGCCTCCTACCTGGGCGGGCCCACCAGGAAATGCTTCTATGTGCAGTTCAATCCAAGCGAGCTGTCCCTGTCCGGCTACGGAGGCGGACAGGTGGCCAAGACGGTCTTTTCCGACCAGGGCGGCAAGATCAAATATGAGTCGGCGGCAGTGCACATCACGCTGAACGTGAAGCTGGTTTTTGACAAGGTGGATCCCCTGGAGGCTTTTATGTCGGATAAGCTCAGCGCATCCACCACGGCAATGGCCCAGGGCGCCGTCAGGAGCGCGCGCAGGGCTGTGGGCAAAAAGGATGACTCCGTGCAGAAGGAGGTGGAGGGGTTCATGGCCGCCCTGCGCTCCCAGCGCACCAGGCGCATCATTTTCCACTGGGGGACCATGCATTATCCCGGGGTCCTGAACCGGGTGTCCTCCCAGTACACCATGTTCAATGTGAACGGGCAGCCCATCCGGGCGGTGGTATCCCTTTCTCTGGTCTGCGCGGACGAGGAGGTCTCGCCAGGGGACATGGGCATCTGGCAGCAGCACTATGAGGAGGCGTTCCAGGGGAAGGACCGCAGCTATGTGAAGGCGGCACAGAAAGCGGGAAATCTGCTGAATTTCAATCTGTAGGAAGGCGCGGGCTATGGCGGCATATACTTACCAGGAGTTGAAGAAAAAATATGAGGATTTTTCCTACCCGCTGGTCCATGTCCAGATCGGCGGAAAGGATTTCTCCCAAAATAAGTTCGGGTTTCAGATCTCCGATGTGGAAGTGGAGATGACCAGCGGGTTCGAGGCAGCCATGGCCACTTTCTGGATCTACAACTGCTATGACAAGATCGCCTGCGCGTTCGAGTTCGACAGCCTGAAGAAATATGTGTGCATGGGTTCCGCCGTGATTCTGAGCATGGGCTACGGCACCCGGGTCAGGGAGATCTTCCGGGGCTTTATCTCCCGGGTGAATTTCGTGTTCCGCCAGGAGGAGATCCCCGGGGTGGAGATTACGGCCATGGACATCAAGGGCATCATGATGGCGGGGAATTATTCCAGGCAGCTAAAGGCCACCTGCTATTCCGACAGCGTGAAGGAGATCCTGGGCAGGACGGCCTATGTGAGGCTGGAGTCCAGTGAGATCGTCACCAGACAGGAGATTTCGGACACCCCGGACAAGAGACAGGGGGCGCCCGGGGGAGGGGAATCGGCCAGCGACCGGACCATGGAGATGGTCTGCGAGAGCGATTACGAATTCGTGGTCAAGGCGGCCAAGAAATACAATTATGAATTCTTCTCCGTGGGAGGGACGGTGTACTTCCGGAAGGCCAAGAGCAATCAGGAGCTGTTGATGGAGGCGGCCCCGGGGGACGGGCTGAGAAGCTATGAGATCGGGTATGATTTCACCGGAATCGTGGAGAAGGTGGAGGTCCGGGGGATGGACGCCGGGAAGTCCAAGCTGATCAAGGCCTCCAAGAAGATGCAGAACAAGCTTTCCCAGGGAAACAAGGCGAAGCCCCTGATCAAGGATTCCCAGAAGGTGTACATCGACCCCACTGTCACCTCCAAGGAGGAGGCGGGGTATCGGGCGGATTATCTGGCGGAGGACATCTCCTACAGGCTGGGCACGCTGGAGGCGGAATTCATCGGGCTTCCGGAGCTGACGCCAGGCAGGTTCTTAAAAGTCAAGGGGCTTGGGACTGCCGTATCGAATACTTTTTATCTGGTGACGGTGCGCCACATCATGGACGAGAGGGGCTATATCACCAAGGTCACCGGGAAAGCGGCAGGCATGGAAAATGAAGAAGGGCATTCATAGGAAAGGGCGTAAGGGATGGGACTGTACGATGTGATCGACGATATTGCAGAGAAGCAGGTGATGAAGACCGACACCGGGGACAACCGGATCCTGGGGGTGGTCATCGGGCAGATCGTGAAGAATTATGACAAGGATATGCCGGGCCGGGTCTGCGTGGCCGTGCCGGTGCGGGACCAGAGCGCCAACGAGCTGCAGTGGGTGAGGGTGGCCATGCCCTCGGGGGGCTCGGGCTGGGGGCATTATTTCCTGCCGGAGGCCGGGGACCAGGTGCTCCTGGCATTTGAGCAGGGAAACATCGAAAAGCCCTATGTGATCGGCTGCATCCCCAAGGACAGCGACCAGATCCTGAAAAAGTCCGTGGACGAGGACAATCAGTACAAGAAGATCGTCACCCGCAACGGCAACACCCTCTATTTCGAGGACAACAAGGAGGGGGACGGGGAAAAGGACAAGATCCGCATCCTCACGGCGCAGGGCGGCCACCGGATCGAGCTGGACAATGAGAAGAAGATGATATTGCTGTCGGACCAAGACGGGTCCAACCTGATCCGGATGAAGACAGAGGACGGCCAGATGGAGATCACGGCCCAGAAGAAGCTGACCATCAAGGTGGGGGACAATATCGAGCTGATTTTGAACGGCAGCAATGGGGCCGTCTCCCTGAAAGCGTCCAAGATCAATATCGAGGCCAGCGGCAACATGGACGTGAAGTCCAACAGCGCCATGAAGCTCCAGGCCGGGAACCTGTCCGTGGAGGCCAACGCGTCGCTGAAGTTGAGCAGCAACGGCCCCGCCAGCCTGGCGGGGACGCCCATCAAGCTGGGATAGGAGTGAGGAAGAATGCCAGAAAGAAGTTTTTTAGGAACGGGGATGAAATTCCCCCCGCAGATCAACCCGGCCACGGGACGCTTCGCCGTCTCGTCGGAGGAGGAGAGCGTGAAGGAATCGGTGTACCTGATTCTGATGACCCAGAAGACGGAGCGGTTCTTAAGGCCCCAGTTCGGCAGCGACCTGATGTCCTACACCTTTATGGACATCAACATCACCTCCGTCAACATGATGGTCCGCTCCCTGACGGAACAGATCCTGTCCAATGAGCCCAGGATACAGAGCGTGACGATCACCACGGACGAACAGGTCAGGGAGGGCTGCCTTTTGGTGAACATCGACTATGTGATCAAAAGCAGCCAGGAGGAGGACCGCCTGACCGTTCCCTTTTATCTGAATGCAGCACCTGAGGAAGAGGCCTATGAACCAGAATTATATGAAACCGAACCGTTTGAATGAATGGAAGATCGACAGCCGGACCGCCGTGGACATAGAGGAGCGCATCGGGGAGCTGGCCGCGGCGTATGTGCCGGAATGGCATTTTGACAGGGAGGATCCGGACATCGGCTCCGTGATCGCGAAGCTGTTCGTGGGACAGATGGAAAACAATATCGGCCGCTGTAACCAGGTGCTGAACCGATACCACACGGAGTTCGTGAATTTCCTGGGGATCTCCCTGCTTCCGGCAAAGCCCGCCAGCGCCACGGTGCTCCTGGGGCTGGTACAGGACACCATACCGGGGGTGGAGGTGCCTAAGGGGACCAAGTTCCTGGCGGACACAGAAGAAGGGGAGGAGCAGATCGTATTCGAGACCACCCACAATCTGTATGTGACCAGCGCTACCCTGGACTATGCCTTTCTGACCCTGGAGGGGGACGGCAGCATCCTGCCTTTGAAGGGCAGGATGGAGGGGCCCAGGATCCTGGAGGAGGCTCCGGCCCAGGAGGAAGAGGTTTCCGCCCAGGAGGGGGATGAGGGCGGGCTCCATGGGTTCCGGCTGTTCGGACACAGCCCGGATTTATGCTCCATCCACCGGAATGCCCTCCTGCTCTACCATCCGGCGGCCCTGGACGTGGAGGACAATCCGATCTATCTGAAGATCACGGGCAACGCGCCGCTCCTGGAGAGGATTCGGGAGGGGGCCTATGGGTTCTGGTATTATGCCCAGGAGGGGCTTGAGCCAGTGGAATCGGTGGAGGTGCTGCCGGATGGGGAGACGGTGGTGCTGAAAAAGGAGAAGAAGAACGCCGGCGTGGAGATGGAGGGGAGCAGGTCGAGCCTGCTGGTGATGAAGGCCCTTGAGCCGGTGGCGGAGAACCAGGAGGTGACGGGCATCCGGGTATCCTCCCAGGGCCAGCCCCTCCCTGCGGACTTTGTCAACAATGGGGGCACGGATTTCGATGTGGACGCCTTTGAGCCTTTCGGGGATACATTGTCCCTGTTCCAGGAATGCTACCTGGGGCATGACGATTATTTCGCCAAAGCGGGGGCGGTGGTGGAGATCTCCATGGAGGTGTCCTACCGGGAGCACAGAATCCTGGACCGTGTGCCGGGGGAGGATGAGAGCCTGAAGATCATCAAGCGCAAGCCCCGGGTGATATGGGTGGATTCGGCGGCGGACGCAAGGGCGGAGGAGATCTCCCTGGAATACTTCAACGGACTGGGCTGGAAAAAGCTTGTGTGCATGCAGGAGGTGTCGGGCCTGTTCATGGGCGACCAAAAAGGGAAGATCACGTTTTCCTTTGTCTGCCCCCAGGACTGGCAGGGGACGGAGGCTGGGGCCTATCACGGAAGATGCATCCGGATTAGGCTCTTAAAATCCGACAACTGCTATATGCGCCCCTGCGTCCACCATTATCCCCATGTAGAGCGCCTGCGGGTGTCGTTCTCCTATGAGGGGCATTACATGGAACCCCAATCCCTTGTGTCCATCGCCGGGACCAGGAGGATCGACCTGACCAGAAAGGTGAAAGAGGGCCGGGGGTTCCCCGCGTTCTCCAGAGGGGAATACGGGGAGGACGCGCTGTATCTGGGATTCCAGAGGAAGGTGGAATCAGGCCCCATAAGCCTCCTGTTTAGGATCGAAGAGGGAATCCGGTTCGAGGGAGTGCAGTGCAAGTTCGAGTACAGCACGAAGAAGGGCTTCCGCCAGATGAAGGTGCTGGACCACACGGGAGATTTCTCCCGGTCGGGAACCGTTCTCTTCATGCCCCAGGCGGATATGCAGGCTGTGGTTTTGGAGGGAAAGAGGGCGTACTGGATCCGGATCAGCCGGCTGCATGGAGAGCCCGAGAGGAGAGAGGACACTTTGCCTTTGATCCGGGACATCTGCCTGAACGCGGTCCAGGCCGCCAATGTGGAGACCCGGGAGGAAGAGGACTATTATCTGGAGGAGATCAGGCCGGACCTTGCGGTGCCCCTGGGCGTGCCGGACATTCTGGACGTGGAGCTTTGGGTCAATGAGCGGGGGGAACACACCAAGGCCCGGATGCAGCAGATGCTCGCAGACCATCCGGAGTCCGTGCGGGCGGAGTACGATTACATGGGGAATCTGTCCTCTTTCTATGTGAGATGGCAGGAGACCGACCAGTTCCAGGAGGCGCCGCCCTGGCGCAGCTACAGGCTGGACCGCATGAACAGCCTTTTGGTCTTCGGGGACGGAATCCATACAGGTCTTCCCACGGTGCAGGACGATGTGGCGTTCAAGGCGCGGATCCGGTGCTGCAATGGGGAGAGAGGGAACGTGGGCCCCGGGCGGATCCACGAGACTCTGGGCAATCTGATGTTCGTGGACAGCATCCAGAACCCGGTAAAGGCCTACGGGGGAAGCAGCATCGAGAGCATGGAAAAGGCGCTGCAGCGGGGGGCGAACATCCTGAAATCCCGAAGAAGGCTGATCTCCGCGGACGACTATGTACAGGAGATCCTGAACTTCTCCGATGCCATCCACAAGGTCCGCTGCGTGGCCGGCAGGACCATAGACGGCGGCTTCCAGGACAATGCCCTGACCTTTTGCCTGCTGTTGAAGGATTTTGAGGAGGGCTCCTATTCTTTCTATAATGTGGCGGGGATGCTGAAAAAGCACTTGCTGGACAACTGCGAGCTGACCATCGCGCCCGAGGACCTGTGGGTGGTGGAACCTGTGTTCGCCCGGGTCTGTGTGGATATCTGGGTGGAGGTGATGCACATGGACGATGGGTTCGAGGTGCAGAATCTCCTCACCGACACGCTGACGGAGTACCTAAGTCCCCTCAGAGGCCAGCAGGGCCAGGGGTGGGAGATCGGCGTCCTGCCAAGGCGCTCCCAGATTCTGATGAAGCTGAATGTGTTGAAGAGCAAGGCCCTGATACGCAGGCTGGTGGTGACGGTCCGGTACACGGACCAGACGGGCGCCCATGAAGTGGATCTAAACGATATGGAGGAGAATCCTTATATGGTCTGTTGCAGCGGGAGCCATCGCGTGATAACGGCAGGGCGCTGACTGCCGGATCGAGGGAATATTGCCAGGGAGGTACGGTATGCTGAAGGACGCATATGAGGAGGACAAGACATACGAAGAGATGCTGGCGGAGGCGCTGATGCAGATTCCCCTGTATTCGGAGGAATGGACCAACCACAACCCCTCGGACCCGGGGATCACGATCCTGGAGAACCTGACAGCCTTTGAGGCGCTGCAGCAGAGCCGGATCCATGAGGTCACGCCGGCGGTGGTCAGGATGCTTCTGAAGCTCACGGGCTTTGAGGCCAGGAAGGGGCGGTGCGCCAGGATGCTTCTGTCCGCCGGGGGGATAAGGGGGGAGGAGGTCTTGCTGCCCGCCAACCAGCAGTTTTGGCTGGGGGATCTGTGTTACGAGACCAACCGGGGCATCCGGCTCTTTCCCTGTCATCTCACCGGGGCCTATCAGGTCCGGCAGGGCCGGATGCAGGACATCTCTTATCTTCTGGACAGGGAGGTGCGGGTGCCGGCCTGTGTCTTCGGCCAGGAGCCGAAAGCCGGGGACTGCCTGTATCTTGCGGCGGACGCGCTGCCGCCTCCCGGGGAGGAGCTGATCTTCCGCGTCAGGGTGGCGGACCGGCACGGCAGGAATCCGTTCGGGGAGCGGGGGGACAGCACCTTTGCCCAGCTTCGGTGGGAATGCCATACCGGGCAGGGGTTCGTGAGGATGCATGTGCGGGACGAGACCGGAGGGCTGCTGGTCAGTGGGGAGGTGAGGATGCGCCTGCCGGAGGCGCCGGCCCTTGCCTGTCCGGAGGCGCCGGAGGGGATGTATGCCATCCGGGCCGTCCTGGAGCGGGCGGATTACGATGTGGCCCCTAAGCTGGTCCAGATAGACGGCTTCCTCTTTGAGGTGTGGCAGAAGGAGACGCTGTCCGCCTGCTATACGTTCAACAGGGTGGTCTCGGCCAGCCTGCCCAGGCGCCTTTTGGGGGACGGATATGTGACTGTGTTCTGCAAGGAAGAGAAGGGCGCGTCCTATCGGAAATACGAGCCCTGCCATATCCCGGGGAAGAAGGGGAGGTTCTTCGAGACCAGGGAGGATGGGGAAGGCCTGGTGACCTGGTTCTTCGACAGGCGCAGGTTCGGCTACGGGCCTGCCAAGGTGAAGAACGCGATCAAGATCGTGGTGTATCAGGAAAGCATGATGCGCCAGTATGCCCTGGGAGCCGTGCTGGGGTACGACCACCAGACGATCCGCCTGCCCATGGGAAATCTGGTGCCGGAATCTTTCTGCGTCATCGCCGAGAGGAAGGATGAGAGGGGAGAGCCGATCTATGATTTTGTCAGGCCGGGGCGTTACGGGGATAAGGACTTAAGCTATGACCTGTATGAGGACCAGGGAGTTCTGCGCATCGAGGACGCGGGGGATTACATCGGGGCCCGGCTGTATGTGGGAGGCTTCGCCGTCACCAGGGGAGCGGAGGGGAATATCAGGGAGGGCAATACGCTGACCGGGGTGGGAATCGCCCCGAAGCTGAGCTTCCACAATCCCGGCCCGGGGACGGGAGGCTGCAGCCGGGAGACGCCGGAGGAAGTGAAGAAGCGGTTCCTGGCAGATCTGAAGAGACCTTTCGTGGCGGTGACGGCGGGGGATTATGAGCGGCTGGTGATGGAGACGCCCAGGCTCTGCATCCGGAAGGTGCGGGCGTACATGAGCGGGAACGGCAACCTGGTGCGGATCGCGGTGATGCCCGGGACAGATGAGGCGTTCCCGGGGCTGTCGGAGGTATACCGCCAGGCTATCCGGAGGCAATTGGAGGAGAGGAAGCTCCTCACCACCCGGATCGAGATCCTGCCGCCGGTGTATGCGCCCATTGACGTCCAGGGCACGGTGTATGTGAAGCGCCAGTATGAGAACAGCCTGGAGCAGATCGAGGGGGCCATCCGGAAGTTCCTGGACTCCGTCCATTCGGAGCGGAACTTTGGGGAGATCCTGAGGTTCGATGAGATCTTTCAGGAAATCGAGTCCCTGGACTGTGTGGAATTCGTCTATGAGCTGTCCCTGTACCCGCGCAATTCCAGCTTGGCGAAGCTGGTGGAGGCGGACATCGTGCCGGAGGAGAACTGTCTTTGCTATGCGGGGAGCATCCGGATACAGATGGGGTAGAGATATCATGAAGTAAAGTCAGGAGGTGAGATGACAGTGGCAGGCGCATCATATTCCATAAACCATAATCGGATACGGAGAGGGCTGTATCCGGGGTTTGAGCTGAAGGAGGACGGCACCCTGATCCTGGATCCCAGGGAAGGGATACATATGCTGTATCTTCGGGCCATCGACGCCGGGGAGGAGAAGGCTTCCTGGGGGAGGCTGCGCTTCCAGGTATCCTGCTCCGAGGACATGGTGTACTATCTCTATGCGGCGGCTTTCGACCAGGACTCTTTCTACCGCAGGCAGCAGCCTGTGCCGATTGAGGATTTCCTGTGCGACGCCCAGGAGTCCCGGGCCATCAAGCGGCAGTTCCTGCAGGAGGCGGGCTTTGCCAGATATACCAGCCAGAAGGACATCCTGCTGTATGAGCTCCAGGGAAGGTATCTCTATCTGGTGCTGGAAGTGCAGGGAGAGGGGCAGTTCTCCATGAGGGGGATGCGGGTAGACAGGCAGGGGGATCCCTTTATGAACACCTTTCCGGAGGTCTACCGGGAGCGGGGCAGCTTCTTCCACCGCTATCTGTCGGTATTCTCCAGTATCTATGAGGATTTCCAGGAGGAGATCGAGGAGCTTCCAAGGCTCCTGGACTTGGATACCTGTCCTGCGTTCCTGCTCCCGGTGTACGCCTCCTGGCTGGGGCTGGCGGTGGGGGACAATTTCCTGGAGGAGCCGGTGCTGCGGACGCTGGTGAAGGAGGCCTTTTCCCTGAACCGGATGAAGGGGACCAAAGCGGCGCTACTGCGGATCGCCCGGATCGTGCTGGGGGAGGACGTGGTGGTGCTGGAGCGGAACGTGATGGGGGCTTATATCGAGAAGGAAGAGGTTCCGCAGATGAACCGGCTGTACGGCAGGACGGCCCAGGATGTGACGATTCTGGTGGGCAGGCCGCTGACGGAGGTGAAGAGGTCGCAGCTTCTCTTCCTCCTGGAGCAGTTCAGCCCTGTCCGGGCCAGGCTGCATGTGGTCTGCCTGAAGAGGGCCTGCGTCCTGGATTCCTATTCCTATCTGGACTGGAACGCCATGGTTCCCTGGCAGGGACAGGGGAGGCTGGACAGGGAGCAGGAGATGGACGGGGCGGTGTGCCTGGGATGATATTTATGGAACTGGAAACAGCATCTGCCGCTACAGTGCCCAGAACAATGACTGGCTGTGCATTTGAGACGGGCATTGTTCTGCAGGAAATGGTACTGTAGCGGCGGATGCGGAACTGGAATAAGGAGAATGCTATGACGATTGCAGAGACGAGAAGAGAAGGTATGGTGCAGCTTGACGTGGAGGGAAGGGTGGATACCAACACCAGCCCGGAGCTGCAGAAGAAGATTCTGCAGGCATTTCAGAAGGGAAGTACAGTGACCCTGAACCTGGAGGCGGTGGATTATGTCTCCAGCTCGGGGCTGCGGGCGCTTCTGATCGGACAGAAGACAGCCAGCTCCAAGGGCGGCTCCATGAAGCTGATCAATGTGCGGGATTCCGTGCGGAAAGTGTTCGACATGACCGGATTCTCCCAGATGCTGACCATTGAATGACGATATGATTCAGTTCGCGCATGTGACAAAGTGCTATGAAGGCGAGAAGGAACCGGTTCTTGAGGACTTCAGCGTTGTAATCGAGGACGGGGAGTTCATCCTCCTGACGGGTGAGAGCGGCGTGGGGAAAAGCAGCTTTATCCGGCTGCTGCTGGGGGAGATTCCGGCCACCTCTGGGGAGATTTCCGTGCTGGAACATAAGCTGGGCGCGCTTTCCCACAGGCAGCTCCCCTTTTATCGGAGAAAGCTGGGAGTGGTGTTCCAGGAGCCCCGCCTGATCGCGGGGCAGACTGCCTATCAGAACGTGGAGCTGGCCAGGCGGATCGTGGGCGGGACGAAGAAGGAGAACAGGCGGGTCATCACCTCCCTGTTCGTGCTGCTCGGAATCACGAATCTATACAACCGGTATCCAGAAGAACTGTCCGGGGGAGAGAGGCAGAAGGTCTGTCTGGCCCGGGCTCTGGTGAACTTCCCGGCGGTGCTCCTGGCGGATGAGCCTACGGGCAATCTGTCTCCCTGGGAATCCAGGGAGCTCATGAGGCTCTTCGAGCTGGTGCACCGGCAGGGGATCACGGTGATTGTGGCCACCCACGACAAGGAGAGCGCCAGAGGGCTTGCGTACCGGGAGATCGCGCTGGGGGATGAGGGCTTCGGGATTGGACAATGTCCGTGAACGCTTACACGATACGGAACAGGGACGGCATACGAGGAGGGAAAGATGGATAGAATGCAGGACATCACGCTGCAGGCCAGCGATGATACATTATATACCGTGCTGGACGCGATTGAGTCGCATCTGTGTAAGAACGGATGCCCGGATGAGGTCAAGACTGAGGTTTTGATTTCGGTGGAAGAGATTTATGTCAATATCGCCCATTACGCCTACGGAGGAAAGAAGGGGGAGGCCACTGTGCAGATGGAGGTCACGCAGAATCCGCGGATCTGCAGGGTGGTGTTCAAAGACAGGGGGGTTCCCTACAACCCGCTGGAGAAAGAAGACCCCGACATCTCGCTCTCGGCGGGGGAGCGGGAAATCGGGGGACTTGGAATCTATATGGTAAAGCAGTGTATGGACAAAATCACTTACCGGTATGAAGACGGGTACAATATCCTGGCTATTGAGAAGCATCTTCCGCTTCGGGAAGATATTCCTCCGCAGGAATCTCCTGGAACTGAAGATACTGATTCGACACATACCCTGTGATTTCAGAAGTCTGGACCAGGCTCCAGTCATCGCCCCGCTCCAGCACATAGCCGGTGGTGCCGGGATCTAGGTAGTCGATGATTTCGCCGTCCATGCCGGGCTGTTTGCGGACATGGAGCACGCTTCTGGTATTCAGGGTGACAAAGGAGTAGTAGACCGGCTCCGGCTCCATTGCCTGTGTTGCGGGAGGCTCTGCCGTCTCCTGGGGGGAGGCGTCCACCGCCTGGGAAGCGCCGGACAATGTCCCATCCTCCTCCTTTGCGGAGGCGGAGGCCGGGAAGATGGATCCGGAGGCGAAAGGGTTCTTCGCCAGGGAGGAGCCCAACAGGAACAGGGCGGAACAGATCAGGATGCCGGCCAGAATGTAGGAACCTGCGATGACATAGCTTGGGAATCTCTTATCCTTTTCCAATTTTCTCATAGTGTGTGTCTCCTTGCTTTGGCTGTATCTATGACTGTATTTATCATAGCATGGTTTGGAAAAAAAGACAACGGGAAATGAGCGGGACATATTAATGGAAGCGGGGCATTTCCATGGAGGAAAGGCATTTCCAAGGGAGAAAAGGAGCTAAGATGCGGGTGACGGACAGATTGATTCAGGATGCGAAGAAGCGGGAGAAAAGGCGGAGAGCGCCGGGGGACGAGGCGGAAGAGACTTATACCTATTTGCCCAGGACGCGCCAGAAAGCGGTGAACCAGGAGCCGGGAGCCTTTGGGTCGGTGATGGGGGATGGGATCAATACCAGGGGGAGCGTGTTCGATGAGGGCGCGGTCTTCCGGGTGGGAGGACGGCAGGAGGAGCAGGGATGACGGAGGGGGAGAGGGACATTGTTTGACAGAGAGCAGAAAAGCGACGCGTTTGACAGCTATGAGAGCTATATGGAGTATCTGTTCGCCTGCGTGAACGAGGCGATCAACCGGTATCTGCAGCGCCTGAAGGAAATCTACGCCACGGGGCAGGGGGACTACAAGAATGTGCTGTACCCGGATCTGGAGATCGCCCATGACACCTGCAAGGAGAAGCTTGGCCAGTTCAGGATGCGGGGGGAAGAGCGCCAGGGAGCCGAAAAGGCGGAGGAAACAGAAGAGGCGAAAGGAACAAAAGACGGGCAGGAGAGCTTTGACCCGGCGCTGCTGGAGCTGTTCGGCGAGTATCTGGAGGAACAGGACCAGCGCTGGGAGGCAGCTACAGAGGGGAAGAGCGCGCCCGGGGAGCCCTGGAGCATAGAGGAGATGGTGGACTATATCCAGTCCAGGGCCGGAGCCGCCGCGGAGGCAGGCATCGCGCTGCCCTTTTATGAGATCTGCAGGGAGCTGGAATACGAATCCTTTACGGTGTTCTGTCTGGCCTGCGGGATCCTCTCCTCCACCCAGACCGACTATGCGGGGGTGTTCCAGGTCATCAACGAGAACGGCGGGCTGCCCCTGCCCACCATCGAGTCCGCGGCCAAGCTGTACTATGGAGAGGGCTTTTCCATCACGGGGGCTTACGGGGACATGTCCGTGTGCCTGGAGCAGCTTCTCCCGGTGCTGCATCTCCAGGTGAGGGATGCGATGCCCTTTTCCACGGTGATCTCCCCCGACAAGCGGATGATCGACTTTCTCTTTGGCAGACATCCCCTGCGCCTGGACGAGACTTACGTGCGCTTCATGAAGCTTCTGACCGAAGAGGAGGAGAGGCTGGATCCGATTCTGGCCAACCAGGGGGTCCTGGACGCCATGGAGATCTCCTATGGGGACGGCGTGGGAATCTTCTCCTATTATGGGGACGAGGGGAGCGGCAGGAAGTTCTTCATCCGGCATTTCTGCAGGAAGCAGGGGCTGCGGGCCATCTCCATCAACTGCAAGAAGCTGTTCGTGTATGATTTCAGCTTCGTGGATCAGGCCCTCTGGGCGGTGACCAGGGAATGCATCCTCACCGGGGCCTGCTGCTGCCTGGACGACCTGGTCTACCGGGAGGAGGAGAAAGACAAATTCTTCGGCTATATGGACCTGGCCTTTTCCAAGCTGAAAGACCACGGAATCCTGGTCTTTACCGTCAGCAGGGAGAAGCTGTCCATGCGGGAGATGACAAAGGAGGAATTCACCGAGCTGGAGCTCCCCACCCCCTCCAACCAGGAGCGGGAGGACTGCTGGCGGCATTTTTCCAAAGGCTATGCCCTGGAAGACGATGTGGACCTGCTGGAGATGGCCACCAAGTTCCTGTTCACCCCGGGCAAGATCAAGTCTGCCCTCCACCAGGCCAGGAGCTTCGCCGCCATGGAACAGAAGGAGAGGATCCCCAGGGCCACCCTTTTCAGGGGGTGCAATGAGCAGATGAGCTCGGAGCTGACCCAGAAGGCCACCAAGGTGAAGGCCAATTTCGGCTTTGAGGACATCGTCATGAACAGGGACCAGAGGGAGACCTTGGAACATGCCATCGACCAGATGAATTTCCGCAAGAAAGTGTACGACAATTGGAACTATACGAAGAAATACCCTTACGGCAGAGGCTTGTCCATCCTGTTGTTCGGGGCTCCCGGCACGGGAAAGTCCATGTGCGCCCAGGTGATCGCCCATGAGCTGAACCTGGAGCTGTACCGGGTGGATCTGTCCAAGGTCATCGACAAATATGTGGGCGAGACGGAGAAGTCCATCTCCATGATCTTCCGGGAGGCTAAGAAGTGCAATGTGGTGCTGTTCTTCGACGAGTGCGACACGCTGTTCGCCAAGCGCTCCGACGACGGGGGCAGCAACCAGGCTTCCAACAACAACAAGACGGCGCTGCTTTTGCAGGAGGTGGAGGCCTATGATGGGGTATCCGTGCTGGCCACCAACTACAAGCACAATATCGACCCGGCGTTCTTCCGGCGCATGAAGTACATCGTGGAATTCCAGTTCCCGGACGCGGACACCAGGGAGATGCTGTGGAAGACCACCATCCCTAAGGGGACGCCCCTGGGGGAGGATGTGGACATCCGGTTCCTGGCGGAGAAATTCGAGTTCGTGGGAGGAAATATCAAGAACTGCATCCTCAACGCTGCCTTTCTGGCGGCGGCGGACGGGGACGGGCAGGAGGTCTGCATGAAGCATTATCTCCAGGCCATCCGCTACGAATTCGTCAAGACAGGGAAAGTCTTCACCAGGTCGGACTTCGAGCCCTACGCCTCGCTGGTGGGGCTGTAAGGTTCAAAAGAGAATAATAACATTGGTAAAGTCGCGCAGCGATTTTAATAGGAGGAATGATATGCCATTAGGAGATAAGACATCGAACAACCAGCCCGCAGAACTGCAAAATCCCGTGAACGTAACCGCGAACCAAAATCAGATCCAGACTGAGAATTTAAATCAAAACAGGAGCCAGGGCGCGCTCCAGCTGTCCCCGGAGGAGATGGAGGAAGTAAAAGCCCTGAACCTCCAGACACAGGCCAGGCGGGAAGCGCAGCGTCAGGCCAGGGAGCGCAGGGAGAGCCGTATCCAGGCCGTGCGCCAGGGCTGCCAGATTATTATGCCGACGGTGGCTTTCACTACCAAGGGCGTGAGCGTCCAGGGAGAAACATATGCCCGAAAATCCAAGGAGAGCATCAGCGCCGGAAAGCGGAAGACGCGCCAGGGCTGGAAAATCTCCGCCCTGCACCAGAAGGAGGAAAACGCCAGGTTGGCGGAAGCCAGTGGCGATGCCTGGGAGGCGACTCTGACGGAGAACAAACGGAAACTGCTGGATAGCCGTCCACCCCAGGAGAGGGCGGCACTGGAGGCTCGGGTGCAGAAAATCGGGGTGTTCCTGACCAGGAATCAGGCGAAGGACGAGGAACTGCTACGGCTTTCCGAGAATCAGGAGGATATGGCCAGAGTCTGCAAGAACCGGTTCATGGAAATGAACCTGAATTTTGACCTGCGGACGGACCGGTCTTTCGCCCAGGCGTCCCCGGAACTGGAGGGGGTGGCTCAGAAGGTTCGGGAGATGAAGCGCCTGCTGAAGCAGTTCCCGCAGATTCGGGAGAGCCTGAGCGAGGATGACAGGATCGACTTTGACGCGAAGCTTGAGGTGGCCCAGGATCTAGCCAATTATTACGCCATACGGAAGAAGGTCGTCACCAATGCCCGCTACAGAAGCCACTATAATTCGGAGATTTCTTATCGGTATCATGAAAGCGACACATTGGAGGCAAAAAACCTTACCATGCTTTTATGGCAGGCGGAGAACCTGAAAAACAAGCAGGGCCTCTCCCCCTCTGCAGAATTCCTGACGCGGTTCCAGGCTTATCGGGAGACCACCCAGGACAAGGGGGAAGCAGAGGAGACCCGTGCGTTCAAAGCGATACTGGGAGAGCAGGAATCTGAGTCCGGCAAGAACGATCCCCGGATCGAGGACTCCAGGCATGCCGCCTATTTCAGGGAGCTTGTGGGGCGTGAGGATGACGCTGTCGTGCAGCGTCTGGAGCGGACGAACTACTATCAGGTGGCAGGGGAGCAGGAGGCCATGGGAGAGTCTTTCGTGAGGAGGATGGCCAATCTGCCCCGGTGGAGGGCGGTACAGCATGCAGATCCGGAATATGTCAGGAGCATGGTGGAGAATCTGGCCAGGGAACCCCAGAATGTCAATGACACGGAAGAGGTGGAGAGCTGTCGGCAGGCGAACCTGAAAGGAATGGGGCAGTTCAAGGATCTGTTGAAAAAGCAGATGAATTATCTGAAGAGAAAATACGGGAACGGCCTGATTCTGCTCTCCCCGGAGGAGCTTGTGCAGCATGGACATGAATTTAAGAATGATTTCACCAACATGCAGGGACTGGAAAGGTTCATCGATTATCTGAAAAGGCTTCCGGGCATGTTCGACCCTCAGGATGAGAGCGATGTGGAGATGGAACGGCTGTATAACTATTACCTGCGCTGCGTTGCCATAGACACTGTGGAGAAGAGCGGCGTCCGGGGCCAAAGTACAGGCAGCCAGACCTATTCCGACTACAAGAGAAGAGTGGCGCTGGGGATAGTGGAGGAGGAGAGGAGCGCGGAAACGGTGATTCAGCTCAGCGACACCATGCACCTTGATATCCGCTGGGGCGTGGCGTTCGATGAGGCGGACGTAAAGGGAGCGGAGATTCCCGCCGCCCTCTCCCAACAGGATATGCGGGAGCGGATCAAAGAGCGGACGGGGGAGGCCGGCATGGCAGGCGGCCCGGACTGGCATCAGATGTTCCCGGAGACAGAGCATCTGTCAAGGGAAGAGGCGGCCCGGCGCTTTGTAGAAAAAGATGCGAAGGAACGGCTGGAAGGAAAAAGCATCCGGGAACTGTTCCAGGCGGCGGCAAAGACCATGGGCGGCATGCCAGAGGACGTTCTGGACAGGGAGGCCGAGGCCTATGAGGCATATGTCACACGCCGCGAAGAGTACAGGAGAGGCTGGGAGGAACGCCATCCGGGCGAGGATGTTCCGGAACTGCCTCTGACCGGGACGGAACGGAGCATGAGGGCGACCCTGGAAATGTACCGGCTCTATGCGCACTATGAGACTGCCCTCGATATCCGCAGACAGGCGTTACAGGAAGCGGAAAGGCTTGGCGACCAGGGGGATCTTGCACTGAGAAGAATGTACGAGCATCTGGCGGAGGATCTGCTTCAGGCGGCAGAGCATTACTCGAAGGAGCGGGGTAAGGTTCAGCTGTAACGGATGATCGGAACCGGACATTTCGTTAAAAGGAGAGAAAAAGATGGAGATTACAATCGTAAGAGAAGAAAACCAGAGCTATTTTGAGCCGCTGATGCCCCGGGAGCTGTGGGAAAAAGCGGATTTGGTCCTGGGCGCCATCGAGGAGGGGGCAGCCTGCGGGATACTGGCAGCCACCGAGGAGCCGGAGCATATCATGGCCTTGCAGTACCTGTTCGTGGCCCAGGAGTATCGGAGGAAGGGGATTGCCACCGCTCTTCTGGAGGGGCTCCATGAGATCGGGCGGTATTCCGGTATTGATTTGACGATGTGCCAATATGCGCTGAATGCGGAACAGGAGGATTTGGACCAGTGCCTTTCCAAGAACCTTTTTGAGCTTGATGAGGTCAGGACGCCGGTGTACCGGACGGCTTTCGGGGACCTGTCCCTTAAGTATTTCGGAAAGGAGCCGGATGAGAACAACCTGAGGAAAGCCGTCCTGCCCTTGTCGGAGGTGACGGCCAGGATGTGGAACCGTTTTGCGGAGAAGCTGGAGGAGCTTCCGAAGGACGAGGCGGGGGAGACGGAGCTGGAGGTCAAATATGTGTATGACCAGGATGCCAGCTTCCTGCTGTTCAAACAGGGGGAACCTGTAGGCTGCATCCTGTTTGAGCAATTGGAGGAAGATTTCCTGCTGTCCTATTTCTGCGTGCTGAAGAATGCCTCCCCCGGGGATATGATGAACCTGTTCCAGGCCAGCTATCAGAACCTGAAGACGCGCTGCAGCGATTCCTCCTGGATCTACATCAACGCCCTGACCAAGGCTACGGAGAAGATGGTAGGGAGCATGACCGACCAGAAGGCGGTGCTGCGGGGGCAGGCCGTGACCAGATATTACTATTATTGAGGTTTGAACTTTTGAGGTTTGAGCTATTAAAACAGCAGATGCCCATACCTGGTACTGATTTGGGTATCTGCGGAACTGGAATAGGAGGTGGGAAGATGCCATTGACCACAGATGAGCTGCAGAGGCTGGACAGCGTGCACAAAATGTTTTCCACAGCAGAGCAGGCCTACGAGATGAAGCAGAAAGATGATGCGATGTCAAAGGAAGCCAGGCGGCAGTGGAATGAGTACAGCCTGCTAAGGACCAGAGCGTCTAACGCTGCCAAGGCGGAAAAACGGGACAGGAAGGGAAAGATTGCCCAGATTAGGGAGAGCAGCAGGATTCAGATTCCTGCCTTGGCGTTTTCTCAGCAGGTCTTTGCCACCAGCTATAAAGAGAACATGGGTTCCACAAAGAGGAAAGTACGTTCCCATGTCCGGGGGTCCAGGCTTCGGAAGAAAGAGCAGGACGCCAGGACGGTGGAAGAGTCCGAAAGGCTCTGGAATGCTGCGCTTGCAGACAGGATGAAGGGCTTAAGGGGACAGCCGGAAGGCTGTTCTGCAAATGACTTCAAGGCGCTTGGCCAGTTCCTGACGCAGGATGAGGGCGCAAACCAGGCGCTGCTCCCCGGGCGGATGGAGGAGGGGAACCTGAACCAGGATCAGATAAATGCCTGTATCAGCCAGTACATGAATCTGGACTTCGGTGTGGATCTGCGCACAGACGAGACTGTGGCCAAGGACAGCCTCCGGCTGGAAGAGCTGACCGGAAAGACCCAGGGCCTGAAGCATTTAATCGCCGAGCACCCGGAGATGACCGCACAACTCACAAAGGAAGATAAGCAGAATCTGCTGGCGAAGCTGGACCTGGGGGAGCAGATTGCGGACTATTATACCATCCAGAAAAAGGTGATGACGGATTCCTGGTACAGGACCCACTATAATTCAGAGATTTCCTACAGGTATCATGAAGGGGATACCCTGGAACAGAAGAACCTCACATTGCTTTTGTGGCATGCGGAATGGATGAAGGGCAAAGAGGAGTTCGGAGCGGAGAATGGCTGGCTGGAGCAGTATAGGGATGTAGTCCTGGAGGAGGAAAAGGATTTTGAGACAAAGGCAAGGGTGTCAATGAACAATACGCCCAAAAACGTTGAATTTCAGAAAAATGATGAAAAAATTGAAGATTCCCGTCATGCGGAATATTTCCGACAGTTCAATGCGCCGGGGAATGCCGTGCATGACCGTCTGACGTCCGATTATTATGTTGCGGGGGAATCGAAAAGGATGAAAGAGGGCCTGACCCGGAAGCTGTCCAATCTTCCCAGGCTGAAGGCAGTCCAGCACATGCCGAAGGCGCAGATGGAAGAGATGGTGGAAAACCTGGCCATGACGCCTGTCCATATCAGCGATCCGCAGGAGGTGGAGGTCTGCCGGCAGGCAAATCTGAATGGGATGAGGATGTTCAAGGAACAGCTTCGAAAGCAGATGAACTATGTAAAGCGAAAATACGGAAATGGCATTATGCTCATGTCCCCCCAGGAAATAGAGGAACACATCGATGATTTTAAAAACGACTTTACCAATATGCAGGGTATGCTTATGTTTATCGAGTATTTAGAGGAGCTGCCGGGGATGTATGACAAGAATGACCCGGCGGACCAGGAGCTGAAGCGGCTGGTGGACTATTATCAGACCGTTACCATAGCAGAGGGTGAGGCCAGGTCTCGGTACAATAATCCGAGGGACAATTTCAAAACCTTTTCGGACTATAAACATGGCATGGTCCGAAACGCGATGGTGGGTGACAGGACCAGAAGCGTGATGCTTCAAGCCGCGTCTACGGATCATCTGGACGTGCGCTGGGATACGTTTTTCGATGAGAATGACGTGCTGTTCGACGAGGTGATCAAGTCTGTGGAACGCATGCCCGCAGACAAAATGCAGCAAGTGGCGGGCGCGGAGCATTTTAACTGGAACTTTTTGGCTCCGGAGACCCGGCAGATGCCCAGGAGCGTGGCAATCAGGCACTTTATTGAGAAGGAATATTCCATCGCCCAGGAGAAGCAGGATTATGACGGCGATCTGGAGGGCCGCGTGCAGACGGTTGAGATGCTGATGACTAAAATCAATAAGCTTCGGACAGAAAACAGGAGCCAGGTCAGATTTCTGTACGACCAGATTTATACGGATATGGAAAAATGGCTGCGGGAGACCAGAGGGTATTGAGAATGCCGCGGGAATAAAGGAGTGACGACATGGGAGACGCATATACCAAGGAAGCCTACAAAATCATCTATCAGCATCCGGACTGGCAGTCCACGGCCCAGGAATATGAAGACAAGTTCGCCGCCAATCTGTACCGCACCAGCTATGTGCAGCAGGCGGCCGCCACGGCGCTCAGCAAGCTGAGCCAGACATTGACCGGTTACTATCAGGTCAAAAGAGGGCTGAACGGGGAACAGGCCCAGGACCTTACGGCCCTGGGGGAGGTGGCGGAGCAGGTGGGCGGGCGCTCTCCTGACGACTGGCGCGTCTTGGAGGGCGCGCTGCTCCAGAGGAACAGCGGAAGCGGGGCGGGGCAGATCGGCCGCTGGCAGGAGGGGGACGAAGCGGGGGAGCAGGAGGCGGAGAGGCTGGGCGTGGATGCGGGCGCCTTTCTGTTCCAAAGGGACGCGGACCAGCTGAACAGGGAGAATATCCAGAATGTCCTTGAGGACGGGAATCTGCGGGAACAGATGACCATGCTCTATAACGGGATGTTCTTAAATGGCGGCAAGACCAAGGAGGAGATCGCGGAGAGCCGTTCCTTAAAGAATCTTCTCCTGAACATTACCGAAGCGGATGAGGAGCAGATGAGGGCCGGGGGGATGGAATCCAAAATCCGGTTCGACCTTTTGCGGGAGATGGGGCATTATGGGAAGGGGGAGGACTTGTTCGACACCTATTCCATGGCCAGGGACTTAAGGCGCGGGCAGGATTATCTGAAGCACAGAGGGAACGCGCTCACCAGATGGGCCTCCGGCATCAAGCGGGCGTTCCGGGCGGCATTTTCCAGCAAGTTCTCCCGGAGCAATAAAAAGAAGGAAGAGCAGGCCGGGCTTGGAAAGGAACATTACGAAAGGCTGGGGCTGGGCCTGTCGGAACGGGAGATGGCCAACGGCCTGGACGCGGAAGGCAATCTGAAGTGGAAGGAAGGGCAGGCTTATTTCCGGATGGATACGCCTGTGACGGCGGAGGGGATGCTGCAGACGGCGGGACCCTCAGGCACCACCCTCCGGATGCTGGGGGCCTACCGGCTGTTAGGAGCCAGCAAGAACGACCTGCTCTTCTTCCGGCTGGCGCTGATCGCCTGGATGGTGAGCAGCAGGGACCACTCCCTGTACGAGATTTTGAAGGGATCCCACAACGCTGGAGTGAAGGGCAGCGAGGACCTGTCGGAGGCCGCGAACATGTACCGGACCATCGCCCCCCTGGAGGAATCCCTGATCCGCCAGACCCTTGCGCCCAACGCGCGTTTCCCCCATGAGACGGTCTATTTGAAAATCATGAATGCCTATCTGCAGAAATACTCGGGCGAGAGCATGGTGGAGGACGAGAACGCGGAGGACATCTTTGCAGGGATTGGGGCATATGACACTGCGGTGGGCGTCTACAGCGGAGAGCTGTACTCTGTCATGAACACAGGCGGCAAGTATGGAGACTATGCCTCCCGCCTGGCGGCCTGGAAGCTTTCGAAAAAGGAAGTCTTGGAGGAGGACGAAGAGGAGCGGAAAATGCAGAGAAGGGCAAGGGCTGCGGTGGGAGAGATGGGCTTCGATGTGGCGAAGCTCAGCGCCCGCATCCTCCAGGAAGGGATGGAGGAGAGGGGCAGCCGGGACACAGGCGAAGGGGAGATGACGGATACCTATGACAGGTGGGGGCGGGGGGTTCGCTTCTTGGGCAGCGACCATGCGTTTCGGGGCACCACCTACCGGGGCGGGAAGCTGACCTCCGCCATGAGGAAAAGGGGGAACATCGTCACGGACTCGTTTTTGAGCACCTCCATGGCTCCCAATATCGCCATGGACTTTTATGAGAAATCCGGAGAAGGCGAAAAGGACAAGGCGCTCTTCCGGTTCCGGCTGGACGGAAAAGGTTCCGTGAACATTACCGAGCAGTCCATGGTGGAGGATGAGATGGAGGTCCTGATTCCTCAGGGAACTACCCTGCAGGTGCTGGGAGAGCCCAGGCCCGTCTATTACAAAAAACACACCCAGGAGATTCGGGAGCCGGACCAGCTATCCGAGTATGAGCTGGAGGACATCCAGCAGGATCAGCTGCGGGGAGAGAACGGCAACTGGATCAGATGCCAGCTTGTAGAGCTCCAGGAGATTGGAGGCCCCGGAGAAAAGAGACGGCAGCGGATGGCGCAGAAGCAGGAAAAGCACCGGGTGGAGCGGGAGAGGCTTTCCGCCATGAGGGAGGAAGCTGTCAGAAGGCGGCAGGCCTAAACCCAGGGCGGCCAGCCAGCGTGGACAGCATTGGAGCCAAGGTACAAGGGACATAAAAGGACAGCGCTGACAGCCCAGTGCTGAACGCATGGGCTTGGGGTGCCAGGGACAGAAAAAGGACAGGGACGGACAGGATGAAGACAGAACAGGATACCTACGGTTTTATGGAACTTTATTTTCAGGGGACGACGGAGGAGCCTTTTGCCTCAGCGGCGGAGCAGTGGAGCGCCTGGGAGCGTTTCGTGGATATGCTCTGTATGATCAGCCTGGTGATGAAGGAGCAGAAGCGCCCGGAGAGCCTGGGGAGGATCGGCTGCCTTTTGGAGGACGAGGCCCTGGTGAAGACCCTGGAGCCCGGGGAGAGGGCGGCATTCCCCTGCAGGAAGCAGGTGCGGGACATCTTCGAGCTTCTGCTGCGAAAAGGGCGGGGGCCTGAGGGGGCGGGGGCCAGTCTGCCCCTTTCCGGGTTCCTCTCGGAGAACCTGGAGCCGGTGGAGATGATGGCCTTTCTCCTGGCCGCCTGCGGGGACCGCAGCAGGAAGTACGAACGGATATTCGGCGTCCTGCAGGAGGAGAGGAGCGGCACGGCCAAGCCCACGGCGGGGCTGGTGCACGATCTGTGCGGCTTGTTTTTGGAGGAGGCGCAGAACATGCCGGGGCTCCTCCTGGACGAGGACCGCTTTCTCAACCGTTTCCTGCTGCAGCCGCAGCGGGACGATGCCAGGCTGTCCAGGCTGTCCCGCCCGATCAGCCTCAGGAAGCCGGTGGTCTCTCTGCTGTACGGCAATCGGAAGATGCTGGGCGGCATGGCGTACTGCGCCCAGGTGCTGGAGGAGGGGGATACGGACCTTGTCCTCTGCCACCAGGAGGCGCTGGAGCGCCTGATCCAGGTCTTCGTGCGGATGACGGTGCTGCGGGAGGACGGGGTCGTCCTGCTCCAGGGGATCCCCGGCACGGGCAAAAGGTATCTGGCCCAGGCCCTGGGGGATTCCCTGGGGATGGAGGCGCTGTGCATCCATGGGAGGAAGCTGCTGTCCAAGGGCCCGGAGGCGGTGGCCCAGGCCCTGGAGGAGGCGGTTTTAAAGACAGTGCTTGCAGGGCATATCCTGTATCTGGACATGAACGGGGTGGGGCGGGAGGAGGCAGGGCCGTTGGCGCAGGCGCTGGTGTTCTTAAAGGACTATGTGGGCAGGTTCCTGATAGGCGCAGACGCCTCCTGGAGGGAGGAGACGGAGATCCTGGGGCATGTGTACCGGATTGCCGTGGAGAAGCCGGGCGCCAGGGAGCAGAAAGCGTTCTGGGGGCATTTCGCCGGGGAGTACGGAATCGGGTTCGCGGAGGATGTGGATTTGGATCAGTTGGTGTCCCTATACGACCTGACGCCCGGGCGGATCCGGGAGACCCTTGCGTGCGCCATGCTGGCCGCGCCCATGGCGGGGGACGCCTTTCTCCTGGGGAAGCGGGGGCTGGAGGAGGAAATCCGGCATCAGTGCAGCGGCAGCCTGGGCCGGTACGCCGCCCGGCTTGACAGCCCCTTTGGGTGGGAGGACCTGCAGCTTTCCGGGGAGAGCAGGAAGCAGCTGGAGCATGCCTGCGACCGGATACGCTTTCGCAGCGTGGTCAACGAGGAGTATGGATTCGGCAGAAAGCTCCCCTATGGCAGAGGGCTTTCCATCCTGCTCTACGGGCCCCCCGGAACCGGCAAGACCATGACGGCCCAGGTGCTGGCCAATGAGCTTGGGCTGGACATCTACCGGATCGACCTGTCCCAGATCGGCAGCAAATACATCGGGGAGACGGAGAAGAATCTGGGGGCGGTGTTCGATGCCGCCAGGTTCTCCAACGCCATCCTGTTCTTCGATGAGGCGGACGCGCTGTTCACCAAGCGGACGGAGGTGGCGAGCTCCAATGACCGCCATGCCAACGCGGAGACGGCCTATCTGCTCCAAAGGATCGAGGAGTACTCCGGCGTGTCCATCCTGGCCACCAATGTGATGCAGAATTTCGACAATGCCTTTAAGCGGCGGATGACCTTTCTGATCCCCATCGAGCAGCCGGGGGAGGAGGAGCGGCTGGCTTTGTGGGAAAAGGTGTTTCCTGAGGAGGCTCCGCTGGAGAAAGGGATTGATTTTGGCGTGTATGCCCGGGTGGCGGAGCTGACTGGAAGCGGGATCAAGTCCGCGGCGCTCACGGCGGCCTATCGGGCGGCGGCGGAGCACCGCAGGATCGGCAATCAGGATTTGATCGGGGCTGTGGACCTGGAATACCGGCGGATCGGACGGACGGGAATCGATCAGGAACTGTACACCGCGCTATATATGGAAATGGGAAGGGGAGGAAGCCATGCCTGATACAAGATATTTTCGGCCGAAGAGGGCGGTGAAGAAGATGAAGCTGGCGCAGAGCCTGGGCCAGACAGTGTATCTGTGCGGCGTGACGGGACTTGGCAAGACCACGTTTGTCAAGGATTATCTGGGCCGGAGGAAATATGCCTATTATTCGGCTGCGGATTATGCCGACTGGGACCTCCAGATACCGAAGGAAGGCCAGGAGGGGATCATGGTCTTCGACGATCTGTATCTGCTCACCTCGCCGGAGCTGCGGGAGGAGATCTATCCGGTCCTGGAGGATCTGATGGAGCGCAGGGAGGTGTGGCTGATCCTGATTTCCAGATGCCAGATTCCCAGATGGCTCATGTCCCTGTATGTGAACCATCTGTTCTGCGTGATCGGGGAAGAGGATATGCTGCTGGAGAGGGAGGAGCAGGACGCTTATTTCGAGTCCTGGGAAGTATATCCGGGAGAAAGGATATCCGAGCGCATCTGGAAGGAGGCAGGCGGCCATCCCCTGGCGCTTCGCATCCTGGCCCTGGAGCTTCTGCGAAATGGCCTTGGGAGCAGGGAATCGGATGTGGACAATCAGGAAAGGGTCTACAACCACGCCAAGGACTATATGAGCAATTACCTGGAGACCCATGTGTACGATCAGTGGGACCTGGAGCTGCAGGAATTTTTGATGGAGCTGTCCGTGGTGGAGTCGTTCGATGTGCAGATGGCCCGGATGGTCACCGGCAAAAAGAACGTGGAGGAGCTTTTGGAGCAGGCCATGGAGACCGGGGATTTTATGGTGAACAAAGACGGGACCTATCGGTACAAGACCGCTTTCGCCAGATCCATGCATCGGCGCCTGATGCGGAGCGTCAAGGCAGAGCGCATCCATCGGATCTACTGCAATGCCGGCTACTGCTATGAGATGAGGGGCGACATCGCCCGGGCGCTCCAGGCCTATTCGGCCTGTCAGGATGAGGGCGAGATTTCCAGGCTGCTGATTACCAATGCCAGGGAGAATCCGGCCAACGGCCACTACTTTGAGCTTCGGCATTACTATCTGTCCCTGTCGGAGGATACGGTGCGGGAGAGCCCGGTGCTGATGTCCTGCATGAGCATGCTGCAGTCGATCCGGATGAACGTGGAAGAGAGCGAACGGTGGTATGGTGAGCTGGAAGCCTATGCCGCGAACCACACGGGAAGCGCCAGAAAGGAGGCGAAAAGCAGGCTCCTGTATCTGGACATCGGACTGCCCCACCGGGGGACCATACAGATGGTGGACATCCTCAAGCATGCCTATACCTTGATTCGGGAGCATCGGGTGGTGCTTTCGGAATTCTCCGTCACAAGCAATCTTCCCTCCCAGATGAACGGCGGGAAGGATTTCTGCGAGTGGAGCAGAAAGGATAAGGAGCTGGCGGCCAGCATCGGAAAGATGGTCTCCCTGGTGCTGGGAAACAATGGCAAGGGCCTGGTGAGCTTAGCCCTGGCGGAAAGCTTCCTGGAAAAGGGCATGGACAGCTATGAGGTCGTCTCTCTGGCGGAGAAGGGGATGATGCAGGCGGAGAGCGTGGGGAAGACGGAGCAGCGCTTCGTGGCCGTATGGCTCCTGGGGCAGCTCTCCCTGCTGCGGGGGCATGCAGAGGACGCGCTGGAGCGGCTTTCAGGATTCGAGAAGACGGCCATGCAGAAAAGCCCCAGGCTGCTTGAGAACATCAGGGCCCTGAAATGCTGGCTTTTCATGTACCAGGGGCGGATGAAGGAAGTGATGGACTGGATGAAGGAGGCGCCGGACGAGCATCAGGAATTCTGGTCCATGGAGCGTCTGCGCTACTTGGTGAAAGCCAGGGCGTATCTTCTGAACGGCAGGTACGAGCAGGCGGTGGGGCTTTTGGAGAAGCTTCTGTACTACGCGGACAGGATGGGCAGGACGTATGTCCGCATGGAGGCGAAGCTCCTGCTGGCCATTGCGCTGTATCATATGGGCTGGGGAGACTGGGAGAAGAACATGCAGGAATGCATCGCGGAGGCGGAGAGCTACCATTTCGTCCGTGTGATCTCCAAGGAGGGCGGCGCTGCGCTGAGGCTCCTGCGGGCGGGGGAATTTGCCTGGACTGACCGGAAGTACAAAAAGCAGGTGCTGGAGGAATGCCAGCGGATGGCCGACTTTTATCCCGCCTATCTGAAAAAGCATGAGGAGGGGAATGTGGCCCTTGCGCCCAATGCGCTGAAGATCCTGCGGCTGCAGGCGGACGGCTGTTCCACGGAACAGATCGCCAGCCAGCTGGGAATCACGAAGAACACCATCAAATACCACAACAAGGAGACCTATAAGAAGCTGGGAGTGACCAACAAGGCGGCCGCGATCCATGAGGCCAGGAACCGGGGGCTTCTGTGACGAAAGGGCAGAGATGGAAGGAAAGCGTCGGAAAGATAGCATTTGGAAGGAAAGAACTGAAAGGATAGATTTGACATGAACGAATGGGAGAGCGCGCGGGAGCGGTTCCTGGAGGACTGCCGGGATGCCGTCAGGATCAGCCGCGAGAACCTGCGCCGTCTGATGGAGGACAACAAGGACACGGAGTACGGCAGAAGGCATGGCTTTGCTGCGATTAGGGACGCGGAGGAGTATCAAAGGCAGGTCCCCCTGTCGGATTACCGGGATTATGAGGAGGAGGTCGCCCGCATGGAGCAGGGGGAGGAGCGGGTATTGACTGCCTATGAGGTCAAGCACTATATCATGACCTCCGGGAGCACAGGCAGGCAGAAGAGGATTCCGCTCACAAAGGAGGCCCTGGGCCGCTGCATTTCCCCCATCTACTATGCCGCGTATGCCTGCATACCGGGCATGGATGCCGGGAAATATCTGCATCTGAGCGTGTTCCGGATGGAGCCGCCGGTTCCGGAGAGGGATACGATTCTGTCCGCGGCCTATTTCCGGGAGCTCTATGACAGAGAGAGCTTCCAGCTGGAGGAGCGGTATCTGGGCGGGACCAGGCTGCTCTTCTCCAAAGGGATGGGGGATGTGCCCTATGGTAAGCTGTGGGTCATGCTCTCTTCGCCGGAGATGGCGGGGATCCAGGCGTTCTTCCTGTATGACATCCTGTTGTTCTTCCGGTATTTTGAGGAGAACTGGAGGCGGGTGCTGGAGGACATTACATACAGGCGGATTCCCCGGGAGGCGCCTCTGTCCGATTCGGTGAGGGAAGCCCTCCTGGCGCTGCCTGTGCCGCAGGAGGGGTGGCTGGAAAGGGTGGAGAGGGAGTGCGCAGCCGGGTTCGCGGGAATCCTGGGCAGGCTCTGGCCCGGGGTGAAATTCGTCAGCGGCGTAGGGGGGAGCACCTTTGCGGCCCAGGAGCCCATGCTGCGGGCCTACTTGGGAGAGGTGCCGGTGCATTATTTCACCTATGCGGCCAGCGAGTGCATGATGGCGATCACCATGAGGCTGGAGAGCAAGGAGAATGTGCTGATGCCCCGCAGCGGGTTCTACGAATTCATCCCCTATGAAAAAGAGGGTGACGGGAGGCCCAGAACCATAGAGGAGCTGGAGACGGGGGAATATTATGAAATCGTAGTCACGAATTTCTCCGGCCTTTACCGCTACCGGCTGAACGATGTGGTGAGGGTGACGGGCTTCTGCGGCCAGGCGCCTGTGTTTGAGGTCTGCTTCCGGAAGAACCAGGCCATCAACATCGCCGGAGAGAAGACGGATCTGCAGACGATTTCCAGGGCGGTGGAGCTTCTGGCCAGGGAATGCAGGGTACATGTCCTGGAGTACAGTGTCTATGACGAGAAAGAACTGCTCCCCGGCAGGTATCAATGCTTTGTGGAGACGGAGGAAGGATTGGACGGACTGGACTGCGGGGGGATCCTGGATAGGATTTTGATGGAGCAGAATGAGGATTACCGGGATCTGCGGGGGCTGGGGCTGATCGGGGAGCCCTGTGTGCGCCGGGTGGAGAAAGGGACCCATCCGGAGTGCCGCAGGCGCTTCCTGGCGGGGCAGTCCCAGCTGAAGCCCCTGCAGTATCTCACGGATCAAAGGCTGATCGCATTTATGAAAGAAAGGATTTGCTGACCATGTATTTCGACCAGAAAATGCTCACCAGGGTCTATTACCGGGCGCTGATTCCCAATATGGCCGCCATCCTGGGAGGGACGATCAATGTCCTCTTCGACGGGATCCTGGTGGGCAGGAAGATGGGGGAGCTGGGGATCGCCAGCGTGAACCAGAGCCTGGCGGTGTATCTGCTCCTGTGTACGGTGGGCTCCCTGATCGCCTCCGGGGCGTTCGCGGAATCCGCGGCGGCCCTGGGGGAGAACAGGCAGGAGGAGGGGCAGCGGTATTACTCCCTTGGGCTGGAGCTGGCGGCTGCGATTGGGATATTGCTGTGCGCGGCGGGCTTCCTGCTGTCGGGGCCTTTGGCGAGGAGCCTGGGGTCCGGGGATTCCTGGGAGCTGGTGGAGACCTATATCCGGATCACGTTTTTGGGGGGCGTGTTCAAGATTCTCCTGTATGTGCCTTTTTTCTATCTGAGGCTGGCGGGGAAGACGGATTTGTCGGCGCTTGCCATGATGACCATGACGGCGCTGAACATCCTGCTGGACTATGTGTTCCTGTATGTCTTTGACTTTGGCATCGGCGGCGCGGCCTGGGCCAGCGTGCTGGCTACCATGGTGGCCTGCGGCATGAGCTTCGGGTTCCTCATCAGGCTGAAGGATGGCTTCCGCTTCCGGCCTGTGCGCCCCCGCGTGGAGGAGGTCCGCAGGATCGTAAAGGCCGGGAGCCCTATGGCGGCCAACAATCTGTGCTCGGCCTTTCGGATCGTGCTGCTGAACGGAATCATGGACCTGGCGGGGGGCAGCGGCATGGTGGCGGCCTTTGCCGTGACCAACAATCTGAACGAGTTTTCCATCTGCATCCAGAACGGGGTGCCCCAGGCCGGTTCCGCCATGCTGGGGATCTATCAGGGGGAGCAGGATCCCCTGTCCGTGAAAAAGCTGTTGAAGATTCAGCTGGTCTGCGGATTCTGGCTCTCATCGGCCTTTGCCGGGATCATGCTCTTAGCGGGAGGCCAGGTGGGGAGGCTGTTCGGCAGCTCTATGGACCTTTCGTTCGCGGTGGGATGCTTAGGGGTAGGCGTAATCTTCGGCACGCTCAACAGCGTGATGACTTATTATTACTATGCCACCATGAAGTCCGGCATGGCGAATCTGATCACGGTGCTGCGGGTGCTGGTAGTGACGGTGGCTGTGGCATGGTGGCTGAAGCCTTTGGGAGACGGGATCTTCGGCTTCTACTGGCTGGCGGAGCTCGTGACAGGGGCTCTGTGGATCGGGGCAGGGCTTCTGGTCACCAGGCGCAGATTCGGGCGGTGCAGCCTGTACATGCTGGACGAGACGGCATTCCGGGAGGGAAAGTGCATCAACTTCACCGTGGCCTGCGACAATGAGGCCATCTGTGAGGCCAGCGAGAAGATCCAGGACTTCTGCCAGGCCAATGGCTTCACGGAGGACCAGACCATGACCATCAGCCTGGCGCTGGAGGAGCTGATGGTGATCACCGCGGAGAAATCCATGCATCGTCAGGGCTTCATGGACGTGAGGATCCTGCGCACGGGAGAGGGCGGGATCCTGCGCATCCGCTCGGAGGGAAAGCGGTACAATTCCCTGGAGTACGCGGAGGCGGGTCTGGAGTATCTGGGGGTGAGCATGATCATGAAGATGGCCAAGAAGACGGAGTACCAGAATACATTGGGGCTGAATACCCTGATAGTCGTGATATAGGGGAGGGAAATCAGGAGCGGGCGTATGAGAAAACATTTGGTATTGAAGATTTTGACAGGATTCGCGGTTCTGGCTGTGCTGATCTGCGCGGCGTGCACCGGAATCGGGTACATCCAGTATCGGGCCTATATCCAGAAGCAGTATAACGATATGGCCTATCAGGTGGCGGAGACGTTCCTGGGATTCTTCGAGGAGGGGGAGCTGGAGCGCTATATCCATATGGCGGCTCAGTTCAAAGCGGGGGAGGTCCCCGGGGAGACGCTGGAGCGGGAGATGGCTTCCGGCCGGTATCAGGAGCTTCGGGGGCAGATGGACCGTCTGCGGGAGCATATGGGGGCCAACGACATTTATCTGGCCCAGTTGGATGTGGAGGAGCTGTACGACTTCTATCTGGAGGAGCTGGAGGGGACGCAGGATGCCTCGGGGGACGGGAGGAGCTGGAATCCCATGACTTATATCATGGACAGCTATGTGGAGCCTTACCGGTTCGGTGACATGGGCGGGCTGAGCCCGGCGTACATCAAGGAGGCAGTGGCCCTGGCCAGGAGCGGGGAGCGCTCGGACAGCTATTTCATCTCCGAGAGCATCTATGGCTACAACACTTCGGCGATCCTCCCGATCGTGCTGGAGGGCTCCACAGCTGCGGTGATCGGGGTGGAGATCCCCATGGCCACGCTGCAGAAGGCCCTGGGGGACTATGTGTCCCACTCGGTGTTGAGCATGCTGGTGGTGACGGTGCTCTGCCTGGCGGTGTACGTACATATCCTGTACCGCTCGATTATCGCCCCTATCAATCTGATTGCGGGGGAGGCCAGCAGCTTTGTGAAGGAGGAGAACCAGGTGTCCACGGAGCTTGAGAAGATTCGTACCGGGGATGAGATCCAGACCCTGAGCGAGACGCTCCTGAAGATGGAAAGGGACATCAACCATTATATCGACAATCTGACCAAGGTGACGGCGGAGAAGGAGCGAATCGGCGCGGAGCTGAACGTGGCCACCCAGATCCAGGCGGATATGCTGCCCAGAATCTTCCCGGCTTTTCCGGGCAGGCAGGAGTTCGATATCTTCGCCACCATGAATCCTGCCAAGGAGGTGGGAGGGGATTTCTATGATTTCTTCCTCACGGATTCGGACCATCTGGCATTGGTGGTGGCGGACGTGTCGGGAAAGGGGATTCCGGCTGCGCTCTTCATGGTGATCTCCAAGACATTGATCAAGAACCAGGCCCAGATGGGGGACTCCCCGGCCCAGATCCTGCAGGCGGTGAACGACCAGCTCTGCGAGAACAATGAGGCGGAGATGTTCGTGACGGTATGGCTGGGGATCCTGGAGATCTCCACCGGGAAGCTGACGGCGGTGAACGCGGGGCATGAGTATCCGATCATGAAGAAGGATGGCGGAGAGTATGAGATGCTGGACGATCCTCATGGGTTCGTCATGGGGGTCATGCCGGGGATGCAGTATCAGGAATATGAGATTTGGATGCATAAGGGGGACAGCATCTATGTGTACTCCGATGGGGCGCCGGATGCGGTGAACGCGGAGGAGGAGCAGTTTGAAAGAGAGCGGCTGCTGGCGTCCCTGAACCGGATTCCGGGGGCGTCGCCCAGTGAGCTGCTGGGGCAGGTGAAAGGGGATATCGATCGGTTCGTGGGGGAGGCGGCGCAGTTTGATGACATTACGATGCTTTGCATGCGGTATTGCGGTAGTTGAGAGAGTTTAAGACATGGAGGATTGGAGTAATGAAATCTGTTTTTGGGTGTAAGAAAGTGTGGATGAAGCGGAGGGCGGCGCGCGGCGCCAATAGGCGGAGAAGGGGGTGTGCCATGGGGATTTTCCTGTCGGCGGCGTTGGTGTTCGAGATGCTGTCGGCGGGAGGGGTGACGGCGCATGCGCTGGAGAGTCGGGGGGAAGTTCGGAGCCTTTCGGAAAGGGATGGGGGGCTGGGATGTGGCGGAGCGCAGGAAGGCGGCGGGACGCAGGCTGGTGCGCAGGCTGGCACGCCGGGGGATGCTTCTGGTGCGGGGCAGCAGGATGGGGGCGGAGTGCAGGAAAGCGTGCTGGGGAATGCTTCTGCTGCGGGGCGACCGGGTGGAGATGACGGTGGTTTCTGGCTTGGGGAGGACTTGGCTGGAGATTTGGGCGGGGATTCTGGGGAGGACTTGTCAGGAGACTTGGGCGGGGATTCTGGGGAAGACTTGTCCGGGGACTTGGGCGGGGATTCTGGGGAGGACTTGTCAGAGGACTTGGGCGAGGATTCCGGGGAAGACTTGTCTGGAGATTTAGCCGGGGAATTTGGCGAGAATCTGGGCGCTGCGAGGGAGGCGGCTTATTCTTTGGCGGCTGAGGGGAGCGGAGGGCTTGATTTCAGCGATGGAAATACAGCCACAGGAGACCTGGAGACAGACGGCTACCAGTGGGATGCGGGCAGCAAGACGCTTAAGCTGAAAAATGCCACTATAAGCAACGCTGTGATTCTGCCTGACGATACGGTGACGATTGAGACGGAGGGGAAATGCTTTATTAGCGAGTTGCGTATTTGCAAAAATCCGGATAAAACACATCTGACCTTTTCCGGAACAGGTGAGCTGACGGTTGAAAACCAAATCAACATCTCCGGGGGCGATGGCAATATTCTCACAGTAGCGAAGTATGTTCATATCATAGCAAAAGGCGGTATCAACATTGGCACAAGCGGTGGAACGAACTCTACTGTGACTGTCAACGGAATCCTGACTGCAACGGGGAGCGCTTCGCCCGAGGCAGATGGCACTTTATATTATCCTAACGCTATATCCGCAGGAAAGGTAGTCGTGGGTGCCGGCGGCCTGTTGAATGTTTCCGGGAAAAAAGGCGTGGCGCTCAACGGTAGCAGCAATGACTTCACCGGCGCATTTACGGTGGAGAGGGGCGGCTGCTTCACCGCAGATTGTGAAGAGTTTAATGTCAGGGTGTATTCGGGCTTGGATAGATTTCCCGATGGAAGCAACGCGGACCAGGCAATCAGCATCCCGGAGGGGTACCTGCCCACTGACTGCGAGGTGAAGCGCTTGGATGGAGAAGTCCGCTTTGTGCGGAAAAGCACGGGCATAGAGTACACAGGCCCCATGTCTATCCACGAGAACCATGACTTTTCGGGGGACTGGAAGAAAGACGAGACGGCGCACTGGAAAGAATGCAAGTTCGCAGGATGCGACAAGAAAAGCGGGTATGCAATGCACCGCTTTGACAGCGATGCCTGGAAATGTACCGTTTGCGGTTCCGCGCTGAACATCACGCTCAACGGCGCGGAGGGGCTGGTCTATAACGGGCTGGCGCAAAAACCAGGTGTCACGGTCACGGTGGACGGCGTGGAGCTGGAGGCATCGAAATACGATACGGTTTATCGCGATAATATTGACGCCGGAGAGGCATATGCCACCGTTGCGGGAAAGGACGGCCTGGGCTTTGAGCGGACGGAGGCATTCCGGATCGCCAAAGCCACGCCCGCGATTACCTGGGGGAGCGCCGCGCAGACCGTAGTCTATTCCGGCAGCCAGGCCAAAATCGCGCCGCCTACGGTGACGCTGGTGAACGGCGAGGGCTTCGAGGGGGAGATTATCTACTCCTATACGGCAAATGGCAGGGCCGCGGACGCCTCTGCCCTGCCTACCGATGCCGGAACATACAACGTCAAGGCCAGCATCAAGGAACAGGGCAACTACACCGCTGCGGAAAGCGGCATATTAACGCTGACAGTGGAGCAGGCCGACCATCCGCTGCCCCTGCCGCCCAGGACTATGAATGTGGCAAGGAAATACAACAAGGTAGGCATGGTGGAGCTTCCGGAGAAATGGGAATGGCAGGAGGCGGATAAGGACACGGCCCTTGAGATTGAGGTCCCATTGGCAGCCACGGCGGTCTATACGGGAGAGGACAAGGCCAATTATAAGAATGTGACATGTGCCGTGACCATCACGAGGGCGGACTGCGAGCATGAAAAGACGGAGCTCAGGAACGCGGTTGCGGCCACTTGCCAGCAGAAAGGCTACAGCGGGGATACCTGGTGCCTGGAGTGCGGAGAGCTTCTGACAATGGGGGCACAGACAGAGCTGGCAGACCACAGCGGCGGCACGGCGACCTGTATCAGCGGCAAAATCTGTAGCGTATGCGGCACAGAGTACACCGAAAAGGACAGCGCGAACCATGTGCACAAGGAAACGCGCGGACAGCAGGACGCCACCTGTACCGTGGACGGCTACACAGGTGATGAATTTTGTGCGGACTGCGGTGCAGAAATCGGTTCCGGCACGGCAATTGCGGCCCTGGGCCACGACTGGCATGTTACCAGCCAGGAGGAGGCCACCACTACAACCGAGGGGAAACGAATCTACACATGCGCCAGGTGTTCGGAGACGAGAGAGGAGACCATACCGAAGCTGCCGGAGGACCATAAGCATGATTACAAGGCCGTAGTGACAAAGGAAGCATCCTGCACGGAGAAAGGGGAGAGGAAATATACCTGTGCCTGTGGGGACAGCTATACGGAGGGCATCCCCGCGCTGGGCCACAGCTATGAGAGTGAAGTCACGAAGCAGCCTACAGCCTCCGAAGAGGGCGTGAGGACCTACACCTGCAGCCGCTGTGGGGACAGCTATACCAGAACGATCGAGAAGCTGGCGGGTGCTGCCGGAAGACCCGTAGAAAGCCCCCAGACCGGGCAGCCATGGATACCGTGGTGGATCATGGCTGCGGACGCGCTGATAATCGCCATGGGAATAGGCGGACTCTTCGCGGCCAGGAGGAAAAGGGCATAGGAGGCCCCATACGGTTGACAACTGGCCCTAAATGCGATACCTTAATTACAGGACGCATAGAGGGCCTGTTTCATGTCTTCCGGGAGGAGGCATTTATGGCATAAGGGGGATTTCCATGAGAAGAGCCGTAAAAAGTACCATATTCACCATATAGGGACAGTGGCAGGGCGGATATAGGGGACGTGCCGGAACACATGTGGACGGGCGAGGCAGATATAGAGGCTGCGCCGGAACATATGCGGAAGGGCGGAGCAGATATAGGGAATGCGCCGGGAAGCAGGCGAGGAGCACCTTTCGGAGCTGCCGGAAGGGTAGAAATAAAACGATATTCCGTCAAGAAATTACTGGAGAGCCTATATGGGAAACCGCCGGCGCCTATTGCCTATGTCTATGGGAAAGAGGGAAAGCCATATTTCAGGGACTTGCCCTTTTATTTCAATCTGTCCCATTCCGGGGACTATGTCCTCTGCGCCGTCTCCTCGGCGGAAATCGGGACGGACATCCAGCAGCACTGCGGAAAGAATGTGGAGAGGCTTGCCAGGCGCTTCTTTACGGAGCGGGAAGCGGCAGCGCTGGAGCAGGCAGGAGAGGAGCGGGAGACGAGGGAAAGGCTGTTTTACCGGCTGTGGGCCAGGAAGGAGGCCTACGGGAAGCTGACCGGGAAGGGCATTGCGGCGGCTCTGGAGGTGGATTTCCTGCCCGGAGGGACTGTTTCGTCCCCATATGGGTGCAGTTCGGGCGAGGTAGGCGGAAAGCGTCTGCTGTGGGAAGAATATGACAGCATAGCGGGATACAGCATTGCCCTTTGCCGGTATGGCTGACCTGTCTATTTTTCATAGTCGGCCAGGAACGGATCGCCGATGTCCAGCCGGGCAGGGGACCACCCGCTGGGTAACGAAGGTCTACGCCGCCGGACAGGAGGCCTCTGCGGAGGGGAATCGGGATTCGGGGCCGGTGAAGGAACCGGCGGCGCGGACAAGACCTGGGCAGGCGGACAGACCGTGGGGATGCAGGGCGGCCCGAACTGTCTGCCAAACTCCAGGTTGGCCTGGATCAGATTGTACTGCATCAGCAGCTTCAAGGTCTGGGAGAGACATTCCGGCGTATTGCAGTTCACCTCACAGATATCCTTGAGGGAATGGGAGAGATTTAAGATATCCAGGGATGTAATGGCCATGCTGACCTCCGCGGGGGACTTTCTCTACATTATATTCCGGCAGCCGCCAGACTGTGCGGGAATGCTTGCGAGGTGTTAGAAATGCTATTTGGTATGCCGACCCTGATAGAAACCAGCACGCTCGAAGAGTGCGCGGTGCTGTGTAAGGATTTTCATTTGGATTTTATAGAGCTTAACATGAATCTGCCCCAATACCAGTTGACGGAAATCGATATTGCGCGTTTTAGGAAAACGGCAGATGCATTTGGGATTTCGTATACCATTCATTTGGACGAGAATCTAAATGTCAGTGATTTTAATCCCTATATTGCCGATGGATATCGGCGCACGGTGGCAGAGACCATTGCTTTGGCTAAGGAACTTCGGGTTTCCATCATAAACATGCACCTGCCCCGGGGCGTGTACTTTACGCTTCCGGATAAGAAAGTGTATCTTTATGCGCAATACCTGGAGCGATATTTGAAAAGCATGGCGGGTTTCAGGATTCTGTGCGAATCGGCCATCGGCGAATCGGATATCAGAATCTGCATAGAAAACTGCGATGGGTATCTATTGTTCCAAAAACAGGCGCTGGGCGTTCTTCTGGAATCTCCTATATTTGGACTGACATTCGACATCGGCCATAATCATGGATGTGGCGGCATGGATGAGCCGTATATCCTTGAGAAGAAAAGCCATCTTTGCCATATGCATATGCATGATGCGCTGGGCAGGAAAAACCATCTGGCCATTGGCGCAGGCGAATTGGATATGGGCAGATACCTGAAGCTGGCAAAAGAGAGGAACTGCTCCGTAGTATTGGAGACGAAAACCATCGATGGATTGAGGCAGTCGGTAAACTGGATGTGCCAAAGAGACCTGATATAATAAACTCAGAATACACCAACTCGTAATTCAGCAATTTGCGAAGTAAGAAACGGTAGAGAAAAGATTCAAAAATCAGGGAAAATGATTGACATATACACCCGGATTTCGTACAATAATAACAGAGAGCAGCGATGCTCAAAATCAGGTGTCTCCCCACCAAAAAGCGGGAAGCTGTAAAATCAGGCGTTTCCCCACCAAAAAGCGGGAAGCTGTAAAATCAGGTGTTTCCCCACCAGAAAGCGGGAAGCTGTAAAATCGTGGGTGGGATTTCCCCACCCACTTCTTATAGGTGAAAGGTCACTATGGGCAAGATTGGCATCTACAGTGTTTCGGACAGATATATCGTTTTTCTCCGGTCTGATTCCCGACTACAGAACGTGTTTGACAATAAAGAAGGATTCCGTTCCCATACCCGCAAATATCTGGGTATTGTGTTCATGCAGGATGGATTTCATTACTATATTCCGTTTTCTTCTCCTAAGAATTCCGATTACATTATTAGACAGGACGGCACAAGAGAGATACGAAAAAGCATCATACCGATTGTCCGTATGACGACAACAGATACGGCGACAGGTACTTTGGAACTGAAGGGTACGCTGAAGCTGAGCAATATGATTCCGGTTCCGTTCAGTGAACTTACGCAGTATCGTATTTCGGACGAGGCGGATTTACATTATAAACAGGTCGTGATGAAGGAATATTCGTTCATTACTGCTAATTTGCCTATGATTCTCAAAAATGCCAGCGTCATTTACAGGCAGAAGACCAACGCAGACAAGCTTTTCGCGGACAAGAAAGCGCCGAAATACATAGAAAATACCGTGGATTTCAAATACGCGGAAAGTAAGTGCAAGGAATTTGAATCTATGGACAAATAGATACGCAGTGCCATAAAACACCAACGAAAGAGAGGTACAAAAGCAAAATGGAGCGTTCGGAAGATGTGATCCTTACGAATATGTGCATGGTCTACGACGGCAACAAGGTGCTGGTGCAGGAGAAGATATTGAGAGGCGACAGGAAAAAGGATCGTTCCAAAGGAATCATCTTTCCCGGCGGCCATGTGGAGAGGCATGAGCCGATCGTGGATTCCGTCATCCGCGAAATCTATGAGGAGACGGGCCTGACCATAGAGAATCCCAGGCTCTGCGGCATCAAGGATTGGGTGAGGGAGGACGGGAGGCGCTACATCGTCTTCCTGTTCAAGACGGACAGATTCTCTGGAGAGCTGAAATCCTCCGATGAGGGAAAGGTCTTCTGGACAGAGCTGGAGGATCTGCCGGACATGCCCTTCCTATGGCACATGGACCGCATGCTGCGGATATTCGATAAGGAGGAATTCGCGGAGCTGTTCCTGGAGGTGGAGCACGACTGGAGGCCGGTATTAAAGTAAATGTCTGCAGATATCTGGCCGTCCGGCCTTGCTGCAGGCATAATGCATGATGCTTAAGGCCCAATAAGGGCTTTACACTTTACCAAAGGGCTGTTATAATCATTCATAACAGATACGCACAGAGGGCGCTTTGGAAAGCGGGGTGACAGTATGCCAAATGGTCTTGAAATTACAAAAGCAGCAATCGACGATTTTAAAGAGATTCAAGAGTATATGGTGATTGCAAAAGAAGAGAACGCGGACAGGACATATGCTAAGCTGAAGAGGAAATACCTGGCTTTAAAAGCGATTCTCCAGGTGGCAGGCGTCAACCTGACGGATATTGACGAAATCAAGGAATAAAATGCAGCATCAGCCGTGAAACGGGTGCGGAGCCTTTTCTGGACAGCAGAGGGCTTTGCACCTTTCTTGCTTTCCGGCAGCCGGAAGACCGGAAAGGTCGGCCGTGACGTGACGGATGCAAGACAAAGCGCTGAAATACAGACGACAGGAGGCATACAGACATGTATACTGACAAGGAGGCTGAAAACAGGATAATCACGATTCCCAATCTTTTGTCCGCATTCCGGCTGGTTCTGATTCCGGTATTCCTGTGGACATACTGCATCAGGGAGGAATACTTGGTGACGGCGGGGCTGCTGCTTCTCTCCGGGCTGACGGATCTGGCGGACGGCTTTATCGCCAGGCGCTTCCACATGGTGAGCAACCTGGGGAAGATGCTGGACCCAGTGGCGGACAAGCTGACCCAGGCGGCCATGCTCATCTGCCTTGTGACGCGGTTTCCTATGATTGTGTTCCCGCTGGCGCTCCTGGCCGTGAAGGAGGCCTCGGTGGGAATCACCAACCTCCTGGTCATCCGGAAGTCCGGCAGGGTCACAGGCGCGGCCTGGCACGGCAAGGTCACCACGGCGCTGCTATATCTCATGATAGTGGTTCACCTGATATGGTTCCATATTCCGGCGGCAGTCTCCAATGGGATGATAGCGGTGTGCTTTGGGGTGATGCTGTTTTCATGGGCGACCTACATCTGGTACAATATAAAGTCCCTCACCGGGAAAGGGACAGGTCCAAAAAAGCATTGACAGATGCTGCCAAATTCCCTAAAATAAAGACTGTATAGAGCCAGGAGATATGTATGATACCGTTAAAAAGGCAGAGCAAAGGCACAGAAATATAGGAACCGCAGGATTGGAGAGCTGTTCAAGGAAATTGACCTGTCAGAGAAGCAGGGAACGGGAATCACCAAAATCCTGAGGGAATTGAGGAAAAACGGCTCTCCGGATCCTGAATTCGATATGGACGAGGACAGGACATATCTGGAAACAATCCTTTATATTCAGAAAGAATTTGACCCGAAGCTTAAAGTGAGCGATAAAGTGAGCGATAAGGAGAAAATGTTCTATCGCCTGTTGCTTGGAGCATTTGTGGAGAGGGAGTTCGTCACCACGAAAACCATGTCCGAAATCACCGGCATGGCGGAATCCACCACCAGACGCTATCTGCTCCGGTTCCGGGATTTGGGCGTCATCAGGCCGGATGGAAAGAACCGGGGGACAAAATATTATTTATCCGTCCGCTGAATCGGGCGAAAGAGGTGCAATCATGAATAGGTTAATGAAGTACTTAAGCGACTACAAAAGGGAATCCGTCCTGGCGCCACTGTTCAAGCTCCTGGAGGCCTTCTTCGAGCTGCTGGTGCCCTTGGTCATGGCCAGCATCATCGACCGGGGCATCAATGCGGGAGGCGCGGGCGGAGCGGACACGGGCCACATCTGGCGGATGGGCCTGTGCCTCCTGGCGCTGGCGATAGTGGGCCTGGTGTCCTCCATCACGGCCCAGTTCTTCGCCGCCAAGGCGGCAGTGGGCTTCTCCGCAAAGCTCCGCCAGGCCCTGTTCGACCACATCCAGGGCCTGGACTTCACCAACATCGACAAGGCCGGCACATCCACCATGATTACCCGCATGACCAGCGACGTGAACCAGATCCAGTCCGGTGTGAACCTGGTGCTGCGCCTGTTCCTGCGGTCCCCCATCATCGTCTTCGGGGCCATGATCATGGCCTTCACCATCGACGTGAAGAGCGCGCTGGTGTTCGTGGTGGCCATCCCGCTGCTGGCCATCGTGGTCTTCGGCATCATGATCTGGACCATGCCCCTGTATAAAAAAGTTCAGGCAAACCTGGACAAGGTGCTGGGGATCACCAGGGAGAACCTGACAGGCGTCCGCGTCATCAGGGCCTTCCACCAGGAGGAGGTGGAGGAGGGGCGCTTCCGGGGCTTCACCAAAGCATTGGCGGACAGCCAGATCTTCGTGGGGAAGATCAGCGCCGTCATGAATCCCGTCACTTATGTGATCGTCAACGGAGCCATCATTTTCCTGATTTATATCGGAGCCGTCCAGGTGAACGTAGGGAACCTGACCCAGGGCGAAGTGGTGGCCATCATCAACTACATGTCCCAGATTCTGGTGGAGCTGGTGAAGCTGGCCAACCTGATCATCACGGTGACAAAGGCGCTGGCCTGCGCAGACCGGGTGGCCGGGGTGTTCGAGATTCAGAACCAGGAGCGGCTTGCCGCAGTGCAGCTGGAAGGCGCCTCCGGCGGGAGAGTACAGGAGACACAGACAGAAGCTGTGCTGGGCGAAACGGATCAGGGAATGGCAGAAAGCTCCGAATCAGCAGGCACGGTAGCTGATGGAATCTCCGGAAGCGTACCATTCCTACAGTTCGACCACGTCTCCCTGACCTACGCCGGAGCAGGCGCGGAGACGTTGCATGATATTCATTTTTCCGTGAACAAGGGCGAGACCATCGGCGTCATCGGCGGCACCGGCTCCGGAAAGTCATCCCTTGTAAACCTGATTCCCGGCTTCTACCCGGTGACGGGCGGGCATTTGCGCCTGGAGGGCAGGGACGTCAGCCGGATTCCTGAGGACGAGCTGCGGGGCATGGTGGGCATGGTGCCCCAGAAAGCGGTGCTGTTCAAGGGGACCATCCGCAGCAACCTCCAGTGGGGCAAGCCCGATGCCACGGAGGAGGAGATGTGGCGGGCCATCGACACCGCCCAGGCCAGAGAGGTGGTGGAAGGGAAGCGAGGCAAGCTGGACGCCGAAATCGCCCAGAACGGCAAGAACCTCTCCGGCGGCCAGAGACAGCGCCTGACCATCGCCAGGGCGCTGGTGCGCAGCCCCCGGATACTGATCCTGGACGACAGCGCCTCCGCCCTGGACTACGCCACGGATGCGAAGCTTCGGACTGCCATCCGCGGCCTGGAGGGCCAGACCACCACGTTCATCGTCTCCCAGCGAGCCTCCTCCATCCGCCATGCGGACAAAATCGTGGTGCTGGACGACGGCGAGATGGCGGGCATCGGAACCCATGACGAGCTCTTGGAGAATTGTGAAGTGTACAGAGAGATCTACTTCTCCCAATATCCGGAGGAACGGCTGAAAGCGGCGGGTGCGGGAAACGGAACAAGCGGAAACGAAACAAGTGGAAGCGGAAACGATAGGACAGAGAAAGGAGGACAGAGCCATGGCAGCAGATAAAGGACAGACAAAGAAAAACGGACAGTCCAGCCAAATGGCCGCCATGCGCCAGGTGCTGCGCTACATCCGCAGATACTGGCTGATGGTAGGCTTCTCCCTGGCGCTGGCAGCGGTGACCGTGGTGCTCACCCTCTATGTGCCTATCCTCACAGGGGACGCGGTGGATCTGCTCCTGGGAGAGGGCATGGTGGCTTTCCCGGCAGTCTTCTCGATCATGAAGAAAATCGGCATAGCCGTGGCCGTGACGGCCCTGTCCCAGTGGGTGATGAACACCTGCAACAATCATATCACCTACCATGTGGTAAAGGACATCAGAGAGGATGCCTTCGAGAAGCTGGAGAAGCTCCCCCTGAAATACCTGGACGCCCACGCCTACGGCGACATCGTCAGCCGGGTGGTGGCAGACGTGGACACTTTCGCGGACGGTCTGCTCATGGGCTTTACCCAGCTTTTCACAGGCGTGCTGACGATTATCGGCACCCTGATCTTCATGATGGTCACCAATGTGCCCATCGCCCTGGTGGTTGTGTGCATCACCCCGGTGTCCTTCCTGGTGGCCAGATTCATCGCCACAAGGACCTACTCCATGTTCAAGCTACAGTCGGAGATTCGGGGAGAGCAGACGTCCCTGATAGAGGAGACCATCGGAAACCAGAAGATTGTGAAGACCTTCTCCAGGGAGGAGGCGGTGAAGAGCCAGTTCGGGGAGATCAACGACAGGCTCCAGGGCTGCTCCCTGCAGGCGATTTTCTTCTCCTCCATCACCAATCCCGCCACCCGCTTCGTCAACAGCCTGGTGTACGCAGGGGTGGGGATATTTGGCGCTTTCGTGGCCATCCGGGGCGGCATCAGCGTAGGGCGCCTGTCCTGCTTCTTGAGCTATGCCAACCAGTACACGAAGCCCTTCAATGAGATATCCGGCGTGGTGACAGAGCTCCAGAACGCCCTGGCCTGCGCCGCCAGAATCTTCGAACTCATAGACCAGGAGCCCCAGGTGCCGGATGCGCAGGACGCCAAAGTGCTGACGGACGCGGCGGGCAACGTGGCTTTGGAGAACGTCTATTTCAGCTATGTGCCCGAACGGAAATTGATCCAGAATTTCAACCTCACCGTGAAGCCCGGACAGCGGGTGGCCATCGTAGGCCCCACGGGCTGCGGCAAGACCACGGTGATCAACCTGCTGATGCGCTTCTATGACGTGGACAGCGGGCAGATCAGGGTGGACGGCACGGATATCCGGGACATCACCAGAGGGAGCCTGCGCACCAGCTACGGCATGGTGCTCCAGGAGACCTGGCTGCGCAGCGGCACCATCCGGGACAATATCCGCATGGGAAAGCCGGGAGCCACCGAGAGCGAGGTGCTGCGTGCGGCCCAGGCGGCCCACGCCCACAGCTTCATCAAGCGCCTGCCCCAGGGGTACGATACGGTCATCACGGAGGACGGCGGCAGCCTGTCCCAGGGCCAGAAGCAGCTGCTGTGCATCGCCAGGGTGATGCTCTGCCTGCCGCCCATGCTGATTCTGGACGAGGCTACCTCCTCCATCGACACCCGCACGGAGATGCGGATCCAGAACGCCTTCGCCCGGATGATGGAGGGCAGGACCAGTTTCATCGTGGCTCACAGGCTCTCCACCATCCAGGAGGCGGACATCATCCTGGTGATGAAGGACGGCAACATCATCGAGCAGGGCAGCCATCAGGCGCTGCTGGAGCAGAAGGGATTTTACTCAACGCTGTACCATTCCCAGTTTGAGGGCTAAGTGCGCAAAGATTTTCTGAGTGGCCAAGAGGGGGCATACCCCAGCTCTTTAGGAGTGCGGGCATTCTTCCGGATTTGCACCAGGTTATTGGCTGTTTGTGCTGCGGCATATTTGAAAGCTGTCGGATAGCTTTGCTCTGTCCGGCAGTTTTTCCATAGACGGAGGAGCGGGATAGGAGGAGTGGGATGGTTTACACAGTTACGTTCAATCCTTCACTGGATTACATTGTTTCGGTAGAGGATTTCAGGCTGGGCCTGACCAACCGGACGGACTCGGAGGTGATTTTGCCGGGAGGGAAGGGGCTGAATGTCTCCATTGTGCTGAGCAATCTGGGGATTGAAAATACGGCTCTGGGATTTGTGGCAGGGTTCACGGGGGAGGAGATTGTCCGCCGGGTGGAGGGGATGGGGGTGAAGTCCGATTTCATCCGGCTTCGGGAGGGGATTTCCAGAATCAATCTGAAGCTGAAATCCATTGACGGCACGGAAATCAACGGCCGGGGCCCCCGGATCGGCAGGGAGGCTGTGGGGGAACTGATGGGGAGGCTCGATGCTCTGGGGGAGGGGGATGTGCTGGTGCTGGCGGGAAGCATCCCCGGCTCCATGCCGGACGAGACCTATGGGAAAATCATGGAAAGGCTGGCCGGGAGAGGCGTGATGACCGTGGTGGACGCCACGAAGAATCTGCTGATGAATGTGCTGGAGTATAGGCCTTTTCTGGTGAAGCCTAACAGCCATGAGCTGGGCGAAATCTTCGGCGTGGAGCTTAGGGACAGGGAGGAGGCCATACCCTATGCGCGGAGGCTTAGGGAGCTGGGGGCCGTGAACGTCCTGGTGTCCATGGCCGGTCAGGGTGCGGTTCTGGCGGCGGGGGACGGAGAAGTCTATGCGGCCGCTGCTCCCAGGGGGAAACTGGTCAACGGCGTGGGTGCAGGCGACTCCATGGTAGCGGGCTTCCTGGCGGGATGGATGGAAGGGCATGGCTACGGACATGCCTTCCGCATGGGGATAGCCGCCGGAAGCGCAAGCGCGTTTTCGGAGCTGCTGGCCACCAGGGAGGAAGTCACGGATTTATACAGGCAGATGGCAGGCTCAAGGATGGAAGAGGCTGAGGTCAGAAGGACTTGAGGACAGAAGGAGACGCTACCGGAGGTGGGGCAGAGATGCAGGTATATCATGGAAAGAGCGTATGCGGCGGAATCGCCATAGGCAAGGTATCTGTGTACGGTAGGCCGGAGGGCCGCGTAGAGCGGGAGGAGAAACAGAACCAGGAAGCGGAGATCTGCCGTTACCGGGAGGCCGCCGGGATAGCCTTAGAGCAGTTGGACGGGCTGCATGAAAAGGCCCTGCGGCAGGTGGGGGAGGCTGAAGCGTCCATCTTCGAGATTCACCGGATGATGCTGAAGGACAGCGAATTCCAGGGCTCCATTGAGGACATCATCCATACCCTGTCTGTCAACGCGGAATACGCCGTAGCCCGGACGGCGGAGGACCTGGAGCAGAAGTTCCAGGCCTGTGAGGACGCTTATATGAGAGGCCGCGCCGCCGACATAGAGGATATCTCCCGGCGCCTGCTGGCCATCCTCCAGGGCCGGGAGGAGGAGAGGATTCAGGAAAAGGAGCCGGCCATCCTCCTGGCGGACGACCTTGCCCCCTCCCAGACAGTGCAGCTTGACAAAAGTCAGGTCCTGGCTTTCGTCACCGCCCGGGGCTCCCTGAATTCCCATACCGCCATCCTGGCCAGGACCATGGGAATCCCGGCCCTGGTGGGTACGGACATTCCTCTGGACGAAAGCCTGGACGGCAGGCCGGGCATCGTGGACGGCGCGGCGGGCATGCTCTACATCGATCCGGACCGGGAGACCTGTGCCAGGATGCGGAAAGCCCTGGAGGAGGAAAAGGAGAAAAAAGAGCTCTTCCGAACCCTGATAGGCAAAGAGAACCTTACCCTTGACGGCCAGAGCATCCAGCTCCACGCCAATATCGGGAGCATCAAAGACCTGGACATGGTATTGCAGAACGATGCCGACGGAATCGGACTGTTCCGCAGCGAATTCATTTACCTGGAGCGCACCGGCTTTCCCACCGAGGAAGAGCAGTTCCGGATCTACCGCACCGTGGCCGAGGCCATGGGAAAAAAGCGTGCGATCATCCGTACCCTTGACATCGGCGCGGACAAACAGTGCGCTTATTTCGGGATGGAAAAGGAAGAGAATCCCGCCCTGGGATGCCGCGCCATCCGCCTCTGTCTGACCAGAACGGAAATCTTCAAGACCCAGCTGAGGGCCCTGCTGCGGGCAAGCGCATACGGGAGGCTGGCCATCATGTACCCCATGATCACCAGCGTGAAGGAGGTGCGCAGAATCAGGGAAATCGTGGAGGAGGTAAAGGCAGAGCTGGAGGCCCGGGGCCTGCCTCACGGCCATCCGGAGCAGGGCATCATGATAGAGACCCCGGCCGCCGCGGTGATCAGCGACCTGCTGGCCAGAGAGGTGGATTTCTTCAGCATCGGCACCAATGACCTGACCCAGTATATGCTGGCGCTGGACAGACAGAACCAGTCCCTGGACGAATTCCGAGACACCCACCATCCCGCGGTGCTGCGGATGATCGAACTGACAGTGGAAAATGCCCACAGGGCCGGAATCCGGGCGGGAATCTGCGGAGAGCTGGCGGCTGACCCGGAGCTGACCGGGGAATTCCTGGCCATGGGCGTGGACGAGCTGTCCGTAGCGCCGGAGAGGATCCTGCCGCTGCGCAAGGCCATACGGGAGACAGACGTCTCCGAATATCTCCGCACCCGTTAAAGCCGACATGCCCCTGACTCGGGCGGAAACCATCACGAATCGATGGCGGATCCGGCGGCTGGAGATAGAAAAGAACACGCAAAAAGAATCGGCCGAAGGGGCAGGCAAAGCCGAAGCCGGTACTTATACTGCACACCGGTTAAATTTGCAGCGCAACCCGACTGCAGACCGCCAGCCAAGTGCTTTCCCGGAGACGCCACTGTAAATTCTGGCGGTCTGCAGTATAAGGATTCGCCCCGATCCGCCGATATACATTATGGATTCTAATTGTACGCACATATCCACATTTCAAAAATGAGAGGGGCAGCCATGAGAGTACAGAACAACATAACCGTCTTCAGCGGGGATACCCGGAACAATGCCCAGGCAGAATGGACCAAGAAAGAGGGGACGTACAGCTACGACCAGAAGAGCAGGTCCGTATACGCCGGGAATTTCCTGAAGGAATTCCCTCTGCGGGAGAAGATCCAGCAGAAGAAGGCGGAAGCCCAGCAGCGCGCCATGAAGATCGTGGGGGATGCCTGGGACGCGGACAAAGTGATAGATAACGAAATCATGCAGCGCCAGGAGCGCATCGGGGAGCTGAGGGAAGACAACAAAGACGCTATGGAGAGCCTGAAGGAATTCCGCCAGATGGAGGAAGACCTGCGGGAGGGATACGGCGTGGCGGCTGACAGTGAGGAACAGATGGATTTGGAGCTTATGAAGCGCAACGCCCTGGGCCAGAAGCTCACTGAGGAGGAGAAGGAGCGCCTGGCCGAAATCCGGGAGAACGGGATGACGGACTACCAGACCCGGGCCCTGGAACTCGATAAGGCAGCCTCCTATTACCGGAAGGTGATTGCGGAAAATAACATAGTGGTGGCTGAAGAGTCGGATGTGATTCAAGATATCCGGGCGGAGCGGAATAAATACCATCCCGTGCTGGACGCCCAGGAGCAGGCGGAGGACGTGCTGGCGGCTGCCCGGGAGGAGATCATCGGCATCGTGGAGGAAGAGGCCAAGGAGCACCTGGACGAAGAGCAGGAGGAGCGGGAGGAGCAGGCCGAGGCCATCGAGGAGAAGAGGGAAGAGCAGGAGGAGATTCTGGAGAAGCGGGAAGAGAAGGAAGAGGAGCTGGAAGAGCTGATCAAGGATATGCCCGTGGAAGAGATGACCGACCTGAGCCAGACCATAGACGAGGTCAAGCAGCAGATCCAGAAGGTGCTGAATGAGGTGAACCTCCTGGATGAGGACATCAAGGGCGCCCAGGTGGATTTGAACGCCTGACGGGAAAGAGCGCTGCCCGGGAACGCCGTGGCAGGGAGGCGCTGCTTCGCCGGAAGGCGGGGAACTGGTCAGAGCGAAGCTGCAGACATAAAGCAGGACATGGCTGCGGACATCCTGTCGTAGGATATCGGGGATGGGGCAGCAGACAAGGGCAGGGCCTGACGGGTTTCAGGTCATCTGACGGAACAGAGACAAAGGGGGCATGACATGAACATACAGAGCAACATCACGATTTTCACAGGGGACACCCAGAGCCGCAGCCAGGCGGAGAGGGCCGGGGCAGACCGGAACACTCAGGATTCAAAGGGAAAGAGCGCGACCTTCTACGCCGGGAACCTGCTGGCAGAATTCCCCCTGCAGGACAGACTGCAGCAGCGCCGGGCTCAGGCCCAGGAGCGCGCCATGAAGATTGTGAGCGATACCTGGGACGGGGACAGGATGATCGACGGGCAGATCCAGGAGAGCAGGGACCGCCTGAGGGAGTTGCGCTCCACCTATAAGGATGCCCAGGACAGCCTCCGGGCCCTGGAGGCAAAGAGCAATGAATGGACGGCCCATTATGAGGTGGATCCCGACAGCCAGGAACAGCAGGATCTGGAGCTTTTGAAAAAGGAACAGGCCTCCCAGCAGCCCTGGACAGGCGTCCAGCTGACGCGGGAAGAAGAGGCGGAGCTGGCTGCAATCAGGGACAAGGGGATTACGGAGTACCAGAAGGTCCAGCTTGAGGTGAACGAAGAGACATTGATTCATCAGAAGACCGCATTTTTCACAGGCCGGAACATCGAGAAGGAAAATGCCGTCATCCGGGGCATCCGGCTGGAGCGCCTGAAGAAAGACCCCATGGTGAAGGCCCAGAAGGAGGCGGACCAGGTCATGGAAGCCGCCCGGGACGAGGCCATCGGTATGATCGTGGAGGAGGCCAAAGAGCATATCGACCAGGAGCAGGAGAAAAAGGAAGAGGAAGCCGAGGCCATCGAGGAGAAGAAGGAAGAGCAGGAGGAGGTTCTGGAGAAGCGCCGGGAGGATGAGGAAGAGCTGGAAGAGCTCATGAAGGATATGCCCCTGGAGGAGATGTCCGACTTAAAGAACGCCCAGACGGAGATCCAGCAGGAAATCCAGAACCTGGTCAGCAAGATGAACCTGGTGGCGGAGGACATCAAGGGTGCGAAGGTGGACACCAACATATGAACAGAAAGCGGAAATGCCATGGGGAGGACAGTCCTCGTGGCATTTTGCATAGAGACAATGGAGACAATGACAGCGGCCATGGATTCCGGAAAACACGGCAGATTCATGAGGCGCAGACAGGAGAAGAGGAAAAATGATCGATTTGCATCTACATCTGGACGGCTCCATAGACCCGGAGGATATGCCGCGCCTGGCAGAACTGTCGGGGGCTGCGCTTCCTTCGACGCGCCAGGAGGAATTGCGCAGCCTCCTCTCGGTGGAGCCGGACTGCAGGAACCTGGGGGAATATCTGGAGAAATTCCAGCTCCCCCTCCGGGTATTGCAGACCGGGGAGAGCTTGGAATACGCTGTTTACCGGCTTCTGGAGAGACTGAGTGGGCAGGGGCTGTGCCATGGGGAGATTCGGTTCGCCCCGCAGCTCCATCTGGAGAAGGGGATGAGCCAGGAGCAGGCCGTCAGTGCGGCAGCGGCAGGACTCCGGCGGGGAATCCGGGATTTTGGGCTATCGGCCGGATTGATCCTGTGCTGCATGCGGGGAGAGGGCAACAGGGCGGAGAACATGGAGACGGTGGCTGTGGCGGAGCGCTTTCTGGGGAGGGGCGTCTGCGCCCTGGATCTGGCGGGGAACGAGGCCGCATACCCCACGTACAGGTTCGCCGATGTCTTCCGCAGGGCCGGGGAGCGGGGAATCCCCGTGGTCATCCACGCAGGCGAGGCCGCAGGGGCGGAAAGCGTCAGGACGGCCCTGGAGCTGGGGGCTGTCCGCATCGGCCATGGGATACATGCGGCATCGGACGCGGAATTGATGGAAATCCTTCGGGACAGGGGGATTTTTCTGGAGATGTGCTATTCCAGCAATCTCCAGACAAGGGCGGTAGGCCTGCCGGAGGAATATCCGCTGGAGAGGTTCCTGGACAGAGGGGTCCGCGCCACCGTCAATACCGACAATGTGACCGTATCCGGCACCAGCCTGAAGAGGGAGTACCTGCTGCTGCAGGAACGGTTCGGGCTGAGCGGGGAGGCGCTGAAGGGCCTGGCGATCAACGCGGCGGAGGCCGCCTTTGTCACGGAAGGGCAGCGGGCGGCCCTGAAGGAGCGGATAGACAGGGAGTTCCCACTGTGGCTGAGCTCCGGAGAGCCAAAAGGGAAGTGACAGAGGGAGAGGACTGTGCTAAAATAGAGATATCGAAAGGATAAAGGAGGGCAGGGACGGATGAAATATGACAGGATCTCTGGCTTTGCGGACGAAATCGCGGAGGATGTGGATACCCAGTTCAGGGTGCTGAACAAGCTGGATATCAGGTATTTTGAACCAAGGGGGATTGACGGGAAGAACATTGCGGAGCTTTCGGACGGCGAGGTGGCCGCGCTGAAGGAGAAGATGGAGCGCTGTGGGATCAAAGCGTCCTCCATCGGCTCCCCCATCGGGAAGATAAGGCTGGACGAGGACTTCCAGGCGCACTTTGAGAAGTTCCAAAGGGTGGTGGACATCGCGGAGAGGCTGGACGCCGGATATATCAGGATGTTCAGCTTCTATCCCCCGGAGAGGCCTGATTCCGCGGCGGGGGAGGGCGATGGGGCCGCCCACGAGTGGACTGCCGGAGAGCGGGAGGAGGTGATCCGCCGCCTGCGCAGGATGACGGCGTATGCCGGGGAGCGGGACGTGGTGCTGCTCCACGAGAACGAGAAGGGCATATACGGGGATACTGCGGAGCGCTGCGCGGATTTGATGAGGGAGCTGGGCTGCAGGCATTTTCAGGCAGTGTTCGATCCGGCCAACTTCGTGCAGTGCGGCCAGGATACGAAGGAGGCCTATGAGGCTCTGCGGAGCTTCATCGCCTATGTGCATGTCAAGGATGCACGGGCAGAAGACGGGAGCGTAGTACCGGCCGGGGCCGGGGACGGCAATGTGGGGCATATCCTGAAAGGCCTTTTGGACAGCGGGTATGAGGGGTATCTGAGCCTGGAGCCCCATCTGGGCAGCTTTTCGGGGCTGGCCGATCTGGAGCTGGACGACAAGATGCAGAACCTCCCCCAGGGCGGAGAGGGCACATTTACGCTGGCATACCGGGCACTGGAAGCGATTTTGGATAAAATAATCAGGTAGGAGGAGCTGTATCCATGAAAAATGTGAGATTAGGCGTAATCGGTTTCGGGAACATGGGAACCGTACATGTGAAAAGCGTGGCGGAAGGAAAGGTGCCGGGCATGGAGCTGGGAGCAATCTGCGACATTGCCCCGGCCAGATGTGAGGCGGCGAGGCAGGAGTATCCCCAGGTCCCGGTATTCGGCGAGGCAGAGGAGCTGTACCGCAGCGGCCTGTGCGATGCGGTGATCATCGCCACGCCCCATTATTTCCATCCGCCCCTTGCCATAGAGGCATTCCGCCACGGCCTGCACGTCATCACGGAGAAGCCTGCAGGGGTCTACACGAAGCAGGTAAAGGAGATGAACGCCGCCGCGGCGCAGTCCGATAGGAAATTCGGCATCATGTACAACCAGCGGACCAACCCGGTATACCAGAAGCTGCGGGAGATGGTGCAGAAGGGGGAGCTGGGCCATATCAAGAGGATCACATGGATCATCACGGACTGGTATCGCCCCCAGGCTTACCACGACAGCAGCACATGGCGCTCCACCTGGAAGACGGAGGGCGGCGGCGCGCTGATCAACCAGAATCCCCATCAGTTGGATCTCTGGCAGTGGATGTTCGGCATGCCGGACAGGATATTCGCCAAGGCCAGCTTCGGCAAGTATTATGACATCGAAGTGGAAGACGATGTGATGGCATACTTCGAGTATGACAATGGGACCACCGGGGAATACATCACCTCCACCGGGGAGGCGCCGGGCACCAACCGTCTGGAGATCGCCTGCGACATGGGCAAGGTCGTGGTGGAGGATAACAGGATCGTCTTCCATCGGAACGTGGTCTCGGAGCGGGAGCACAACAGGGTGAACACGGCTCCCTTCGGAAGGCCGGAGTGCTGGGAGTGCAATGTTCCGGCGGACTTCTCCGGCGGGCCCCAGCATGTGGGCATCCTGAGCAATTTCGCCGCCGCCCTGCGAAGCGGCGCACAGCTTCTGGCACCGGGGGAGGAGGGCATTTTCGGGCTGACCATCTCCAATGCCATACATCTGAGCGCATGGACAGGGGAGACAGTGGATGTAAAGGACTTCCCGGATGAGCGGTTCTATCGGCTGCTCCAGGAGAAGATCGGCGCGTCCACCGTTGTGAAGAAAGAGTCCCAGGTAATCGTGGACAACAGCAAGACATATTAAAAGGACATGTGAGGAGGCAGCTCATGTCGAACGACTTTTCTAAGGGGAAGGTCTGGCGGAATATCATGTCCCAGGCCGTTCCCCTGATGCTGGCACAGATGGTGCTGCTTTTATACAATGTGGTGGATCGTGTCTATATCGGGCATCTGCCGGGGGCGGACAGCATGGCGCTGACAGGCATCGGGCTGGCGTTCCCGCTGACCACGCTGATCGCGGCGTTTACTTATCTCTTCGGCACGGGAGGGACGCCTCTGTTCTCCATAGCCAGGGGGGCGGGCCAGGAGGAGCGGGCGGAACGGATATTGGGAAATACCTGCTCGCTGCTGTTGGGCTGCTCGGTGGCGATATTCCTTTTCTGCTACCTGCTGCGTAGGCCGGTGCTCTATCTGTTCGGGGCCAGCGATGCCTCCTATGTGTATGCGGACGCATATCTGCGCATCTACCTGCTGGGGACTCCCTTCGCCATGCTCTCCACAGGGCTCAACGGCTTCATCAACGCGCAGGGCTATCCGAAGACGGGCATGATGACGACCCTGATTGGGGCTGTGCTGAACCTGGTACTGGATCCCGTGTTCATCTTCGCGCTGGACATGGGTGTGGGAGGTGCGGCCCTGGCCACCATTTTGAGCCAGACGGTATCCTGTGCCTGGGTGCTGCGCTTCCTGACCGGCAAAAAGGCCGGGCTGCATATCCGTAGGCAGAACCTTCCTGTGGACTGGAAGCTGGCCCGGGAAATCGCAGCCCTCGGCATGTCAGGCTTCATCATGCAGGGGACGAACTGTCTGGTGCAGGTGGTCTGCAATGCCACCCTGAAGATATACGGCGGGGATCTGTACGTAGGGATCATGACGGTCATCAATTCCGTGCGGGAGATCCTGTCGCTGCCGGTGAACGGGCTCACCAGCGGCTCCCAGCCGGTGCTTGGGTACAATTACGGGGCGAAGCGGTACGACCGAATCTGCCAGGGAATCCGCTTCACGGCCTGTATGGGCATCCTGTATACCCTGCTGGCCTGGCTGGTGGTGATACAGTGCCCCCATCTGCTGCTGTCGGTTTTCACGGAGGACGCGGCCATGCTGGAGGCGGGAACCGGCGCGCTGAAGCTGTACTTTTTCGGATTCTTCTTCATGGCGTTCCAGTTCACAGGCCAGTCGGCCTTCACTGCGCTGGGATATTCCCGGCAGGCAATCTTCTTCTCCCTGCTGCGCAAGGCTGTGATTGTGGCACCGCTGACGATGATCCTGCCCAGGCTGGGAATGGGCGTGGACGGCGTGTTCTGGGCGGAGCCCATCTCCAACTGCATCGGCGGGCTGGCATGCTTTATTACGATGTATTTCGTGCTGTACCGGAAGCTGAAGCGGGAGAACGTCCAGGGGACAGAGTAGGCGCTTGGCTGCAGACTGCTCTGAAACACGAGGTCTTTGACGGAAACACTTTTATGATACGCCACAATGTGGACAATCGGCTGATTATGGAGCAGATGGGGCACACGAACATCGCCTGTACGGAGAACCATTACCACAGGAACAGGCAGAGTATAGACACGAAAAGCCAGATTATAAGCAGCATCGCGGAATTCCAGGCAAAATAAAAGCCAACCAAATTAGCTTTGGTTGGTTCTGTGGAATCCTGCAAAATCAATGGTTCCAGAAAGCTGCTGACGGGAATCGGACCCGTGACCTCCGCACTACCAATGCGACGCTCTACCTACTGAGCCACAGCAGCACATGAATGTGTTCCGCACTCACAAATGATATTATAGCAAGTTCTGGCAGTCTTGTCAACAAAAAATCTAAATTTTTTGCAGAATTTTTTGCTCAGTTCTTATAAAATTCCAGAGCGGCCTACAGATATTGATTCTGGGATCTGCGCATGAGGAATTTAACCGCATAGCCCTTTTCAGCGCAGATGGAGCGCACTACATCCTCCGCGGTATCCTTTGAATTCTCGTTCACGCAGATGATGCAGGTGTTTTTGCTGCGATGGAAGATGGAGGATTTGGGCCAGCGGATATAGTAGGAGATACGATGGCCCAGGAGCGCCTTCTCGATGAGCTGCTTGCACTCCAGGTCAGCAATTTCGCATAGCTCGATTTCATTGTTCACTTTTACGGAAGTATATAATGGCTGTTCCATAGATGTTCTCCTTGGTTTTGTTGATAGTCAGGAATGTAACGTGATTTCGTATGCCTTGTATACAGGAATTCAGAAACCGACATGATTCCCTATGTTTCAACATTATACCACACTACCATATTTCTATGCAAGCATAGATTGCCAGTTTTCGCCGTTTTCAGACGTTTTCAGACGAGTGGTTTTCGGAAGTTTTCGGATAGCTTCCGGACGAAACATGGGCTGGTGTCAAGGATGCCGCAGTGGCATCAGGGAAGCAAGAGAAAGGGGATGAAAAGGCCGCGATGCGTGTTCAGCGCA
>OFFE01000070.1_pt1 | contig 81009 bp, 113 predicted proteins | sample 1521371 | NCBI WGS metagenome assembly OFFE01 (sample SAMEA3504131, study PRJEB24116) | mouse gut metagenome | biome: mouse gut; feature: mouse-associated habitat; material: faeces | place: Denmark | collected 2011 | reverse complement strand
AGCGGGGCCGGATTTTTCTATGCACCAGGGCCGAAAATCTCCTCCAGGTGGGGCTCCGCCTCCGGCTGGGGCAGCAGGGCGGCCGCCACCCCCAGGCGGTTGGCCAGCCCCAGCTTTTCCCGGATGGACCGGGGCGTGTCAAAGAGCACAAAGTGGGCCTGGGGCCCCTTCATGTATGTAAAGTAGTGGGCGCACAAACCCCGGTCAAAAAATACCGCGGGCTCCAGGCGGCGGAACAGCTCCTCCAACCGTCCCTGGGCCATGGGTTCCCCCCGGCCCCGGGCGGGGAGGGGAAACTCCTCCCGCACCCACTCCACCGCCAGCGCCGTCCGTTCTTTGCCGTACCGCTCCAGGGCCCCGCACAGCCGCCGCTCCAGGGTGCCGTGGGTGAGGGCGGACGGGATCAGGACCCGGGCGTGGGACGCGTGGGGGGCATAGCACTCGGGCACATACAGCGCCCACCCCTGGGCGGCGCAGTTGCGGTCCAGAATTTCCGCCAGCTTGGGCAGGCAGCCCACAGACGGGCCCTCAAAGTCGCACACGATGCCGCGGAAGGACCGGCGGCGGCACTCCCCCAAAATCTGGCGGCAGCAGCCCACCGGGTCGCCCGCGCCGTCATAGCCCGCGCAGTCCACCTGCATCAGCCCGCCCCGAAGCCCCTGGGGCAGGCGGATGCCCAGCAGCTTGGGTCCCGGCCCAATCCGATAGGCCATGTGGGCGGGGGTGAGGCCATAGCTCCTCCCCCCGGTCTCCCGCCCGGCGGGCAGGGCCAACAGCAATTCTTTCATGGCATCTCCCCCTTGTGAACGGCAAAATTATGTGGTAAGATACAAGCTGTATTACTCACATCCTATGCTCGTCCCGGGCGGAATAGAAGGTGAATTATGGGGTGGTTCCGGGCCAGATTTACGGCCCATGATATTTATGAGATCACAGGGGAGGCTCTGGAGCGGCGGGGGTTCCGGCTGCTGCTGGCCGATCTGGACAACACCTTGGTCCCCTACGGCGTACCCCTGCCGGACGAAAAATTAAAGGCATGGCGGGATGACCTGGCCGCCCACGGGGTGACGCTGTTCGTACTGTCCAACAACCGCCATGAAAGCCGCCCGCGGATTTTCGCCCAGGCGCTGGACGTGCCCTACACCGGCCACGCGGGCAAGCCGAAAACCCCCTCCTTTTATTGTGCCATGGAGCGGATGGGCGTTACAAAGGAACAGACCGCCATTGTGGGCGACCAGATATTTACCGACGTGCTGGGAGGCAACATGGCGGGGGTGAGCGCCATTTTGGTGGAGCCCATCCGGCTGGCTGGCAACCCGGGACGGTATCTGCGCTACGCCGCCGAGTGGCCCTTCCGGCTGCTGTCGGGAAAGGGGGAAGCACTGTGAGCGCCCTGTTCGGCCCGGCGGGGAACGCGGAAAATTTCCCCTACAAGTCCTCGGTGGACGCGCCCCGCTGGCTGCGGGAAATCGGCCTGGACTGCTACGAGTACCAGTGCGGCAAGGGAATCCACGTGGGGGAGGATACCGCCCGGAGGGTGGGACAGGCCGCCGCCCAGCACGGTATCGTCCTGTCCCTCCACGCGCCCTATTTCATCAACCTGGCCAACCCGGATCGGGAGGCGCTGCAAAAGACCATCGGCTACATCACCGGGGCGTGCCTGGTGGCGGACTGGATGGGGGCGCGCCGGGTGGTCATCCACTCCGGGGCGCTGATGAAGCGGACGCGGCGGGAAGCGCTGGACATTGCCCTGGCGTCGCTCCGGGAGGTAATTGCCGCCTGCGACGGGGCGGGCTTCGGCCACATCACCCTGTGCCCGGAGACCATGGGGAAAATCAACCAGCTAGGCGATCTGGACGAAGTTCTGGAGCTGTGCGCCCTGGATGGCCGGCTTCTCCCCTGCGTGGATTTCGGACACCTGTACGCCCGCTCGCTGGGCGCGGACGAGGGCGCGGAGGCCATGGAACGGATGCTGGACCGGATGGAGGCGGCGCTGGGCACAGAGCGGGCCTCCCGTTTCCACAGCCACTTCTCCCACATTGAGTTCACCCTGGGCGGCGGCGAGAAGTGCCACCGCACCTTTGCCGACGACGGGGGCTACGGCCCGGACTGGACGCCCCTGGCCCAGGCGATGGCGCGGCGGGGTTGGAGCCCCACCTTCATCTGCGAGAGCGCGGGCACCCAGGCGGAGGACGCCTTGACGATGAAGAAAATCTATCGGGCGTTCGAGGTGTGCTCGGAATGAATCCTTTTTTGATGGAAATTTTGGAGTATTTGGCCGGCGTGGCGTTGGGCGCGTTTTTCTTCTTCTTTCCTGAGTTTGCGAGCATGAAACACATAACCAGCTCCTTCACTAAGTTAGACCGAATCTTCGGCAAGGCTGTCGGCGTGTGCATCGTCCTGTGGAGTCTGATCCGTATATGGGGCGTGATTGCCGATGCCATCTCAACATTATTTTGATATTTATAAAGGAGATGCTTCAAATGACCCATTTTGAAAACATTGCCGCCGCCCTGAAGGGCCGCGGCCTGGACGCTATGCTGGTCACCAGCGAGCCCGGCGAGTTCTACGCCGTGGGCTTCCACGGGGAGGGCGCGGCCCTCATTACCCCGGACAAAACCTGGTACTACACCGACTCCCGGTACATTGAGGCCGCCCGGCAGCTCATCTCCGGCGCGGAGGTCATCCTGTGGACCGCCGGGAACGGCTTCCGGGAGCAGATCGCCGCGCTGGTCAAGGCCCACGGCGTGGCCAAGCTGGGCTTTGAGGAGGAGTATATGTCCGTGTCCAGCCACACTGCCTGGACAAAGGCGGTGGAGGCCCAGTTCCTCCCCGCCTCCGAGCTGCTCACCACCCTGCGGCAGGTCAAGGACGCAGGCGAGCTTGCCGCCATGCGGGAGGCCCAGCGGGTCACCGACGAGGCGCTGCTGGAAATTTTGAACTTTATCAAGCCCGGCCTGACAGAGAGCGAGGTGGCCGCCCGGCTCACCTACATCATGGCCCGGAAAGGCGCCGAGCGCAACTCCTTCGACCCCATCGTGGCCTGCGGTGCCAACGGTTCCAAACCCCACGCCGTCCCCGGCCCCGCCGTCATCCAAAGCGGCCAGTTCGTCACCATGGATTTTGGCTGCGTGGTCCACGGCTACTGCTCCGACATGACCCGCACCGTGGCGGTGGGCCAGCCCACCGAGGAAATGGAGCTGGTATACAACACCGTCCTGCGCGCCCAGCTGGCGGGCATTGCCGCCGCCCACGCCGGGGTCACCGGCAAAGAGGTCCACGAGGCCGGGGCCAAGGTCATCGCCGACGCGGGCTATGGCGAATACTTCGGCCACGGCTTCGGCCACTCCCTGGGCATTGAGATCCACGAAAACCCCGGCTTCCACCTGCGCAACGACAAGCCCATCCCTGCCGGGGCGCTGCTGTCCGCCGAGCCTGGCATCTACCTGCCCGGGAAGTTCGGCGTGCGCATTGAGGACGTCATCATGCTCACCGAGGGCGGCTGCATCGACATCACCCACTCCCCAAAACAGCTTATTATATTGTAAATTTCAAGTATTCCCACCCCATTGGGGTGGGAATACAAATTTGCGGAGAATAAAAAAAGCCCCGCCGCACATACTGACCAGGACGCGCGTGGATCGGCGCAGCGTGACAACATCCAAGCGCGAAACCCTCGCGAGCAGCGCAGATGGAGCGCAGCAAGGAAAACGGGGCCCCCGCAAAAGCGTCCTTCAGCTTTCGTGGGGAGAGGAGAAGCAAGGGATCGGACGCAGTTTTTGCCGCAGGCAGAGACGGAGTTGAGCGGACTTTGCTTTGACGAAAGGCGGCGACAGGCTTGTCAAACTGGAAAAAGCGCCTGGAGGCGGGGGCGCTGGCGCTGGTGGCGCTGACCTTGGCCGCCGTTCCCTATTGCCCGGCGGCGGGGGACGGGGATCGGCAGGCCCTGGGGGAGGCAAAAATCCCCGCCGGGCCTTACGTTGCCCTCACCTTTGACGACGGGCCCAGGGACGCCACCACCCCGGTGCTGCTGGACGGCCTGGCCCAGCGGGGGGTGCGCGCCACCTTTTTTGTCATCGGGGAGAATGTGGAGGGCAACGAACTGCTCCTCCAGCGCATGGAGGGGGAGGGCCACCAAATCGGCCTGCATACCTATCACCACAAGATGCTGGACCAGCTCAACGCCGCCGGCTTCTACGCCGAGGTGGACAGCCTGCGCGCCACCCTTACCGCCCTGGTGGGGCGGGAGGAGTTTATGCTCCGCCCCCCCTACGGCATGATGAACGCCGCCACCCAGGCCCGGGCCGCCGCCCCCATTGTGCTGTGGTCGGTGGACCCGGAGGACTGGTCCGACCGGGATACAGCCCGGCAGGTATCCGTCATTCTGGACAACACGCAGGACGGGGACATCATCCTCCTCCACGACATCTACCCCGCCAGCGTGGACACCGCCCTCCAGGTGGTGGACGCGCTGATGGCAAAGGGGTTCCACTTCGTCACCGTAGAGCAGCTTTTCGCCATCCGCGGCAAAACGCCGGAAAACGGGAAGGTATACCGAAAGCTGCCTCCCGAAGAATAGCATAAAAAGCCCCCTGGCCTGTGCCAGGGGGCTCGTCCTATTTTCGCTTACTCCTCTTCGGAGCCGTCCTCCTCATCCTCAAAGGACAGCGCGAACTTGCCGCCGCACGCGGGGCAGTCCACCACCCCGGCGGCCAATGCCTCATCGTCCACCAGCAGATCCTCCCCGCAGGTGGGACAGGGAATCTCGAAGAAGTCCTCTTCCCCGTCTTCGCCGCCAAAGTCCGCGTCCTGCTCGTCCTCATCGTCGAACACAGCCTCTTCCAAATCCGCCACCGCATCCCCCAGGGTGTCCAGTTCCTCGTCAAACTGGTCCATGGCGGTATCCATGCCGTCCAGCTGCTGGCCTACCTCACGCAGTACATCCAGCACCTCGGAGAGGATGCGGGCCTCGCCGGACTTCTCCGTGTCCAACTTCAGGCCGTCGAACAGGCCCTGGATATAGGCCACCTTCTCAGTTATGGTCATGATACGCTCCTTTTCCATGTCACGCCCTCACGACGGCTGCGCGCTTTTATGTTGTCACGCTCCGCCTGTTCGCCACGCGCGGCTTCACTCCGACTCGGGCAAAACCTGCCTCCGCTGCGCGGCGGCGGGGCTTTTGCCCTCGCTCCGCTCCATCCGCGCCGCTCACCACAGCTCCGCGCTTAACCCTTGCAGCGCTCCAGGTACTCGCCGGTGCGGGTGTCAATGCGGATGCGGTCGCCGGGGTTGATGAACAGGGGCACCTTGATCTCCGCGCCCGTCTCCAAAATGGCGGGCTTGGTGACGTTGGTAGCGGTGTCGCCCTTGACGCCGGGGTCGGACTCGGTGACCTCCAGCTCCACAAAGTTCGGAGGCTCCACGCCGAACACGCTGCCCTTGTAGGACATGATTTTGCAGGTCATATTCTCCTTGACAAACTTGAAGTTGTCCCCCAGGACATCCTTGTTGATGGGGGTCATCTCATAGCTCTCCATGTCCATGAAATAGTACAGGTCGCCGTCGTTGTAGCTGTACTCCATGTCCTTGCGGTCCACAAAAGCCTGCTCAAACTTGGCGGTGGGGTTAAAGGAGGTCTCGGTGACGGCGCCGGTGATGACGTTACGCATCTTGGTGCGCACAAAGGCCGCGCCCTTGCCGGGCTTGACGTGCTGGAACTCCACCACCTGCATCACTTTGCCTTCCATTTCGAAGGTCACGCCGTTGCGGAAATCGCCTGCTGTAATCATTGCCATTGGTATCGTCCTCCAATATCGAAGATTTATGGTTTATCCGAAATAAGTCAATATATTATACCCTATATTCTACGGGATTGCAAGAGGTTTTCCGCAGGCCCTGCCGTTTACACATTAAACCGGAACAGGATGATGTCCCCGTCCTGCACCACATATTCCTTGCCCTCGGAGCGGATCAGCCCCTTTTCCCGGGCCGTGGCCATGGAACCGCAGCTCTTCAAGTCCTCAAACGCCACCGTCTCCGCCCGGATAAAGCCCCGCTCAAAGTCGGTGTGGATCTTGCCCGCCGCCTGGGGGGCCTTGGTGCCCCGGACAATGGTCCACGCCCGGCACTCGTCCTCCCCGCTGGTGAGAAACGAAATGAGCCCCAGCAGGGTGTAGCTTGCCTTAATGAGCCGGTCCAGGCCGCTCTCCGCAATGCCCAGATCCTCCAAGAACATGGCCTTTTCCTCTGCGGGCAGCTCGGCAATCTCCGCCTCCAGCTTGGCGCACACCGGGATCACCTGGGCCCCCTCCGCCGCCGCCCGCTCCGAAACCTGGGCGTAGTAGGGCACACCGGATGGGTCGGAAAACCCTTCCTCATCCAGATTTGCGGCGTAAATCACCGGCTTGAGGGATAAAAGCTCGCTGGTGGCAATGAGGGCGGCATCCTCCTCGTCCACCTCCCCCAAGTAGGAGCGGGCGGATTTGCCGTCGTTAAGCCAACCCCGCAGGCCCTCGAACACCTCCGCCTCGTGGTTGAACTTCTTGTCCGCCTTCGCCGCTTTGCGGGCCTTGTCGATGCGCCGCTCGGCCATCTCCACGTCCGCCATGATGAGTTCCAGGTCGATAATGTCCATGTCCCGGATGGGGTCGGTGGAGCCCTCCACATGGATTACATTCTCGTCGTCAAAGCACCGCACCACGTGGACAATGGCGGCGCACGCCCGGATGTTGGCCAGGAATTTGTTCCCCAGGCCCTCCCCCCTGGACGCCCCCTTCACCAGACCCGCGATGTCCACAAACTCCACCACGGCCGGGGTGGTTTTCTTCGGCTTGTAAAAATCGCTCAGCCAGTCCAGGCGGCTGTCCGGCACGGCCACGGTGCCCACGTTGGGGTCGATGGTGCAGAAGGGATAGTTGGCGCTCTCCGCGCCGGCGTTGGTGATGGCGTTGAACAGGGTGGACTTGCCCACGTTGGGCAAGCCGACGATGCCAAGTTTCATAGTTAACTTCAGCTCCTTCAAAAGTCCTGATTTTTCAAGTGGTTCGGGGTTCTGTCATTCGGTGTTGACACAGAACTGACACAGTTTTGACACAGTTTCATATCGAGATCGCCTGTCTGTGTTGCTCAAACTGCCTGACCCCGGCTGCCAAAGACTCGTCTGTGACATGGACGTATCTGTCCATGGTGGTCTTGATGCTGGCATGTCCCAAAAGTTTTTGAAGAGTCTTGGGCTGCATACCGGACTCGATGCAGCGCGTGGCATAGGTGTGCCTGAGCGCGTGCATACAGAACCGTGCGATACCGTTTTCATCACAGACCTTATAGATGTGCGTGTCGTAGCTGCTGTTCTTTGTCGGCATCCCCGTGCGGAAGTTCAAAAACACCAGCTCCGCCATAGCAAACTCCCTCTCGTCACCTGTGCGCCGGTCGATGTACGTCAACCGTTCGGACAGGGACGGAGACTGCTTGCGAAATTCTTTTGTGGCTTGGACAGCTCTCAGGATGTCATAGGCGCGGTCTGTCATCGGAAGTGTGCGGTAACTTGCTACGGTCTTGGGCGGTCCGGCTCTCCATTGCCCCTGCTTGTGGCGGTACTCCAGCGTCTTGTTGACTGTGAGCGTGCGCTTCTCCCAGTCGATTGCGTCCCACGTCAGACCAATCATCTCACCAGTACGGAGTCCTGTCTCCAGAACGAGAGCATACTGGAAGTAGTTGTGGGTACTCCTGCACGCCTCCATGAACCTGTCCTGTTCTTCCACGGTCAGGAAGTGGATGTCGTCTACAGCGCGGACAGGCTTTGTATAACGTACCCCATCCATAGGATGTACGCTTATCATCCCATTCATCTTTGCCGCCTTGAACATAGACCCCATAGCGATGTACGTCTGACGGATAGTTGAGCCGGCATAGTCGGCTTCCATCCGGTTGAGTATCATCTTGCAATGCATGGGTTTGACATCCGACAGCTTCATTGCGCCTATGACTTCCTTGATGTTGTGACAGTACCGTTCCCTATAGTTCCGCTTCGTATTTGGTGACAGACCGCCGAGGAGTTGGTCATGCCAAAACGAAAACCACTCGTCTACCGTCATGTTGCTTGAGACAACGGGCGTCCCATGTTTCTCCTTATACTTAACTTCCTCCAGCCAGTTGCGAGCGTCTGGGAGGGAGCGGAAGTATTTCTCAAACAGTCCACCCGTCTTGCTCTCGTACCTTACATAATAGCGCCCATCCTTTCTCTGACATATTCCTTTGCCACATTCTTTGCCTTTAAGGTTTTTGCCCATTTTAGAAACTCCTTCCCGGCGAACGAGGGAAGAGTCTCATACAACGAATGGTATTGTAGCATATCGGACATTTTTTCTCAAGAGTCAAATCATCAACTTATCACTGATGAATTGCTCAAACTCCCTCCTCTTCACCAGTTTTTTCGTGCCAACAAATAGGACGAACGGGCATTCAGGTTTCTTCAACATACTGTCGATCTTGTTGATCCCTATGTTGCTGTACTCTGATGCTTCGCGGATCGTCAACGCTAACTTGAGATTGATTGGCACCTTCTCTTCATGATCCATTGCCTTCCTCCTATGTAGCAGCAGAGCTGCCGTCGTCTAAGACAGCAGCCCTGCTTTTGCGATAGTTCTTCATCAACGGCCCGTAGAGCCCATACCGCCGTCCCTGACGGCCTTTGCGTCGTCGTCGTATGTAATCCCATACGGAATAAAGATCGCCTGCATAAAGCCATCTCCGGCGTTTACACACAGGGTTTTGTTCTCCCGTGTGTCGTTGGTGATCTTGATGAAGATATGACCCTCATTCGAGGAGCCGTAGTAATCTTCGTCGATCACGCCCACCGTGTTGTCAAGTTGGATGCGGTACTTGAACCCCATACCGCTGCGCGGGAGGGCGGCGAGCCACCACCCGGAATTGATCTTCACACGGATGCCTGTCGGCACCTTGATCGTACAGCCCGGCGCCAAGTCAAACCTGATTGGTGACTTGAAGTCGTACCCAGCCGACCCTGACGTTGCCCTTGTCGGCAGCTCAATGCCGTCGTACAAATCACGGATAACACTGTCATCCATGCTGAAGCAGTCTTTGATGGCTGCATAGAACTGCTCATAGCTTACCTTTTCAAACTTACCTACTCGCTCCATTGTCTTCCTCCATGTATTCTATGTGCGCCGTGCTAAGGCGAAACACTGTATCGTGAGGGAGTTGCTTCACATACAGTATGCGATGGAACCTGTGCCCTCTGATATTGTTGATGGACGCGCTTATGAACTTGATATAGCTCCCGTTATTGAACGTGATGAACTGGTCATTCGACCTGTTGATATGCCCGTCAACAGCGGAGAGCATTTCGATATCTTCTTTGATCAGGTCGTATGCTTCTGTGCAGGCACACTTCGCGTCCGCGATAGTTCGTGTGACTATACCCACACGGTATCCTGGTTTGTTCACACACGTCCTGATTGCCTTGAGCAAATCAAGGAAACTGTATTCCGCTATCATTTATCCATCATCTTCTTGATGACATGGTAGATGACATTGCCAAGGAGCGCGCCGGCTGCAGCAGTCAGGAGCGTTTCCAGCGGAGACACTCCGATGACGCTGCCCAGGTCAACACCATACTCCACGCCGTCTTCACCCTCATTGTATACAGTAGTGGTGCAGGGTAGCGTCGGGTCGCTAAAGGAAGTGACAGAGTGGATCTTTGTCACCCTGCCGTTCTCGTTGTATTGGTACTCAGTATCCGTGGTAGTTGTCGGTTGTACGATACACATATCAGTTCTCCTTTTTTACTTAATCCCATAGCTCCCGCATGGGCATTTTACTCTTCTCAGGATGTCGCTCGCGAGAGCGTCATAACCCTCTTTGCAGCCATCGTATTGTGCGCAAACAATACCATGGTCATCCAAGAATGCGCGCATTACATTGGACAGTTCGTCACTCTCGGCTTCAGTCTGGAACCGACCAGACGGGGTGTATGGCTTTACCCTGTTGATGAAAACATTCATGGAGTCGTAGGAGTTGAACACCTTACCGAAGATATATGCTTGGTTTTGGAATACGGCCTTACTTTCCTCCCACACCTTGTCCTTGGCGAACTCAGTCACCAGTTCTGCGTTGATGCCGGCCATTTTGAGCTTGGAAAATATGTAGGCCGCGCCGGTTGATTTGCCGGCGCCGGGAGCGCCAAAAAGATTTACAACAAGCATTCGTCTGCCCCTTTCTTCATTTCGTTTTTACATACAGCCCACAGTGGCATGTGCCACTTTCCATCTCACGGAACTCTCTGCACATGCACTTGGTATCATCTGTTCTCACCAAAGAGCATGGGCAGTATCCTCCGTTTTCCTTGAGCTGTTTACGAATCTCCTCCACAAGTTTGCTGTCTGTGTTAACTCTGATACTCATGGCAATCCTCACTCTTTCCCGTAATTTTCTCCTTCAGCCGCAGCCTTCTCCATCTCGTTGCGGAGTTTGTCACGGTAATACTGATGGATGCCCATCTCTCCGTATCTCTCTGCTTCGATATCAACCCACGATTTTGCTGTCAGATGTATGATTCCCTTTTTCTCCACGTTGTCCATGTAAGAGGACGCGATGATATACGGGTAATACGGTACGCAATCCGCACGGCAATGGAGCTCAAGCGGTTCGCGGCTGTCGCCTACATACACCTTGCTGTTTAAGATACAGTCAAGCCCGAAGATATCAATCTCATCGAAGAAGTCACACTTACCTGAGAACCCGCTCATGATTTTCACCCCTTATATTCGTTACGAAATTCGCTCTGCGTACTGGTTGTCACTGGCGAGAGTTACCCCCAGTATCTCGTCATATCTGCTTTGCCTGTTTGGGATGTAACGACCAAACTTGATGATGATATTCTTGAACCCTTTGAGAACATCGAGCGCGTCTTTGATCTCGTCAGGGTAGTATCCGGTGTAAATCACCACGTCGTCGTTACACATGAACTCTGTGCGCAGCAGATATATGAAATGCTGAAGTTCCTCGAATTGCTCGAAAGGTTCCAGCCCTCCAAATATGACTGCATGTGTTACCGGGTTGTTGATGTACCGTCTGCACAGGTCATGGTCGTCTAAAAAGACGGGGGCGCGTGAGCGCCACCCGTCATTTTGACATACCGACAGAGGGATACCGGCTTCGATACAGCACTTCCCTCCGCAGGAGATTGTGCCGATAAACATAGCCGGTGTGTGGTAATCATCGAACCTTTCGTCGATGACTGTCTTCACCCTCATTAGAGCTGCACCCTATCTGAGAACTCAGCCTTCTTCCCGCGATTGAAGTTGTCCACATCGCGGAGATAACCCGTGATACGCTGGTACTTTCTGAGCCGCTTCTTGCAGTACGGGCATTTGTCAACCCTCTCCGCAATATAGCCGTGGTCGTCGCAGTACCGTGAGATGGGGGACAGACTCATGTACGGAACCTTGTAGTTCTCGCACATCGCCTTCACGATAGCCTTCGCCTGTTCACCGCTGATTGCACCGTTCTCCCAGATGTGGATGACAGTGCCGCCGGTGAACTGAGTCTGCAGTTCCTCTTGGTGCTTGAAGGTGCTGTCGATACCCTCAATCAGTTTGACGGGGATGTGACAGCTATTGGTGTAGTAGCAGTCGAGGCCGCTGCCCTGTGTGATGATGTCCGGGTAGAGCTTCCGGTCAGCCAACGCGAAACGGTAGCAGGTGGACTCTGCCGGTGTTGCTTCGTAGTTGTAGAGGTGACCAGTCTCCTCCTGATAGGCCAGCAGGCGGTTGCGAATATGGTCGCCCACCTCAACACAGAACTGCTTGGCATCAGGGTCGAGGATGTTCTTGCCCATGAAGTTCTCACACATCTCGTTCATGCCACACACACCGATGGTGGAGAAGTGGTTGTTGATGGTGCCAACATACTCCATGTATGCCGGGATCATATGCGTGTCGATGATCTCCGTCTGGAGCCACTGGCGCTTGATCTCAAGGCTGTCCCTTGCGATGTCAAGATACTTGTCCAGCTCCTTGAAGAACGACTCCTTGTTCCCCTTGTTCTCGTACCCGAGCCTGGGGAGATTCAGAGTTACGACGCCGATTGACCCAGTGGAGTCGCCGGCGCCAAACAGGCCGCCGTTGCGGTGGCGCAGCTCAGACAGGTCAAGCCGCAGACGGCAGCACATAGAGCGCACGTCAGAGATATCCAGGTCGCTGTTGATGAAGTTCGCAAAGTACGGAGTACCGTACTTGCCGGCCATCTCCCACAGCATTTCGTTGTTGGGGTTGTCCCAGTCGAAGCGCTCGTGGATGTTGTATGTCGGGATGGGGTAGGCGAACAGCTTCCCATCCGCGTCACCGTTCAGCATGATCTCGAAGAAGACACGGTTGAGCAGATCCATCTCCTGCTGACATGACCCATACGTGAAGCTCTGGAGCTTGCCGCCCACGATGACATACTCGTCAAGCATGTCCCTTGGCGGGGTCAGGTCAAAGGTGATATTAGAAAACGCCGGCTCTGCGCCGGCGCGGCTGTTGGAGTTGATACTGAAGATGAAGTTCTGCATAGACTGCTTCACTTCGTCGTATCCGATCTTGTCCGCCTTGATAAACGGGGCGAGCAGAGTATCGAACCCGTTCAGTGCAACGGCGCCCATGATCTCGTTCTGGAAGATGGTCACCAGATTTGCAATCTGATTGAGTACGGAGTCGAAGTGCTTCGCCGGTGCTGAGGTCGGAACGCTCGGGATGTGCCGCACACCCTTGAGCAGGATATCCTTGAGAGAGTAGCCCACACAATAGAGCGTCAGGCCGCCCAGGTCGTGAATGTGGATATGCCCATCGACATATGCCTGCGCGATGTATTCGGGGTACACCTCACGGAGCCAGTAGTCCTTACTGACCTCGGAGCCGATGTACTTGTTCATCGCGCCGAAGCTGTATGGTGCGTTGGAGTTTTCCTTAACTCTCCAGTCCTTCTTCTCCAGATAGGACTCAACAATGTTCTTGCTACTTTTCATCTGATGCCTCCTTATATGTATTTGCCCAGTTGATTGCTGCGCCGCAATCATAAAGCTGCCCATCCACAGACAGCACCGGTACTTTTGTAATTCCAAGAGAGAGCATCTTTTCGACGGAGGTTTCCTCCGTGTATTGGATCTTCTTCTCGTCCAGCAATGCTTTGAGCGCCCTACAGTTTGGACACCCAGTGGTATACATCGTGACCACCTTGTATCACCTACCTCTCGTTCGCGATCTTGCAGACCTCGATATATGCTTCATCCCAGTTCATGACCCTGACAGAGCCAAGCACAGATGCGTCTATACCGCGATTGTGTATCGCGTCCATCAGGATCTTCCTGTATGAGCCACCGTAATGGTTGTGAACGCCATCATCAATCAGCACATCGCCATTGATAAGCTGCTTACGACTGGTGACGATCACATCGTCCCACGTCAGGAAAGGGAAGTATTTGAACAATACCTTCTCCGCCTTTGCTCTGATGGTGACATAGGTAGAGGCGGTCACAATCAGAACATCGTGACCGTCCTCGATCATCTTCTGTAAAGCCTCCGCTGCGCCGTCGATAGGCTTGACCCAATCCCAGAAGTCATCTTCGAGCAGAGGCGCGTAGACTTGCTCCCTGGTAAGCGTTGGGAATGCCTTGGACACATCCCACTGATTCACGGCTTCGTACGGTACGTTGGTTCCGTACTTCCAATTCAGGTACTGACACCATGCGAGGGATAGACCCTCTATCGTGTCGTCCATGTCAACAAGCACAGTCAGCTTCCGCATAGCTTACACCCTGTTGCTCTCTTTATGAGCCGTCATATAGTCGTCAATCGTTATCTGATTCGGATCAACATACGGCTCGTCCTGTTCTTCCTGGCGTGGCTTACTGAGATAGTGCGGCATATCGTCAAACTGCGTCTGACCAAGTTCTTCATGGTGGATGATCGCAAGGATGTTCCATGCGGCGGCAGACAGATGGTCTTCATCGTCCATGCCCATAATGAACTTGTCGATATGCCGCTTCGCGGAGTCTATGTATCGGGAGAACGGCATACCCTTCTCCCAGTTGCGGTCAGCATACTTCCGGCTGCCGGCCTCATACCACATGGCAAGGCGCCTCATACCGAATGGCGTAATCAGATCATACCGACCTTTCCCGGTAGACGGCTCGCGAATCGCCATGCCTTCGCCGTATGTCATACGCTCTCTGCCATCATTGATCTTCTCATCCGTATAGCTCATTTTGTTTCACCCTTTCTCGGCATCAGGCCGCATGTCTTCCTCTCCTTGCAGAAGCCAACGTACTTACACTTCGGCATGAAGTAGTTGTCCACAACGTATGCCCACTCGGGCGAGTATGCGTGGAGTGCGTCACGCACATCACCAAAGAGTCCTCTGAACTCATGGTACGCCCGTGAACACAGCCTCTGGTGTGACATATCAATCAGATTGCGGAGGTTGTGCTTGCATACGATCTTCGTGGTCATACCAAGCGGGAGACCAAGAGCGGAGTCCTCACGGGGTACACCGGCCTCCTCCAGATCTTTCAGACCGTACGCAATATCAGCCATGAGGCCAGCGTAGATATCGCTTGCCACGGGGTTGTTCTGGATACTCGGTGGTGTTACGAAGTCAAACCCATGCTCGTAGTCGATATAGCGTGTGCTTGCCTGCAGCCTGGTTGGCGCTCCGCCGACGTGCGTATACCACTCGCGGATGACCCTTGCGGAGTATCCGTCAAGGATCATATATACATCAGGGAACTCAAACGTTCTGCCATGCTCGCTTTCGAGGCAATCAAGGCCGCGCTTGTAGTTCTTCTCCTGGTTGGTGATGTCTGCACCCCAGCAGACACCTGCTTCCTCACCAATCATTGAGATCGGAGAGTGATATGTAAATCGCTGAATTGTTACTGTTCCCATTCAATTCCTCAACTTTCATATGGTGAGGGGAGACTATAATCCCATGTGGAGTAGTTCCCCTTGTAGGCATTACGGAAATGGTTGTGAGTACCATCTCCATGGAAATAGGTATAGTCTTTTGGCAGCACTCTGCCGACTGACACCTCTCCGTTTCTCTCTGCATTCCACCTTGAAAGTACATCCAGAGCGAGATCATATAGATCGTCTCTGACCGGGGTATCACTGACGTACGCAAACTGGTTAGGGGCAGTCATGACATAGGTGATCGTGTCACCATCAAATTCATCACTGTCCACACGATTGCAGACGCACCATGCAACACATGCTTTCTCTGTGTCGCTTGGAATACCGCCGCACTCGCGATACAGCAGCTTCGCCATCATGACGACTTCTTCCTCAGTGTAGTACATGATTTCCGTTTCTTCCTCGATGCCAGCACTGGCTACATCGTTTTCTTTTATTTCATACGTTGGCCTTGCTTCTTCCACCGGACGTGCCGTATGCCTGAACATCGTTGGTGCTGCAGAGGTAGCCGGCACAGCCGATGCTGTATCGCGTACCATATTGCATCCAGCGCTGATCATAACGGACGCAGTCCATATAGCAGTGATCAATAGCAACGTAATAAAAATCAAAGAGCGTTTCATAGAGTACCTCCAATTACTACGGCAGCGAAAAAGACGACGCCGAAGCGCCGCCCATTCGCTGTATCGTAGTCTACTTGATGTTATGAGCAGCTTTACTCCCCAGCGTTCAGGATATCCATAAAGCTGCTCTCGTCGATCTCGTCCGGCTCCTCATCTGGTTTCTTTGCGTCATATGTATCAATTTTGAACGACATGCTTCTTGCTGATTGCCACTGTCGCGGTGTGTATCCTGCGGTGGTTGAGCTCATATATGGGCTCTGTACCCACCACGCATCGTAACCAGAATCGTATGTTCCATCGAACATCGGAGAACCTGGGACGAGGTAGAACTTGTCCTGCTCTACGCCTTCAGATAAGACGATTGGTATACCGTTGTATCGTGCGATAGACCCATCTCCGACCACGCCGCCTTCCGCGAGGTCGCTTGTGTTTGATACCATAGCCCGTGCTGTATCAGGGTGCATGACAATTCTATTCGGGATTCGACCTGATTGCGCGGTCATGATATCTACCATCCGGCTTAGTTCTTGCTCAAAGTCCATTCTTCCTGACCCTCTATTGGCGAGATCCGACAGCTTGGGAGAATGTGCTCTTTCATCAGCTTATCAAAGCATTCACAGCACAGGTCGAGGTTGATTACCTCGCCATCGAACTCACTTCCATATCCAACATGATGGTGAAACCCAAATTTCTCTTGTGTATCCCACATGTCGAAATCCTTCCCGCACATATTACATACCAGCTTTGTCATTCCATCTCATCCCTTTCTTCCATAGTGTTTCTTACGCAACTACCAACATACGCCACTCTTCCATGCTGTGGCATATCTCTGGACGGGCGTACTCAGGCAGGTTGACTGCTGTGATCAAACCAGCAAGATCTGGACATACTGCGTTCCCGCACTTCTCCATCTGCTCGGTGTTGGTCATCTTCCTGCCCTCGTAGTCTTCTGAGAACATGTAGTCAGGAGCGAAGCCCATAGCGCGGTACGCTTCTTTTGCCTTCAGCATCCGCAGGCCGATATCGGTCAGGAAGTACCAGTCCCCATCAATCATTCTCAGGAGAACTTCATCATCCTTCAAATCGTAACCGGCCCACTTATTCAGCATGGCTCGTATCTCAGGCCAGCGTCCCATATTCACGCCGTCCCGATACTTTGCCACCATCGTATGTATCACAGCAAACTCGCCGGCGGATGCCGTCACAGTCTGCAAAGGCTGAGACAGGTGCTGCCCTATGTTGTCACCTTTGAACTTACACACATGGGCGAGAACGAGACCCTCTCTATCCCGAGCCGTCACAGTATGAAGCGGCTCACGGATATCCTGTCCATGGTTGTCGTTCCCATAATACTTGGTCAGGATAGGAACCACGACGCCATAGCGATTAGATGCGTCCAGGGTCATGATAGGCTCATTGACACCCTGACCACGGACTTTCTCAGATTGCTCTGTATGATACTGAGCGAGATATGGTGTCTTCACTCCATCGGACGAGCGCACGACATATATGTCGTTGGACTTCAGGATAAACTTGTCCAGCCCTCTGGTGATACGCCTCATAGTATTATCCTTGAGAGGACGTACGGCACGTATGGAGTATTGCTCCATAATCTCTTGCTTTGTATCAAAGATACTTGGCGCAGGGATGTCGTAGTCAAGGATGTCTGCAACCTGCCTCCATGGTTCAAGCTCCCCACGCAGTACAGCTTCGCTGTCACGCTTTGCGTGTGTCTGCTTCGGCCAGACGATAGGCTTCCCGTCACAACGGAACACGCCAAAGAATCTTGTGCGCGTTGTATACACACCGTAGTCTGCTGCACACAGCTCACGCCACTCCATCTTGTACCCAAGACCATGGGTCAGCTTCTGAGCTTCATCTCCCTTTGGGTCGATGTGGAGGAACTCGCAGCACTCATATAGCGCCGGATGGTCTGGTTCGATACCGGTAGTCAGGATTTTCACAAACCCATCAAAGGTTTCTCCAGCCCTTGACTGGTCAGGGTACTGTTTACCATCGCGTTCAATGAGCGGTCCCCATGTCCTGATTTCCGGCACATTCTCCATAGCCATGACCCTCGGCCTTACGCTGAGCGCCCACTTCACAAGCACCCATGACAGGCCACGGATCTCTTTCTTCACAGGGGTTCCGCCACGGGCACGGGAGAAGTGAGTGCAGTCTGGTGAGAACCACGCGAACCCCATGGGGTAGCCGCCGCAGAACTCCTTCGGGTCAACGGCGAACACATCCTCTTTGTAGTGTTCCGTGAACGGATGGTTGGTTTTGTGCATCCTGATGGCGGCGAGGTCGTGGTTGACCGCGCCTACCACAGGGATAGTCGTGTACCGGACGATGCCGTCCGTGCTTCCTCCGCCTCCGCAGAAGAACACGCCGGCTACCTCGTCCGTCTTAATCTTTGCTCCGTATATGGTTGCCACCTCCGGTTATCTTATTGTGACACGCAGCTCTACTGTCCTGCCATCTTTCAGCGTCCACTCATACCCGCTTGACGTTGCCTTTGAACAACTGATTCCTCCGAGAAGTTCCTGCACCATGTAATCTCTCACAGCGCACAATGCTTCGTCAGTACACTCAGTCTTGTTCTGCCACAAGCCCTTATTCTTGCTGTTCAGTGTTCCGGCGTAGATTGCAAACGCGCCGCATCCGACATGATATTCTGCCACTTAAATCACCGATCCCTTTCGCGAGTCATCACATGTCTTCAAGGCTTTCAATGAAGGTTTGCATAAATGAAGTCCTTTGCTTTGCACGCTCCACTTCTGCCTCATATCTTTCTTTCGCACGCTTAACATCATCTTCAGAAAGTTTTATCAGCTCACCCATATACTTTTGGACAGCCTCATCACTTTCATCCAGCTCGCTTGTGATAGCATCACGGTATGCATCAAACATCATCGGAGTATATACGCACATATCTATTTGCTTCAGAGCGAACTCCTTGATTCCTTTATGTTCATCAGATGGAGGAACCCACGCCTCAACCTGGCGTCGGACATTCTCATATTTCTTGTTGATATCTTCCATCATTTTGAGCTGTCGTTTTGCGCGATCTACTTTGCTGGTATGTTCTGCTCGCATATGATCCCTTGCTTCTATGGCTGACATGTTCTTAATAGCCTGGAGCTCTTTAACCGAGTCCTCATATCTTTTCTTGTAATAAGAGTCTGGGTCAAAATGAGTTGGCGTCGGAACAGACAGCGGTTCATCACGAACGTCGATTGCCACTCCAAACGCCCGTGAACAAAGCATTAGAAAATCTTTCCCGGTAGTGATATCTCCATCCTCAATATAAGCTGTGTATCCAGTCGGCATATTCTCACCTCGCACTTCCGATTTTTGAATCCTCGCCAACGAGTTTTTCATATATGTGTATAGCGTCTGTCCCTTGTATAGCGTTAATCATACGAATGTTGTTTTTGCTGTCCCTCCTGCTGACGACGAGAACCGCAATATCTTTGTCAGAGTTGTCAAACCCGACCAACAATAAATCCGAGCTATCCATGTTTTTACCAGCTTTCATCTGAATAGAAGTAGAGTTTTATACACGCATTCAGGCTACACCTGCACGCTGGTTGCCATGCGGCCGTCTGTCACAAAGACCATGGTCATACGGTTTGCCTGTTCGCTTTCCTCGTACTCTGCATCGTCCATGATGATGTCCTCACTGACAATGCTCTGAACGAGTTCCTTGATACTTCCATGGAACTCATTCGCGAGGATCGTCGCGAACAGGTCTAACCGTTCATAGTCTGACTTGCTCTCCAGCGTCATCAGTGCAGTCTCGCCTCGCTCGAAATCCCTGTAGTAGGTATTCTGAAAACGAAGGTACGTGTATAGATCGATCTCCGCTTTTCCGAGGTTCACCCATCTTCTTGTGCCGCTCTCTCTGTAGCGAATTGTGAGTGTCGGAAACAGGTTGGACTTTGATGATATCCATCCGCCGTGCCGCACCGCCTTTACCTTATACTCAATTAAGTACCGCACAGCTTACACCATCCCTAAATGCTTTCAGGCCGCTGATGGCCTTCTCCTGTTTCGCAATGCGGCTGTATAGAGAGGCGATGGTACGCTCTACCTCCCGCCCATCCTCGGAGTAGTAGTACCCACGCCGGCACGAACAGATCGGCTCTCCCGCAGACCTTGCTACGTTAATCATGGCGCGTACATCAATCCCGCTGACACACATAGCGTCTGCAATCTGAGCGCCCGTGATGGGATTGTGCGGCCCATTGCTATGGGCTTTTATGTATTCAGTGATAGGCTCCATACGGTTACCTCCAGGCTAAAATAAAAGATGCTCATAATCGAGCATCCTGAAGTAGATCTTGTCTCGTTCCCACCGCTTGCAGATAATGATGTCGCCCTCACGAATCGGGTCTTGGTCGAACCTCTTCTTGAACACTGTCATCCTGCTTTCCTTTCCGCTCCCTATGGACTGTGTCAGGACGCTGTATCCAAACACCTCGTTGTCCTTCTTGCGGCGGACAGGGTAGACATTTGTGATGAAGAGTTTGTTGCGGTCACATTCCTCGCCAGACACATAGCCTGCGTATCCCATGATGTCCCGGAAGTTCTTGGCCTTCATGAACACGGACAGGTCGTTGACATGTGACCCCTTGATGAAGTGTTCAATGTCATGCAGAAGCTCGTCCATCTCTGTGATCGTGTAGCTCTTGGCATCTTCACCGCTTTTGGTCTTACCAGTTGCACACTTTTTGACGATGCGCTCCAGCCATGTTCCGTCAATGTTCTCCTTGCGAATCTTCTTCGCGTCACCCTTTTTGAAGAGTTCAAACATCTCAATAATCTTGAACAGCTCACGCTGGTTACCGAACATCGAGAAGTAGTCGATCTTAATCAGTATGTCGAGCTGTCTGGAATCAATGGATGTTTTGGTGTTGATGTCGCGGAGCAGGTCAATGAAGTAGTCGTAGTGGTTGGACTTTGACAGCGCATACAGCTCGTCCGCCCCTGCCATACTCATATACTTGACGCTGCTGACACCTTTTGCGATGACGTTCTTTTCTTTGTCAAAGAAGTATTCTCCCTTTGACACGCCGAACTTTGGCTGGATAATCTTGATGCCGCGCTGACGAGCCAGCATTGTTCCATTCTGGATATCATCTTCGTTGGCGGCATTGTTCAGGAACGATGTGATAAATTCGATGGGGTTGTAGTACCGATAGTAGGCACACAGGTACCCAAGCAAGCAGTACGCAACCGAGTGGTTATCGCGTTGATCCGCTGTTTCCAGCGGCGCAGACTATATCTTCGGCCGTAGCCGTCCTTGCACTTCCAGCGGAAACTCATCCTCCGCCGTACTCCCTCACGGGATAGTCGTTACACCTTCCGATATGGTTCCCACGCAAAACCTCCGGCCGAGTATGCGCGCAGGCTGATACATTGCAGTATCGCTCTCGCGCTTATACCGGTTTCACGCTCCGCTTCTGTGGCGGAACTATATACCTCAATGATGTCGCCATCTTCTGTCATCTGAATGACTGGCGTACCTTTTGGTTTGCGCAGGTTGTTGTATAAGGCGTGCAGGTTATTGTAGCTGTATGTAGTCCATTCCAGATTGCTGACATCGTTGTTTGTCTTATCCCCGTCAATATGATTGACCATCGGATACCCATATGGGTTTGGAATGAACGCGGTGGCGACCAGGATATGTACCAGCGCCACATTAGATGTTCCGTCCCGGCGAAGGTTGACGACCATATAGCCGTTACCATCCTTGCCCTTGGTACGTGTCAGCTTCATCTCTCGTCCACGTAGGCGCCTTGGGTTTCCTTTCCTGTCTATAACCGTGCGGTCTACACTTCTGACGTGGCCTGAGTCGCTGACTTCATAATACCCTTCATAACCTTGTATCGCTCTCCAGAGCATAAACACACCTCTCTGATCGGCTTGGCACGGTATCGCCTGCTATCCGTTGCCGGACCGTAGGTTCTCTTAGTCAGATGCTTCGTCCGTGGTGATGGCGCATATCTCCCTGTAGGGCTTCATGCGCCGGTCTTATTCATCTGATACCGTTAGCGCCGCTTTAAGCGGCACACCCCTGAGTCATAGGGTTCACAAGAAATGAGCTAATCACTAACCCAAACATGTATGCGGATGCGTCCTCAATGATCTTGAGGAACTGCTTGGCCTCCTCCTCCGCAACCTCTCGCGGGTGTTCTGACTTATCGCAGTACCCGTTGAGGATGACTGGCATCCATTCGTCGAGGAGTTCCATCTTCTTCTTTGCGATGCCGCGTCGAACAGAGTCCGCCTGGCTCCCGTTCAGACCACAGATACGCTGCAGAAATTGAATGATATCCTCCTGATAGACAAGGTATCCGAGGTTATCCTTCAGAAGCTCGTCAATCAGTTCAGACGGATTGTGGTTCTGTACTCTGGCGAGGAGCTGCTCACGATAGGACGCTCCGGACGGTCTGATACAGGCTGTCACCAGAGACATGTCGAAGATACTGTGGGTCTTGAACTTCTTCAGACTGTCGAACGCAAAGTTACCCTCCATCTGGAAGATACCGACAGGGCTTTTCAGCATGTCCTCCCACACGGCATCGTCGTTCCAGTCAATCTCATGTGTCTTCGGATACGGCCTGTTAAAGTACGAACAGCAGTCACGGATGACCTGGACGGTCTTGAGTACCAGGAAGTCATACTTGGCAAGCCCAGCCTCGTGTGCTTCGTCCATGTCCAGCATGAGGCAGTTCTCTCCGTCCTTTTCAAATATGCCATAGTTATCTACCAACGTAACAGGGCTGATAACCATGCCGGCAGGGTGGACAGACTGCGAAACTTTTACTCCGAACATACCCTTGACGAACCGGAACAGCTCCGGGTACTTCTTGGTTGTCGGAACCTCACACACCTCGTCGAGGTGTTTCTTGTAGAGCTCGTCCTCAATCACGTCGTATTTGTCCAGAAGAACCTGCACGTCTGCGGCGAACTCCTTCTTGATGTCACTTATGCGATCCAAAGACCACGGGTTATCCTTTGACTCACCGTGTTTCTTCACCCACTCAAACGACAGGTGACGCCCAACGTCATCTATGACGCCACGGCCTTTGATTGTACCGTATGATGCGACACGAGCTGTCTTGTCCGCCCCAAACCTGTTCGTGATGTACTCGAAGATTGCAGGGCGGTCAGCCTTCACAACGTCAATGTCGATGTCTCCGATCTCCACACGATCCTCGTTACAGAATCGAGAGAACACGGTGTGCCATGTCTCGGGGTTGAGGTCGATGATGTCTGTCACATATGCGACCCGTGAACCTCCGACAGAACCACGGGCTGTACCTATGGCCATACCCTGTTCTTTGCACCAGCAAATGAGTTCTGACATGGAGCCCATGAACCCCATCATGCCAATCTTGTGGAAGACCGCCATCTCTTCATCGATTGCGGTGCGGAATGCTTCTACCTGCTCAGGCGGAATCACGCCGCTGGCTACCTTCTCATTGAACATCCTATCGACACGCTCAATGAACTTTTCCTCGTCAGCTTCCTTCGACCCATATAGGATAGGATACTTGATGGACGTATCCACCTCGAAGTTCTCAACCATATCATCCAGGAGGTTTGTGTTCGCGATTGCTTCCAGGTACACGTCTTCATCCAATGCGCCCTGCTTGGCGAACATATCCACCAGCTCGTCGTAGGTCTTGAACGTGAGATCGAATGTGTCCTCGTCGCCGTAGGTCTTGCGCTTCGCGCCGAGAAGGATCTGCCGGCACTCAGCTTTATATAGAGATGAGCTGTGGGTATCTGTACCTGCAATCAGCGGTGTCCCGAGTTCCTTTGACAGGGCAAGCAGCCGCCGGTTGAACGCATACTGCTCTGGATGGTCATGTGCCTGAACCTCAAAGAAGGTGTACTTCTTCGCCAGCTCCATGTACCGCGGATGCGTCACAGGCAGCTTATTGAGTGGGGAGGCGAGGCACGCACTGGTAGATATGATGTTGTCTGAGATACCGAGGAACTCGTCAAAGGTGATGCGGTTTGTGTAGTAGAAGTGAGCCTTGTCACAGGACTTCCGAATCAGAAGGTTCAGCTCACGGATACCGTCCATGTTTCTGGCGAGCAGAACTGTATGGTAGTTGTCACGAATGCGTTCATTGCCCTCTGTGAACAGGCGCTCTGTCAGATAGACCTCAACACCATAGATAAACTTGATGCCCATCTTGTCGCAGTAGAGCTTCTTTGAAAGCCAACCACGCGGCAGGCCATGCTCTGTTGACGCGATTGCCTTTTGACCGTTCTGCACCGCAAGATCTACATACTCGCTGAACTTTGTGCAACTATCGAGCAAGCTGTAGTCGGAATGTAGATGGTAGACGCAATATTGTTTATTGTCGTTCGTCATACTGCCCTCCGTACTGGTGTAGATAAGGCGCGGTCAGTCGTCCACCCAAGTTTATTTAATCTACTTCGGATTGTTGAGTATGGTATATCAATGCACTCAGACCATTCCATCATTGTCTTAGTTTTGCCGTTAAACGTCAGATACCTATTGTTACGCTTATTATTGCATTGGATTTTTTGAGTGACCCACCTACAGTTACCTGGTCTATATCCTTCATTTGTATCGATGCGATCAATAGAAAGATTGTCTTGGTATCCATGCAATATAGCCCACTCTTTGAACGCACTGTAATCATCCCACTCGTCACACACTGCAATACCTCGACCACCGTACAACGCATATTTTGGATTATGTGGATTGTTGCACCTGTCTCGCATATTGTTCCATATATCATACAGCCGCTCAGAGTCTGCAAACCCGTGCTTTAGGAGCCTTGTGCGTGCCATCTCTGCAGAATAACACCCGCATGATTTTTGCTTCCCAGTTCTGAGCATACTACCACGAACAGAAATTTCCTTACCGCAGTCACATCTACATTTCCATAATGGTTCAGTATTTCCGCAAGGGGATATGTATGTACCGTCCCGGCACAGAACGGACAGTCTTTCGAATTTCATTCCTGTGAGATTGACCAGCCTACTTATCGCAACCGCCTCCTTTCTTGGTAAAGCATTTCGAAAACCTCCCGGCCTTTGTCGGTCGGGCTGTCCTTCGGCTCCAACATTTCATCTTTGTTGCGCACCCAGTACACGTTGGCATACTGCCTGAGCTTCATGATGTTCGCATCCTCACGTATGTTGATCTCTGCGTCCAATGCGAATGTCACCGCTACACCCAGCTTGATCAAAATCTTAAACTGGTTGTCGTTCAAATGGCTTGTCAAAACCGCTCCGGTATTCTGGATACCCCAGCCATCTGCCATCATCACAGACTTCGCGCCTTCAAACAGGATGATCTCACCCTTTGCACGAATCGGAACGATGTTGTCTGACAAACCGTAGATGGTATCCAGAGTACCGAGAGACTGAAAGTATGTGTACTTCCGAAGGTTCTTTTCCTTATAGTGCGGGTCGAGCGTTCTGCCGCACACGCTGATGATGTTTCCGTTTACATCGCGGATAGGGTACACAAGGCGATCAGAGAACGGGTCATATCTGACCTGGAACTTCGCCATGGATTCCATACTGATACCTTCGCGTTCCCACACGGCGAGCTTCTTTACATCCCACTCGTAGCGGTTCATGTAGTCGCTTTGCAATACAGAGGTTTTGGATTGTTTCTCTTTTTTGTGCCTGACCTGAAACCTTTTCGCGACCGTTGTTGCAGCGAGCCGGCGCGGTGCGCCGGTCTGTTGTTCATCGTCTGTTATCCCAGCGTATTGCTTCAGGATATCGAGACCTTTCAGGAACCCACAGTTGTGATATGCACATATGAAATCCAGAACATTCCCGCCCTTACCGGACGAGAAGTCATAGAACTTCTGCATCTCTGTGTTAATGGAGAATGACGGTGTGCGTTCATCCTTGAGCGGACTGAGACACCAGTATTCGCCGTCCTCTTTTTCCACCGGATCGCAGAACTGAGATATGTATTCCAGGATATCAACACTCTCTACGATCTCGTAAACCTCCACACCGTCACCCCCAAAATTTAATATGGTTCCTGCTGTACGTGCTGCTTTGCCTCTTCATACGAGATCAGGTTCCCGCAGAAGTTCATGTCTATGTATTCGTCTGGAGACATCTGCGGGCCGTTGCGGTTCAGCACGACACGAAGTTTCTTGTTGCCGCACTCAGGCCCGTCTGCCTCGATCTCTTCCGGCAGCTTGTCTTGGATGATTGCGATAGTCGAAGCATTGCGCCCGATCTTTGCGCTGTCTGCGACTCTGCCTGTCGATGTGGCCTGTGCCGCTCCGATCCCGGCGATGTTCATATCACCACAGATCTGGTTCTTGACCATATCGACAAACCTTCCGAGTTCCTGGTAGCTGTCGAAGGCGTCGCCCTCGCCCTTCCCCTTGAAGTAGTCCACAATCAGAACGTCAATACCCTGTGTGTGATTGACCTTCTTCACCGTCGTATAGATGCTTTGTGCGTCAAACATCGGCATATAGAGATGGGTGAAGCTCTTATTCTTCATCCACTTCCTACACTCGTCAAGCCGCCTTGCCTCCTCTGGTGAGTAGTTTCCGCTGCGGACACGGTTAAACTCGATCTTCGCCAGATGTGCCATAAGCCTGCAGGTGAACAGGCGAGAGTTCAGCTCACTGTCTATATACATGACGCGCTTGCCTCTGCTCAGCAAATCAACAGCGCAGTTCAGGAGCATCATGCTCTTACCTTGCTTTGCCTCTGCTGCGAACACCACCAGCTCACCGGGTTCAATGGTCACATACTGATTGAGAGTGGGGAACTTGAAGGGGATACCGGATGTACCGTCCTTCTGCCTTTGACAGATCTGATACCACAGGTCATCTACCACATCCTTATACTGAGGAACCTCTTTGTTTGTGGAGAACTGCATCATCACATCATCGAGGGTGGAGTAGATCTTTTGCTCGATTTCTTTTTCTGTCATACTTTGGCAGATATTCTGACACTCAGACAGCTTCTGGTAAGTAGCGCGGCGGAACGCCATGTTGAGGACAGACTCTGCGGCGAGCCTGTAATCCTCCGGTGTGTTTCTGGCGATCGATGTCGCGGTACTGATGAACTCCTCAACATTCCTCTCGTTCAGGACGCTGTCAACCTTCGCTCTCAGCTTTGGCTGCGACCTTAAGATATTCAGGATGTTGTATGCGTCAACCGTGTGGATGTTGTGCTCTTCGAGTTGCTTAAGTGCGTAGAAAAGCCAGGAGTTCGTTTGGTTTGTAAAATGCCTTGGGTTGAGCTGTTCCACCAAATACACGTAGTCCGGGTGGAAGACCAGAGAGGCAACTACACCGGCCTCACTGTTCAAGTCGCAAATATCATTGACATCCAATGTAATCACCTTCCGTTCGTCTGGAAGAAGCAGCAGTCGCCGCTCTTGTCACAGATATATCTGCACTTCCAGTATTCTATCTTTGGAGACCAGTCTTCGTTCTCGGTGATTGTGTCAATGGTTTTGAGCGCCCATTCCTTTGTTTTTTCAAATTCTTCCTGACGGAAAGGCTCGGAGATCAACTGCCCAGTTCGGAAGCAGTTGAACTCCAGCCTGTCAGGGTATGTATGATAAAGCTGTTCCATCGGAACGCTATACAGGTAAAGCTGTCTCAGATATGAGTCCAGCTCTGCATCTGATACTGTTGGCTTCTTTCTCCCGGATCTTGGCTTCAGCGCCCTGGACTTGTTGTCAAGGATCACAAGTTTGCCGTCGTCCATCGCCACACAGTCGATGATACCTGTGAATGGTTTGTCACCAACGAGGAAGTCAACCTTCTGTTCCACTCCTACCGGCGACAAGTACGGGAAATCAATCTCGCTTAGATAGTCGTAACCCTGATCAAAATAGCTTTTGAATATTCTGTTGCTCGGCGCCTTACCCCTTACGTTCTTACGAAACCCTGACACATATGCGCCTGTCAGCTCTTCTTTCTCCAAAAAACCTCGCAGATACAGTTCAATCAGCTTGTGCATAAAGCTCCCGTAGTCCGAGAAGAACATGGGTTTCTTGTCCGCCTTCTTGATGTAAGAAAGCAAAAACCCATATGGGCACATCTCAAACTGACCGATCCGAGAATAAGACCATGTGAAATCCGAAATGATATTCGAGTAGTTCACAAGTCTTCACCAGGTCTCTTAGAACGGCAGGCCGTCCTGATCGTCAACCTCACCGTCGTCCACGGAGAAAGCAGTCTTTTTCTTGCTGCCGCCAGACTTCGCGGCGGTATTCCCGGAAGTGTTGCTGTCAGCCATCTCAAAGTCGAAGACCTTGTAGTTGACATACTCCTTCTGCTGCTCCTTGTTGTACGTGGTACCCACGTCGCACTCCAGAATCCTGATCCGGTCTTTGGCCTTCAGGCTCTTGGCCGCCTCATGCGCCTTCCCGATGAAGGTGCAGAAGCCGGAGAAGTCCTGCTCATACTCACCGGTCATCTTGTTCTTGCGACTGGATGACAGGCGAACTCGTGTGGTGTTGCCGGACTTACTCGGCTCAGTTGACCACACAGACATGTAGTTCCCTACGCGAAATCCCATAGTACCAACCTTCCTTATGTAATACTTATTTCACGCCGAGCTCCTGCTTCAGCGCCTCGAACAGCTCGGACGCCTGAGCGGAAGTCTCTACGGCGTAGTAGTTCGCGCTCGGCTTGCCGTTCTCGCGAACATACTTCTTGGTCAACGTGATGACCTTCGGTTTGTCGTCAGGGTGTTGCGACAGATGGGCGGTCACCAGCCCATGGATCTGCTCCACGATCTTACCGGCGATTGCGCGGTCTTCCTCGCCTTCAGCAAACCTCTGTTTGCTTCGCCAGTCGTCCGGGTCTTCGCCATCCAGCGTTGCGATCTGGAAGAACTGCATCAGGAACTGGCGCAGGCCGTAGGTCAGACCGCTGCCGACTGCTTGTGCGGGATCGGCTTGGCTCCCTGCGATGAACCATGGCACATCGATCCTATCGGTCGGGTCGTCATCATTCACCCAGGTGTAGACGATGCCGGCCTTCGCCGTGAACTCATTATTCTTCTCCTCGTACTGCTGGCCGTCTTTGGTGAACTTGGTCTTGCAGTATGTATACGGTTCGACGGACTCAGAGCCCGGAACGATACTGGGGATCAGGGACACATTGTACTTGTTCATGCCGGCCGTGACCCTCGCCAGGATCTCGTCGATGGAGGTGTACTTATAGTTGAACCCTTTCCGGTTCTTCTGGATCACCTCTGTCATCTTGCGGATCTTGGACAGCTTCTGCTGGAGGTTCAAAACTTCTTCTGCCATACTCGGTTCTCCTGTTACTCCACGGCGAGCAGCGACTTGAAGTTGGAGATCACCTTGTCGTTCTTGGCCTTTGCCTCGGCCAAGCCGCTCTTCGTAGCAGCAAGCTCCCTCTCGTACTCGTCGATCTCGCCCATGGTCTCGCTGATGTTCTGGCTGATCTTCCCAAGCTCGTCAATCGTGTTGGTGACGAGAGACACCGCACGGTCAAACTGAGCATTGTACTGATCCAGCCTGTTCTTCTTCTGCGCCAAGATATCCGGCGCCTGCTGAGGTGTTGCCTGCTTCTTGAAAGCCATGTTGTTTCCTCCTTTTTAATCTTGTTTTGCTTCTTGTATGTACGTAGCGGCCTCATCAGCCACATGAAGCAACCATGCCAGTGGGAACTGCTCATATGTCTGGCCTACATTCTCGTTGTCGAATGCGCCCATATGGCAGTTGATCGCGGCAGCCTCCTCCGGTGTGAGCTTAATGAAATTCTGAACAATGAACACCGATTTGCTGCCGTGACCGCCGAAGCAGAACTTTTCTTTGATGGCGTATGAGTCATAGCTTTCCCACTTACCCTCGCTGTTCTTCCGATTCCGCTTTTCGGTCACATAGAAATTGACCTTACAGAGATCATGGAACAGCGCGATAATCGCCGCTGTTTCCTCGGACGCCTGGATCTGTGGATACGCTGTGAGCAGACGCTTCAGCTCGTCGTAGACGTTGAGCGAATGCTCCAGCAGACCACCTTGATAACTGCCATGGTATCTCCTGCTTGCCGGCGCTGTGTAGAAATCACTGCTTTCCAGCCAATCCATCAGGCCGTCTATGCCTTCTCTGTGGATCGCGCTACACAGCGAGAGAAACCTTTCTTTCTCGTTCAATGGAACCACCCCTTTCATTCCGCGTACTCCCATGGATAGATAGGAATACTGCATTGATAGTTGATAGTGCCCATTTCAAGGCACTTATAGAGGGCGTCAGAATCAAACATTTTGAAAAATTTAACGCCCGGTCAACAGCTCTCGCTGGTGAACCCCTTATAGGTGGATGTATTTATCTTCCAAAACTTTAGGGTTCCTGTCCCTCCCGAGCTTGACGAACTTGCCGTCTCTCAGCTCGTAGAGGAAGTAGTATTCCCTGGACGGCTTCGATGTTGTGATGTAGCGCAGGTTGCCGTCCTTGTCGTAGTGGCCAACCCATACAATCTCTCCCTTTGGATATGCATACTCCATACTCTCGCCTCAAACAATAGTGTTGATAGAGCAAAAGAAAAGAGCCAGCCAGCACGGCTGTCTCTTTCCTGCCTGTTAGGTGAACACTGCTTTCCAGCAAGCGTAGTCATCAAACAGATCCCGCCTCAATATCCCTGCCACCTTGCTCCTTGTGTAGTTCGTGTGGTAGGTGCTTCCCATCTTACTGATATGGTCAGCTATCAGTGTATCAAAGTTGACTGGGTCTCCCATACGTTCCGCCTCGTATACTCTGTAGAACACACCAGACAGGCGGAGCTTTCCGTATGTCAGCTCAACATCATGCGCCTTGAACGCCTTTTGGATGATACTTTTCACCGTGTTCAGCTTGACCTGTTCCGATCTGATACCACGCATCAGATACTCTCCAGCGCACCTGTTTCTGGTCTGCTTGTAACGCGGGTGTTCATAGACGAACTCTGTCGCGTCACATGCCATGCGGAACGCTGGTATCGCTTCACGGTACAGCTCATAGGACTTGCCTCCATGTTCAATCAACATAGAGGAGAAGTCCACTTCGCTGACCTTGATGTCAAGCGCGTCCTCTTCTGCGATGCCGGCGAACGCCATCCATAGGTAGCACCTGTAGATACAGTCAACCGTGTTGCTCTCAACAGGCTGGAACACCTTGTCCAATGTCGCCTGAAGATGCCTCGGAGATGAAACCATACGGCGCCTTATCTTTTCGTCCATCTGAGACTGCACATCGTAGATGGCGTCGCATGTCTCATAGCCGTTGTCCTTACACCACACGACGTATGAACGGAGGAAGGCGACATACGAGTCCATAGACCTTGTTCTTGCACCGAAGTTCCCGTTTATAATCTCCTGCACGGTCTCCAGAGGAAGCTCACAGAAATCGGTGCCTGCCGCCTCCTCATACCTGCCTGTTGTCCGGAACACAGAACGTCCAAAGTCTGACGAACTCCGTGTGCTCTCGATGAACTGTACCTTGCGATCTTCGTTATACATACCCGTCCTCCTCATGCCACGCTGTTCAGTCTGACAGACTTGCGCCAGACATCAATCAGCTCGGCTTCGTCCAGGAAGGAGATCGCTGCCGTGGCGATCAGACTTGCCATGGCGATCTGCTTCATGTACTTGTCGGACAGTTTAGTGATGAAGCTGCCGATACGTGTCTTGGACATCTTCTCTGGATTCTCACATAGCACCATGCTGTCTTTTGGAAGCCCAGACTCTGATGATGCAACCAGGACATGGGTAGGTTGGCCTGTCTTCTTCATGACCTTAGTCATAGGGAGCGCAATCACATTAGGGCTGTGTGCGTTGCCAACATTGTTCTGGAAGACCACACCGGGTCTCCACCCGCTCTGCTCGTTCCCGACCCCTTCAAATTTCATGTAGTATACTTCCCCGATCAGTGGGGACACACATGCTTGACGAGTCTCGCTCATAACTCAGTACCTCGCTATAGTTTTTTAGGTTGGCCTGATTATATCATATGGGCGCAGTTTTGTCAACACTTTTTTTTGAAGAATTTCCGAGAAAATTTTCAAGCACATTTTAGGGTGAATCTTACCGGTATAGGCTCCCCATCCATAGAATAATCACCACATACGAAGATATAAACCTGGTAACCATCCATTTTCCCTTTCTTCTTGATAGCCTGAATGTGGGTAAGACACAGGAAGTCAACACCATTTTTCAGAGCGATATAGGGGGACGCCGACAGGATCACGGACGCATGGCTGAACTGGGTAGAGAAGGCGAGTGGGGTAAGCGGGTCGTCGTATTCCAGCATGAACCGGCTATACGTACCGATTTCATTGCGAAACTTCCCGAGAGACAGGTTTGATTTCATTGTTTACCTCCAAAAAGGAACTTGACATACATGGTGTTTTGTGCTACTCTGTGAATGTAACATTCTGTTGATGTAGCAAACAATAACACAAACACTCTGTTATGTCAAGGCAAATTTTTCGGAGGTAGCTATGGACTTCAAAGAAAACCTGAAAGCCATCAGGATGGATAGGGGCATGACGCAAAGGTCTCTGGGTGTAAGCCTTGGCGTGACTCCAGTTACGATTGGCAACTGGGAGAGAGGGACGAGACAGCCATCCTTTGACCTGCTTGTCCGCCTTGCAGAAACTCTTAAAACGAGTACCGACGAACTGCTTGGCAGGTACGCCGGCAAGATACTGAGTCTTGAGGCAGAAGCTATAGCGCGCAAGTATGCATCGCTTGACACACACGGCCGCAGCTTAGTCGATACTGTATGCACAATGGAGTATGAGCGAGTACAACATAGTGCGAAAGTTATCAAACTGCCGTCCCGTGATGAATCTCAGCATGTATCGCGGCATAGATTCCTTCCAAAATACTTGTCCCCTCCGGCGGCAGGCTTTGGTGTACCGCTCGAAGGGGATGACTTTGAGATGATTCTTGTAGATGACAACACACCAGACGACGCTGATTACGCGGTCTGCATCTCTGGTGACAGCATGGAGCCGTATATCTCAGATGGCGATATGGTGTTCGTGATGGAGACCAACGAGCTGGATGACGGAGATGTTGGCATCTTCTGTGTGAACGGTGAGATGTACTGCAAACAGTACCATGTCGATGATGACGGGACTCTGCACCTCCTGTCTGCAAATCCAGAAAGAGAGCGTGCAAGTTTTCACATCTCACCAGATAGCGGATACAGCGTGCGGTGCTGCGGGAAAGTCCTTCTGGACTTCTGCGTCCCTCTTCCTGACTAACGTCTGTTCAAGTAGGCGTGAGCAACCGCCGCACGGTACAGGGCTTCCGTTTCAAAGTTCATTGGGAAAACGTGAACCTCGTCGCCGTGTTCGCACCGTTCAATCCACGCTTTACGTCGTTCAATTTCGGCGATTCGTTCTTTCGCCTTATCTTCGACGGCCTTCCATTTCCTTTCCATTTCCTTTGGGTCAACCCACTCTGGGCATTTACCACCTATGAGTTTGAGATATGAAGGGTTGTTGAACAGCTCGGTGGCGTCATAATACCTCCAACCTTCTCGGATGGATATCTCACGAACAGCCATCTTCCTTTCATGTTCTCCGTGCGGGATATACCCACACATACGCTCAAACTCCATACGCTCCGCGCGGTCGGCACTTGTAGCCATACGTTCCAGCATACGCTGCCTCTCTCTATTGAAGCCGCAAGATGCTATATACTGTTGCTCTGCAGCAAGACCTACTGTCTCTTTCGCAGCTCTCCCGGCTATATACCCACCGCCTGCAAGCATCCACAAAAATTCAGATAGCACGAACCTTCACCTCGGGTTACCTTTCGTTACGCAACAGCTTCGCTGATACTTTCCTTTGCCTCGTCAATCTTATCCAAGGCATCCTCCAGATTGTCGATCGCATTTTCCATACTCTCATACCGTTCACTATTCTGGAGGTTCTCTGGGAGATTGTCGAGACAATCCTGTTCCTCATCACGCGCATCAGATATCAGGCTGATGGCGCGATCAAGGAGACTTGTCGCTTCTTTGAGCGAAGACCGTCTTCCCTTATTCATCTTAGTCCTCCCAAACATGCTTGACGCAGACATAGATCGCAACCTCGCCGGACTTGGTCTGGTTCACAGAGAACACATCCACATATTGCAGGATGTCTACGAACCTGACCATATCATCGCCATGCAGGTCTACACTCGGGACCTCCACAGAAAAGCTCGCATGGACAGACTCCGGGCGCACATCGAGGTTCTTTACCTCCACGTCGTTATCGTCTGCAAGCCAGCAGAAGAAGTCATACACCTTGTTGAACTTCTCCATGTTCGTCTGGTTCACGACGCCACGGCCGGCGGCCACGGCCTCGTTCACATGTTCTGAGAGATCCCTGACGTACTCACGCGGCGCATTCCCATATACATCTGACATTACATTTACCTCCGTAGTTGTTCTTAAGATATTATACTTGATATGTAAAAAATTTTCAACCTTGTATCAGGCAATCACAGAACACCTAACATCAAGCCTGACCTTCGCTCCAGGAACCAGCATCGCCACGATGGAATTTACTACCGCCTCCGCATTGATGGCACCCTGGAAGCTCATGCTGAAGTCCGTCATCTCCATACCGGAAGATGACGGCTTCGCTTTACTCATATCAAGTTGACAGATAAGCGGAGCCTGAACAACATCCTGTGGCTCTTCGGCAGCAGACGGAGGAGGAGCCTCGACCTCTACCTCGCCTTCTTCAAGGAACAGACGTTCAAACTCCTCACGCCGATCCTTCGGCATCTTCTTCCCTGGGGAGAACTTGATCCCGATCTCCTCGGAGCTGCAATGCTTCGTCACGGTAGGAGCGCCGATTCCAAACAGCCTCGCGAGATCGGATGCGGTCGTTGAGTATTTCCGAATCATATCCAGCAGATACTCCTTTTGGATCTGAACCGGCATCTTCTTGAACTCTTCCCATGGCATAGGCTTCCCAAGCTGATATGTCACAGATTCACCACACCTTTCTAACCATTGTTTCCGTGTCATATGGTCTGTTGACATAGGACACTTCTTACTTTTACTACCGGACTTCCTATGGAAAGCCTGTCGTGCAAGGCGCTTGCGCTGCATGACTTCGTAGTCAAAGTCATTCATACCGCACCTCCTATAACTCGTAGCTGTAAGTATGATTCGACAGATTGTTGGGAGGCTCGCCTTCAAGTTTCTTCGGGTCGAAGTCGTCGTAGACGATACGTGCGTAACACGCCTGCATCTTGCCGGCCATGAAGAATTTCTGCCACAGGTCTTCGTCGCTTTCACCGTGGCCGCTGAGCCAAAAGATCTGGTCAGGATACTTTGCGGACAGGATACGCATGTCATCTTCGTGGTCATACCACTTACAGTTGGCGTAGTACGAGTCAGTCATATCCCCGTCCGTAAACACGTTCATCCTGTCAATTTCCAACGCGATCTGCTCCTCAAGGATCGGGGAGATCTTGTCGGTCATTTTGACTGACCCATCCGCCTGGGTCTCCATCCCATATACGCTGAGTGTGTAGTCGGTGTAGTATCCCATAATTATCCTCCTCGTAGCTGATTTACTGAATCGACGATAAGCCGAACGGCCTCCTCGATCTCCTCGCCTGTAGTGTACTGTGACACAGAAACCCGGATGGAGCTTCTGGCCTCGTCTTCTGTCAGACCGATGGCAGACAGAACGTGGCTTGGGACTGCATAGTGCGCCGAACAGGCAGACCCGGCAGATACCTCAACGCCCTGACTGTCCAGAAGCATGAGCAGCGTTTCTCCGTCCACATCGTCAAAGCGCAGGTTCAATGTCTTCGAGTTATAGTGCGGCGTCCCGTTGACATAGACCCCAGACAACTGTGACAGGACGCCGTTCCTGATCGCCCCAACCTTTTTGCCGTACGCATAGGTATCATGGAGCCACTCCGCATGAGAAAGCTCGGCAGCCTTCCCGAGACCGACGATGTATGGCACGTTGTGTGTGCCTCCCCGCAGCTCGTACTCCTGACTGCCGCCGTGAATCACCGGGCGCAGGAACTCCTTGTGTCTGGCATACAAAAAACCGACCCCCTTCGGCGCATGGACTTTGTGTCCAGATGCCGACAGGAAGTCGATACATGACAGATCTACATCAATGTTCGTACCGCAGTATGCCTGAACGCAATCCGTATGGAACAGAGCACCGGCGCCCCTGCAGATCTCTCCGATACTCTCGATAGGATATCGGTTCCCGGTCTCATTGTTGACCACCATGATTGACACGAGGCCAGTGTTCTCACGCATAGCTTCTGCCACACGCTCTGGTTTGATGTCACCATCGCGGTCAACGTCCAGCCAAGTCACCTCAAATCCTGAATCAAACAGGGATTTTATTGCATTCAGAACGGAGTGATGTTCGACTTTCGTGGTGATGATGTGCGTGCGGCCCACATACTTCAGATAGTCTGCCAAGCCAACAATCGCCAAGGTGTTTGCCTCCGAGCCACCGGACGTGAAGATAATGTTGCTCGGGTCGGCGCCGATAGGAACCGCGACCTGCTCCCGTGCTTTCTCTATTGCCTTCGCCGCTTTTCTCCCGGCGGAGTGGATACTCTCCGGGTTCCCGTACACATCGGAGAAGTACGGTGTCATAGCCTCCAGAACCTCGGGGGATACCTTTGTGGTTGCCGCGTTGTCAAGATAAATCATTGGAATCACCTACTTTCACTTGCCACTTTGTTTCATTTCTTCCCGGAACCTTAGATATGCTCTGGTGTACTCGTAGCTATCCTTGAAGATTGCGTTAGCAGCTTTCAATAGCTTAGGCTCGTACTGCTCGATAGACGCCAGTTCCTCTTCAAACCGTTTGCCAAACGGACACCCAAAACATCCTGTGCGCACAAGGCCATATTCTGTGTAGCAACGGCTATGTGTTACATCGTAATGCCTGCAATACTCTTCCTTGTCCGTGTCTCGAAACCAGAAGATTGGGCGGAAGTAATCCATGTCGCCGGCTCCATCCGAGAAACAGCTATGTAATGCCGCAGACCTGACGCCTCCTTCTGATTGGCGTATGCCGATACACGACAGGTCATATCCTTTTCCTTTTGCAAATTGTGCCGCAACATTTTTCTTTGCATAGGTGCAGCACTTGCTTGATATTTTGAATGTGGGAGGGTTCTGTACCATGAACTCCTTAAGATATGGGTTCCGCTTGATGGCGTATTGCGTTGTATTTCCGTAGGTAACATTACACCACCATTCCAAAGCTGTTTTGCACTTTGGGTACTTGGCATACAGCTCGTCAAATGGTTTGTCTTCCCACTGGAAGTTGTGTCGCTGAAGACGATAGATCATCTCAGCGGCAAACTTTGACATAAATGGAACGCCGTACTCTCGGTTTGATACCGGAATCGGTTTGACAGGATGTGCCTTCACGATTCTGATACCATATTTATCTTCGAGATAATCAAGGTGTTCCAGTGTTGCTTGATACTCCAGACCAGTATTGAAAAACACAAAGTCTGTTTTGTCCTTGGCGCCGCAGCGCACAAGCATATCAAGCATCACATCACTGTCGCCCCCCCCGCTGATGGAGCACATAATCTTCTTATGCTCTTCAACGACTTCGACGCATTTTGCCAATGCGTCTACAATAACAAAGTTGTTTGGCGCACCGGCGAGTAGTTTGTCAACGTCAACTATAACTCTCACCTCTATTTCCAGAAACAGTACAAACACTGGTGGCCACACGGGTGTTTCGACTTAAGAAGTTCTACTTTACCGGAATAGCACATACAATGCTTGCGCTGGTACCCTATACCGTCATCGTCATTCTCAAGGCAAAGAAGCTCCAGGTCTTTGTCTGATATGCACCCGCAATGCTGTGCGTTTTTCAGCTCTGGCTCTGCGCAGCATTCGATAGACAGGTTGCGCAGTACATCCTGGATTTCTTTTGTGTCATAGCGCTTGAATCCACCGAACGGTTCTTTCCCACAGTAGTAACGACTGACATCTGTCAACATGTCGTCAACAGCAGCAATCTGTTTCTTGCTTGGCTGGAATACCTTGTACCCGTACGGGAGAGGAAGACCTGCGTCAACGAAGCGATTGCACACATGGTCGTACATATCAATGATACTTACACGAAACCTTGTGAACCCGAGGTCAATGGCGTCTTTGAACACATTGAACGCCAGAGCCAATCCTTTCTCTGTCGGAATGATTGGGTCTATACGAATTACAACATGGTCAGCAGGGAAGCCGCAGTTTACGAGATCAAGCACATGGTTGAGATTTTCGTGATAAGGCGGAACATAAGGTTCAAGCACAGTCCCACCATATCCTGTCGTTGTCGCATGAAGAATCAGCTTCTCTTTGTTTGCGAGTACGGCATCACGCAGACCATGAGAAATCTCTTTGGTTACCAGGACAGCGCCATCGACCTCTGGTAACCTGTCTACCCACGACAGATCAAGACTTGCGTCTCCGTGTTCTGTAATGCCGATCTTATACTTTGCCATCTCGCACCACCCTATGTATCATCTTCCGTGACCTTTGTAAGATCACCGATCCAAAACAGCCACTTCGGTTTTGTCTGATCCTCTTTCAGGCACACAACGCTGTTCCGCATGTTCTGGTCAATGCAGACCGTGAACACACGGCCCGCGTTCATTTCACAGAACCGCCGATATGCCGGCAGCTTTCTCTCATACCCAGGGTGTTTCCTGATTTCCTCCAGGTTGAGAGTGACCTTGTCGCCATCATGGATCGGCCAGTCACCTTCGATGATGCCCTTGAACTTGTTTGCCATACTCAGATCGTCCAGAAACTGCTTGATGAGGCCGCTCTTTGACTGCTTGCGTCTTTGTTCACGATTCATACCAACACCTCAGTGATTGTCGTTGTCTGTGTGTACGACGTTCCCTCGCCCAAACACAAACTCCACGACATTCGTATTGTACTGATCCAGGAAATCCTGGAAGTCGCGGTAATCCTCATGACTCTGATGATCTATATACCCATCACTTGGGTCGATGATCACACCGCTGCATCGCGCATGGCGCCCAATCTCGTCGCTGAGTTTCTCAAACTCATGCGTCTTCATGATATCTTCTACGATATCCTTTTCAGTCCTGCTTTCGTCATCTTCATAGCACCAAAGTGTGACATCACTTTTTACCGCCAGCATGGTCACCAGATAGGAAAGCCTTTCTGCCTGGCCTTTATAGTCCCAGACCTCCCATCCAAACTCGCCGAGCTCTGTGTGGATGTATCCGTCGCGATCCACACGGATGTTATTGTTCGCAATCTTCCCATGCGTGATAGTGATTGAGTGGGTACTACTGCTGTTTGTCTCGAAAACACTACGCCTGACTTGTTTCATCCGTCCTTACCTCCTTTACTGAAGCAATAATTTCATCCAATGTACGCGGCGTATAATCCATCCATGGCATCATAGCGCCGACATTGAACATCTGACACTTACGGTCATATAGCTGTTCCATCAGGAACTTATCGTGCTCCATCATCTGGGACTCAAAGGAGTTGTGAACATGACCGTATAGGTGGTACCACCCATAGAAGTGGTTCTTGAAACACGGAATCGGATAGTGGCACAACACCACATTACGACCATTATCCTCAATCTCCATATACTCGGATACCTTTACGAAGTGGCTGATGAACTTGCTGTCAGTACACTTATCATGATTGCCACGCACCAGAAACTTTTGTCCATTAAGACATTCGATAACCGGTGTCGCAATCGCTGGCTTACACCAAAACATGTCGCCAAGGACATACACGATATCACCCGGCTTGACCACGCTGTTCCACCTATCCACTAAGGCCGCATTCATTTCCTCGACTGTGACAAACGGGCGGTTGTCAAATGCAAGGCAGTTCTTATGGTCATAGTGCCAGTCTGCGATATAAAACTTGTTTGGCACTTAATCATCTCCTTACCACATCTCCCACATAACGTTGAAGACTTTCTTGTTATAAGAATGAGCCCTACCAATGAAGTCAGTTCTGCGGAACAATTTATTTGCATACCGCTTAAGAAACTTTTTACGGTTGGACTCATGGGATCTTTTGACGTAGGCATACCTGACATCATTATCATCAATGCCAAATAGCCATAGCTGGTATGAACGGGCCGCCGGCATACCCTTTCTGTCCATTTCAACCGATATCACACCATTCTGCTTAAGTGCAATATCCTTTTGACGGTTGAACTTCTGGACACGCATTGCGCGGCGGTAAGCACGCCCGGTCTTGCGCATACCTTTGTGCGCCTGCTCTTTTGGTTCCTCCCAGGCGTCTTCACACCCATCCCACATCCATAACTCACCGTCGATCTTGTCGCATCCACAGTGGTCAAACATGCCAAAGTATTCAAAGCTACCATCCTCCTGAGCGTACTGAAGCCTCCGCTCAAAGTCACATATGATAGGGCATTCGTCACACACCCACACTCTTGAGAGCCCAAAATCCATCATGTTGACCACACCTTTCTCACTTAATTAACCGACTTAGTGTTCGTTGAACACGACCTGTTCTCCGCGCTGGAGAGTCCAACACCCGTCATCCGTGCAGGCGCACTCAGAGCAGTTCCCGCCGCACAGTTTCGCGTCGTCACGGGCAGTTGTCGTTCCGTCCGTATAACGCACATGAGCCTCCGGCAGACAGAACGGGTTCTGCATTTCGAGGCCAACCCATGCGCTCAGGATGATATGTAAATTCTCTGGAAAGGAACCTCCTGTACTGAGGTATTCGTTTACGATCTCATACTTTTTTGTAAAGCAGAGGATCTGACAGTGCTGATTCCGGCGAGCCACGTTGACCATACGCACCAGATAGGTACTGTCCGGGATGTCACCGGAGACATGGAATCTAAAAAATCGAGACAGCATAACCGCTGCCTCGACCTCTCTCCAATATGTATCTGGATCATTCCGAAGAATGTCCAGATTGCGTCGGTACGCTGCGGCAACACTTGGCCGCAGCCGTTCCAGCTTTCGTGCGTAACACTTCTTATGACAATCGCACTCTCGGCATGTCACAACAGACGGCAGAGAGACGCTTGCGATGTTACCCATCTTCTTGTTTGACTGACTGATACTGAGTTCGCCCATCAATATACACCTCCAACAAAACGCCACATATGGGCGGCGCCAAACTCGCTTTAGAACTTCAACTTGATATGGTGTACCTTCTTCATGTACGCAGCGATGAACTGTTTGCTCTGCTCAACCTGTGGCTCATATGGCAGCTCTGTGTCATAGCCGACATACATAGCAAGGATCATAGCGTTGATCATATCCTGTGTGATCTTTGTTCTGTCCATATTGGCCATCACCGAAGAAACGCCAACCATAAGGGAGATCCATGCTCTTGCCATGGTCTCGGTCTCCTCGATCTTGAAGGCACTGAGCCAATCCTTCAATGTGATTTCATTGCCTTTCTTGACACCCGGGCAAGATACATTCTGTGTGAAGTAGCTTGCTTCCATCGTGTCTGCGTCCGTGAATCTACCGAGAGGGAAGATCGCGCAGACGACCGGCTTGTCATCCTGAACCATACATTTACCATTTCGCAGCAGGCTGCAGCTCCCGTCCATACGTTCTCTCAGGACAAACACAGGAGTATTTGATGTTGATCCGAGATACCCGGTCAGATATTTGCTGACTACCTCTCCAGGTCTGATGCCAAGAGACTTCGCGATCCTGAAGATATCTGGCCCGGTGAGCAGAATTGGTTCCGCTCTATTACGGCAACAATTCCCGCACATCTGACAGGTAAATGTGAATGTGTCGTCAGGTTTCAGGACATTCGCCTTCATTCTTTCTACGTCTTCTGCTGTGTACGCCATTGTGATACTCCTCCTTTTTATTCACCACGAGCGTAGCCCGTGGTATGTATCACATCCACACCTGTCTGCAATGTGTTATCGTGCAAGAACAGCGACCGGGAGCATCTTCATCCCTTTGTTCTTGCACACAAGGAACGCCGTGTACCCATCCTTCAGGATGCCGTCCTCGATGCAGACATTGGTATGGAAGCACCCAAACTCCTGCAGCTCACGCTTACGCCTATCGAGCTTGCTCTTGTGCGGAGTGGACATCTCCATCCAGATCGGAACGCGGACATCTGAAATGTCGATGGTCTCAACGACCGCAGAAATGTACTTCAGCGGCATCCGGGCGCCGCACTCCATCAGCATCCGCTCGATTTCCTGATCAGCTTCATCGCCGCTCATGACATCCGACACGACGACTCCGGGCATATTACCGCGACGTGTGTCGCAGATCACATTGACGCCCATCTTGACGTGCGGAAGAAGATGATCCGGGACAGCGAAGCAATACTTTTTGCTTTGTTCGGTATTGTGTTTGACGAGGACAACATTCATCTTGATCTCTCCTTTACATATTTTTGTCGTGGATGTAGGCTACTTAGCCAGTCTTCCTGTTGCTTTCAGATAGTCTTCCCGGAGGATCTCATAGGACTTGTCGTTCAAATGACATTCCACTCAATCACGTTCATTCCGAACTTGATGAAGCAATCGTCGATAACCTGTCGGAGAGCGTAGCCGAATGTGATTTTGTCATCGGAGAAATTGATTGCCCCAAACCACTGTGCAATCCTCAAATCTGGGTCCATGGAGTATGAGATACATCCGATCAATTCATCCGAGTTGTTCAGAACCGCAAAGGCGCGGCGCGGCCACTCGTTGTTCCTGTCATCGAGCGAGAAGTCATTCCGCCATGACCCGCCCCAGAAATACTGGTACTTCTCGTCGTACCAGACTTCCCAAAACTTGCGCTTGATCTGTTCCTCGTACAGTTTCGCATTGACGATTTTCACTTAGCCGCCTCCTTCGATCGTGCCTGAAGTTTGTCTGCGAGCTTCCACAAATTCCTGGGGAGGGGGAGTACGGTAATGAGTTTCGTATCCCGAAACAGGTAGGTGGAATGATTGTATACCCGCATATTGGTTGGCCTGTAGTTGCGCAAGAAAATGCCGTCCAGATATTTACATAGCTGCCCAGTCGCTTCCGCGTGAGTGACACCACATTGCAGCGCTTTCTCCGCATTTCTTTCCGTTGCCTTCTTGTTGATGCCGAGACGCTGACGGATACGCTTCTCGGCATGTCGTGTCACATCAACAGTCTTGTCTTCCACAGTTAACACCTTCAATCACATCTGACACGTATTTCATTGTGAAGTCATCAATACGACGCTGCCATTCTTTGATGAACTCAGCCAAATCGATCTCCGCAACCTGTGTGTGGAAGAACTTGTTATATCCACCGCGCCATGCGGATGAATGGAGATGACCATAGTGGAACGGGAACGGGTTCTTATGGCGTGTGAAATCTGGATTGGAACCAAGGCGCAAAGCCGGATACTGATATGGGTTGTAAATAATATCTGTCTTTGTCAGCTCCACTTCTGGAACACCAATGATCTTCACGTAGTCAGTTCCAATTTTGAAGCAGCGCCCGATGTTCTTCACGGCTTCTTCTTGCATAGAGGAAATATTTTCCCGCTTAAGCTCTGCTTGTCTGACGCGGCATTTCTCCATCAACTCGTTAAGTTCTTTAGCGTCCAGCTTAGATACATCAACCATATAGCTACACCCCCAAATATGGGTTAAAGCGCCGGTCGCGGAAGATGTTGAGTGGCTTCCCGTCCTCATAGAACTCGAACTGCACCGAGTTAAATGCGCCCTGGAAATTCTCCAGATAGACACTGGTATACGACTGCCCGATAGAGATGTCACTTACCGGATACTCATTCCCGGCTACGAGCCCAGCCTTCTTGGCCTTCTCTTCGTCGTGAGGGAACCCATTCTCTGGATTAGTGAATTTAGCAGTTACCATACTGACCTCCTCTCTTGCGCGCGATACGCACGAAATGCAGACAGGGGGTGAGACAACGCCCACCCCCTGCGTATGTATCATATTCAGTCCGTCAGCAGTTGCGGCTGATTCGGGTTGACGATCACAGAGGATGACTCGCCGGCCTGCACAGTCGGCAGTTTCCCATCCCACTTGTCGATCCAAAGCTGCTGAATGTACGCTTCCGGCATATCAATCAGCGCCTCACGAACGATACGGATCGCTTCCGCCTCACCTTGTGCCTGCGCAATCGCGGCCTCCGCCTGGATCTCCGCGACCTCTTTGTCCTGCTGAGCCCGGACAACGGCAGTCCGCTTTTCCTGTTCCGCTTTCAGGGCGTCCTGTTCCGCCTTCATCTTCGCCTCAACCGAAGCCTCGAACGCATCGGAGAAGTCGATGTTGTTTACAACGGCAGATGTGAACGTAACATGGTACAGATCCTCCAGATCCTTCAGACGGTCAAACACTCGCGCTGAGAGGGAAGACCGGTTCTCCAGAAGCGGCATCGCGCTGTACTCCGCGAACACGACCTTGACCTTTTCCTCGACCACGCTGGACAGCTTAGTCTCCAGGATCTCATAGGAACCATACTCTTTGGCCACTTCGAGAACCTCGCCATGGCGCAGCTTGTACTGGTACTCAACGCCGGCATCCAAAGCCTGCGCGTCCTTTGTGTAGGACGAGAAGGTTGCCTCACGCACATGGATGCGCAGGTCGTAGGTCTCAACGCTATCGGAGATTGGGTTGACAATATTAAAACCTGCCCCGATCTCCCGGTTGATCTGACCCCATGTCCTCACCACACCGATCTCTGTGCTGTCGATGATGCGGATGCCGGAGATCAGCATGATGAGAGCCAACACGGCGAGGATTGCGCCGCTAACGACCCAACGCAGATTCTTCAGCTTCCTCCCAGTCTTATGGTCTCCGCTGTACTCGGACTTTGCGTACGAGTTGCTGATGCCGGTCATCACAGCAAAGCTGCAAACTGCCAGCACCAGCATGATGATAAGTAATACGATCATGTCTTTCTGCTCCTTTAATTCATTTATTCAATCCAGCAGAGTACGGTATCATCGTCCACCCGTACTCCGACAGGGTTGTCCACAATAGCTTTTCGGAACTTCTCAAAATCCGAAAACTTACACGACTCTGTAAGGTCGATTTGCGTATCCGGGAGTTGGCTCGCATCGCTTTCCCAACAGTCCTCAAAGTCAGCGTTATCCATGATATTCATCACATCAAAGGTGAACTCCTCGGTACTGATGTCAACTGTGACACGGCCTTCCTCCCACTTCCTCGTTTCCTCCATACCCTGTTCCGTGACAGAAAGGAGACCGGTGTTTCTGTTTTCACATTCTTGGAATGAGATGTTATTGAACCGCCCTGTCTTATCTTTGGCGATATTCTGTCTCTCCTCTTCATTGATGCCGGCTCCGGTTGCCTGCAGAATCTCTACAGCGACCTTCAATTTGTTGATCTCTGTACGGTTCTGATACGCCTCGATAACCTTACCAAGCAGATTAAGCGAGCTTGATGTATACGCTGACCAGTGGTAGTATGCGTTGGCGACCAGCTCACCATCGTAATGTACCTCTATGTTCAATCTCTGCCCCATGTCCGCGCCTCCTTTCTTCCAGTGGCACACCTCACATATAGAGGTGATACTTCTTGCTGATGGACTTCGACACATCGTCCGGCAAAGGGCAGAACCAAATCCCGGTCAATGTCGTGCCGTCAGCTTCCTCCGGCTGCAGTTCAGTGTAACAGTTGTCGTAGATAAGGCCGAAATGCTCACCTTCAATAAGACCCATTGCCTCAGCAGCTTCCTTCGCTTTCATCAGGTGATTCTTATTCCGAGCCTCGCATATGGTTTTGACAAACGCACCACATACATACCCATCATAGAGTTCCTTATCGAAGGACAGATGCTCTATCTCGTAGTGCGTGTCATCACACAAGACCTCCTTGCCACGGAGCTGACGTGTCCAGTACGCTTCGGCGCAATGGCCGACCTGCGCAGCAAGTTTACCTGCGGACATGTTGAGGTCTTTACGCATGATAAATAAACGACGATATCCCATTGCCTACATAACCTCCTGTGTGAGCTTAAAGGAACAGGATAACGACGGCGTTGACCTCTCCGTCTTCGGCACAATGGTAGAATGAAACATACGAACCATCGCCATAGCCGGAGTTTGACACCACACCGTTCGGGATGACACCGCCACACGCATCGGAAAGCGTGAGGTCACAGCAGTGGTTATAGAACAGGCTACCGAAGTCTACGCTCGGCGGCTCGCACCCTGCGAACTGCTCGTCCTTATCGTACATCAGGTCATCGAACAGGCCGGCCTGTCCGCTGTCCACGCCCACAGTAAAGCCGCCCTCTTTCCAGTCTTTCGGGAAGGCGACCTGCCAGTCACCGGTGTCTTCATCCACGCTTTCAGTCCTGATCTTATCGAGGGTGGTCTTGCTGACCCTTGAGCTTTGATGGATCGCAGCGACCATAGAGACACGGACTCCCCACTCACCCTCGTCCTGTTTGGCGATGATACCGTTCCACTTGCCAGTTTTGCAGTTCTTAATAATCCCACAGCACCACGTATCATCGTCGTAGCACGGGTCGCTCACACGCATGACATTACCAGTCATGGTGAACGAACCGAGATCGACATACTCTCTGACAGGTTTCATAGCTCCTCCTTTATCTCCGCTGTTAGTCGTACCAGCAGTACATGCCTTCTTTGTCCACGTTGAACTCGTCTGCTCCACGGAACATATTCGTGAAGTCAATCAGCTCGTCCTTCGATGGCGGCGTCTTTTTCCCAACGCCCTCGAATGTAATACGGAAGTCGGAGCGCTCCGGGCTGATGCAGTACCCGTGGACATACCATCCATCGGTCTTATGTTCGCGCAGGAAGTCGATGATCTCGCCGGTAGTCGGGCTGTAGTTCTGCGCCTCTTCCATATCCAGAACGCCAAGCTCCTCCAGCTTATCGATCTGCTCAAGAGTAAGATCATCGAATCGGCGGAGCCCTCCGCCATACTTCTTCCGGTTGAAAACCTCACCAAATATGATCTCGTCGCGCTGGTCGGCAACGCTTAAACGCATGATGTCTACCATGTTTGGAACCTCCTTCTCTATGCCTTTGGATGTAGCTTAAGAATCTCGCTGTAAGCGGTATCATCGCTCAGCATTGTTGCGATAAACGTGTTGATACCATAGGATTTACACATTTCGTATATCGTTCTGTGATACCCACCTTCAGTGAACGACCTTTGGATATCCGGGGTATAGACAGTCGTTGACTTGAACCACCTGTCACGTTCTGCGTCAAATCTCAGGTATTCAAACTTGATAGCCTTGAAGACGTTAGAGTTCTTTGACTTCTCCATAGTTACATCAACAGGGACTATTATTTCGCTGAGCCCTGCAAACTGTGACGCGACCTTCCTGCATGGGATAAAACATACATTCATGCAGGCGCGTCTGAGCTTTATCAAGAGCGGGTGCTCCTGATCGAACACACTGCTCATCAGATACTGGAGCTCGGCGATATCAGTGGAACACATACGGATCATACAAGAAGACGGGTGCGAGGCATTGAACTCCTCAAAGTCTCTGTTCCTATCTGCATCTTGTACGATTTTGTCAACCTTTGCTCCGATGGCCTCCTTGACCTCTGCGTCAATGTTTTGCTGGAATACGCTCGCGACTTGCTCGTTGATTTCTTCAGTCATAGCGTCATTGATTGTGCCTTGCATGAGCTCGTCCAGCTTATTGTCTGCGAACTTATCTGCCATCTTTTTCAGGTACTCCTCAGACGCCCGAAGCTCCTCCTCGACTTGCTCGCCGCTTAGCTTTGCCTTGTGGGTATAGGAGTCCAGATTGTCATACAGACTTTGAAGTTCAGTGACACGTTTGCTCAGGATCTTCTTGGCTATCAAAATCACAATGATGGTCATGACAACCTGGAAGACTATGTATGCAATCAGCAATTTCATGTCACGTCCTCCTTAATACCACTCCCAGTAGCAGTACGCGTACTCTTCGTTTGGCGCCTCCACAGGAAGCTCTTCATCCTCGAACCTCTCGTTGAAAGCCTGCAGAAGTTCTTTGCTCAGGATGTAGTAACCTGTGTTCTCCACATGGCCGATGTGGTCATAGAACCACTCCTGTATGTCATACGCTTTGCGCCAGTAGCGAACCTCGGTATAGGAACACACGTAGCATGTCTCCTCACGATCCACCGTGTAGCTCTCGTCGATCTCTGCGTCGGACTTCGAGATTGTGACGCTCTGACCATTCGGCTTTGTGCCGGTAAAGGAAAGCACACCGCCGATGATGCTGCTCAGGTGTAGGCTCTCGGCTCCGCTTTCTGCCTTCAGCTTCTCGATGTCGTAGTAGTGCCGGATGGCCTGCACTTTATCGCAGTACGGCAGAAGCTCACGATACATCGCATCTTTGATGTCCTCCTCGCTGAGGATGATGCCGTGTATCTCATCCGCGTCAAATACCTTCGACGTGTCGAGCCCGGGTTTCTTTACTCGGTACACATACATGTCCAGTCCCATATCTTATTTCTCCTTTCCGTCTTTGAAAAAATATCCGGATGCCCATGGCGGACATCCGGGTGCTGTTTATGTATCCATTCGGCTGCTTCGTTCAGATCCAGTGCTTCGTAATCGACAAAACCAATTTTGTTTGCTGAGTCAAATTGAAGTGAAAGCAGATGCTTTCAATATAGTAAAATCGTTTTCAAGACGATTATTAAAGAACGGCGTATAGCGAAACGTGTATCGTGTTCTGCGTTTGGCGAGGCCGGCATCACCCGGCCCGTGTCGAGTTGGTGAGCTGTGCAGAGAACGCCGTAACGGTTAGCGTCAAAAATGACGATGAGCAAATCTTGACCTTTATTTGTTATAGAATCAAGTCTATATTCTTTTCCAGAAATCATGACCTAATCATGTTTTGGATGGATTATTTGCTCATTCAAGTATTGTGGTGTACTTGAATCACCCCGCAGCACTATACTTCGTCTGTGGCTGAAGCGGTTTTGTTGTCATAGTCCACAATGGATCTGAACGAGGCAGCCGAAGCTGCCGCGTTCTCAGGAATGCTCCTCCAGCTTTTCGTCGAATGCCGCAACGACATCCTCAAAGGCATCGTTGACGCTGTACTCAGGCTCGTACGCAACCTCAAGCTCCACCATGACCTTGTCGATGCTGGTTGAGATACTGTCTGACGCACTCACCAGGGAACGGGAGATTTCCCGTGCCTTGTTGCGGTCGAAGTCGATGGTCGTGACCTGCTTCACGTCATAGTTGTACGTGACCTGATTCCCTTCGCCGTTGAACTTGTAGGCACTGCCGCGAATGATGTTCTCGCTCGGCCGGATCTTGGCCATGTCGCCCAGGACACGGGCAACCCTCTGACGGACGCGGTTGTTGGCCAGCTCTCCGTCGATGTCGATATCGCAGCTACGCTTTGCCGCGCTGATGGCGGCGGTCAGCTTCTCCTTTTCCGCCATGATGTGGCTCAGGAACTGGATGAGCTGGTTGTTGCTGCATTCATAGGGGCATTCGATCTTGACCTCGATGGTCTCATCCTCCGCATCAGGATTGACCTTCTTGCGGAGATGCTCCTGCGTGGTCTTGGTGATGTAGTTCCGGTTTGACAGGAGCATGGTCGTCCTGTCAATCAGGGCGCCCAGGAAATTCTGATACCGGAAGGCTTCTTTCAGATACATTTACTATTCCTCCTCTTTTCTCCACAGCTTCAGCCTGATTTCGCTCAGGCTGTAGTATTCGATACATTGGTCAAAATGCAGCTCGTCCGCTTCCTCGTCGATGCAGACCTGCACCCCGATCATGTAGTTACCTTCGCTGACTGCGATGCACTCGACCACACGGCACACAGTGCCATGCGTATCCTCGAACTGGCTCTCGTCCATGAAAGCCTTCTCCTGTTCATACGGCGTATACCCCCTGCGGTACACCCAGAAGCAGAACAGGTCATCGCTGTGAGTCTCCAGAAAGTCAGGGAAGGTGGTGAACTCAAGCACCATTGGTACACCTCCAATCCTTGTATAGATGCATACCGCGATGCGTTTCCTCCGCACGTACAGCTTCATGGAACCGCATCCACACAGGCTCGTCGATATCTGGATCTCCGTATCCTCCGCAATACTTCTGGTCTGTTATGTCCTGGTCGAAGACATAGAGCGCATGATTTGAGACATGCGGCAGGATGGGAGTGATAAAGTCTACGACGAGACCCGGCATATAGCTTTGCCTTCCAAGAGCGTAACGAACGGCACAGTTCAAGATGGTCCCGAACCCCTCGTTCTGGACAGATATCTTCATGCCGGGCATATCTTCAACCCCTGTTCCTTCGGCCTCGGTGCGTTACGCAATTCCAGGCGCCGCTGCTGAACCTCCGGGTTCCACCCGCACTTATTGCAGGGGCGGACAGGGCCGGAGCATTCGACCATCGAGTTGAACTTACAGCTACGTACAGGTTCAGACATCGTCATCTTCCTCCTTAAATAAAATACAGTCCCGTACCACACGGCGCTCCCAGCGTATGTCCTCGAACGTAGGCCATCTGCTCCAGTTATACTTCTCAGTGCAGTCTCCCGTAATGTCATACACACGGTCGTGTATCCTGCACCCGAAGTGGTTGATGACTGAGTCGTACACGATGACGACGTCTGGATCTCCTACACACGTACTGAAACGCTCATGCAATATCTTTGCAAACCAGTAGCACGCACCGGATGTAAAGACCTGGATTACATCTCTGAACTTCCCGCCTCCGGTAAAGCGGGAAATGAACGACATGATTTCGTAATCCATCAGAAGTGATAGTCCACGATTCCGCCGAGGTAGTACGCACCTGACGGTTTGACTTGCCGCATCCACTCCTGCATGGTATACAGTTCGTCACAGTACCACACATAGAACCCGCGCTTGTCGTTATACGACTTTTCCAGTTGGAACATCAGGCTGTCTACGCTTTCTGAACCATGCTTAAAGGCGTCGATGAACTGGTCGATACTGATATCAGACAGCCTCTTAACCGCGTCCATGAAGCGGGTGAAGTAACTTTCAAAGAAGTCGATGACATCGACCTTGAAAGTGATCTTATCGCCGTCCAGCTTACATACCTCTCCGAAGTTTGTTCCCATCAGCCACTCGATGTCGTCATCGCGATACTGCTCGTTGATGTCGTCCACATAGTCTGCGATAGACGATGTGAACCAATCAGGAATCGTCTCGCTGCAGATACGGTCTTCCTTGCTGACCGGTTTATCTTCGATCTGAAAAATCCTACTATGCATACTCACCGGTACTCCCTTCTTAAAAATTGGAACATCTCGGCGATATCACCTGTGATGTCATACCTCATGGGGCAGCATGAGTTGTATGCAAACTTCCCGTCAACCGCATCAATATACATGGATGCGGAATCGAACGAGCCGTTTCTGCCATCATCTCCCATGTAGAACTCGTCCCACTCTTCCTTTGTCATGAAGCGGCCTGGGGAGAGCTGACCAAGCCCGATGTTATCAAAGCTGATCGCTTTGAACTCACCGTTCTTGATGGCATCTCCCAGCCGGTCGTGGAGCCAGATCTTTTTATCCTCGACCTCTCTCCAATGGGCGTTGTGATTGTACGCGCCACGGCGGAAATCCTTGTACCCAAGGATCAGGATTTTCAGTCCATGGTTTGCCAGGGCATTGAACCCGTTCTCCGAGATAATCCCGTTGATGATGTGAATGACTGCGTTTGGGAACTTACTGACCTCTCTGATAAAGTCAGGCATGTCGTCCTCCAACCCGAGGAAAGAGACGCCAAGGCCATAAATTAACCCCTGCTCCGTCAGATCGTGGAGCAGGGGAATGGCTTTCATGAAGTGAACCTTATTCACCGTAATGTTTGGAATCAGGTCGCGGTCTTTACAGAGCCGGAGAAACGGAATCAAGTCCGGGTGAGCCAGCGGATTTCCTCCTCCGATAGCCAGCTCTGTGTATGGGTGTATGGAATCCAGGAATGGAAGGTGCAGGATGTCTCCGTGTTTGCCGCCCGGTTTGGAATCCTCGTGGCACATCGGGCAGCCCATGTCACACTGGTTCGTTATCTTGATGTCGAATGACTCCGGGAATGCCGGCTCAAAGAAATCCAGGTCGTTCTCACGAATCTTCGTGCCGTCGCTATAAATCCGCACATGATAATTCCCGTTGACATACTCGCCTAAGATGCTCACGAAGACACCTCCTTAGTTATCCTCACTCTGGAGACCTTTCCACTCCCAGTTATCGGAACACTGATCCTTCGGGAGTAACGCTCCTGCAGTTTCATGCGTGCAGTACGTACACTTTCCCACGTTGTGCCACCCGGTATTATGCTTACAGGCGTGGCACTCGCCCCTCAGCATTTCGATTGCTGCTCCCAGCTCCATCAGCAATGTCTCTATCGCAGTAGACATTTCAGCGATGATGTTGCGTGGCTCATTAGTTTCTTGTCGGAAGTTGTTCCCTCTCCAGTTATGCCCACACCTGAGCAGTTCTTTGTAATCCATTATGTATCCTCACGTTCCTTTGAACACCACAATCATACTTGGGAATGGCGCCTTTGTAGCGACCCCTGACCTGTCAAGGATCGGCTGGCCATCTACTTCAAAGGCGAGCCTGCCGCGCAGGAATTGAATCGTAACGCCGGGTTTGTTGTAGATGTAGTCGTGGAATGAGGCCCGGTCAGTTCTCGCCGGGATCAACAACACAACGGTTGTGCCTGGCTTCTTTGCCTCCTCAAAACATTTCTTTGTCCAGATCCCGGTTTCCTTGTTCCCGTATGGCGGATTACAGAAGACCGTCTCCCCCCCCAGTCTTGAGCGAGACCGTCATCATCAGCCGTAAAGTACCTGTCCACCTTGTGGTTGGTGTGAGATGCTGCGGCATCCAAGGTGAAATGGTAATGACGATCCAATTCATCGAACAGACGCTGCGGGGTTTCCCAGTCGTTCTTGTCGCTGCTGAACATTACAGCCTGTGTTACCCTGTCTATGTGAATCACCTCATTTTGAAAACTTTTATCCGTAATATGCGGGCAGGGATTTGCACCCTGCATAGAGCCGATTATTGCCTGCACGAGCATCTCGGCGCGGGGCTACTTCACCTTTGCCGTCAAAGCGGTATCACACCAATGGGAGAATCGAACTCCTGTCTGCTCCTACCTCTCGTTATAGCGTCTACCTATTCCGCCACCGCATGAAGGTTTACGAATCCCTGTCGATTTCGACAAGCTCCTGGTTGAATGGATCATAGAGATACGGCAGGCCATTTGGCGCGTAGTAGGCAGACATATACCCGTATCCACTATACCCCATACTTTCATTGAATACGAAATACACGATCTTGGTTTGGCTGTCGTAGTACAGATCATTGAATCCCTGGACGGGAACCAGACCGGTATTCGACTCGTAGTTCTTCGATCCCTTGGTCGTACAGGCCGTCAACCCAAGGAGAAGCACAACAAGCAGTGCTATGGAAAGACATCTCTTTTTCATAGATACCTCCAGGTCGTTTGTATGAATTGTGCGGGTGGAGATTTGCACTCCACACTCATTAGTCGTGCGCTTTCAACACGGGGACCGTTTGCAACCGGCGCTGGGTATGTCTCCAGCTACCCTGACAGGCAATGTACCGGGCATTTGTTAATGCCGCCTGCGCGTCTACCTATTCCGCCACCGCACATAAAAACTAAGTTTTATCCATTGATTTAGAATGGCAAGTCGTATTCCACGTTGTTTCCTGCGTTACTTAAGACCTTACTTGCACCATCGCAAATCTTTGAGAACCCGGCGATAGTTGTGATAGCAGCTCGCTCGAACTGTTTGTTGATGAGCTTCTCATACTCAACCGTAACGCTACCCACATGAATCATTTCCAGAGCAAAGCGTTTGTCCAGCCCGATCACAGTTTGCTCTGGTGCTGCGCTGGTTCGGATCAATGTCGCACCAAAAGGTGTAGTCATTGCGTTCGGGTGTTGAATATTGAACCCAAGAATCTGCGGTTGGAACTCCTGAGTTCTTAACAATTCAAGCACTACATCATTCGATGCAAGCACTACATTCATCTCATACGGGTCAAACCTCATCCAGAAGTTTAGCATTGCGTCATAGTTGAATGGAGCCCCGTTCATAGGAACAACTTCTGCTGGGTTGCTATCGTTCCCATCAATAAGTACACCGATGGCATCTTGCAAGCGAGACCGAGCAATATATGCGCCAATCTGTCGGAGTGTAACAGAAAACAAATCCAACTTTTGTGCGCGGACTGCATCGCAACTCGACACCATCATCCTGCCACGCTTGGATATTTTTACATGGTTGGTGTTCGCCTGTTCGACTGTGTTGACTATTGTTGTAGAGGCCGTAATCATTGGGAGGATGTCAGACTCCTCTATGCCATGACGTACTGCTCTTGCAACATATTCCGGGAACAACACTGCAGAGTCTGTTGTCGCAAAGAACTTTTCAACGGGGTCTGAGCCAGCCCCGCGTACTTTAATATCGAAGCGTTTGAGCTGACGCTGAAAAGCGTCAAGCCCTTCTAACGGCGTACCAATATATTTATCGCTTGGGTCTATACTCTCTAATACCTGACTGAAAGAACGCCCAGGCTCTTGGTACATGCCCTTTTCCAGTTTGAAGTTATTGTTCATTTTTCCTCCGCTTCTCAATCCACTTCTCATGCTCCGCATACAGGTCAATCTTTGCCCACTTGAGAGCGTTGGAGAATGAGTTGGCGAGTCCCTTGTTGTCGTGGCAAGCCCAGCGAAATGCCATAAGCATCAGCGTGATACTATGCTCATTCGGCTCTTTGATGTACCTGCCAAGGTGAACCCAGAACAGCTCGGACATATCGTCATGTCCCCAGCAGGAGAAATCAGAAGCCTTGTGAACCTCAGCGCTTTTCTCTTCCAGCTCTGCGTGGCGCCGTTTACTTGCGCATTCATCACAGAGTGCAACGCTCCCGTATTTGCTATGGATGGTATAGGTGTACTTGCCGCAATCAACACACTCCATTATCTCACCTCATTCTTATATCGCTCCGAAATGTTGCCCATTCCAGATTGGAACGCAGACATTATCCTTCTCACACATCGTGTTCTGACAAAGGCAGCAGATATTATACGCTTTGATTATGGAGCTGATAGTACCTTCCATTTTGACATGGTTACATCTGCTGTACTCGGACTCGTTCACGCAGTTCCCGTCTGCTTGAAACCTGCAGTTCTTGAACCCACATCGTGGGAGATCAATTCTCAAGTCTCTCACCACCAAACTCTATCTGATTGTGCAGCTCACATCATCATTCGCCTTTTCAATGGAGTCATACCCGATAATGATTTCTGCGTCATCATCCTCCGAGTATGCGGACTTTGAGATGGAGCATATTCCACACGCACACCAGTGAGGTTTTATCCTATCACATTGCTTAAGCAGTTGCTCAAGTGTGATATCAGCGGGCGCCTCCGCAACAAATGAGATGTCGCACCCGTTCAGTACAAATTTCATTCTTCCTCCTCATAGAGGCCGATCGTGAAGGCGTCCGTAAAATCCTCGTTGCCTTTATCACCATACACAAGGACTTCAAACTTTTTGTCATCCCACACGATCTTGCCGTCGTCTATACTGTAGTCGCTGCGAACGACAGCGAGGTCTTGGTGCCACACGCCGTCCGGGTCAACGATCCCGATGAACATCTCCCGGTCATATTGTGGATCTGTGTTTCGCTCTGCCACCAGCTTGTAGCCGTTTGGCAGGGCAATCTCAATACGGGTTGCCTTTTCCTCGTGCATCATCAATACCTCCTGTCTGTAACATAGGTTTTAGAAACAGTGATCCCGAGTATCTTATACCGAATGTAGCAGCTATCCACCTGAGCGCTGGTCAGGTTCTGCAACCATGCCCAGTTCGATGTGACCAGTTTTCTATATAGCCACATAGCATCACCTATCGAACCTTTTCGTATAGCTCGATTTCCATATGGATATACTCTCCAATATGGGATCGCAGGATTTGTGGTATGTCGTGGCCACCACACTTGAACATCTCGGTAGTCCATAGGTAGCCGGTGTAGTCTGAGTAGCTGTGATAATACTCAGACTCGACCTCGCCCATCATTGATACGATCTTCGTTTCATCAATATGGTCTACGTCAATCGGCGTACTCCCGGTCAACATCTGGATACTGGCGTATCGGTTCAACCACCCACACCTCTCGCACATCTCTTTGGTGAATGGGAAGCTGTCCACAACGGTCTCAACCACGTCGCCATTAAGGCGCCGAACTTTCTGGACTACCTTAACTCCGATTGTTTCTGAATTTTCATCGTGGGTGTCACAGCACCCGATAATGCCGTTCAAGATAATGGTATCAGCCAGCTTCATATTTTCTGGCCGGTTGATATTTGTCATGTTATCACCACCGAACTTTGTCTTTTTGGTTGGTTTTGTTACGAAAGCCCATTCGTAGGCTTCTTTTGCTCCAACTAATAACCCATGGCACATTTTGCCATCATACACAGTACCCTTTTTATGTTGGCATTCATCTATTGGTTCTCCACAAATGGAGCATAGCACACGTTCAACGGAACAACCAACGCTGATCTCTCGTTTAATGCCTTCGTCAATCTCTGCTATAATATCAGCATTCTCTGGTGTTCTCATCATGTAAGCCCAGCCTTTGATGAAACGGCGAGGACGCCCGTCACTGGTGAAAATTCCTGCATCGTCAATTACTTCTGCCCGGTAGATACGTGCTGTCTGTTCCTCAGTCGAACACTTGTGATTAAAGATGCCGGATTTGCCTACGAACATATGGGAAAGCACTTCCAAGGTGCTGTCATCGAACCGTTCAAAGTCTCGGTCAATGTCGTTGTCACATAGCCGCAGAGCAAAGGTATACACCTCATCCTCTTTTATTGTCTTGCGAGATATGGCATTGATCAAAGCGATGTCGTTTAATCCGCTCATCTTCTAACCACCTCCTAAAATTTTGTCAGCCCCACTGCCATAGAAGTTCCTGAACAGTTCAATGTACCGTTCGGTTGCTTCTCGGCTAAGTGGGGCTTTCAAAGAGGCTTTTGACCACCAAATCATTTCTTCTTCAGGTACAGAGTTCTCGGAGGCTACCCATGTATTTCCCGTGTAATAGGGCGTGGGCGGCTCGCTTATCTCCCGAATGTCTTTGACGCTGGTGGCATCCAGAATCATTGCGGACTTCTTTTCCATGATGGCATCGAGAATCTTCTCGTCGAACCCCTCGCTTGCGTAAAGCTCCAGTAATGACCACGACTTCTTCAATGCCTCAAATTTTTCCGCCAGTAGAGTTTCCTTTTGGTTCTCGGAGTTCACAATCAGCTCAGCAATCGCCATGGCGCATGTCAGCATTCTTGGGTTTCTTTCTTCCATTTGTATCCACCTTTCTTTTTATATGTACTCAGGTGGATAATCTCTCACATATCCAGCTTTGTCGCCACAAAACAGATGATAGCCGAACAGATTGAGAATATGATCACACATGGAATAAGCATCAGCAACTCTGCTGCGCCATCACACGCCGCAGAAATCAGGATAACAAAGAACCAGCCAAAGCACCCGATCTCACCGACCACAACTACAACGGCGGCCAAAATCATTGCCGCCAGGATAGGGATATCCAGGAGCTTCATGTCTCCCTCAACTGCACGTTCACAGAACTTTTCAAAAAAATTCATAGGCGATTCTCCTCTCGTTCTAATTGGTTCTCGCCGACTATGTTGTTAACGTACCAACAAGCACAATAATGCCGATGACAAGAAACAGACCGCCAAATTCTGCTTCAAACCAACCGCCGTCGAGAAGCCCGTCACGGACCCCACACTTGGCAATTCCAGCTCCGCATATGATGAGGAGCAGGCCAAACAAAATACCGGACATTATGAACACCCCCGAACTAACCTTTCATCCAAAGTGCTCTGACCCGAGTGTGGCAGTATGGGCACTCGCCGGTTTCATGCACAAAGGCAAGATCATCATCTTCAAAAATGGCGCCGCATTCCATGCAAGCAACCTTACGCCCTGCTTTGGTTTCTGGTACTACCACCCGAACGAAGTCCGATACTGTTGGGGTGAGCCGCCGATCAGACTGGTCGATATGGTCTACATACGGGCCGCAGTTCATGCACCCTTCGCAGAACTCATTGTCATTGCTCATGACAATGTGGGCACGGTCGTATGCGTTCGGGTTCCAGGTATCAAGGAAACATTTCAAACACAGCTCTGCCAAGACTACACCCCCTATAAAATTAACTTTTTACAAACTGTTTACCGCACAGGGAACAATAGTGTATTTCAACAATATCTTGGGATGAGAAACATCCGTTATCGTCAAACACTCTTGTTCTTAACATCCCCTGTCGATTTACAGAAATCTCAATCCTGCTATACTTACGGGTTTGGTTCATCATTACAAAATCATTTGTGCCTTGTTCACAATATGGACACTTCATAAAATCAGTCTCCTGTCACAGTATTAGTCCCCTGTTGCAATCAAGGCATTACCGCAGGTGATGCGGTCGCTGTCCTCTTCCTCGCTCGGGACAAACACGATGACATCCCACCCAGCCGCAACAAGCGGAGCCTCGAACTTACGATAGACATCGTAGTCGGTGTACTCGGTCGTCACATTGAAGCCGTTCTTGACGGCGGACGCGGTCTTGTGGATGGGTGTGATCTTCACAATGAAGTTATCCTTGTCGAACAGCTCGGACAGCCGGCCAGCGTCCAGGATGGTTTCTTCTGTGACGGCGAAGTTCAGTGTGTACTTCCGGCCCACGGGGCGGGGAAGGCGACGAGCCAGGGCGGAGATTCCCTCCAGACTCAGGCTCATGTTGTTGAACTGCGCATCACGCTGCTCGTCATCGGTGGAGTTGATACTGAACTGAAGCCCAGCTTCTCCGCCGTATACCTTGTTCTTAATGCGGCACCATTCCAGAATGAACCCCTCAAGTACCTTGTTATATTTGGGGAGCATTGTGGAAACCACAGGATGGACGGTGTCCGCAACGATGTACTTGGCGACCAGTTCCCGCAGGTCATGCTCCGCAAAAGCGAGAACTTCGTCATTCCAGGTCGGCTCTCCCATACGGGCGAAGTGGACATTGAACCGGCTGGTTGAACACACATCCTCATTCTTGAGGATCGTTTCGACCTCATAGGCCAACTCGTCGCGGGAGACATTGCCATAGAAACCAAACTTGGGGCAGTCGCAGAACTGACAGTGCATCGGGCAGCCCTTCTGCGTGCTGATGGTGGCGACCCACTTCTGGGTCAGGTCAACGTCATGGTGCTGCACACCATGGATCTCTTTATGGAGGCCGAGGAAGTCAGCCTTGATGTTGTTCTCCTTCCCGTAGTCTCCCACGGTCAGGAACTCCAGCTTGCGTTCCCGGTCAACATAGATCTTCCCGGTATGTGTTTTGATAATTTCCATTTCTATCACCAAACTATCCTTTCTTCAGTAGCGATATATGGTTGACCACTCCACGTTTTTCCAGTCCATTTTCTGGCCACACTCTTTGCAAAACTTATCCTGGTGCGTACTCCAGTCATCGTCCCCAGTCCCGGTGATGATAAAGCCGCCGACCTCAGACCCACACACCGGGCACCCGAAATAGTGGTGGTGGATTGCGTTGCTGCCGGCATTGCACAAAATAGGGGTCCTCCCTTTGTTCTCCATCAATCAACCCTCCATAACATATTGGCACGGACGGTAAGGAATCGAACCCGCCACAAGCGGTTTTGGAGACCGCCTCGCCACCTTGGAACATGCGCCCGTATATATGGCACTATCGCAGTTCCCGCGTTGTTTGCTTACCACCACATGGCCGGCAAAACAATAGCCCAGATCTTCTCGATCTCAGATACATATGTGTACTGTTTTTCGTCGAAGTCGTTATACTCAGGCTTGAATGAAAACTCCAATCGTTCGATCATCATGTCGATCATTTGTCTCTGTGTATACTCCGCCCCATTGTATTCAAATTTGTGGTAATCCAAATCAATGCAGCACACATCAACAAATCTTTTCAGCCGCTCATAAAGCCACAGATAGAAGCTGAAATTCAACGACCACGTTTCCCTTTCATCAAAGCCGTATTCTTCACGTTCTTTTACCCATTCTTCCTGACGCGCATCGTCTTCGTTCCAGGTATCCGGCCGTTTTGTAACTCCGATGTCGTCCAAATACTTTCTCATAGTTAATCCTCCATAGAAAATGACGACATAGGGAGGAGCTTATGGAGATTATGGTTGTGCATCTGTGTGATCTTGTCGTCGAGAACCTTATCTCCAGTCGTTCCTCCCAGGATGAACTGGTCGAGCTGAGCATACGTGAAGCCAAGGTTATCTTCGTCTGACTTGCCGCACAAACCATCGGATGGCGTCTTGTCAATCAGGTCTCTTGGAATAGGCAACTCATGCCCGATTTGGATAACTTCACTCACCAGGAGGTTGGCGAGCGGGCTGAAGTCCCCGGCACTATCTCCAAACTTGGTAGAGTACCCGACGAAATCCTCAGACCTGTTGCAGGTATTTGCCACACGCCCACCATTTGGAAGAGATTGGGCGACGGCATAAAGTGTTGTCATGCGGATGCGAGCAGGCAGGTTCACCTTTGTCTGCTCACTTACTTCCATCTTGATGCGTACTCTGAACAGAATAGAGTCAACAGGACTCTGAATGTTAACCATGTACGAACGGATACCAAGCGTTTCCACAACCCGCTTGCTATCCTCAACGTCGATCTGCTCGCCACATGGCATCAGAACGCCGACAACTCTTTCCCTGCCAAGGGCTTCAACGCATAGAGCGGCGACGATGCTTGAGTCCTTGCCGCCGGAAATTCCGACCACCGCATCACAATGCGGCCCGTTCACATTGAAGTAGTCGCGAATCCACTGGACGATATTATCTTTTATTTTCTTCGGATTTTCCAACATTAGAATCTACCTCCATGCAGATTGTTGCGAACCTCCTCCAGAGTGTACTGCCGGACGAAGCTGCCGTCCTTGAAGACAGTCTGAAGTTCATTGTCCTCCTGAGCCTCAGCCCAAGTCAGACCATCCTCATAGGTATAGCTGTCACCATCCTTGACAACCCTGCAGCATCCACGCTGCGACTTCTTAAAGTGGCCGGTGTCGGTCTTTGGGTTCTTGAAAATCATAATAGGATTACCGTCGGCATCCTCGGCATAGGTTGCCTTGACTGCGATGCCAAAGGTATCGCGGGTATAGGGGGCATAGTTCTTTCGGATTTGCGAAGCACAAAGTGTATATGAGCGACGTTCCACCTCAATCTCCTCCAGACATTGCATGGAGAATGACCCAACGCCAAGGGAGACATTGTTGATGGCGAACCCGTTGTCCTCCAGAATTTGATAGATTTGTTTACAGCGCTGGGGTGTGATACTGTCACCGTACAGGGCTTTGACGTGTGGGTTCAGCACCTTGAACCCCTTGCTGTTTACAGTTCCGCCGAAGATATCCCACAGCTTAAACGCAGTCTTGGTCACAACCTCTACGGGATCGCCGCTATCCCCACGGATAAGTAAGCATCCGTCGTGTGACAGAATTTCATCTTTGAGCTGCGGGAGGATATTGTCCACCAGGTTCCAATAGTCATAGCTGTCGCTGACCATGGAGAAGTTCTTGTGGGGGTAAATCTCCGTCAACAGGCGCCGGATGTGTGTGATTTCGTCGCCGTCTATGGCGAAGTTGGAACACATCACACTGTGCTCTGTGGACAGAGCACCGAAAGCAACTGGTGCCTTGGTACAATCACAGCCGTAGTTATCCTCCAACCAGAGAATGGCGGGGACGGTGGCGGTGTTCAGGAAACTAAGGCAGAACGCCGCAGAACTCTTGGTTGCACTCTCAACACTTTCCTGCCCGCGCATAGAAAAATCGCCGAGGAGTCTGGCCCGAACCACATCATCGTCACATGTACGCTCAGCGAACTCGTTGACGATTTGACGGTAGCGATAGCCGACCTCGGCGGACACTTGGGTGTGCCACATAGTGCAAGACAGCATGGTCTCAATGGAGTTGACCAGCCATACGAAATCAGGATGGGTGTTGGAAATCTCAATCTGCGGCACCTTGATGTTTGTGCGGGAACCCTCCGGGATGGCCCGAATCTCCAAGGGGAGATAGCCCAAATCATGCAAGGCTTTCAGCCGCTTCTCACCAACACCGTCGGTGTTGATGGTGGCGTTGAGGGCACGCTTATATTCATACAGTACATCCCACCAGGACACATCGAAGAAGTTCTCGTCGAACGCATTGATGAGGTACTCCCGGATGAATGCCTGAAGACCAAACAGTGTGACCTTATCGGTATCATCCAGACGAGTCATGCGGGGAGTGTAGTAGGAAACCATCTTGGTCAGGGTCTGCGGGTACTGTTCTGCATGGGCCGTTTTATAGAAGTCCAAGCAAAGCAGGGGATTGTAGTGGATCATATCATTTCCTCCTGTTCATTTGAAACCGTTCTTCCAACTCGAACACACCGCGAGGATTGCCTTTATAGAATCCTTTGTATGGCCTGTCAAGTTTCATTTGTAGCTCTTTGAGCCTATCCCAATATTGTGGCAGATACCGATAGATATTACGAAGTTCTTTTAGATTCTTGTTTGCACAGCACCAGCATGAAACTCTGTCGAGGATTTCATACAGATCAATATATCCTTTGCCGCTCACTGGTGATTCTTCCAGCCAGCGAAACCCGTGGTCATAACAGTATGCGAGACAGTCTGCCTCAGTCATACCCCAGTCAACCAGTGGTAGTCTCTTCGACTCTAACTTCTCTTTTTCAAATCTCTTGGTTTCATCTGCTGCTATGCCAACATAGTCGATTGTTGCGGTTCCAAGGGACTGCTTAAACTTTTTGATTGCCCTTGTCTTTTCTGCCGTGCCCCATCGGCACAACCCACCGCACCATCCGTATCCAAGATGTTCACCCTTCTGTTTGCTGACAACTTTGCGTTCGAGCATGGAGTAGAGGAATGGTTCTGCTGGCTGCAATTCCACAAACTCCACTCCATGCTGGGCTAATAGCGGTTTTACCTCGTCCCTGATGCGGTAGATGGCGTCAAACTCCATGCCTGTGTTGTAGAAAACCGCCATATCAAGCGGGAGATTCTCTTCCAAAAGGCGCATCAGCATCGCCAACGAGTCCTTCCCGAAACTTACGCTTGCTATGTATTTCATACCGACCACAACCATATCTGGCTGAGGTCAACTGCCTAATCCTCCCAAGCTACTCGCCGCTGGCTTTCACGCTGTAACAGGTAGCTTTACCGTATGCTTATCAATCTCACACGAACCTGGTTTACCAGGATTGGTATTACTCCTTCCTTTTGATTACGGTAATGTTCTCATGCTCGCCACGGTAGATGCTGTCGGTGGTGAAAACGTGGCGAATCAGACCATCGGTCAACACCAGCCCATCGAAGATGGCGTTTTCGCAGTGGGACACATACAGATAGATGTCTTTGGCTCCGGCCTCCTTCAAAGCCCTTGCCGTATGGGTGAACGTGCCGCCACGGGAGCAGATATCGTCCACAATGAGGACGTGACGCCCCTCCACCTTTTCTGTGGAGGTCAGCTCCAACCGCTCAATCTTGCCTGTGCGCCAATCCCTGTGCTTGATGCCGAAGATATACTCGGCGGGCATAAGCTCGGAGTACCTTTTGGCGGCGCCTTCGTCCGGGTAGCAAAGCAAGAGATTCTCCACACCAATGGCGGAAATCGCTCTGCCGATATACCAAGCGGGCTGAACAACACACACGTTGTTAATGAGGGCCGTTGCGACATTGGAATGCGGGTCGAACACCGTAACCCGACAGAAGTGGAGCGCATTGATGAAGTCAGCAAACCACTTGAGGGTGAACACCTCATCAGCCTTCTTCACTCTGTCCATTCTTGCGTTGGGAATGTACGGCATCACGAGCTGGACGAAAGCATCCTGTCCAACCACGGAACGGATGTGATGCACAAGGTGCCACAGCAGGATGCACTCATGGTCACCGTCATACATCCACACAATGGCGGTACTCTCGTCGAACCAGTTCTCGGACTCGGGGTCAAAGCGGAAAGACGTTGTTCCGTCCGGGAACCGGGTAAACTCAATCTTCTGTCCGTTTACAAGAATCATCTTGTCAGCCCTCCCAGTTCTCGATGTTCACTTGGCACATCTGCATAGCCCGCAGAGCATTCTCGTGGCTCGCCGGTGTAACACCGGCACAACATGCAGCGTCCACCGTCACCTTGACCTCCGGCAGAAACGCCTTGACCAGCAAAGCGTTTGAGATGACACAGATATCGGTACACAGGCCAACCAGGACAACCTCGTCCAGTGGCTTAACGCTTTCCATCAGTGCGAGCCAGCTCCCCAGATGGGTAGAACCGAACGTGTGCTTGATAAACGCCTCAGACGCGGCGGAGTTAAGTGCCTCGGCAACCTTGTCATTCAGCTCCCATCCGTGTGTGTCAAGCACACAGTGCTTCACGGGCAAGGCACGGCCTTCCTGCGTGTTCATGTAGTTCTCGCTGTGCGTATCCTGTGTGAACGCTACCGTCCCGTCGAACCCCGTGATTTTTGCGACGACGTTATCGACGATGGCCTGCGCTTCCGGCGTTCCAAGAACCCCGTCAATGAAGTCGTTTTGCATATCCACGACGACCAAAATCCTCATACTGTCCTCCTCAATTTCCTTTGTAATAGAACTCATGCTTGTAGTTCACATGGAAGTTTTCTATGCGGTCATCATCGACCTCATCGCTTGTGGTAAGCACAACGCTCTTGCCCGAAAAAAAGATACCGGAGAAGACGCCCGTTGCTCCGCAGAACACTTTCCACGAATGTCAGATGATCGTCCTCACCAGCATGGTCAACATAAGCATTGCAGCAATAAACACCAGTCCCATATCTCCGGTATTCCGGGGTCTCAAAGTCACACTCGACACCTACCTTTCCAAGCTCCTCCATAATCCATGACTTCGCATTCTCCGCTTTCTTACGCTCAAACAGCGACAGGATACTGGAGTACAGATAGGATGCCTTATCCTCGGCAGACCTGAGTTCACCGCGTTCCCTGCCGTACTCCTCGCATGAGAACCTCAATCGCCCTGGGAACACAAGCTCGGCTTTCCTATCGGATACAATACACATACAGTGCGTACTGCTGGAGTTGGTTTCAAATACCGACTGTCGCACTTGCCGCATAACTGGTTGTCTCCTTCCTCTTAGATGCGCCTTTCTCATTCCTCCGCAGAGAGCGAGCTTTCACGGGCAGTCCGCAAACCTCCGTGGGCATTTTCATTCTGTAATCCGTATTACAGATGTCCGCATCTTGTCGATAAGGACATATGTAATATGCGAGAGGACACGCCGATGCGAGTGACTTCGTCCGGCAATAGCCGGACTTCGTCACGAGCGAGGCGTGGAAACAAGCAATGTGTTACTCTGATTTACAATACAGAGCGCCTATCTTTCTTATGTACGAAAGCACTTATCTGATAGACCATCTACATTACAGAATCTTTTTCATTCACATTATTGCAGCCTCGGAAAAGCGAGTGATGATCCAAGATCCTGAATGAATCCTGAAGAGAGCGTAGGCGATCGTAGGGATTCATGAAGGATCTTTGATCAGAGGGAGCTTCTTCTGATAGATGGGAGCGAGCCGCACTTCGTGGTGCGAGCGAGCGACCAGAACGCCGACATCCCGTTACTCTGATTTACAATACAGAGCGCCCTATGTACGATGACTGCGGGCTATTGCGCTGCAAATGTTACTCTTGGAAGCAGAACTCCACTGCTTCCATTATGCTCGGTTTTAGATGCGTCACATAGATTTCATCGAACGCCCATGACCCGATATCGTTCTTGCCTACTTCGCCGGAGTAATCTCCTCCACCCATTCCGTTCCCAAGCGCGGTCAGCAACGGAAGAGGGTGGATGCACCATTCTTTTGCACCGTTACTCTTGAAGTATTGCTCCATGTCGATGTAGCACCGCTTCGTCAGGTTGACGATGTAACAATCCGTGTGTTTGCAGTCGAGCGTAACGTCGGAGAATCCCCAGGCAGATCATCTGGTGAGCTATGTTCTCCCCAGAGATACGTAAACATCTTGAGGAACTCCGACGCGCTTGTGATGTATCCACCGCCGAGATTACATCCGTCTGCTACGGCGGTGTCCGAGTAATCTCCGACCCACGCCAACCTCACAGGCTTGTCCACCATCTCATACATCACAGCGTTCACGAATTGGTTTCCAATCCAGGAATGCTCCATGAGCTTCAGCCCGTTGTTAAACCTGTGCGACAGCGCGGAACGCTTTGTCCCGTCCTTGAAGATCAGCAGCGGCCTGTAATACTGTCCCATTATGCACTACCTCCTACTACTGCCAGAAAGCTGGCGTCGTCTATGTTTATTTCTTCCTCTTCTCCTGTGGTGTGTATTTTGGTTTCAGATTCGACCACATCATCTTCATCGTCGGAGGGGTCTTCCTCCTCATCCCATGCGTTACATTGATCCATAACCCTGATAACATCTGACTTATAGTCATCGAACGTATCATCAACGCATACGATGCCATCATATCCATCTATGGAATAATACTCACCGCCGTCTGGTATGTCAGACAGGAAGTCACGGATTCCCTGCCATGTATCAAAGTCACGGATCGCACGCATGATATAGCTATCCAGCTCGTCCCAGTAAACTAAGTCGTCGCAGATATCCAACCGCTCATTTCTGCAGAACTCAATCAGTTCCCAAAAAGCATTTACATCCTCGATAAACTCCTGTCGTGTCATTTACTGGACTCCTTTCTCTGGATTGGTGACCTGGGCGGGAGTCGAACCCGCGTTACCGCCGTGAAAGGGCGGTGTCTTAGCCGCTTGACTACCAGGCCATATGGTCCGAGTGGGGAGACTCGAACTCCCGGCATCTTGCTCCCAAAGCAAGCGCGCTACCAACTGCGCTACACCCGGAAAGTTGACAACACCGATAGTATAATATATTTCTAAAACGATTGCAAGTGTTGTGATAGATATGTTAAAATATTTTATTGATGAAGCGAAGAGGTGACATAACCATGAGAATGAGAAAAAAACCCAATCTTTCAGCTCGGATGGAGCGGTGCGCGTCAATGTTGATTTCAAATCCCGCGTTGATGCGGGGGCGCTGGCGGGAGTTGTATCCCAGCGCGAGGGAGCTGCGGCTGGAGATTGGCTGCGGCAAGGGGCGGTTTTCCGCGGAAACGGCGGAGCAGAACCCAGATGTGCTGTACATCGCCCTGGAGCGGGTGCCCGACGCCATGATCGTGGCCATGGAGCGGTGCCGGGACAAGGGGCTGAGCAACATCTTTTTTATTGACGGAGACGCCGCCTTGCTGCGGGACTACTTCGCTCCCGATGAGGTGGACCTGCTCTACATCAACTTCTGCGACCCCTGGCCGGGAATGAAGCACGCCCGGCGGCGGCTGACCCACGAGCAGTTTCTGATCCTGTACCGGGGGATTCTGCGGGAGGGAGGACAGATTCACTTCAAGAGCGACAACCATGATTTGTTTGAGTGGTCGCTGTTCCAGTTCCCCAAAGCGGGCTTTGTCCTGTCTGATGTAACCAGGGACCTCCACGGGGAGGGCGTCCGGGGGGTCATGACCGACTATGAGGAGAAGTTTCACCTGCTGGGCGCCCCTATCAACCGCTGTGTGGGCGCCAAGGAGCCTATGGACCCGGAGCCGGAGTTTCACCCCATCGCGGGTCCGACCAGGGGCCCGGCGGGAGGAGGGACAGGCCAGGAGGATGACGGCGGAGGCGGAGAAACAAAAACTTGACATTTCGCACAAAAGAGCTATAATGTAGAGGTGGGCAATTTACCGCAATGCCCAATTTCTAAAAAGGAGTCCTTGCTTATGAAAAAGATGCTTGCACTTGCGCTGGCCATGTCCATGGCCCTGTCTCTGGCCGCCTGCGGCGGCGGAGGGGATAAGTCCCAGACCCCGCCGCCTCCTTCCTGCGGCGGCAGCGCCACCCAGTCCACCCCCCAGGGTGTGGAGCCGGACTATGACTACACCATCCGGATCTATTCAAACTCCAATTCCACCGAGCGGACCACATGGCTGATTCACGAGGCCAAGGAGGCTGGCTTCAACATCTCCATCGATGACAACTCCGTCATCTCCGGCGACACCGCCGCCATCCAGGCCGCCAACGAGAACAAGGACGGCGACATCCTCTTCGGCCTCAACGAGACCCGCTGGAGCCAGGTGGTGGGCGGCACCTACGAGAACCTGAAGCTGGTGGACTGGACCCCCTCCTGGTCCGCTGAGGTGGGCGAGTACGTCTACCCCGGTCAGGCCTACGGCCTTGTCATCCAGAACGTCCTGATGCTCTACCGCAACGACGAGCTGGGCACCAACGGCGCGGAGCTCCACTTTGACCACTGGGCGGACATCGTGGACTGCGGCTACAGCTGGTACCGCCAGAACAAGGTGGGCGGCACCACCAACGCCAACATCAATTCCGCCATGCTCTACGCCTTTGTGGATCCCGCTTCCCCTGCCGGCGGCATCTCTGTGGACGGCTGGAAGACGCTGTGGAAGTACTGTGAAGAGGGCAAGAGCGGCGGCGAGGATTACAAGTACGGCTTCGATCCCTTGAACAAGGGCGACGTTCAGGTTTCCACCTTCTATTCCTCCTCTCTCTACGGCAAGATTGATGCCGCAGGCGAGGGTTCCGACGCGCCTCTGAAGGGCACCATGGAGCCGGAGAACTGGGCTCTGGTAGACATTGCGGACGGCACTTACTATATCGCCGAGTACATCGGCATTCTGGATAAGGCTGGCCGCAGCGAGGAAGAAACCGCCGCCGTCAAGGCATTTGCTGAGTGGTTTGGTTCCGCCGATGTGCAGGCTGCCTGGGGCGAGGAGTTTGACTCCTATCCCTGCAACACCGCTGCCGCCGATATCCTCTATCCCTCCGGCGTGCCTGAGATCTACACCCTGAAGAACTTCGCCCTCGCCAAGGTGGACGGAGACACCACCTATGCCGAGTATGTGGCCGCCCACTCCAGCGAGTGGACCAACATCATGACCAACCTGGGCTTCTACTGGGCCGATGCCAGCGGCGCCGCCGCAGAGCCCGATTGGGACAATCTGGACTGGAGCACCCTGACCCAGTCTGCTGAGTAAAATCCATTCCTCCGTGTTTTCCTGTGGCGAGCCGGTTCCCCGGCTCGCCACAGATTTACCGGAAGAACGCCGCCAAAAGGCTGGAAATCCGGCCCGTGAACATATTTTGATTTAGAGAGGGAGCTGCCGCTTATGATCAGACTCAATGACATTGTTGTGAAATTCGGCGATTTCACTGCGCTGCACAATATCAACGTCCACGTGAAGGAAGGGGAATTTTTCACCTTTCTGGGACCCTCCGGCTGCGGAAAGACCACCACTCTGCGGACTCTCACCGGCTTCATTGAGCCGGCGTCCGGCTCCGTTGTGGTGAAGGGTAAGGATATTACTCGCGTCCCTATCGAGGAGCGGAATATTGGAATTGTTTTCCAGTCCTATGCGCTGTTTCCCACCATGACGGTATATGACAACATTGCCTTTGGTCTGAAGCTGAAGAAGCTGAAGAAAAAGGAGATCGATCAGAAGGTCCGGGACATTGCCGGGAAAGTGGATCTCAGCGGAGAGCAGCTGGCCAAGGCCGTCAGTCAGCTCTCCGGCGGCCAGCAGCAGCGGGTAGCCATCGCCCGGGCCCTGGTGACGGGACCCGCCATCATCTGCATGGATGAACCCCTTTCCAACCTGGACGCCAAGCTCCGGGTTCAGCTGCGCAACGAGCTGAAAAAGATGCAGAAGGATTTTGGCATCACCACCATCTATGTCACTCACGATCAGGAGGAGGCTCTGACCCTCTCCGACCGGATTGCGGTGTTCAACAAGGGCGTCATTGAGCAGACCGGCACGCCCAACGAGGTCTACAATCACTCCGCCACGGAATTTGTCTGCAACTTTATCGGAGACATCAACAGCCTCTCCCGGGAGGTTTGCAAGAAGCTGAATGAGGCTGGCGGAAATCTGGATCTGAACGCCCACAACTACATCCGTCTGGAGCGTATTCACGTCAACGTGGCTCCCAAGCCCGGCTGCGCTGTGCTGGAGGGTGTGGTGGAGAGCCGGGAATATTACGGACTGTACATCAAATATTATATTCATCTGGGCAGTCAGACCATTAAAGTTATTGAGAAAAATGACGGCGTGAACATCTACGAGCCGGGGCAGAAAGTCACGGTGGTCATCGATCCCCGTGACGTGATGTCCTATCCCGCCGGGGCAGCGGAGTAAGGGGGCTGCCGGTGTTAGGCTGTAAGGATTTTTATAACAAGACGGCGGCCCGATGGGCGCAAAACGGCTACGCCGATGAGGCGGAGCCAGTGTGTATGGACGAATTTTGCGCCCTGCTGCCCACCGGCGGACGGGTGCTGGATCTGTGCTGCGGAGCAGGATATGAGAGCTTCCGCCTGCACAGGCGGGGGTTCGAGCCGGTAGGACTGGACTTCAGCGGCGAAAGCCTTGCCATCGCCCGGGAAAAAAATCCCGGTGTCTCATTTTATCAGGGGGATATGCTGGAGAGCTATCCCCAGGTGGGCGCAGTGGACGGCATCATCTGTATTGCGGGGCTGGTCCACGTGGAAACGGCGGATCTTCCCCTGGCCTTCCGGAGAATGGGGGAGGTCCTGAAGCCCGGCGGGTATCTGCTGGCATCCGTCCGCTACGGTACAGGACGGATGGAGGAACGCAGCGTTACCGAGATCGACGGCGAAATCTATGACCGGAACTTTATCGCCCACAATGAGGAGGAGTTGTCCGCTGCTGCGGGGGAGGCGTTCGTCCTGGTCCGAGAGATGCCGTCCGATATGAGAATATGGGCCTACTATTTGTTTCAGAAAAATGAGGAGGTGCGCGTATGACAAAGCTTCGTGAGCAGCAATTCGGGCCGAAGCTGCTGCTGAAGGTGTTCGGGGTTGCATTTTTTGGCTACCTGTTCCTAGGCTTCATGCTGCTGCCCTGTCTAAGCACCCTGGCCAGCATTTTCAACACCACCAATGCCGCAGGAGAACGGGATCCTCTGGCGGTGATTCGCTTTTTCTTCGCCGGAAACATGGGCTCTTATGTGTGGAACTCCCTGAAGCTGGCAGTGTGTCTGGTCGTCACCGTCAACGTGGTGGGCGTATCCATTGTGCTGCTGACAGAATACTTCGACATCAAGGGCGCGAAGATTCTGCGCATGGGCTATATGACCACCCTGATCTATTCCGGCGTGGCCTTGGTAACAGGATACCTGTTTCTCTATGACAGCGACGGCATTCTGACCACCTTGCTGGTCAACGCGTTCCCCGGCATAAATCCCAACTGGTTTTCCGGATTCAACGCGGTGCTGTTCACCATGACCTTCGCCTGCACCAGCAACCACATGCTGTTTCTCCGCAACGCCATCCGGGGTATTGACTATAACACCGTGGAAGCGGCGCGGAACATGGGAGCCAAGCCCTTCAAGGTGCTCTGGAAGGTAGTCTTCCCCACGCTGATCCCCACCATGTTCTCCCTGACGGTCATGACCTTCATCACCGGCCTGTGCGCCATGTCGGCGCCCACCCTGCTGGGGTATGACTCCATCAATCCGGAGATCGTCCGTCTGGCTGGTTCGTCCACGGCGGATGAAGCCTTTCCCCAGGCTCGGGCGGCGCTGCTGAGCGTCATTCTGGCCATGTTCACCATCGTACTGCTGACTATTCTGTCCTCCTATGAGCGGAAGGGTCACTATCTGTCAGTGTCCAAGACCAAGGCCAAGCTGCAAAAGCAGAAGATTACCAATCCTGCGGCCAATATTCTGGCCCATGTTTACGCCTACATACTGTTCATCATTTACATGATTCCCGTGGTGATGATCATTATCTTTTCTTTCCAGACCTATGGAGCCATCCGGATGAAGAAGCTGGATGTGACCAACTGGACCCTGATCAACTTTTTCGGTTCAGCGGACTATCAATACCTCACCAGCCGGGGAACCTACAAGACCCGAAAGGGCTCCATTTCCGGCCTGTTCGCCAATGAAGCCACTCTGGGCGGCATCAAGCTGAGCTTTGTGCTGTCGGCCATCGCAGCGGCGCTGGCCTGCGTCATCGTGGTGGTGGCGTGCAACTACATCTTCAAAAACCGGAACAAAAAATCCGGTACGGTGCTGGAATACAGCCTTCTGCTCCCCTGGCTGCTGCCCACAATCCTCATCTGCTACTCCTACCGGGTCTATTTCAACAGCGAGGACGTGTGGTACGTGGGAGGCAGCAACCTGTACTACGGGGAGCATGTGCGGCTGCTGATCATTCTGGCCTACACGGTGGTGAAGCTTCCCTTCTCCCTGCGGATGATCAAGGCGGCGTTCTACGCCATAGACGAGGAACTGGAGGACGCGGCAAAGAATCTGGGGGCCAGCGGGCTTGCCACATTCCTCAAGGTGAAGCTGCCCATCATTCTGCCCTCGGTACTGGCGGTATTTGCTCTGAACTTCAACGCCTTGTTTACCGAGTACGACATGTCCGCAACCTTTGCCAGCTCCTATGGTACCTCCTACGCCATGGTCATCCAATCCATGTGCGCAGAGGAAGGACTGTATGGTTATAATGTCAACGCCTCCGGCCGGCGGTGTGCCTCGACGGTATTCATCATGATCGTCTCCGGCATCATCCTGTATCTGGTCTACGGCGTGGGAGCCCGGGATCTGGGGGAGCGGCTGGAGATCAAGGACCGGCGGCGTAAACGTTGGGAGAAAATACAAGGCCGCTTTAAAAAGCAGGCCGCGCCCAAAACCAGCCATTGAGGTAAAACGTGATGATTAAAAACATTATATTTGATATGGGCGGCGTGCTGCTCCATTACGATCCCTCCCGCTTTGTGGACCTTCTTTCCGTGGAAGCACAGGACAGGACTCTGCTGATGCGGGAGGTGTTCCGGAGTGTGGAGTGGGTGCGCATGGACCGGGGAAGCATTGGGGAGGAGGAGGCATCCGCCGCCATGAAGGAACGCCTTCCAAAGCGCCTGCATGGCGCGGTGGACCGTCTGATGAATTGGTGGGAGCTGGAGCTGCGGCCCATGGAGGGCATGGAGGAGCTGCTCGCAGAGTTGAAGGAACTGGGGTACGGCATCTATCTGCTCTCCAACGCCACTTTGCGCCAGCCGGAGTACTTTGACCGCATTCCCGCCAGCCGGTATCTGGACGGGCGGATGGTCTCCGCCTTTCATCAGCTTCTGAAGCCCCAGCGCGAGATCTTTGAGACCATGCTCCGGGAGTTTGCCCTGAAGGCAGAGGAGTGCTTCTTCGTGGACGACTCCAGCGCCAACGTGGAGGGCGCGTACTGTGTGGGACTGTCCGGCGCGGTGTTTGACGGAGACGTTCCCCGGCTGCGCCGGGCGCTGCATGCCGCGGGTGTGCGGGTGAGTCTGGAGCGGGACTGAAAACCGGCCCCAGGCAAAACTGATAAATTTAGTGTAATATAAGAATCTTTTTTCGGATGTGTTGACATTTGATTGCCATAGTTTTACAATAAGCATATTCTGGCAGGAGGTAGAATTGGTTAATATGCCCAATCCACTGCCTGGAAAATCAGATTGGAGGAATATTTGCATGAAGAAGTTTTTGTCTCTGCTGCTCGTTATGCTGATGGCCCTGTCTCTCGCGGCCTGCGGCGGCAGCAACGATGCCCCCGCCGCCAATAACGATCAGCCCGCACAGTCCGACAACAAGGGCAGTGAGCCCGCCACCGGCATGGACGCCTTGATCGAAGCCGCCAAGGCTGAGGGCGAGCTGGTGGTTTACGGCTCCTGCGAAGAGGAGTATCTGGCTGCTGCCTGTGAGAACTTTGAGGCGCTCTACGGCATCAAGACCACCTACCAGCGTCTGTCCACCGGCGAGGTCCAGGCCAAGATCGAGGAGGAGAACGGTAATCCCTCCGCCGACGTCTGGTTTGGCGGTACCACCGATCCCTACAATGTGGTGGCGGCCGAAGGCCTGCTGGAAGCCTACAGCGCTGAGAATGCTTCCCACCTGCTGGACGCCCAGTACCGGGATGCCGACGGCTACTGGTACGGCATTTACAAGGGCATCCTGGGCTTCATGGTGAACCGGGATGAGCTGGCCCGCATGAATCTGGAGGCCCCCCAGGATTGGGACGATCTGCTGAAACCTGAGTATCAGGGACTCATCTGGCTGTCCAACTACAACACCGCCGGTACCGCCAAGCTGGTCATCAACACCATGATCCAAAAGAAGGGCCATGACGAAGGCATTCAGTATCTGGTTGATCTGGACAAGAATATCGAGGTTTACACCAAGTCCGGCTCCGGTCCCTCCAAGAACGTGGGCACCGGTGAGTGCGTTGTCGGCATCGGCTTCCTTCACGACGGCATTACCCAGATCGTGGACAACGGTTATGAGAACATTGACCTGGTGATTCCCTCCAGCGGCACCTCCTTTGAGGTGGGTGCTACCGCCATCTTTAAGGGCGCGGCCCATCCCAATGCTGCCAAGCTGTGGATTGAGTACGCCCTGTCTCCCGACTGCGTGGAGCTGGCGGACGATCACGGCTCCTATCAGTTCCTGGTCATTGACAACGCCCAGCAACCCTCTCAGGCTGCGGACTTCGGCCTCGATCCCAACAACGTCATGAAGTATGACTTCGAGGACGCCAAGAACAACATCACCCAGTACATCGAGGAAGTCATGCAGGCGCTGGGCGGCGGCGACGACCGCTTCCAGACCGAGTAATTGCTTCTGAACAACCGCGTCACTTGAACGATGGGGGATGGCAATGCCGCCATCCCCCATTTTTTGGAATCTGGATTCATATTTGCAGGGATGTCTGACAGATTCCCATTCTGTGTGTTCCCAATGAGAAAGGAGGCTCCCCTATGGCAAAGAGCCAAGGCGCGGCTCTGGATCGGAAAAAGCTGATGGCGGACCCCATTATGGTCTGTACCATCGTGGTTCTGATTGCGTTTCTGACCTTGTTTATTCTCTATCCTCTGGCAATTCTGCTGGTGGACAGCTTTGTGGGCGATGGCAGCGGGTTTTCCTTCAGCGTGTTCCAACGAATTTTTGCCATGCCTAATTTCACCACCGCCATCACCAACACCCTGAAAGTGGGCTTCCTGGTGGGCGTTTTGTCCACCATTGTGGGGCTCCTGTTCGCCTATGTGGAGGTCTATGTGAAGGTGGGCAGGGTGGTCGGCGGTCTGTTCAAGGTTGTCTCCATGCTGCCGGTGGTATCGCCCCCCTTTGTGCTGAGCCTGTCCATGATCATGCTCTTCGGCAAGGCGGGGCTCATCACCCGGTTCCTGCTGGGCATCTACGACAACAGCGTCTATGGATTCTGGGGCATTGTCATTGTCCAGTCCCTGACCTTCTTCCCGGTATGCTACATGATGCTCAAGGGACTGCTGAAAAACATTGATCCCTCTCTGGAGGAGGCTGCCCGGGATATGGGCGCTTCACGGTCCAAGGTTTTTCTGACGGTGACGCTTCCTCTGCTGCTGCCGGGGCTGGGCAACGCGTTTCTGGTGACGTTCATTGAGTCCATTGCTGATTTTGCCAACCCCATGATTATCGGCGGGTCCTACGACACTCTGGCTACCACCATCTATCTCCAGATTACCGGCGCATATGACAAGGCCGGTGCGGCGGCTATGGCGGTGGTGCTGCTGTGCATCACGCTTCTGATGTTCGCGGTGCAGAAATATTACCTGGAGGCCAAGACCGCTGCAACTCTGACGGGCAAGGCATCCCGCGGCCGGATGCTTATTGGGGACAGGAGTGTGGCCATTCCCCTGACCATTCTGTGTGCGCTGGCGGCCTTCTTTGTCATCATGATGTACCTCTGCGTTCCTATCGGGGCCCTGTTCCCCACCTGGGGCTACAAATTCACCCCTTTGACCTTCAAATGGTTCGGTCAGGTGTTCACCAAGTACAAAGGCCTTCAGGCATTCCGGGACTCCTTTGTACTCTCTCTGATCTCCGCTCCCATCACGGCGCTGTTGTCCATGATTATTTCCTATCTGGTGGTCAAGCGGAAGTTCAAGGCCAAGGGATTCATTGAGGCGGTTTCCATGCTGGCCATGGCTGTGCCTGGAACGGTGCTTGGCGTGGGATATATTCGGGGCTTTTCCGGAGGGCTGTTCCATACCGGCCTCCTCTCCGGCATCTACGGCAGCGCGGCTATCCTGATTATCGTCTTTGTAGTCCGCTCCCTGCCCACAGGCACCCGCAGCGGCATCTCCGCTCTGCGGCAGATCGACAAATCCATTGAGGAGTCCGCCTACGACATGGGCGCGGACAGCTTCAAGGTCTTCATGACCGTGACTCTTCCGCTGATCAAGGACTCCTTCCTCAGCGGACTGGTGACAGCCTTCGTCCGCTCTATCACCGCCATTTCCGCCATCATTCTGCTGGTGACGCCTCAATTCCTGCTGATCACTGTGCAGATCAACGAATTTGCGGAGAAGGGATCCTACTCCATCGCCTGTGCCTTTGCCACCATTCTGATCATCATCACCTACGGCGCGGTGCTGCTGATGAACTTGTTTATCCGGTTCTTCGGCACCAGCAGAAAGTTAAAGGAGGCAGAATAAACCATGTCTAAAACCAAGAAGGGCGTGCGCCTGGAGCATATTTCCAAAATCTATCAGGACCCCAAAAGCGGCAAGGACTTTTACGCGGTGAAGGATACATCCCTGACCATTGATCCCGGCTCCTTTGTCACTCTGCTGGGTCCCTCCGGCTGCGGAAAAACCACCACGCTGCGAATGATCGCCGGCTTTGAAAGCCCCGACGAAGGGGAAATTTACCTGGGGAACGAGGCCATCAACGCCCTGACGCCCAACAAGCGAGACACAGCCATGGTGTTTCAGAGCTACGCCCTGCTGCCTCACTACAATGTATTTGACAACGTAGCATATGGCCTGAAACTGCGGAAGGTAGCCAAAGACGAGATCCATGAGCGGGTCATGAAGATTCTGGATCTGGTGGAGCTCACCGGTATGGAGGGGCGTATGACCAACCAGCTCTCCGGTGGCCAGCAGCAGCGGGTCGCCTTGGCAAGGGCGCTGGTGATCGAGCCCAGCGTGCTGCTGTTCGACGAACCGCTGAGCAATCTGGACGCCAAGCTCCGGGTTTCCATGCGTACGGAAATCCGCCGCATCCAGCAGGAGGTGGGCATCACCGCCATCTATGTCACCCATGATCAGAGCGAGGCCATGGCGCTCTCTGACAACATCATTATCATGAACAAGGGTGTGGTGGCCCAGATGGGTTCCCCGCAGGAGATCTACTACCACCCCAACAGTGAGTTTGTGGCCGACTTCATCGGTGAAGCAAACTTCCTCAGAGGCTCGTTCCAACGGCAGGAGGGCGATCACGCTGTGCTGGATGTGGAGGGTCACGCCACTCGGGTTCCCGCCAAAGCGGGAATGCGCTCTGGAGAGGATTACACAGTAGTCCTCCGTCCGGAGTCCGCAGTGCTGTCGGACAAGGGTGGACTGCCCTGCCGGGTGATTCTCTCCTGCTTCATGGGCTCTTACCAGAACTATCATGTTATGGTAGGCGGCTCCCTGGTGAAGTTGACGGACTACAATCCCAAGAATAAGAAGATTTACGCGGTAGGGGACCAGTGCTCGCTGGTATTCGACCCGGAGTCGGTACATATTCTGTAACCGCAAACAATTTCTGGACTGCGGCAGGGGAGGGGTACGTTCCACCGGATGCCGGGAACGCCCGGCGGATGGAAGCGGCGGCGTGCGGCCAGGGAACGGAACCTTTCTCCCAAAGAAAGAGGCGGGGGCGTGATGAAAATCGCGCCTCCGCCTATGCATCTCGTACTACCTTTTCTCCTCTTCAGGCTACTCCCGCTCCACATAGGCCATTCCCAAAGCTCCCGGCCCGATATGAGTTCCGATGGTGGGCCCTACGGAGCAGTAATGGAGCCGCTGGGGCAGCCGTCCTTGCTCCTTCAGCTTTGGCAGCAGCAGCTCCTCTCTGGTCCTGTCATCTGAATACAGAAAATAGGAAGGGAAATCATCATCTACCGGATGATCCGCCAGCATCTTCAGCAGATGCTTCACCGCCGCCGCCGTACCGAAGGATTTTCCCACAACACCCACCGCGCCGTCCCGAACGGCGATGGTGGGCTTCAGCTTGGTCATCGCGCCCAACCCTGCCTGGAAGCCGCTGAGCCGGCCGCCGCGGCGAAGATATTCCAGTGTGTCAACCACCGCGAAAATGCGAATCTTCTCCTTGATCGCCTCCAGCTCTCTGGCGATGGCCGCCGCCGGCAGTCCGCTGTCCCGGAGCTTGCAGGCCAGATTCACCAGAATTTGAATGCCCGCTGTGGCCGTGACGCTGTCCACGATGTAAATGGGCTCATAGCCGCACATCTCTTTGGCGATCTCCGCGCTTTGCAGAGTGCCGCTCAGCGCACCGGACAGCAAAACCACAACCGCCTGATCCCCACTGGCCTTGGCCTCCTCGAAATACCGGAGGAAAGCCGCCGGGGTGGGCTGGGAAGTGGAGGGAAAGGTTTTGCTCTCCTGGAGCAGCTGATAAAACACGTCGTTGGAAATGGTCTTTCCGGCAACGAAGGAAGCGCTGCCGAACTGGATGGTCATGGGGACAATGTCGATCTTGCGCCGCTTGGCCACAGCGGCGTCAAAGTCCGCCGAGGAATCGGTTATTACACGGATTGCCATAGAGCTCATACCTCCTGCTGTATGCTGTCAAATATATCCGCCGCCTGGCGAAGAAGGGGGAGCAGCGTGCGGATTTTCTCCTCCCCCATACGGCCCGCCAGTCGGGCCGCAAGGGCCACGCTCTGCCGGTGGCTCTCCTGATAGCGTGCCGCTCCCTCCGGCAGCAGCCGCAGCTCCACCTGCCGCCGGTCGGTCTGGGAGGGACGGCGGCTGATGAACCCCTTCCGCTCCAGGGAGCGAAGAATGACGTTCATCTGAGATTTGAGAATGTGGGTCCGGCGGCACAGCTCCCCGGCGGTCAGGCAGACGCCCTCCTCCCGGGCGCGGGCCAGCAGGCCGCAGACCAGAGCCTCGTTGAACGGCAGCCGCTCCGGCATCGTGTGAGCCGCCGCCAGCCGCTGGTTGTCAATTACGCAGGTCAGCCGCAGCCACGCCTCCAGCAGCTCTTCCTCCAGCAAACGCCACGCCTCCCTTTCAATTGGTTCATAAAGTGAACTATATGCTTCTTTTACGGTTTTGTCAAGAGGAGATTGCCGATTTTTCTCAATTTTCACCGTCACACAGGGCGCAAAAAGACCTCCGGCAGTCTGAGCTGCCGGAGGCTTTTCGGATATTTTCAGAAGTGAGCGGTTTTGGCGGATCAGCGCATCTGCCGGAGGCGGAAGGTCTGCACAAGCTGCCGGAGCACGCTGGACTGGGCGCTGAGCTCCTCGCTGGTGGCGGCGCTCTCCTCGGCAGAGGAGGAGTTGCTCTGCACCACGCCGGAAATCTGTCCTACCTGGGACTGCACCTGCTCCACCGCGTCCGCCTGCATCCGGGCGTCGGAGGCGATGGCGTTGATGGTGTCCACAATACCCTGGGCCTGGGACACGATGCCTTCCAGCTGTTTGGCGGTCGCGTTGGCCATTTGGGTTCCTTTCCCCACTGCGGCGGCGGAGCGCTCAATCAGGGCCGTGGTGGACTGGGACGCCTCCGCGCTCTTGCTGGCCAGATTGCGCACCTCGTCGGCCACAACGGCGAAGCCCTTACCCGCCGCGCCGGCCCGGGCGGCCTCCACGGCCGCGTTCAGCGCCAGAATGTTGGTCTGAAAGGCAATATCTTCTATGGTCTTGATGATCTTCCCGATCTCGTTGGAGCTGTTGTTGATCTCGCCCATGGCGGAAATCATTTCATGCATCTTCTGGTTGCCCTCGGTGAGCTGGCGGCCCATTTCCCCGGCCTGCTCCCGGGCCAGCTGGGCGCTGTCCGCTGTCTGCTTGATGCGGCCGGTGACTTCCGTCATGGCCGCCTCCAGCTCCTCCACCGCGCCGGTCTGCTCCATGGCCCCCTGGCTGAGGGCCTGGGAGGCGGTGGACATCTGGGAAGCGCCGTTGGAGACGTACTCCGCGCTGGAGACAATCTGGCCCATAGTGTCGTTGAGCTTTTGCAGAATGTCGTTGAGAGACGTGCGGATGGATGCGAAATCGCCTACGTACTCCTGGGTGATCTGAGCGGTCAGGTCGCCTCCGGCCACGGACTCCAGCATCGTGGAAATCTCCCCGATGTAATTGCGCAGGCGGCCGATGGTCATATCAAAGCTCTGGGCCAGCGTGCCGATTTCGTCGTTGGAATGAATGTCCACCGCCATGGTCTGGTGCTGGTGCAGGCCCAGATCACCCTGTTCCAGCGTCTGCGCCAGTATGGTCAGACGGAACAGCGGGCGGGAGACGGCCCGCATGATGTAAGCGCCGGCAATCATAATACCCAGAATCACGCACGTCACGCCCACCAGACAGGACAGCAGCATCGTCAGATTGATCTGTCCGGAGGCTTCCGTCATGGAGATTCCCGCGAAAATCAGGCCGTCGACCTGCCCGTTGGCATCCCGGGTGGGCACATAGGAGCACAGATGGGTTTCCCCCAGAATGGCGGCCCGTCCCACATAGGACTGCCCCTGCTCCAGCACAATCCTGGCCACATCGCCGGACAGCCGGGTGCCTACGGCGCGCTGCCCGTTCTGCTGTATGGTGGTGTAGGCCCGCTGATCGCCGTGGAAAATGGTAAATTCATATCCCATCTGCTCCTTGAGCGTATCCAGAAGGGCGGTTTTATCCTCCGGCCCGTCATAGTTGGCCAGCTCATAGGCCAGCATGTTGGTGCCGCTTATGCACTGGTCCTGCATCATGGAGATAGTCAGCCGGTAAAACATCAGAATGCACAGCGCCACAACAATGGCGATACTCGCGCCCTGTATCGCGGCCACCAGGTTTCCCACCTTGCGGCCAATGCGCTGCATTTTCTGTCCGCTTGTTCCGGATTGCCCATGGTTCGCTTTCATATTCCCTCACTCCTAAAATATTTTGATGTCAAGGTTCTCCACAGGGGAGCCGGCGGGAGTTAGCCCGCACTATTCTTTATTGTAGTAAATTCCGCCAAAAAATGCAAGCGCAGATTTTCATAATTCTGGAGAACGCTGTCCCCGCCGCACTGGACAATTTGCAAAAATTGCGCATATAGACGGCATAATTCTGCTTTTTATCCCGGATAACCGGTTAACTTCTGCATTTTTCAAGTGCCTCCGGAAGAGGCAAAGCCGCCGGCGCACAGACGCCG
>OFFE01000060.1_pt1 | contig 88230 bp, 70 predicted proteins | sample 1521371 | NCBI WGS metagenome assembly OFFE01 (sample SAMEA3504131, study PRJEB24116) | mouse gut metagenome | biome: mouse gut; feature: mouse-associated habitat; material: faeces | place: Denmark | collected 2011 | reverse complement strand
CTGGTGCATGTACAAGATGAATATTCTTTTTTTTCTCTTTTTTAATATTTATATTGCATAAATTACTAAGTCGTATTTTAAATTTATCCAAAACATTATACATTTATTATAGTGTATTTTGAATAACTGGAATATCCGCGCTGCGGCGGGAAGTTTTTGGTTTATCTAAAATAATTTGCATTATTATAAAATCATGCAAATTATTACATCCTATTACGCATAATTTTGGCAGTTATAACGATAGCGTTTTGAGGAAGAGTGTTGTAGAGTGTTATACACAGGAAGCGATTAAAGAAAGAATGAGGTAAGAACATGAATTTATTTTCTGTTGACGGACCGCTCTGGCGTTTTTTTAATCTTGTATATAATTTGGTGCTCCTCCATATTCTTTGGGTGATCTACAGCCTTCCCGTAATCACAGCCGGAGCCTCCACCACTGCCCTCTATTATGCCTGCATGAAAATGATCCGCACAAATGAAGGATATGTACACAAAAATTTTCAGAAATCCTTTAAACAGAATTTTAAACAGGCCACCGTCATATGGCTTGTTATGGCAGCTGCCGCTTTTCTCCTTGTGACGGATTTAAGATATGGGATGTTTCTGGGAAATACCATGGGAAAGATTATTCTCATTGGTTCATCCGTCATCTTGATCCCTGCCATACTGACAGGTATCTATATTTTTCCGGTACAGGCTAAATTTGAAAATACCATCCGGGACAACGTAAAAAATGCGCTGTTGATGTCACTAAGGCATTTTCCCTGCTCCCTCCTGTTATGTTTGATTTATGGGACCCTTATATTGCTTACGCTGTCGTTTGTCCCGTTCATCATGGTCATGTTCTGCTGTGGTGCAGGACTGACTGCCTTTCTGACCTCCAATGTCTTCATATATATTTTCCGCAAATATCTGCCGGACGAACTGGCAGATGACCTGGAACGTTCCGGGGAAAAGTTTGATTGAGGGATGCCGTTTTATTATTAAGAACAGACTTACCGCAGGCAACGCCCGGCACAAACATGGAAAGCGATGTGAGTCTCTGCTGTGGAAACGGGTGAAAAGGTTGAGATATCACTTTCAAAACAGGATATTCCTGCGGTATTCTTAGGGCAGGCATTGGAAAATGCGCTTTTACCATTGCCAGAGATACGCGCGTTTGATCCAGGTAAGATTGATATTGATATGAGAAGATTGAAAATTAAAATTCTCAATCGCGAGATTTGTGTCTGCACGTTGCTTGCCACAAGCTCGATATGCGCAAAAAGCAGCGCAGAAATGGAGAAAAATATGATTGCTTACAGGCAGCAATATGGCAGTGTGAACCCGGCGGGAGATTATTACTCTGGCAATTGCGGCGACGTTTATCAGTACGTTGACGACGATGACGTATTGTAAGAGGAAGGAATATTAATTGTAAAATGGAGAAAAAACGGATACTTCTGATCGGTACCGGCGGTACGATCGCTTCGGAAATGGGAGATAATGGACTGGAGCCGGAATTGACGAGCAGGCAGTTATTGCGATATGTCCCGGATATTTCCGGCATTTGTGAGATAGACTGCGTACAGCTTTTCAGTCTGGACAGCACGAATATCCGTCCGGAGCACTGGCTGCGTATTGCAGGAACGATACAGGAATGTTATACGAAATATGACGGCTTCGTGATAAGTCATGGAACGGATACAATGGCCTATACCGCGGCAGGTCTCAGTTATCTGATTCAGAACAGTTTGAAACCGATTGTGCTTACGGGAGCGCAGAAGCCGATTGGATATGAGACTACGGACAGCAAGCAGAATCTAAGAGATGCATTTACGGTGGCAGCATCCGGGATGTCAGGTGTGCTGCTGGTTTTCAATGGTAAGATAATCATGGGGACCAGGGCCAGGAAGACGCGCAGCAAAAGCTTTGAAGCTTTTTCCAGCATTAATTATCCGATCGTAGGGATGGTGCAGGATGGCCGGCTGATTCAATATATAAGGACGGAGAGCGGCATGCCGGTCAGATTCTATGGAAATCTGGATGCCAGAGTGTCTTTGCTGAAGCTGGTACCAGGGATTGCGTGCGGGGTTCTGGAGTACCTTCTGGAGCGCAGCAGTGCAGTGATCATTGAGAGCTTTGGCGTAGGCGGACTGCCGGTTTATGAAACAGGAAGTTTTTATGAGACGATAAAACAAGGGCTGGATGTGGGGAAGACGGTAGTGCTGACAACGCAGGTAGAAAACGAGGGCAGTGATCTGTCTGTTTATCATGTGGGCAGCAGTATTAAGCGGAATCTGCCGATCCTGGAAGCTTACGACATGACAACCGAGGCGGTGGTAGCAAAGTTGATGTGGATCCTGTGTCAGACCACTGAGCGGGAGGAGGTCGCCAGACTTTTCTATGCACCGATTGCCTGTGATATTCTGTCTGCTTTCTAAACATTCATATCCCGTATCTTCATGGCACCATAAATAGAAGTGGATGTTTAGAAACATATGCACACATGCATTCATACAGACGAGCTGCATGAAGACATGACGCGCTTCCGTGCAGTAGAATGATGAAGGGAAAATTTGAAATGGACGAAGCGATGGATATTATGATCTGTACCCATGAAAAAGATGCATCATCGGTACTTAAAGGTGTGAAGGCCTGTTTCTCACAGGAATTTCCGACAGAAGAATTTGAATGGAAGTGCACGGAAACAACCCTTACCGTAGTATTGCCTGTAGGGGAGAAGGAGATTACCCGTGTATTTGAGGAGCTTGTGAGAAGGTATCCGCGGCTGGAGGTTTCGGCATCCTGTTCTTATGATATCAGGGAAGAAGACAGGAGTGCGCAGTGGTGGGGTACGACCAGAATTTATTCAAAAAGGGAAAATGGAGAGGCAAAAATTGTCAGTAGTTCAAGCACCTGTTGGAATTGAGTCAGCATAGAATATAGAAAACCCTACAGGAATGATCTGACTATGGAAATATATGTAGTAAAACAGGGAGATACTGTGGATTCCATCGCCGAGAGTCATGGAATTCCGGTATCTTCTGTTATTTATGATAATCAACTTGTCTATCCGTATCCGCTGGCTTTAGGGCAGGCGCTGCTTCTGGCGTCGGGAGAGACTGCCGTGCCTTCCTATCCGGCCTGGGTGAACGGCTATGCCTATCCTTTTATTCAACAGAGCGTTCTGGATGAGACGCTTCCGTATCTTTCTTCCCTTTCTGTTTTTTCTTACGGATTTACCACGGAGGGAGAACTGATCATGCCGGTACCGGACGATACTTTTATGATCAGCGCCGCGCTGCAGGCGGGCGTGCGGCCGGTTCTTACGCTGACGCCTCTCGGGCCGGACGGAAATTTCAATAACGCTTTGATCACTGCCGTGGTGAACGATCCGGCAGCCAAAGAAAACCTGCTTTCCAATCTGCTGACCACCGTTCAGGAAAAAAACTTTCAGGGAGTGGATATCGACTTTGAATACATTCGTCCTGAGGACCGGCTTCCTTTCGCCGATTTTGTGGCGGATGTCAGGAACCTTCTCTCGCCTTACGGATATCATGTGTCTGTGGCCCTGGCTCCCAAGACTTCGGATACACAGGCCGGTCTTCTCTATGAGGGAAAGGACTACAGGCTGTTGGGAGAGGCGGCCGACAGTGTTCTGCTTATGACTTATGAATGGGGGTATACCTATGGTCCGCCCATGGCAGTAGCTCCTGTGAACAAGGTGCGGGAGGTGGTGGAGTATGCAGTCACCCGCATCGAGCCGTCCAGGATCGATCTGGGGATTCCGAATTACGGCTATGACTGGACGCTGCCTTTCGTCCAGGGTTCTTCGCGGGCGACCACCGTCAGCAATCAGGAAGCCGTGCGGATTGCCATTGAGGCCGGCGTACCGATCCAGTTCGATGAGGTGGCCATGTCGCCCTTTTTCCGCTATGAAAAGGAGGGGCAGACGCATGAAGTGTGGTTCGAGGATGTCAGAAGTTATCGGGAAAAGTTTTCTCTTCTGCCGGCGTACGGCCTGCGGGGAATGGGATACTGGCAGATCATGCGCTTCTTTCGGCCGAACTGGCTGCTGCTTCAGGATACGTTTCAGATTCAGAAGCCGTGATCTGCACGCGATATCAGAGATTGCATTTTTCCGTTTTCATTATTTCCCTGTTATGGGAAGTTATCAATTCATTTAACTTACTTTGGGATCTCTGCGTTGTACTTTATACCGCCAGCAGCTCCAGCAGTTCTTCTTTCGTAAAGCTGCCGCTTCCAAGATCTTCTCCGGAGAGAACCTGCTCCGCCAGTTCTTTCTTTCGCTCCTGCAGTTTCATGATATTCTCTTCGATGGTATCCTTCATGATCAGCTTGTAGACATTTACAACATTGGTCTGGCCGATCCGGTGGGCCCTGTCGGTGGCCTGGTTCTGTACTGCCAGATTCCACCAGGGGTCAAAATGGATGACGATATCGGCGGCCGTCAGATTCAATCCGGTTCCGCCTGCTTTCAGCGAGATACAAAATACATTGGTAGCATCATTGTTGAAATCTTCTACCAGCGCAAGACGTTGTTCTTTGGGTGTGGAGCCTGTGAGCACATAATAGGAGATTTCTTCTTCTTCCAGTTTTCGTTGCAGATTCTCCAGCATGGAGGTGAACTGCGAGAACAGAAGTACTTTGTGTCCGCCGGCCACCGCGTTTTTGATCAGATCCACGCAGAGGGAGGATTTGGCGGAGGGGCTTTCATAGTTGTCATAAATCAGCCCGGGATCGCAGCAGAGCTGACGCAGTTTGGTAAGCTCTGAGAGAATCTGTATCTTGCCGGTTCTGAATTCCTCATCCGACTGCCTGTCAAGCATCATGCGGATTCGCTGTACATGGGCGTGGTAGAGCTTTTGCTGTTCGCCTTCCATGTTAGCAAACATGCATTTTTCCAGCTTATCCGGCAGGTCGGTGAGAACGTCCTTTTTCAGCCGCCGCAGGATAAAAGGGCGGACCATTTTCTGCAGTCTTTCCATGGCGGTTTCGTCCTGACTCTGCACGACGGGAATCTCGATCTCTGTCCGGAAACGCTGGTAGCCATATAAGAAGCCCGGCATCAGGTAGTCGAAAATGCTCCAAAGCTCGCTCAGTCTGTTCTCGATCGGTGTTCCGGTGAGAGCAAAGCGGCAGCCGGATTCGATGTCTTTAACTGCCTTTGCAGCCTGTGTGTTGTGGTTCTTGATATACTGTGCTTCGTCTATGATCTGGCAGAAGAAGGTTACGCCCTCGTAAGCTTCCAGATCCCTTTTTAACAGTTCGTAGGAGGTGATCAGGATATCACGGCTCTGCGCATTGCGGATGATCTGCCGGCGTTCGGCGGCAGATCCGGTTACCATGCGCACAGGCAGACCGGGAGCAAAAAGGGAAAACTCGTTTTTCCAGTTAAAGACCAGGGAGGCCGGGGTAACGATCAGAGCGCGTCTGTTGTCCGACGCCTGCGCTTCCAGATATTCCGACAGCAGAAAGGCGATAGTCTGCAGCGTCTTGCCAAGTCCCATATCATCTGCCAGTATGCCGCCGAAGCCGTTGCAGTACAATGTTTTCAGCCAGAGAAAGCCGGTAAGCTGATAGGGGCGCATGATGGATTCCAGACTTGCAGGAGCCTCAAAAGTGTTTTCCTCTACGGTCTTCATATTTCGGATCAGTTCCCGGAAAGCCTGATTTTCTGTAGTCATCAGGTTCTGTTTTTCCACCAGTTCGCTGTCCAGATAGAGCGCTCTGTATTTGGGCAGGGTGAGAGTTTCCTTCTTTAGTTGTGCGTCAGTGAGGTTCAGTTCCTCCTTGATCTCCAGCAACTCCTGCAGTCCTTCGTCCTCCGTGCGGATGAAACTGCCGTTTTTCAGGCGGAAATATTTCTTCTTTCTGTCATACTTTGACAGAATTTCGATCAATTCCTTCCGGGACAGCTGGTCGGCATTCAGGGTCAGCTCCAACAGATTTTCCGACAGGGATATCCCGATTTCCATTTTGCCGCTGTTGATGACACGAATCTTCTTTAAGGCGTCGGAGACATACACGTCTCCCAGCGTCTGGAAACGGGGGATGCCCAGGGTGAGCAGTTCATAGATCTTTTCCTCATCGTCGGCAATGACCATGGCGCATTCCTTTTCGTCATAGGCATTACAGTAGGAGGCTACCGTGTTTCCGACCTGTATCTCCCGGACCGCATCACGGCCTGCGCGCTCCTCATCTTTCTTATAGACCATGTACTTTTTGGTGCCATAAATGGCATAGACCTTGCAGGTGATGAAGTTTTTCTGCGGTGCGTCAAGATATATTTCAAAGGAGACAGGCTCCACGCCGTAAGCGGCTTCGTCGAAATCAACCTTTTCACAGTGGTAATGATTCTCCAACAGCGGCAGCAGCTCCCGGCAGAACGTCGGAATATCGTTCTTGTCGACAAAGAAGGAGGTTCCCGGCAGTTCCGGCAGGCAGGACATAAAGTCCTGTACCGGCATCAGCTCGTCTTTGCTCTGCCGATAGATCAGGCCATCCCGGAAAGTAAAGATAATGTGTGCGGCATGAAATTCCAGGGAGGGTTCCAGTTCTACCTCAATGCCGTCTTTTTTACCCAGGATGCGGAGCCGGCGGTCTGGTTTGTGATCTGTCTGCCGCCAGAGCCTTTCGCCGGAACCGTTGATGTCGATGGTGACGGCACAGTCATGTAAAAGGGCCAGAAGCTCTTCAAATTCTGCGCTGCCAAGAGGGATCCGGCGCAGTTTCGCGTAGGATGTCATGTAGGAATAGTAATTGTATTCCAGATAGTGGTCCTTGTTTTCCTGCACCCAGGAGAGGATAAATTTTACCAGCTTTTGCGAAAGCGGTTCAAAAGCGGTCATTGTATGGAGAAAGCTTAATTTCTTGCCGTAGGAATATTCTGTGTTGTCCGTCATACGCTGCGCAAACTCGAAAACGTCTTTTAATACATATTTCGTGCCGATCCCGATCTTAAATTCCACCGAGGCATTGTCAGCAACGCACTTGAAAACAGGTTCCAGGGCCACCTGCTCATAAGGCACTCCCTGCATTAAGGAGGCGGTGGACTTGATCCTCTGGCGGCGCAGCAATTCCCTGATGGCGGGGGTTGTCTCCCGGGAGTGGGATCTGGGAAGGAATCGACCGTTCTCATAGCCAAGATAATCAGCGAGTCTGCGCGGCCGGTCGCTGTGTCCGGGTTCCGCTATGTAGTCGAAGATCGAGTGCTGCTCTTGCAGACGGTCTTCGCATGCGAAAAGCACGGCGGCGCAGTGTTTGCAGAGGCCGTCGTAGCTATAGAATGCGGGACAGTCGCAGTAGCAGTCGGCTATGTCCTCGTAGAAGGAATTGTAGGTAAGTTCTACTTTATATTTTTTCCGGCCGCTGCCCTGTACAACGGCTTTCACGTAGACTTCCTCCTCCTCTGTTCTGGACTTGAAAGACAGGACTTTATTCTGCCGAAACAGTTCTAATCCTCTGTTGTAAATAGTGGGGCCGGTGATCTCTTTGATGAGCTGCTTATCTAGCACGGTAGAATCCTCTTTTCTTTCCTGGCGCATTCATGGACGGCGAAGCAGGTGCGCAGTCCTGCTTGTCAATGGCGCCTTATCGTGATGGCCGCCGATTGGTTCTGTCTGTCCATCTTACCATGCGGGCAGGGTGTTGACAAGATTTCACAGCTGAACTGTTGCATTTATGATTCCATTTACGTTGTCAGGCAGGTATGCTACAATATGGAAAAAGGGGCGGCAGGCAAAGAAGGTAATGGGCCGTCCGGGAACGGATCGGAAAGTTGGAGAAGGAGGACGTTATGGCAGACCAAACGGGAAAGAGTAAGACGTATTCTTATGATTATGAGGACTATGAGAACGGGAAGAAGGCAGAGACCATGCTGGAGGAGATTCTGGCCGATCCGGAGTTTCCGGGGCTGGAGGAGCTGATTATTGGCGGATGGGGCGGCGAATACGAAGAGTCCTGTCAGGCGATTCTGGACGGCATTGCTGCGAATGCCGACAGGTTCAGCCACATTACAAAGCTTTTCATTGGCGATATGGACTATGAGGTGTGTGAAGTATCGTGGATCATGCAGGGCAATTACAGTAATCTGTGGAAAGCCATGCCCCAGTTGAAGGAATTGACGATCAAAGGCAGTACGGATCTGCATTTAGGGGTGATCGAACATGACAATCTGGAGTCTTTGACCATCATCTGCGGCGGTCTGGGGAAGGATGTTATAGAAGAGATTGCGAAAGCAAAACTGCCGAATCTGCAGAAACTGCTCCTTTACATTGGTATTGAGGACTATGGTTTTGACGGGAATGCGGAAACTGTCAGGGAGCTGCTTTCCGTGTCTGATTTTCCCAGACTTACCTATCTGGGAATCACGGACAGTGAGATTCAGGATGAGCTGACAGAGGTTGTGCTTGAGAGTAAATATATGCAGCAGATCACCACGCTGGATCTGTCCAACGGGACGCTTACGGATAAGGGCGGACAGCTCCTTGTGGAGAAGCTGCCGGGATGCGCAAAGCTGGAGAAACTGGATGTGCATTACCACTACCTGTCAGATGAGATAGTGGGGAAATTAAAGAAGCTGCCCATTGCAGTTGATGTGTCCGAGCAGTTAGAGGCGGAGCGCTGGAACGGTGAATTATGGTACAACGCCATGTTGACAGAATGAGCGGGATTGCGCTGATCGGAACGGACGGCGGCAAGCGCAGGTTCTATTTTGAGCAGGCGGCAGCGGAGGCAGGTATTCCAGTTGTATTTCTGGATTGGAAAGATGTGCCGAACAGGGGATGCGAAGCGGGATTCTGTTCGGGAAATTCGAGAGAACCGGGCTGGAAGCGATTCGAGGAGAAGCTACGGAGTCTGCTGCAAATAGAAGACCTGCAGCGTTTTGTGGTGAAGATTGATGCTCCGGAATGGGAGAGCAGCCGCTTGTGCGATCTGGGAAGCCTGACCGATCGGTATGAAGAACAGCTTCGCCGGCTTTCCGATCTGCCGGCAGGCGGTTTCCTGAACCGGCCGACGGAGATTGCACAGGTGCTTGATAAACGCGGCTGTAAGGCGCGGCTTGCCCAGTGCGGTGTTCCGGTGACCCATATGTACGAAGAACAGTTTTCCTGTGGGGAAGAATTGTTTGCTTTTCTGAGAGAACACAGGATCACACAGGTGTTTGTGAAGCCGGTGAAAGGATCGGGAGCCGCTGGTGTGACAGCGATGCGGTTCTCGCCGGGAAACGGCCGGATCGCGCTTTACACCTGTGCTGCGCTCAAAGAGGGTGCGCTATATAACACCAAGCGGATGTACAGGCTGGAGGGCAGGAAGGCGGAAGTGCTTCTGGACAGTCTGCTAAAGATGGACTGCGTTGTAGAGCGATGGTACGGCAAAGCGTCTTTTGAGGGATATTGCTATGACCTGCGTGTGATCGTGCAGGGTGGGCGGATCGACTATATTCTGCCCAGATTGTCGAAAGGACCCATTACGAATCTGCATCTTAATAATCACGCCATGGCGTTTGCGGATCTGCATTTGGAGACGGGAAAAGTGGAGCGGATTGAGGAGGTATGTCTTCAGGCGTCGGCGTGTTACCCGGGACTACGGAGTATCGGTATGGATGTACTTTTGGAAAAGGGCAGCCTGGAACCGAGGATCATTGAGATGAATGCGCAGGGCGATCTGCTTCATCGGGATGTTTACAGCGAAAACAGGATTTATAAGCGACAGATCGCGATCATGAAGGAACTGCTGAGATGAGGGTGAATGGTATTTATTCACCATCTGTTAAAGACAGGTATCTATAACCGGCCGTCACTACCCAATAGTGGCGGCTGGTTCTTTAAATATGAAAGTTGTCATTTAGTTGTAGTTACTTCAGCTGCAAAAATCCGGCTGCATAATTCAAAATATTCATCATAAGATATTTCCGTTCCGTTTAATGTATATTTTTCTTTGCCCTCCACATTATCTTCATCAACAAGTTCTTCATAAAAATTCATTTCTGCAACTAAATTATCTGCCCCTTCAAATTTTTCCATATGATATGCTTCATATCCTGTATGCATTCTGTTGCTGTACATGATCCATGTAGAACCATTATAAACAACATAAGAAAGCGTAAGGGCATCGCCTTCTCCTACGGCAAATTCATAAACCTTATTATTGCGCACATCAAGGTATATGCCACCATAAGGTCCGCAAATAATCAGTTCATTTTCTCCATCATTGTCAAGATCGACTTTTTCACCAATGGAATAGGAATCCCATTCACCAGAATCCATATCCAAATCGGTAATATAGAATGTCGAATCCCCGGAACTGATTGCACTTATTGAACCGTTGATAAACAAGTCTAATAATTTTTCTACACCAATGGTTTTATCTTCTTCCGTTTCTAAATTTGTGCTTTCTTCTGTCTGCATATTGCTTTCCTGCTGATTTACAGAAGATTCATCTGCATTTGCGGTTTCATCTTCTTTTATTTCTAAATCTGTACTTTCAACTGTCTGCACGCTGCTTTCCAGCTGTCTTGCAGGAAATTCATCCGTATAGACAACTTCATCTTCTTTTGCCTGTCCGCAGGCGACAACATTTAATGCTGTCAGAAAGGCACATACCAATATTGCTGTCTTTTTACATCTGTTCATATACATACCCTCCAATAAATCACTGGTAAAATTTTTCGGCAAATCACTTTGTCTATATTTTTCACGTTTTGTTATACCACTCTTACCCTCTGTTTTCAACCATAAAATACAGGGCATGGCAACCGCTGCGCCTCACATTTCTTATCGCTCCAACGCTCTCTCTATCTGCTGTTTCTGCCCTTTCAAGTCTTTTCCTTTATCTGTTCCGACAGACATACCCGGTCTATCAGATTTTGCACTTCCCTGTCCGCTGTAAAGGTCTGTATCCGCTGCAATTTCTCCACAAGCAGAAGTGCTTTTTTATCCCGATCATTCCCTGCGCTCATCAATGTCCCGGCTCTGCCAGGCCGCCCCGCGCTCTGTCTTTCTTGACGAACAGCTTACGTTGGCAGTAGAATAAAAAATAAAATGAAAGGGGAGCGGACAGCTATGAGTGAAGTGCCTTTTGCGGCGTTTCGGGCCGGTATGGATGAGAAACAGTGTTCTGTGGATATGACGAAAGTGGTAGGTAATTGTGACATTTTGTTTGTCTGTCTGGATACCCTGCGGTATGATGCTGCTGTCGCAGAGGAGTCAGGCGGCGGTACGCCTGTCTTAAACAGGTATGGAGCATGGGAGAAGCGGCAGGCTCCGGGAAACTTCACCTATCCGTCGCATCATGCCATTTTTGCGGGATTTCTGCCGTCTAAGGATGAGGCGAGAAGCATTGCGGAACAGGAGATGCTCTTCTTTCCGAGAAGCGTCGGTATGGGGAAGAAGACTCCCAGAGGAGCTTACGGGTTTGATGCTGCCAATCTGGTGGAGGGGCTTCATGCGGACGGCTATGATACATGGTGTGTCGGCGGGGTGGCTTTTTTTGACAAACGCTCGGAGCTTGGCAGGGTGTTTCCTTCCTTTTTTGAGAAGAGCTACTGGAATCCGTCTTTTTCCTGTCCGGTGAAGGAAAGTACGGGGAATCAGGTTGATTTCCTTCTTAAGCGACTGGAACAGAATACGGATCCCAGGCGGATCTTCCTGTATCTGAATGTGTGCGCGATTCACTATCCCAATTATTTCTATCTGGAACAGGAGAAAAACGACAGCCTGGAGACACACAGGGCGGCGCTGCGGTATGTGGACAGTCAGCTGGGACGGTTGTTTGACGGTTGGAAGGAGAAGCGAGGCGAGACCTTTGTGGTGTGCTTTTCCGACCATGGCACCTGTTACGGGGAGGATGGTTATGTGTTCCACGGCGTGAATCACCCGGTGGTCAGTACCGTGCCCTACAAGCATTTTTTCCTGTAAAAAGGGGTGTTGGCGTTTTCCAACGGTCCTCAGGACAATTACACCATGTCAGGCGCTGTGTTCCGGTGTAATTGACTGATCGGAGTATTGTTGATACCATAGGGATATTTTCGGTGAGGTGTGTTCCATGAACAGATATGTGCAGTATATGTACAGTTATCCGCATAAGACGGCATACAGACCATTAGATAACGTAAATTTGATAGACTATATGGGAAATCTGGCGGGTGAGGGGCACAGTTTGTACCTTCACCTGCCCTTTTGTGAGAGCAAGTGCGGATACTGCAATTTGTTCTCCGTGGCAGGCTGCGGCGGGGCGCAGAGGGATGCGTATCTGGACGTGCTGCCGCGTCAGATGGAGCAGTACAGGGAAATTCTGCCCTGTGATACCGTGTTTGGAGATTTTACCATAGGCGGCGGTACGCCGCTGCTTCTGGATGTCCGGCAGTTGGAACGGGTGTTTCGGGATGTCAGAACTTATATGCCTCTGGGGAAAGACTGTCAGATCATTATAGAGACTGCTCCGAAACAGACCGACAGGGAAAAGGTGCGTCTGTTGAAGGAATCGGGTGTTACAAGGGTCAGTATGGGGATCCAGAGCTTTGACGAGGGAGAGCTTTCCTGGCTTGGCAGATATCATGACGGCCGGCGGGCACAGGAAGCGGCGGAAATCTTGATGGAAGCGGAGTTTGCCTGCGTCAATTTCGACTTTATCTACGGGCTGCCGGGGCAGACGGCGGAAAGCCTGTCGGGATCTTTGGAGCGGGCAATGGCTTTTTTGCCGGATGAGATCTTTCTGTATCCGCTGTATATCAAGCATGGCGTCCGTCTGGAGAAAGACGGGAAGGCAGCGACGTTGGATTCTGATCATGCGTTCCGACTTTATCAGCGGGGAGCGGCCTTTTTAAAGGAGCGCGGATATGCGCAGATTTCCATGAGGCGTTTTGTAAAGAGAAAGGGAAGTGAAGGCGCTGACGGGTTGCTGACGGAAGTCCGGGAATGCGGCTTTACCGGGGCTTTGTCTCTGGGCTGCGGGGGCAGAAGCTATCTGGGGCGGCTTCACACCTGTACGCCCTACCGGACGACGCGGCAGGGAGCGATTGAAGAGATAGAAGCCTATTTGGGGAGAGAAGATTTCCTGACGGTCACGCATGGAATCCTGCTTTCCGATGAGGAAATCAGGCGAAGGTATGTGATCAAGCATCTGCTGATCCGTCCCGGTATTGCAAAGAAGGCGTATCGACAGATCTTTGGGAACGAGATAACGGAAGACTTTCCGATCTTAAGGAATTGGATAGAGGCCGGGTGGCTGGAAGAGAAGGAGGAAAGTCAGGAAGAGCAGAGGCATTGGGGCAGCGGGAAGACAGCAGGATATCCGGAGTTGCAGAAGGGACAGAGGGGTTCGGGATATCAAGATTCAGGCTTTTTCGGCCTGACGGAGGAAGGATTGGGGCTGTCTGATTATATCGGGCCGCAGCTGATCTCGGCGGACATCAGGAGGAAGATGCTGGAGTGGGAGAGGATCAATGGGCAGGAAAACAATCTGTTACAGGGGGAGCCTGAAAAGCTGTAATTATCGTTGTTCCTACTGTCCCTTTTCCAAACACAGGGCGTCGGAGCAGGAACTGGTAAAGGACAGGCAGAGTTTCGAGAGATTTTGTGAGAGTATTGTGGACAGGACGGCACAATTCGATATCGGCGCAGTTTTTGTAGTGCCTTACGGGGAGGCGTCGATCCACCGGTGGTATTGGGAAGGGTTGGGGCGGCTGGCGGGGCTTGACAGTCTGGAACGGGTGGGGCTGCAGACGAATCTGAGCTTTTCGGTGGAAGAATGTCTGGCGGTCTTTGATCTGTACAGCGGGGATATTGACAGGGAAAACGGAAAGGAAAGCAGCAGGAAGATCAACAAGGAAAGGGATAAGGAGACCGGCAGGGAAACCGGGGAGGAGAAAGGCCGGGGAATCTGCGGGGCAGCCCGGCGAAAGCTCTGTATCTGGGCGACTTTTCACCCGGAAATGACAGATATGGAGACGTTTGTGGACAAGTGTCACAGGCTGGCCGACAGCGGCGTTAATCTGTGCGTGGGAGCAGTGGGCGCGCCGCAGAATATTCCGCTGCTTGGTAGACTGCGGGAGCGGCTTTCCCCGGAGATTTACCTGTGGATCAATAAGATGGACGGGCTGGGGCGCATCTATACGGAGGAGGAGAAGAGGGATTTTCTGGAGCTGGATCCCTTTTTCGGACTGGAGTGCGGCAGTCCGGTTGCGGACGCCGCCATGTGCAGGGACAGATGTTTCGTGGAGGCCGACGGCCGGATTCGCACCTGCAATATCGGCCGGATAAAAGAGGGGAATTGGTATCAGAGTGAGGCGACGGAAATCTTTCACTCTCTGTGCGGCAAAAAGAGGTGTTCCTGTTATCTGGCCTATGGTGGCAGAGCCGATTTCGAGGGACGGCAGTTTTTCGGGGCGTATCCGATCTTTAGGGTTCCGAAACCGTATCGGGCGGTCTTTCTGGATCTGGACGGTACGCTGGTGCCGGAGAAGCACAGGGGAAGGCTGTCGGACAGCGCGCGCCGGAAGCTGCTTGCCCTGCGGGAGAATTGCCTGGTGTTTCTGGCTACTTCCATGCCGGCAGAGGAAGTCAGGCGGAGGCTGGGAGATGATCTGGATCTGTTTCAGGGGGCTGTCTTTGCGTCCGGTGCTTATGTATGGATGAGGACGATGGAGGAAGCCGGGAAGGCGGACGGCAGAGGGGAGAAACCTGAGGATGTAGAGGGCAGGGAAGTGATACATCCGGTAGATTTGAAAGAATTGCCCCGGCTGACGGAACTTGCGGCGCAGTGCAGTGCCGGCGTCAGGATCTATAGAAAAAGGGAACGGGAAGTGGATACGGCAAAGGAAACGGCCTATAAGATCACGCTTGTAAAAAGACATAACGGTGTCTGGAAAGAGCAGGAGTGCCAAAAGGCGGCAGAGATCCTTTCAAACGGGACTCATAGGATCTTCGTGGAGAAAAATTGTCTGGAAATCATCGCGGCGCATGTGGATAAGGGGACGGGAGTTCGGGAAATCTGCGGTTGGCTGGGAATCAGGCCGGAGGAGGCCATCGCTGTAGGGAATGACAGGGAAGATAAGGCAATGCGGCAGGTATGCGAAGATGCGGGGACGTCCATTGGGATTTATGAGGGATAGAAGGCTTCCGTGTTACATTAGAATTTTGCTGTAGACATATAAAGAGTTAACTGATATCATATATATAAGTGTGCTTTTATAGAAGAAAAGCGGTAATAGCGTGGTCTGGCCGGTGGAGTTACGGGCCGGTCAAATATAATTTATTATGGTGATGCAAAATTATGAGTATCGTATTTTTAGGACTTGGCGTTTTGAGTATCGGCATGATCGGGGTTGCATTGTTTCTGCTGTTGAAAGGGGACGGCTCCCGGGAACAGAAACTGATGCAGTATTTTCTGCTCGGCTCTTTGATACAGAACGTCGGATATTTGTTTGAGTTGACAGCACCTACGGTAGAAGCCGCCATGGTGGCGGTGAAGATGCAGTATATGGGATCTTTGGCGGTTCCGATCAGCTACTGCTATTTTATGTTCAGCTACTGCTATGAGAAAGCGCCTGTTAAGATTTTAAAAATTCTGAAAATAATCGACGTCTTCATTCTGGGGCTTGTTTTTACCTGTGATCAGCATACTTTTTATTACAGCCGGATCGAGTGGCTGCATACGCCGGAAGGGCATGGATATCTGGGCTTGGAGTATGGGCCTGGCTACTGGCTTTTCATGCTGTGCGGAATGATCCTGCCTTATATCCTGTCGATGTATGCGCTGATCAGCGTGTGTATCAAGAAGCCGGACTATGCGGCGGAGAGGCAGTATAAACTGATACTGGGCCTTTCTTTCCTGCCGGTGGTGGTGCTGTACCTGTATGTGGTGAAACTGACTTTTGTGTACGACCCCACGCCGTTTGTGCTGGGATTTGTCCTGGCGAGTGTGGTGATCCTGATCTGGAGCAGGAAGGTCTACGACTTCGGCAGTCTGGCATCGGGCAGCCTGCTGGACAGCATGAGCGACGGCGTCATTGCGATCGACATTCATGAGCGAATCGTCAGCTATAACCCTGCGGCGGCAGGTATTTTTCCGGAGCTGAGCAGCCGTGTCATCGGAAGACATATCGAAGAGGTGAGTGATTTTCCGCGGGAGCTGCTGGAGGAGGACGGGAAGGAAGAGTTCTGCCGCAACAACAGATATTATCACGGACATGCGGAGGAGATCCGGGACAGGTTCGGGGAGAAAAAGGGCTATGTCATCCTGATCCTTGATATGACGGATACGAAGAACTACATAGAAGAGATCACACGGGTACGGGAGCAGGCCGAGCAGGCGAATATAGCCAAGAGTGCGTTTCTGGCCAATATGTCGCATGAGATCCGGACGCCCATGAACGCGATCGTGGGACTGAGCGACATTATCATGGAGGAGAGCAAGGGACGCAAGGTATACGAGTATGTCTGTGACATCAAGGCGTCTGCCCATAACTTGTTGGCGCTGATCAACGATATACTGGATCTGTCCAAGGTAGAAGCGGGCAAAATGGAACTGGTCCCGGCGGAGTACCATGTCAAGTCGCTGGTCAAAGAAGTACTGAATATGATGGATATCGTGGCTTCACAGCATGGACTGATGGTGGAGAGCGAGTACGATATGACGATTCCCTGCTGCTATATGGGGGATGAGAGCAGGATCAAGCAGATTCTGGTGAACCTGCTGAACAATGCGTTGAAATTTACCAAGGAAGGGCAGGTTAAGATTTTCGTTTCGGGCAGGCCGGGAGAAGAGAAAGGGACGGAACGTCTGATCTTCAAGGTGCAGGATACCGGCTGTGGGATCCGCAAAGAAGACCTTGAGAGGATCTTTGAGAATTTCAAGCAGCTCGATTCGAAGCGGAACAGGAGCGCGGAAGGAACGGGGCTTGGCCTTTCCATTACAAGGCGACTGGCCGAACTGATGCAGGGTACGGTCAGCGTAGAGAGCGTGTATGGTAAGGGTTCCACATTTACGGTGGAGATCATACAGAAGATCACGGACGAGAGACCCTTGTCGGAAGTGCCGGAGCGGGAGATCAAGACGGAGGAGCCTTTGGAGCCGTTTACGGCCAAAGATTATAAGGTGCTGGTGGTGGACGACAATCTGATCAACAGAAAAGTCGCAAGATCCTTCCTGCAGACCTACGGGCTGGAGATCACCGAGGCCGAAAGTGGAATGGAAGCGATAGAGCTTGTTCACAGGATACAGTTCGATCTTATTTTCATGGATCATATGATGCCTGTCATGGACGGAATGGAGGCGGTGCAGCGGATCCGCAACGACTGCGGCGACAACGGCAGACTGCCGCTTATCATTGCATTGACGGCCAACGCCATGGAAGGTGTCCGGGAGAACTTCCTTGCGAACGGTTTTCAGGATTTTCTGGCAAAACCGCTTGACAGACGGGCTATGCATAAGATGCTTTTGAAATGGATTCCGGAAGACAGAAGGATGGCGGGCGGATCGTGGATTGAAAACCTGCAGTCCAATAACGATATATTCCGGAAGATCACGATCGAGGGCATTGATACGGATGAGGTGGCCGGGCATTATGCCGGCAGTCTGGAAGAATATAATGAGCTGTTAAAGCTGTATTGTCTGGACGGGAAACGCAAGCTGAAAGTCCTGCAGGAGCTTTGGGAAGACCAGGATTATGAAGGCTACGGTATTGAGGTGCACGCCTTAAAGAGCGCTTCCGCGAATGTAGGCGCGATGCGGCTTTCCAGCAGAGCCAAGGAACAGGAAAAAGCGGTGAACAGAGGGGATCTGGCCTTCGTGGACAGCCGTGTGACGAAACTTCTGGCAGAGTATGAAGAACAGCTTGCGCATATCGAGGCATATCTGCAGGAGAATCGGAAGCAGGAGAGTGCGGCGGTTGAGAAGCAGGAGATCGGCAGCAAAGAGCTGCGGCAGGAGATCGAGACAGCCCTGAGCAGTCTGGAAGATTTTCAGGCCAGGGAGTGTGCGCATAAGATAGAAGAGATCCTGGCATATCAGCTGGAGGCCGAGACGGAGGAAACGCTCGAGAAAGTCAAAGAGCAGCTCCAGTTATATGAAGATGAGGCGGCGGAACAGATGTTGCGTGAATTATTAGAAAAGATAGGATAGGGGGAAAGAACAGATGACATTTAAGTATAGAATACTGGCAGTGGATGATAACAGTATCAGTCTGGCGACGATCGAACAGGCTTTGAAGGAGAAATATGAGGTGACACCTTTAAATTCGGGGGTGCGTGCCCTGCAGTATTTGAAAAAGAACAAACCGGACCTGATCCTGCTGGATGTACGGATGGCATCGAAAGACGGCGTGGAGACGCTGCGTGAGATCCGTGAAATGGAAGACTGCCAGAATATTCCTGTGATCATGCTCACATCCCAGAATGATAAGCATACGGTTCTGGAGAGCTTTATGCTGGGGGCGGATAATTATATCCTCAAGCCTTTTAACGTAGAAGATCTTCATGAGAGGATCGAGAGCGTACTGAGAAAAGCAGGCAGTAAGCAAAGCACGGCGGGTGGCGCGACGTCTTGAGTTTAAGAAACAGAGGCAGAAAGCGTGATAGAAAGCGCAATAAGAAGTGTAATCATGAATAAGATGTTATATGTGATGGAGCCGGCATTGAGCCAGCTCCTGTTTTTTTATTCCCGCGAAGCAACGAGCCAGGCAGCCATGCCTGCATGGATATTTGACTTCATTCCAGCTTGATGCAGAATGCAAAATAGCCCGTTCCGGTGTTGAACAGCAGACTGTAGTCAAAATACTGTGCATAAAAGATCTGTCGGAACTGTTCCGCCGTCATCAGGTGATTGCTCTCCAATTCGTAGTAAAAAGACAGATGACAGTGTTCGCCGACCTGGTCTGCGATATGCATGGAAAGCTGTCTGACGGTATTTTCAACCATCCGATCTACCTTTTTTAACGGCATGCCAAGCATGGAGCTCACGGCACGCAGCACCAGGCTTTCTTCAAGAACGAGAAAGATCTGGACATGGTTTCCTTCTTTGGAGCGGTAAGTCAGCCGGTCGATCATGCAGTTGCCGAAATCTTCTCCGCTGTAATGCTCGCTGACGATTTCCGGCTGTAACCGGAAGATTTCCCGTATGGCAAGCGTCAGTGCATCTTCCAGAGCAGTCATGGCTTCTCCGGTGTTATCCTTTTTCCATCTATTTGAAATTTTGCCTGTGATGGCGCGATCCTCGATCATGATGTGAGCAGTCAGCCATCCAAGGCAGATGCCGAGAAAATGCTGGATGGATTCCTGCGAATAGTCTGATTCCAACAGATCCTTTTCAAGAGCGGGCAGTGTCTTATACCGCATACCGTCATGCAGGCGCTTGTGTATTTCATATCCCTCGTAGTTGATTGACTTCATATAGGTTTCTTCGTCGGTAAAATGCTCTATGGCATAGGTTTTAAAGTATTTGATGCCTTCGGCACATGCCCATTGTCCGTTGTTTTCATCTTTGCTTACATGGATCAGTCTGCGGACGATCGAAAAAAGTTTCCGGTGTGCATTGTCGATGGAATCAATACCGATGTTGAAATGATTGTTCCATTCTGCTTCTTTCGCCATTTCTGCTCCTTTATCGGTGTGGGAAGGCTAAGATGACAGTGCGTTACAGTTGGAGGCCGGTCAGGCTGTGAACTGTAACGACAGCGCTCCCACGACTGGCCGCCTGCGAAAATTGGATTGGGTCTCGCAGGTGGGTTTACTGATATATTGATATTATATGTCGGGATGTGACGAAAGGTGTCATATTGGGGGAGCAGAGGGACATTGCATTTGCCGAAAAACGAACCTGTAGATTTGACTGGATCGGAATAGCTTTATGTGTTTCAAGCAGTATTGATATATGCTATACTGTCACTAATGGCCCACTCATATTGATAATTCAATTTTCAAAGAAAGGGAGACAGCATGACAAGGAAAAGGGATCTTCCGATCGGCGTTGAGAGCTTTCAGGAAATGCGCAAAATGGGATTCTACTATGTGGATAAGACAGGATTTATCAAAACACTTTTAGAGAACTGGGGGAAGGTGAGACTCTTTACACGGCCCAGGCGGTTTGGTAAGACTTTAAATATGGACATGCTGAGATACTTTTTTGAGTTCGGCTGTGATGAGGAGCTTTTTGCAGGGCTTGAGATCGCGAAAGAAAAAGAACTGTGTGACAGGCATATGGGGAAATATCCTGTGATCTCTGTCAGCTTGAAGGAAGTGACAGGAAGTACCTGTGAGGAAGCAAAAAGAATGCTGCGCAGGATCATTGGAAAAGAGGCCCTGCGATTTCAATTTCTGCTGCGGAGCAAAAAGCTGACAGAGATTGAACGCCAACAGTACCAGGCACTGGTGCGTGTAAACGAAGAGGGTATTTTTACAATGGCGGACGAGTTTCTGCTGGACAGTCTGCTGACGCTTTCGCAGCTTTTGCATAAGCATTATGAACAGAAGGTAATTATTTTGATTGACGAGTATGATGTGCCGCTTGATAAGGCGTATCAGTCCGGGTATTATGATGCCATGACGAATCTGATCAGGACTTTTTTCGGACGGGTCTTGAAAACCAACGACAGCCTGTATTTTGCAGTACTGACGGGGTGTCTCGGGGTGTCAAAAGAAAGTATTTTTACCGGATTGAACAATTTTAATGTATATACTGTCAAAGATGTGCGGTACAGCGAACATTTTGGATTTACGGAGGCTGAAGTCAGAGCATTGCTCGCCTGCTATGGCTTTGACGCGCAGTATGATGCCGTGCGGGAGTGGTATGACGGCTATCGGTTTGGCAATGCAGGCGTCTATTGTCCTTGGGATGTGATCAACTACTGTGGGGCCCTGCGTGACGGGAGTGTGCAAAGACCGCAGAATTATTGGGTGAATACGAGCGGAAATGATATCGTAAGGAGATTTATCAGTAAAGCAAATACAGCCGGCCGGCAGGAAATTGAGGAACTGATCGCGGGCGGCAGTATCAGGAAGAAGATTCGGGAGGAATTGACTTACAGGGATCTGGATGCTGATTTTGATAATCTGTGGAGTATTTTGTTCACGACAGGTTATTTGACAAAGCGCGGTGTACAGGAGGATGGCCTGACGGTGCTTGTCATTCCGAACAGGGAAATATGTTGGATCTTTGTAGAACAGATACAGGAATGGTTTCGACAGGAGACGAAAAGAGACACCGGGCGGCTGGACAGCTTCTGCAGGGCTTTTGAACAGAATGATGTCTCGGCGATTGAAGAGGGTTTTACGGCTTACCTGAGAAAAACGATCAGCATTCACGACACAAGTGTGAGAAAAGAGCGGAAGGAGCATTTTTATTACGGTATTCTGCTGGGGCTTTTTGGAAATATGGACCATTGGAATGTCATGTCGAACGCAGAGGCGGGAGAAGGATACTGTGATATCGCCGTGGAAATTGACAATCTGGAAACAGGCATCATGATAGAATTAAAATACGCGGAGGATGCGGCATTCGAAGAAAGCTGTCAGGTGGCTTTGCGGCAGATCAGGGACAGAAAATATGAAGAAATCCTTATCAGGGACGGTATGAAGACTATTTACCGTTATGGGATTGCATGTTATAAAAAGCGCTGCCGAGTAGTCTGCGGATAGAAGCGGACAGGCGGCATACTGCGGGAAGAACTGTATTTTTGGTGAAAAGGAAGTAAACGGCAGGGCAACCACTGCCGCGGAAAGGAGAAGGGCATATGAGGTATAGAGAACTTGGAAAGACCAGCCTGATGGTCAGCGAGATCGGCCTGGGCGGGGAGTGGCTGGAGCGCCACAACACGGAGGAAGTAAGGGAGGTCATCGAGACCTGTGAAAAGGAAGGGATCAACATTCTGGATTGCTGGATGTCAGAACCCAATGTCCGCTCGAATATCGGTCTGGCCATCAAAGGACGGCGGGAGAAATGGATCATCCAGGGTCATATCGGTTCCACCTGGGAGAACGGGCAGTATGTGAGGACGAGGGATCTGACGAAAGTAAAGCCTGCTTTTGAGGATCTGCTGACGAGACTGCAGACGGATTACATAGATCTGGGGATGATCCATTTTATTGATACGGCGGAGGAATTCGACAGGGTTATCGGCGGGGAATTCATGGAGTATGTGCGGCAGTTGAAAAGAGACGGCGTGATCCGGCATATCGGTATGAGCACCCACAATCCGGAGACGGCGAAGCTGGCGGCCTGCCAGGGCGAGATCGAGATGATCTTATTCAGCGTTAATCCGGCTTTTGATATGCTGCCGCCGATCACGAACATAGACGATTATTTTGTGGAGAGCTTTGACGAACATCTGGGCGGTATCGCGCCGGAGCGTGAGGAATTGTATAAGCTGTGTGAACATAATGGCGTGGGCATCACCGTGATGAAGGGGTATGCCGGCGGCCGTCTGTTTGATGCGCACAGATCGCCTTTCGGAGTTGCCCTGACGCCGGTGCAATGCCTGCACTATTCCCTGACAAGACCTGCGGTTTCGTCGGTAATGGTGGGCTATGACACACCGCAGCATGTGTATGAGGCGACAGCTTACGAGACGGCGTCGGAGGCGGAGAAGGACTACGCCAGCGTTCTGGCATCGGCCCCGCGCCACGCCTTTTCCACGGGACAGTGTACATACTGCGGGCATTGTGCGCCGTGTCCGGCAAAGATCGACATTGCCATGGTCAATAAACTGTATGATCTGGCCGCGATGCAGGAGGAGGTGCCGGGAACGGTCCGGGCACATTATGCGCAGCTTGAGGCGAACGCGTCGGATTGTATCGGCTGCAAGACCTGTGAGGGCAGATGCCCGTTTCATGTGCCGATCGCGGAGCGGATGCAGAAGGCGAGGGAACTGCTGTAAGAATTAAGGTGTTATGGATACGAATTAAGAATGATTTTATAGTCTGCATCTTGAAAATATGATATACTGAGTGAGTCGTACGTGCTTTTGGCAGTTTTATAGGCGCTTGACAGGAATAAAATAAGAAGTATGGGGGACAGAAATTATGGAAGAGACAATGAAGGACTATGAAAAAGAGCTGGAGGCATCTTTCCGTACCATTCAGGAGGGGGATGTGATCAAGGGCACTGTGATCGGTGTGAATGAGGAAGAAGTGACGTTGGATCTTAAGTATTACACGCAGGGGATCATTAAGGCTGCCGATATGAGTAACGATCCTGCTTTTTCCGTGATGACGGACGTGCATGAGGGAGATGTCATTGAGGCTTCGGTGGTGAAGATGGATGACGGACAGGGCAATATCCTGCTTTCCAGGAAGGAAGCCAACTCGGTGCTTGCCTGGGACGTGCTTACTGGTTATCTGGAAGAGAAGAAGACCATTGCTGTCAAGGTAAATGATGTTGTAAATGCGGGTGTGGTTGCTTATCTGGAAGGGATCAGAGGCTTCATACCGGCCTCCCATCTGGCACTTTCTTATGTGGAGAATCTCGAGGAATATAAGGGAAAAACGCTGGAGGTCAGGGTCATCACGGTGGATCGGGAGAAAGAGAAACTGGTGATGTCGGCAAGAGAGATCCTGCGGGAGCAGGCCAGAGAGGAGCATGACCACAAGATAGCGATGATCGTTCCCGGAACGGTGTTTGAGGGAACGGTAGAGAGCCTGCAGCCGTACGGCGCATTTGTAGACTTAAAAGACGGACTGAGCGGTCTGGTACACATTTCGCAGATCAGCCAGAGAAGGATCAAGAAACCCTCCGAGGTGCTTAAGGTCGGTGATAAGGTTAAAGTCAAGGTTCTGAATACGAACAATGGCAAGATCTCACTGAGCATGAAAGCGCTGGAGGAAATGCAGGTAGATGAAGAAGAGAAGGTTGACGTGAAGCAATACGGAAACAGTGAGAGCCTGGGAACCAGTCTGGGAGATCTGTTTGCGAAGTTGAATATCCAGTAGAAGCTATTGAATTGACGTGGGCCGCTGCAAAACTATCGTTTTGCGGCGGCCCAGGCTTATATCTGCTATATGAAAAAGACGGAAGCTGATCTGTAAGCGCTTCACTCGTTGATCAGCCGCTGCAGAATCTGTTCCCGGTTGTCAATAAACATCTTTGTAATCTGGTAGCTGTCCGTCTCCTCATAGGTGCAGGGATGCACCGTCCCGTCGTCGAAAGTCAGGATCTCGGCTCCAGGGATACTTAACAGGATCGGGGAATGGCTGACGATGATGAACTGGGAGCCGCTTCTGGCACAGTTGCAGATCTCCATCAGCAGTGTCAGCTGGCGCTGCGGCGAGAGGGCTGCTTCCGGCTCGTCGAAGATATAGACGCCGTCGGGATTGAGCCTCTTCTGGGCAAGGGCAAGGAAGCTCTCGCCGTGGGATTTCTCGTGATAATGCTCGGAAGGGTGGTCTGCGTCGGCATAATCTTCTTCTTTGGTGGCCACATTATAGAAGCTTTCCGCCCGCAGGAAATAACCGCCCCGCGCCCGACGGTAGCCTTTGGCTATGGTGATGGCTTCATGGAGGCCGGAGTGGGAGTCATAGGTGGAGAAATTATAGTTTCTCGTGCCGCCTTCGGGGTTAAAACCATAGGCGACGGCAATCGCTTCCAGCAGCGTGGATTTTCCGCTGCCGTTCTCCCCTACGAAAAAGGTGACAGGCCGCGTGAATTCCAGTCTGTCCAGTCTGCAGAGGGCCGGGATCTTTCTCAGATAGCTGTGGGTTTCTATTTTGTTCCAGTCTATGATGATCTGTCGGATGAATTGGTCATTCAAATTTTTCACGATACCTTTCTGTTTGTTCTGAATCTGATACTTTCCTTAGAAATTATAACATAGGATTATTGTTAACGGAGCTTGATTTATGATTCTGCAGGTAAAAGATTCCGTGTTGTTGTGTTGAAGTGTTCATGATACAATAAACCAAACCTGTCGGTTTCAGGATAGAGAGAACGACTGCAGGAAACAGGAACAAAAGAAACGGCGGCAGATAATAGTCAGTTTGGGAGGGCGTGCCTATGAAGATACAGGAATTCAGGGAGCTGATAAAAGCGGCGGACAGAGAGCTGCTGGAAAAAGCTTTTGCGGAAAGCTATAAAAAATTTACAAAAGGCCAGAAAGAGGAGATAGACCTGGTCATTCAGGGCGTTTTGGCAGGGGAAGATGCCAGGAGTGTGGCGAAGAAAGATACGATAAGTTTCGAGAAACTGGAGCAGGAGATTCCGGTATTTTTGGAGAATGCCTATGCCCAGAATTATTTTGCGCCGAATCGGGTGATTCCCAAGAATCAGAGACCCAAATGGCGGTTTTTGGTTAAGAATTATATTAAGGCGTTGGAGAAGATCCCGGCGGAGGATGAGAATTGTGATAAATCGGCGAGGCTGTTGTCTGACTTATATCGTATGCTGTGTACTGCATGCAATTATTATCTTTTTTCTACGGATGACGCGTTCCGCTCTGTGGGCTGGGAACAGCCGAAGCTGTTTCGACTGGTGGTGAAGAAATGGTTCTGCAACGGGTATTCCCGGGAGAAGATAGCGATACTGTTGAATGATGCGGTAAGTGGGGGATTGAGCAGAGAGGCCCTGCAAATTTATCAGTTAAACGTACTGCTGGATGAGTTGAAGACCAGCGACGTAAAGTATATGGCGATTGAAGAGGCGGGGAGGCTGATCGATGAGAGAAAAGAGAAACTGGGCGGACTGAAAAAGTATGACAGCACATACCAGCTGGAGGATGAGATCAACTGCTTATGTGAGATGGTTCTGATGACGGCGATCGAACTGGCGGAACCGGCTTCCGGGATAGAGTTTTTCTTCCAGAATTCCAGGCACAGGAATGAGGAGATCACGTTGTTTTGTGCGCTGCAGGTGGTAGAGTGGATGGAAGCGGATGAGCTTTGGACGACAGTATATGAATATGGGATTGGGAAGAAGATCGAGCCGAGGGACAGTCTGGTGCGAAAATATCAGGCAATGAAACACATGAAATAGGTGTGGGGAGAATGGACACAAAGGATCTGAGAGCATTTTTACGGGTATACGAGGAAAAGAGCGTCAATAAGGCGGCGAAGCAGCTTTTTATCACACCGCAGGGATTGAGCAGGGTGATCCATAATCTGGAGACGGATCTGGACACGGAATTGTTTACGCGCACGCCGGGCGGGATGCTGCCCACGGACAGCGGCGTTTATCTGTATGAGAACAGCCGCACGCTGCTGCAGGAGATGGATGCGCTGGAGACCGGGATCCGGCGGTTTCGGAACCGGGGCAGCAGGATGGAAATCGGGTTTTCCTGTGGGGTGTTGAACGTGTTTCCGCTGCAGAAGCTGGAAGCGTATAAGAAGCGTTGTCCGGCGATGACGATTCAGTGGGAGGAAGCTTCAAATCAGGATGTGCTGGATAAGGTGCTGAAAAGAGAGCTGGATGTCGGTTTCGTGATCGGGCAGGTGGGCAGCCGGGAACTGTGGGTGAAGGAGTTGTTTCGCATTCAGCTGTCCGTGCTGGTCTACGAGGGGCATCCGCTTTACGGGCGGGAGAGTCTGTCCGTGCAGGACCTGCAGGGGGAGCCGTTGATCTCACTGAATGAAAAATTCTCCTGCTATCACAGTCTGGTGGAGCGGTGCCGGGATTTCGGGTTTGCTCCAGATATTGTAGTAAAGACCATGGAGGGACAGCTGATCTATCGTTTCTGCAAGGAAAAGATCGGGCTGGGGATCGTGGTCGATATTCACCGGGATGAGATCAAACAGGACGGCCTGCGGATGATCGGGCTTTCGGATTCGCTGCCGTGGAAGATTTCCATTGTTGTGCGGGAAGAGAGGAAGGAAGAGAAAGGAATTTTGGAGCTGGTGCAGGGCATCGTATAAAAGGATTGTTGGCAGGTGATATGGTTTCGTTGATAGTGGACCGGGCCGGACGGTGGTAATATTTTCTTATAGTAAAAAATATGTAACAGTTCAGCCCGGGTCTTTGCATTTACTGCAAAGGCAGTGACAACGCATAAGGGTTGAAAATATTACGAACAGGAGGGTTACAGCATGTATGAGAAACTTTTTACACCGGTGAAGATCGGTTCGCTTACCATCAAGAACCGCTTTGCCATGGCGCCTATGGGGCCGCTGGGGCTTTCGGATTCGGAGGGCGGCTTCAACCAGCGGGGCATTGATTACTATGTGGAGCGGGCAAAGGGAGGCACCGGCCTGATCATCACCGGGGTTACTTTTTCCGACTGTAAGGTGGAGAAGCCGAGTATGCCGAACTGCCCCAATTCCACCTACAATCCGGTGCACTTTATCCGCACGGGACGGGAGATGACGGAGCGGGTGCATGCCTACGGCAGTAAGATCTTCCTGATGATGTCGGGCGGCTTCGGGCGTGTGACGATTCCCACGAATCTGGGGGAATTTCCGCCGGTGGCACCTTCGGAGATTCCGCACAGGTGGCTTGACAAGACCTGCCGGGCGCTGACGGTGGAGGAGATTCACAGTATCGTGAAGTCTTTCGGTGACGGGGCTTACAATGCGAAGCGCGCAGGCTTTGACGGCGTGGAGATTCATGCGGTTCACGAGGGGTATCTGCTGGATCAGTTCGCCATCTCCATGTTCAATCTGCGCACGGACGAGTACGGCGGTTCACTGGAGAACAGGCTGCGGTTTGCGAGAGAAGTGGTGGAGGAGATCAAGTTCCGCTGCGGACAGGATTTCCCGGTGGCGCTTCGTTTCAGCGTAAAGAGCATGATCAAGGACTGGCGGGTGGGCGCTCTGCCGGGAGAAGAGTTCGAGGAAAAGGGCCGTGATATCGAGGAGGGCTTAGAGGCGGCGAAGCTTTTGGCTTTCTACGGCTATGACGCGTTGGATACGGACGTTGGCACTTACGACGCATGGTGGTGGAACCATCCGCCGATGTATCAGGAGAAGGGGCTTTTCCGGACTTACTGTAAGATGGTGAAGGAAGTGGTGGACGTGCCCGTGCTGTGTGCGGGACGCATGGACGACCCGGATATGGCGCTTGCCTCTCTGGAAAACGGGGACTGTGATATCATCAGCCTGGGACGGCCGCTGCTGGCGGAACCGGATTATGTGAATAAGCTGCGTGCCGGCAGGCGGGACGAGATCAGGCCCTGCATTTCCTGCCATGAAGGCTGTATGGGCAGGATCCAGGAGTATTCCATGATCAACTGTGCGGTCAACCCGCAGGCGGCAAGAGAGCGGGTGACGGCCTATGAGCCGATCCTTAAGGCGAAAAAGGTTATGATCGTGGGCGGCGGCGTTGCCGGCTGCGAGGCGGCAAGGGTGCTGGCGCTGCGAGGCCATAAGCCGGCGCTTTTCGAGAAGGGCGCGCAGCTGGGCGGTAATCTGTTACCGGGCGGCGCGCCGGAGTTCAAGGAAGACGATATCGCGCTGGCGAAATGGTATGCGGTACAGCTGCAGAAGCTGAACGTACCGGTACAGCTGAACCATGAGGTGACGGCGAAGGAGGCGCTGGACGGCGGATACGATACGGTGATCGTGGCCACCGGTTCTACGCCGAAGGTCTTTTCTCTGGGGGACGACGCGCATACCTTCACGGCGGCGGAAGTGCTGCTGGGGCAGAAGGATTGCGGGGAGCGCACCGTGGTGATCGGCGGCGGTCTGGTGGGCTGTGAGACGGCTCTTTGGCTGGCACAGCGCGGTCGGAAAGTCACGATCGTGGAGGCGCTTGACAAGATTCTGGCGGTGAACGGACCGCTGTGCCATGCGAACAAGGATATGCTGGAAGAGCTGATCCCTTACAACGGAATCGAAGTGGTGACCGGGGCGAAGGCCACAGGGTATCATGACGGCGTGCTCAGCGTGGAGTGTGCGGACGGCGGGAAGGATATTGTCTGCGACAGCGTGATTCTGTCCGTCGGCTACAAGGAAGAGGACAGCCTGTATCACGAGCTGGAGTTTAAGGTGCCGGAGATTTATCTGCTGGGGGATGCAAAGAAGGTGAGCAATATTATGTATGCGATCTGGGATGCATTTGAGGTCGCGAATCATATTTAGGCGTTGTGCCATAGCGGTCTGGACGTGGTGTCCGGGCCGCTTTTGTCATGCCGCTGGATCCGCCACAGGCAGGGAATCATGAAGACAGGATTTTTATTGCTATTCACGGGTCAGGAATGCGCTGAACTGAGCATTCCGTGAGAACATGATTCAGGAGTGAGGGGCGATTTTTGCGAAGTAAAATTCTGAATATCGCCCCGAATCGTTACTATGAGCGGCTGAGAATAGTAACGGATTTTTTTGCAGGGGATAAGTAAATGTGATGAAATGAAATTGAATAAAGTCCGGATATCAAGTACAATGTACATGGAAATATGCTATTGCCTGCTATAAGAAGCGGTGCAGGGTAATGGTCAAATGACCGAAAATCCATAAGAAGAAATCACTGTTGATCGCAGAGCAGAATCGGAGTATTCCTTCGGAAAACTCCTAAATTCTGCTCACGGCCTCAGCGCAAAGCGCTTTGGAATAGAGGTAAAGATGACATACGAAGAATTCTGCAGTCAATTTCATATTCAGCTCAACGAACAGCAGTCAGAATCGGTCCGCTCCATAGACGGGCCGATTCTTCTGCTGGCGGTTCCCGGAAGCGGCAAGACAACCGTGCTGGTAACGAGGCTCGGCTATATGGTTTATTGTGCCGGGATCGCTCCTGAGAATATTCTGACGCTGACGTATACGATCGCCGCCGCCCGCGATATGGAAAATCGGTTCCGTTTTTATTTTGGAGACGGATGCGGCAGTCGTCTGGAGTTTCGGACCATAAATGGGATCTGTGCCAAGGTGATCCAATATTATGGGAACCGGATCGGGAAGACGCCGTTTACCCTGGTGACGGAGAATGACAGGATCAACGGAATGCTCTCGGATATTTTCCGCAGGACGCAGGGCGACTATGCCACGGAAAGCGATCTGAAAGGCATTCGCAGCATGATTACCTATATTAAGAACAGGATGCTGACAGAAGATGAAATCAGGCAGCTGGATGAGGAAGCGGATGTCAGAATTTCAGAGATTTATAAGGCTTATCATGAAATGCTGCATGGCGGCAATTTGATGGACTATGACGACCAGATGATATATGCTTATAATATTTTAAGAAAAAGTCCGGAGACGCTGCAGTGTTTTCAGGATCAATACCGGTATATCTGCGTGGATGAGGCGCAGGATACCTCGAAGATCCAGCATGAGATCATCAGACTGCTTGCCGGCCGGCGGGACAACCTGTTTATGGTGGGAGACGAGGATCAGAGCATATACGGCTTCCGAGCGGCTTATCCGGAAGCGCTTTTATCATTTGAAAAGGATCATCCAGGGGCCAGGGTACTGCTTATGGAGGAAAACTTCCGCTCCTGTGTGCAGATCGTGGAGGCGGCGGACCGTTTTATTCAAAAAAACACTCTGCGCCACGAGAAACATATGAAAGCGGCCAGAGCTGCCGGTGAGGAGATTGAGCAGATTCCATTGAACGATAGAAAGGCACAGTACGATTATCTGGTCAGGATGGCGGAGAGATGCCAGGTACAGACGGCGGTGCTGTACCGGAATCATGAGAATGTACTGCCCCTTGTGGATCAGCTGGAGCGGAAGGGGATACCTTACAGGCTGCGCAATGCGGAGATGACTTTTTTCACACATCGGGTTGTAACGGATATTCGCAATATTATCGCTTTTGCCATGAACCCGCGGGATACGGCGGTCTTTCTGCAGATTTATTATAAGATCGCTACCTATATCAAGAAACAGGATGCGCTGCGGATCTGTGAGATCAGCGAGAGAGAAGACAGGGATATTATGGAGATTGCCCTGCGGGGCGGACAACTGCCGGACCGGACAGTCCAAAGCTGCCGGCTGATCCGGATGCACCTGAAATGTCTTTTGACGGAGCGGGCGGACAGGGCGATCGCCAGAATCGTTTACAATATGGGATACGGGGATTATCTCGAGCGCATGGAAATTGGAGACAGCAAGGTGTTTATCCTGAAAATGATCGGACAGGGCGAAAACTCTCCGGGGCGGTTTGTGGAGAGACTGGATGAGCTGCGGGCGATCATGGAAGGGAGAATGAAAGGCGGACAGGAAGAGAGAAGGGAAGAGAGAAGGGAAGAGAGACAGGAAGAGGCTTCCGTCGTGTACAGAAACGGCACGCAGGATATACAGCCTGTCATTTTATCTACGATCCATTCCAGCAAAGGGCTGGAGTATGACAATGTCTATCTGCTGGATGTGATCGACGGCATATTTCCCGAAAGTGTACCCGCGAATGCCAAATTCATGGATGAAAAAGAGCGGGAGATTTACGAAGAAGAACGCCGCCTGTTCTATGTAGGCGTGACCCGGGCAAAGGACAGGCTGTCGGTGTTCAGACTGGATCAGAAGTCCAGTCTGTGCGAGGAACTTGTGGGCAGGAAGAAGAAAGCGGTACAAAAAATGCGCAGGACTTTGGCGCAGGAAAGAGGGAATGCCGCAGTAGAAAGGCCTTTTGACCGAGAAGCATATGAGAACTATGCGGCGCAGATCGGGGAAGGGCTGATTATCCGTCACAGGAAGTTTGGGGAAGGCGTGGTTGAGGAAGTACAGGGGGAACTGGTGGTGATCCGGTTTGGCGAGATGCAGAAGACACTTGGGATAAGGGTGCTGTATGAGAAGGATCTGCTGATCTTGTAATGCGCCTTGCGCACCTTGCCAGGGAAATAAAACCCGCTGTTTTCATTAACAGGCTGTGTCATGCTTTCGTGATTCGTTTAAAATTGAATAAAATCTGAATATAAAGTACAATGTATAGAACAGATGTAGACCACTTTGTTGTAAGGGAAAGGGATTGAGATTCACATGGAAAAGACAGTGGCGGAGTCCAGAATGGAACAGATCTATCAGGTGCGTCCGGAATACTTAAACGGTGCGGGAAGATTGTTCGGCGGAAAATTGATGGAATGGATCGACGAGCTGGCCGGTCTGATAGGAATCCGGTATGCGCAGCGGGATGTGATAACGGCCTCCGTAGATAATCTGAAGTTTATCCGGGGAGCGTATCTGAAAGATCTGATCGTATTGATCGGGCGGGTAACTTATGTGGGCAGGACGTCGATGGAGGTGCGTGTGGACACTTATATAGAAAGCATCGACGGGATCAGGAAGCCCATAAACAGAGCCTACTTAACGCTGGTGGCGATTGACGATGACGGCAAGCCGGTGGAAGTGCCGAGGCTGATCGTTGAGACAGAGGCCGAAAAGGCAGAGTGGGAAGCGGGGATAAAAAGGCGAAAGATGCGCAGGCAGCGGCAGGAAGAAGGGTTCTGACCAATAAGGAGATATTTCTTTCATAAAGAGTCATATATCGGACTGTTAATCTGCGATAATAACAGAAGTATTGTTTGCATCAACTGAAAAGGAAATTTGCTATACTTTGAACCGATAAATGAACCGACAATTCGGAATTTCCGGGAGGAAAGATAATGGATAAATGGTTGGAAACGAGGCAGCTTCAAGTACATTTTGTATCGGCTGCCGGGTTAGTGTATAAAGATGATAAGGTTTTACTGATAAAATCTAAAAATAGAGGATGGGAATTACCAGGAGGTGTAGTGGAGCAGGGTGAGTCCGTATTAGATGGATTAAAACGGGAAATTTCTGAAGAAAGCGGTGTGATTGCAGAAGCAGAGAAACTTGCAGGTATTTATCAGAGATTGTCATCAAAGCCCGGATACGGTCCTCTTGAAGGAATGGTCTTACCAACAACTGTCAATTTGACCTTTATCTGTAAATATATGGGAGGAAAGGAAGCTGTTTCAGATGAAAGTATTGAGGTGGCCTGGTTTGCTCCAAATGAAGCAAAAGAAAAAATAACTGACCCATATATAAGAAAAGCAGTTGAAGATTTGCTCGAATTTGATGGCAGACAACATTTTTGTACCTTTAAGAGTATGGCAGATGGAAACGTAGAGTTTATTAGTGACGATCTCGTTGGACCATAACAAGTATGATGATCTGTGATAATATTAACAGAAGTATTGTTTGTATCAAATGAAGAGGAACAAAAGCAGATGAAAGATTTTTCGAATTGGAAGGAGTATGAGGGGGCATCCGAAGGAAGTGGACGAAGTGAAAAGCTGTGGTTAATAAACCCTGATACGGAGCAAACAGGCCTGTTCAAATATAAAAAGGACGTAGAGACTACCGATCATGTTTCGGAGTGTATTGCAAGTGGAAAGGACTATTTGTATTTAATTTGGAAATCAGAGCAGTCAAGAACGCAGTATATCGTGGGGCAGCTGGTAAAAAACGGACAATATGAATTTCGATATGCCAAGGAGGTTCAGGCTGCGCTGAATGACGGTTTTACACCTTTGCTTTGTTTTCCTGATGTTCAAAAGGTATATACGGATCGAAAACTTTTCCCGGTTTTTGCGAGTCGGTTACCGGATAAGAGAAGAAAAGATATTCAGGATATTTTAAAGAAATATGATTTAGAACAATATGATGAATATCTGCTTTTAAAGAGAAGCGGAGCCAGACTTCCGATTGATAATTTCGAGTTTATTGATCCAATCATGAATTTAGATGAAAATGTAGAAAGAAAATTCTTTATTGCCGGTGTCAGGCATTATCTGGGCTGTGATGGTGAAAATTGTGAGAAATCACTTACGGTTACCAGAGGGGATGAGGTTATTCTAAAGAGAGAGCCGGGAAACCAGTATGATGAGAATGCCGTACGGATTTTGGATGTATCGGGCCATCTTCTCGGTTATGTACCCAGATATTACAGTGAAGGTGTGAAGAGAATGCTCGAGAGCAATAAGAAGATCGCATGCCATGTTCACTATGTGGATAATAAGAAGAATTGCAATGAATGCATCAGAGTCATTTTTAAGTGTTTATCGTAAAGTCGAGAGCCAGTTTGGAAAAGCATAATTTGTCACAATCCCTTGTAATTGCAGATTATAAGGGATATCTTTTTATCATACCCTCAGTGAACAGGCGACACAGATACAAACAGAAAAAGAATTAACATAAATCAGAAGGAGGACGAAAGAAATGAAGCTGCGTGAAAGAAACTACCCGGGGACATTGTCTGCGGAAGAAAGCGACAGGGAGCGGGAACATCGCAAGATCGCCAGGCGGGCGGCGGCGGAAGGAATCGTGCTTTTGGAAAATGACGGAGTACTGCCGCTGCAGGCCGGTGCCAGGATCGCGCTGTATGGCTTTGGCGCCAGATACACAGTTAAAGGCGGGACGGGATCGGGCAGCGTCAACAACCGGAGTAATGTGAGTATTGATGAGGGGCTTCGCAACAGCGGATTTGTTATCACCACGGACGACTGGCTGGCGGATTATGACAGACGCTATCAAGAAGCGCGGGATGAATGGGAAGCGTCCATTTACCGGATCGCGGGCGGACGGGAAGATTTCGACGCTTTATACAAGGCGCATGCGGCAAATCCCATGGCAGCTCCAAGCGGAAAGGCGATCACGGCCGAGGACAGCGGGGATACGGACACGGCAGTCTATGTGATCAGCAGGATCTCCGGGGAAGGCGCTGACCGCTATGTGAAGAAGGGAGACTATTATCTGTCCGACACGGAATACCGGGAACTGAAAGACATTGCATCCCTGTATGACAAGACCATCGCCATTTTGAACACGGGAGGGATCATCGACCTTTCCTTTGTGGAGGAATTGGGAATAGCGGCGGTGGTGTATCTGTCGCAGGCGGGCATGGAGGGCGGCAACGCACTGGCAGATGTCCTCAGCGGGCAGGTAAATCCCAGCGGCAGGCTGACCGACACCTGGGCCAATGCCTACGCGGACTATCCGGGCAGTGAGGAGTTTGGCCACAATAACGGCAACCTGTATGAAGAAAAATATAAGGAAGGAATCTACGTAGGCTACCGCTACTTTGATTCCTTTGGCGTCAAGCCCAGATACTGCTTTGGCTACGGCCTTTCCTATACCAGTTTCGCGCTGCGCACAGAGGAGATCACGCTGCAGGGACACCGGGCAGTCATCCGGGTGAACGTAAGAAATACGGGTAGTGTATCCGGCAGGGAAGTGGTGCAGGTATATGCCTCCTGTCCGTCCGGGCATTTGAAGAAAGAGAAGAAGCGCCTGACGGCGTTTGCGAAGACGAGACTTCTGCTGCCGGGAGAGGAAGAAAGCGTGACACTGGAATTTGACCTGTCGTTGCTGGAATCTTATTGGGCGGGAAAAGCGGCTTATACCATGGAGCAGGGGAAGTATTATATTTTTATCGGAAAAAATGCGGCCCAGACAGAGATGGCAGGCTGTCTGGAGCTGAGCGGGACCGTATTGATGAGTGAACTGCATAGTATATGCCCTCTGTTGACTTCGCTGACGGAGATCGAGCCGGCGGACGAGCTGGTGGAGGCGTGGGAAAAGGAGTTTGATGAAATCTGCCGGGACAAGGGGCTGCCCGTTATTTCCATGGATCGGGAAGTGCAGGAAATGCAGGCAGAGGAGGAGATGAAACGGCAAAGCCGTGAGAATATCGGCGAGGCCGCGGACGAAGCCTCCAGACTGGCGGAGCAGCTGACTCTGATGCAGAAAGCAATGCTGGTGTGCGGAAGGGTCAAGGACGGGGGCGCGGAGGTGATAGGAAACGCATCGGTGACGGTGCCGGGAGCCGCGGGCGAGACGACACGGATCTTAGAGGAACCGTATCAGATCGGCAGCATTGTACTGGCGGACGGGCCGGCAGGGCTGCGGCTGCAAAAGCACTACGAGGAAAATCCGGCCGATGGCAGTATCTATACTCTGGGCCAGATCGAGAGTCTGGAAAACCGCATTTTCCAAAAGGAATTCCTGCACGAGGGATCTGTCTCACATTACCAGTTCTGCAGTGCGATTCCGGTAGGCACACATCTGGGGCAGAGCTTCGACGTGGAGCTGCTGCAGGAGATCGGGGAGATGATCGGCCGTGAGATGGAGGAATTCGGCATAACATTGTGGCTGGCTCCGGGACTGAACATTCACAGGAATCCGCTCTGCGGGCGAAACTTTGAATATTATTCGGAGGATCCGCTTGTAAGCGGCGCGATGGCAGCGGCGATCACTTTGGGCGTGCAGAAGATACCGGGGGTCGGAACGACGATCAAGCATTATGCGTGCAACAATCAGGAAGATAACCGCTGGGGCGTGGATTCCGTTGTATCGGAGCGGGCATTGCGGGAAATTTATCTGAAAGGGTTTGAAATCGCGGTCAGGACTTCCCAGCCCATGGCCATTATGACTTCTTATAATAAAGTAAACGGCGTTCATGCCGCCAATCACTATGACCTGTGCACGACGGCAGCCAGACAGGAGTGGGGATTTGCAGGGATCATCATGACAGACTGGACGACCACCAACAGCGGGCATGGGGCATCCGCGGCCAGATGCATTGCGGCCGGGAACGATCTGGTGATGCCGGGACGAGTGTCGGATATTCAGGAGATCGTGGACGCTGTTCAGGGAGAAAAGCATCTGTGTCTGTCTGAAAAGGATCTGAATGCATGTGCGGCCAGAATGCTACGGATCATTCTCGCGTCAAATATTTATGAGGGAGCGGAGAGCTACCTGAACGGAAAAACGCTGGAATAAATCTTTTCTCAAAAATTTTTAAAAAAGTTTCAACACTTTTCTCTTCTCAAACGTTATCTATATGAAAGCGCAAAAGACAATGGATCTTGCTTGGGGAAGGAGACAGGGGTGCAGGTATGATCGATGAACTGTATGATTCCCTCTATCAGGAACTCACAGGCTGGTGCACGGCCATGGCAGGCAGCAGGACGCAGGCGGAAGATCTGGTGCAGGAGGCATTTCTGCGGGCAATGTTGAACACCGGACTGCTTCAGGAGCTTGATGCCGGCAAACGCCGGGCCTGGATGTACCGCACGGTCAAAAACCTGTACATAGACAGGAAGCGCCGGGAAGCCTTTGAGACCATGGTGGAGCAGATGCCTGAAGAAGGGATCGAGGATGCGGAATATGCGCAGGTGGATGATGCACAGCTTCTGGCTGTACTGACACCGGAGGAGAGGATGCTTTTTACACTGCGCTATCTGGAAGGTTATAATTCCGCGGAGCTGGGAAAGATTTTCGGCCTGCCTTCCGGCACGGTGAGATCCAGACTGTCGGATGCCAGAAGCCGCCTGCGGCAGTCGTTGGAGGAGACCGGCGGTCAGGGGAAACGAAGAGACGGCAAACAGAGAGACCGGAGAAACCGGACTTAAAGAAAGTGAAGAGAAAGCGAAAAGAAAGCGAAAAGAAAGCGAAAAGAAAGGGACAGGTGTTGACATGTCAGAGAAGAAAAAATTTATCTTAAATTGTGATGTATGTGATGCAAGAAAGATCAAGGAGGAGAGTCTGTCGGAGTACGAACAGATCATCATCAATGCGGATCTGATCCTGGTGGACGAGTACAGCCGGGGTGTATTTCACAGACTCCCCATAATGTGCAATGCGGATGAGATGCTGGATGTGGAGGGCGATGTGGCGGTGGTCTGCTCAAACGGCAATTACGAGATCGGCAGCGACACGGCATTTCAGAAAAAGACTGTGCTGTGCGTGAACGGAAGGCTGGCTATTCATTCCGGCGCAGAGAAGGCCATGGAAAATGTCCTGAAGATCTGTGTCAATGGCAGCGCCAGATACCCCGAGAGCATGGCTCCTTTTCTGGACAGGATGCTTGTCAACGGAGAGGCGCGGTGTATTCCGGATGACTGTATCGAATTAAAATCAATCTTTGTGATCGATAAGTATTTTCCGCTGCGGGCGAGACAGGACGGAAAGTATTACGTAGAGCATAAGGTTGTGCTGACCGACAGGGATGTGGACGTTGCAGCGCTCACAGACAAGAATGTGCACTTTGTGACGAAGCACTTTCTGGTGAGGGAGGAACTGGCCCCGCAGGCGGTAGTGCTGGTTGAGGAAAGCGTGGAACTGGATGTAGTGCCGGAAGGTTTTGCTTATGTCAGAGAGGAAGCGGTTTTGAACGAGGCTTTGGTGAATAAATACGGGAAGAAAATGTATATCGACGGTGATCTGACTTTGACGGACGGGAGTGAGCGCTGCTTTGACAAGATAGAAAAGCTGGTGATCAAAGGGGATGTCCTTCTTTTGAAACGGCAGTCGGAAGATTTTGCCAGGGTGGATGCTTCCTACAGGAAGCTGGTATTTACGAAAGGACGGCATATATCGACCAAGGCTCTGCTCGTGGTGGACGAGAGGATGCTGGAAACCGCACCGGATGGCGTGGAGATTGTCAACAGCGCAATGGTGAAGGTGGAAAAAGATGTGGATCCGGAACTGATCATAGAGAGACTTTCCGTGAAAAACTGTGCCCAGGTTTTTTGCAGTAAGGAGCAGAAGAGCGCGCTGCATCTGGTATGCAAAAATGTGGCGAAGATCAGCGACGAAGAGATGCCGTCCGGTGTGGAGGAGGAAGACGGCGAAGCGGACGGCATTCTGGGAATGCTGAAAAAGGCTGCAAACTGTAAAGTCGTGAATGCGGACACGTATCTTCTGTAGGAAATCTCTATAGCAGAATTTGTATCCTGAGGCTGTAACGATACAGACCGAAGAACGAAAACATTGATACCGTGAAATACGGGCAGGCGGTCAAAACAGTATGTTTTGCCGCCTGCCTGCGTTTGCTCTGCAGTTGTATAGAGCCACCTGCCTGCATTTGCACTTTAGCTGGATAGAGCCGTCTGCCTGAGAAGCATTGTCACTCGACCTTTGGCAGTCTGCTGCGATAGAGCGCAAGTTCTTCGTCGGTGGGGACGTAGTCGTCCATTTTCCCGTCGTGGAATTTCTCATAGGCCATCATATCGAAATAGCCTGTACCGGTGAGGCCGAAGACGATGGTCTTCTCTTCGCCGGTTTCCGTACACCGGACGGCCTCGTCAATGGCGACGCGGATGGCGTGGGAGCTTTCCGGCGCGGGCAGGATGCCTTCTACTTTTGCGAAGTACTCCGCGGCTTCAAATACTTCCGTCTGCTTGACGCTGACGGCTTCCATCAGGCCCTGATGATAGAGCTCGGACAGGGTGGAACTCATGCCGTGATAGCGCAGGCCGCCGGAGTGGTTGGCGGAGGGGATAAAATCGCTGCCCAGAGTGTACATCCTGGCAAGGGGGCAGACCATACCGGTATCGCAGAAATCGTAAGCGTATACGCCGCGGGTAAAGCTGGGGCAGGAAGCGGGTTCAACGGCGATAATTCGATAATCGGCTTCGCCGCGGAGCTTTTCTCCCATAAACGGTGCGATCAGGCCGCCCAGATTGGATCCGCCGCCGGCACAGCCGATGATGATGTCAGGTTTGATGCCGTATTTATCCAAGGCGGTTTTGGTTTCTAAGCCTATGATGGACTGGTGGAGAAGCACCTGGTTGAGCACGCTGCCCAGCACATAGCGGTAGCCGTCACTGGATACTGCCGTCTCCACCGCTTCGGAAATAGCGCAGCCGAGGCTCCCCGTAGTGCCCGGATGTTCAGCCAGGATCTTCCGGCCAACTTCGGTTTCCATGGAGGGCGACGGCGTTACCGACGCACCGTAAGTGCGCATCACTTCCCGGCGGAAAGGTTTCTGCTCATAGGAGCATTTCACCATGTAGACCTTGCAGTCAAGGCTCAGATAGGAACATGCCATAGAAAGCGCCGTGCCCCATTGACCGGCTCCGGTTTCGGTGGTCACACCGTTAAGCCCCTGTTTCTTCGCGTAATAGGCCTGGGCGATGGCGGAGTTTAGCTTGTGGCTGCCGCTGGTGTTGTTGCCCTCGAACTTGTAATAGATCTTCGCGGGCGTGCTGAGCTTTTTCTCCAGACAGTAGGCGCGGATAAGCGGCGCCGGGCGGTACATCTTATAGAAATCGCGGATCTCCTCCGGAATCTCGAAGTACGGCGTGTCGTTATCCAGCTCCTGCGCCACCAGTTCCTCGCAGAAAACGCCGGAGAGCTCTGAGGCCGTCATCGGTCTGTGGGTGCCAGGATTTAAGAGAGGCGCAGGCTTCTTTGACATATCAGCGCGCAGGTTATACCATGCCTTGGGCATTTCGTTTTCGGTGAGATAGATTTTGTAAGGGATTTTTTCGTTGTTCATGGCAGATGCCTCCTTGTGAAAATTGTAATTTTGTAACAAAAGTGTATTTCTGCCAAATAAAAAACGTCCTTGACAGAAATATACTTTCTGTCAAGGACGAATAGATACAATAATTGTAGACACTATCCGCGGTGCCACCTTGATTCACGGTATGACCCGTGCGCTTAGCAGGATACCAACATATCCCCGGCATATTACGCTTGCCTGCAGCGTCGCAGAATACTTTGTGATAAAGATCACATTTGACTGCGCCCTCGGCGGTCCATTTGACAACTTGTTTCTTGCCTGCTTCTCAGCATCGCAGGTTCTCTGTAAAGGCATGATTGCCGTTATCTCCGCTTCAACGGTTTGCTGTATGAAATTTTTATATACTATAGCACCATTGTATGTGTGTGTCAATAGTTTTGTTATTTTTCCTCCATACGATACTGTTTAGGAGTGATGCCCACGCTCTTTTTGAATTGTCTCTGAAAATAAGAGGGTGTGGAAAACCCGGTTCTGTATCCGATCTCCTGTAAGGAATAATCTGTTGTGGACAGCATAACCTTCGCAGCTTTCAGTCGCTCTTTGAGAATAAAGCTTGTGAGAGATTCCCCGGTCTTTTTGCTGAATATAGCAGAGATATAATCCGGATTCATGTGAACGAATTCGGCGATCAACTGGCGGTTCAGATCGGGAGAAGAGAGGTTTTTGCGTACACAATCCTGAATGATTTCAATTGTGGATTCCGGCTGTTCTTCTTCCGGATTGATCTGAAATAATTCCGGATATACATTTCTTCGCTTGCTTTCTTTTACAGCTTTTGCCAGGGTGCTCTCCAGATGGTGAATATCCACCGGTTTGGTGAGATAGTTCTGGACGTGCAGCTCAATAGCAGAATGCGCATAGTCAAATCGTTCGTGACCGGTCAGCAGCAGGACTACAGGATTCAGATTCTTCTCATGCAGCCAGCGGATGAAATCAAATCCGTTTTCTTTGGGCATCTCGATATCTGTCAGAACGATATTCATGTCAGGATGCTGTTCCATCACGTGTTTTGCCTCCGGTACGCTGTGTGCCGTATACTGTTCACTGATGCCCAGCTTGTCCCAGTCGGTATTGAACCGGATGTCTTCAACAATATAGAATTCGTCGTCTATGATCAGTATTTTCATAACTGTTTTCCTCGTATCATAAGTGTATAGTTTTCAAAATAAAATGAGCGGTATGAACAGGATCTTAAGAGTCCTGGTAGGAAATATAGGGAAGAATAATGTCAACCTGGGCTCCGCCTCCATGCGGGAGATTGGAAAAGAGGATGCTGGTGTGGGAATCATCATAGGCCAAAAGGATCCTCTTTTTGATATTATAGAGTCCGATTCTGGAGCCGTCTGCAATTTCCTCCACGGTAGGAGCCGGGTTGTTCAAATCCGCCAGCATCTGCTCCGGAAAACCGCTTCCGGTGTCCGTATGTCTAATGTGCACATAGACCTGCCCGCTTTCACTCTGCTCCTCAAAGGCGGTGACGGTGAGACTCAGCTTATCGCTGGTGCTTAAATTATGCTTAATGGAATTCTCGCTCAACATCAAAACCAGGCTGGGAAAGACGGCCGCATTATCACATAACCCCTGTATATTAATTTGATAGAGCAGACTGTCAGGGTAACGGTAACTGTTCAGATCATAATAATTGCGCACGAAATGCATCTCTTCCGCCAGACTGACAAAGGGCTTGGTGGAAAGAGTGTAGCGCAGGTGCTCTGCCAGAGTGGATATCATGGACTTTAAAACAATACGGCTCACAGAGGTGCCCGCCATGGAGGAGATAACGCTCAGGCAATTGATCAGAAAATGGGGCGATACCTGATTGCGCAGGCTCAGGAGTTCGTACTCTTTTTTCAGAAGCTGTTCCCGGAGTACTTGGTTCTCCAGGGAATCGATGTGCTCCAGAAGACGAATGACTTCCTCATGAATTTCCCGTACTTCCTTACAGCGGCTGACTTCCTGGAGATTAAGCGCCTCAAGCTGAGGACTTTCCTTCACCGTTTCCGAGATCCTGTACAGCTCACGGATCGGCAGACGCAGTCTGGTGCTGAACAGGATAAAGGTGGAGAGAAAGCAAAGGGTGAGGATGACGATGAATACACCCTGCAGTTTAAATCGAAGCTCCAGCGTCTGCTGCAGATGGGAATAGGGCATCAGGATCAGCAGATCCGATTGGCAGAAGGAGGGCCTGATCTCAAATTTCAGATATTTACTGCCGGAGTAGGTTACAACCTGTGTGTTTTTGCCAAGAAGCAGTTGTAACTCGTTGGAATCCACAGCCTGATTGACAACGGGAAGCTCTGTTTCCGGCGCGTTGAGGAAGGCGCAAAGCGTATCTTTGGAAGTGGATTCTTCCAGATCATGCATGATTGTATCCACATTGACCCATGCGCCGCCGATGGTATTGTTGTAGGCAAACATACGCACAAGACAATAGCTGCCATCAATTTCACAGAAAGCAAAAGAACTCTTCTGCGAAGTGAGTTCTCTGGAAAAGGCGGCAAAGTCCACCGATCGCAGAAAGGTTTTGAAATAGGTGGAAAAGGAGGTATTGGGGTCTCTTGACTCGGAAATAAAACGGTCATTGCGCTCGCTGTAGAAAAACAATCCGTCCACTGTCGAATAGCACAGCAAATAAGAACTCAGTGTTCTCTGAAGACGGGATTCGCAGGCGGAAATCGTCATCATATGATCCGAAGTGGATAACTGAGACAGATCAGGGTTGTTGTAAAGGGTTGACAGAACGGAACGATTGGCGATTTCCAGATCATTTTTAGTCTCAGTTAGGCAATAATCTATCGTTCGGTAGTAGCTGTCATAAAGATTGGAGCGCATATTATGGTTCAGGAACAGAAAAAGGATCAAAAAGGAAATCAAAAAAAGGCCATATATCACCAAAACAATTTTGATCAGCTGAGAAAAAAGCGAGTACTCGCGTTTGTGAAAAAGCATGAATACCTCCATCTGTCAGAAAATGTCTATGTATGATAGTAATCTTAGTGAAAAGGAAAAGCAATCGAGAAATCAGAAATTGTAAGAATTTTGAAATATTCACTCAAATATGTACATAGTTTTTCCGGGGGCATCTTCCTATAATGAACAAAAGCCTACTTCGAAGAAGGGAAGAGAGAAGAACGGCTTAGAGCATTTTCATGGGAAATGCCGTGTGAACGGCAGAAAGGGAGAGGTAGCTATAGATCATGAAAACCTGGAAAGAGAGAGTAAAATCGGATTACAGTGAGATTCGCGGCGTACACCATGGCCCGAGAGAGGGGGCTTCCATGGAGCAGCTGGACCGGGAATTGGGATATGCGCAAAGACTGCGGATTAATTCCGTCCGAATCTTTATCCAAGAGACGGAGTGGCACAAGGATCCGGAGGCGCTGGAGAAGAAAATACTGGATTATACCAGACTGTGTGCCGCTCATGGGATCAGCATTATGCCTATTTTTTCAAGCGGTAATCAGATCCGCACGTATGAGCTTCTGACGCAGGAGGAATGGGAGAAGAAGAGGGCCTTTTTGACGGCCATGATCCGTTTGCTTAAGAAGGAACCCAATCTGTTGATGTGGGACGTTTATAATGAGCCGTTCTGCAACGATTATCTGAGAAATTGTCCCGAGGAGGAATATGAATCCCGCTATAAGAAGATTGAGCATGATCTGAGACTCCAATGCCGGATGGTGCGCGAATTAGATGACGATACGCCCATCACCGTGGGTCATGAGTTGAAAGAGCATCTGGAATCCACGGCAGATCTGGTTGATGTGATCGCTTTCCACGATTACCTGACCACCAGAAAGGATATCAGGGAAGTATATGAGTATGCGGGAAAGATTGCAAAGGAACAGGGCGGCAAGCCGGTCATCAACAATGAAATGGGCTGTATTGGGCGTGCGAACCCCTATGATGTGGAGCTGCAGTTCTGTGAAGAGTTTCACTATGGATATTATATCTTCAATCTGGTGATCGAGGGCTTCTGGGCGCCTCTTCACGGAATCGTATATCCGGATGGAACGGTGCGAGATCCTTCTATTGTAGCAGCCATGTTTGGTTTCTATAGGAACAGAGGCGCAGACAGGGTGATTCCGCAGGGGAATCGTGAAGAATATGCCGCAGTGGCAGTGGAACGGGTAAAGAAGGCGCTTTCCGTGGACAAGCAGAGTCTGTTTACCAGATTTGAAGCCACTACAGATGAGATTCTGGAGGCCGCAGAGGTATGTGTGAATATTCTGGAGTGTTGTGAGATCGCCCCGATGGACAATCTGTTGTCGGCTCAGCTGTTTGCGTTACGAGATATTCCGGAGGAGAAGCGTGACCGTGCACAGATCAGAAGATTTGCCTATGAGGTTTCCAGGAAACTCCAGGAGTACTATTGTCTGTATTGATGTGTCTACAAGGATCCCTCTGCAGTATTTTGTATAAATGTGCTTCGGAATGGGGGAAAAGATGTCAAAATAATGCAATAACAGCTAAGATGTGTGAATATTTTTTTGACATTGAAACAGCTATAATTATAACACAATAAAGAGAAGAAAATATCGGCCGATAAGAACTTCTTCCGTTATTGAATGAACAACTTTGAATAAACAAATGAAGGAGGAAATGTTAATGAAAAAGATTCTTGCACTTATGATGTGTGTTGCTCTTGCGGCAGGAACTCTTGCCGGATGCGGAGGAGGACAGGATGAAAACATTGGCGGTGATGCTGCTGACAATACGAAAGATGAGGGAGCAGACGCTGAGGCCGCTGGTGATGAAGCGGCTGCCGGAGAGGCGGCAAGTGATCTGATCACAGACTTTGGCGGAGAGACGATCGTTGTTGCATTGTACTGCAACGATGATTCCGTACCTGGAAAAGACAGAGTATTTGGTAAGATCAAAGAATATTATCTGGACACTTACAATATCAATGTTGAGTTTGTAACGTCTCTTATGGGCGATTATACACAGAGCGTGAATATGATGCTTTCCTCAGGGGAGCAGGTGGATATTTTCAGCTCAGGCGTTATGAACTTCTCGAATACGGTAGCGAACGAGAGTACTTATGATCTGAATGAGGGAAATCTACTCAATAATTACGGTAAGGATATTGTGGAACTGATCGATCCGGAGTTCTTAAAGGGCTGTGTTGTAAATGGCACTCTGTATGGGATTCCCTGTATGCGTGATCTGGCAAGCGGTATGTGGTGCGTCGTAGTCGATAAAGAGTATATGGATGGTATAGACTATGATTATTCCCAGATCAACATGGAAGAAGTCAATCCTGCGACTGCGGAGGATATGACGGAGTTGTTTACGCAGCTTCACGAAGCATATCCTGATGTGAATGTAGTGTATCCTTGGGATTACGGGTATCTTGGACAGAAGCTTGCCTATGATGCTATTGGCGGAGACGTGTTTGGCGTGCTGCTTGATCCTTCCAACAGTCTTGAAGTGTCCAATCTGTTTACCAGCGATATGTTCAAGGAATATTGTCAGCTGATGTATGAGTGGCAGCAGGCAGGATTTATGTCGAAGGATGCCGCCACCGAGACACAGAACGGCGGCGCACAGGTTATTGCAGGCACTCTGATCGCTGATACGACAGCCGGAAAGCCTGGTATTGTACGCCAGAAGGAAGCGGAACGTGGCGGACGGGATTCCGTTGTATTCCAGCTGGGGCCTGACTTTGTGGCAAGCAGCGCGCCTGTTGGCGCTGCTTGGAGCATCAATTCCACGACAGAAGCTCCTGAGGCCGCGATGACGGTTCTGAACGATCTGTATACCAGTCCCGTAGTGACCAACCTGCTTTTGTGGGGTGAAGAAGGTGTGGATTATGTTCTTACGGAGTCCGGTCATTGTACTTTCCCTGAGGGAGTGACCGAGCAGACAGTAGAGTATTACAATCTGGTGTGGGCTTGGATGATGCCTTGTGAATATCCTACCTATGTACGTGAAGGGGATGACATCGACCTTTGGGAGAAGACGATAGATTTCAACAACAATGCCATGAAGTCCAAGGCGCTTGGCTTCAGCTTTGACTCTTCGGAAGTCAGTGCAGAGTATACGGCGTTGACCAATGTATGGGAAGAATACGGCAACAGCCTTGTATTCGGTCTGATCGAGCCGGAGGCAGGTATTGCCGAACTCAATGAGAGACTGGAGGCTGCAGGACTTCAAGCTTATATAGATGCGAAGAAAGAAGCTTTGGAGGCATGGGCAGCCGCGAACGGTGTCGAGTAGGAAACGATTGATCGTGCATGAGTCCGTCCTGGACGGATGTATCTGAAAACGGGAAAAAGGAATGGAAATCTCAGATTCCGGTTCCTTTTTCTCTTGTATAAGAAAGGCTGGCATACTGTGAAAAATAAATTTTTCACAGGCAAATTTGTGCTTGCGCTCAAATTCGCGTGTTGAGCAAGAATGGAGATTTCTATGAAACAGACAGCAAAAGTAAAGAAGGATTCCAAGAAGACCTTAAGACTTGTCAAACGGTTTATTCCCGTATATCTTATGGCTCTTCCGGGAGTTATCTATCTGTTTATCAATAATTATATGCCGCTTCCGGGCCTGGTGCTGGCATTTAAAAAGTATTCCACGAAAAAGGGAATTTGGGGTTCGCCATGGGTGGGACTCAAAAATTTCAAATATTTGTTCCGGACACAGGATGCCTGGATCATTACAAGAAATACACTGGGTTATAATATTTTGTTTATCATCGTTAATGTGATCATGGCAGTTTCGATCGCCATCATCCTGTCCGAGCTTACCACAAGATGGAAGAAGGTTTATCAGTCCACCATCCTGTTGCCTCATTTTTTGTCTACGGTGATTATCAGTTATCTGGTGTTTGCTTTCCTGAGTTCGGAAAACGGATTTTTGAATAACAGTATTTTTCCTTTATTTGGCAAGGAACCGATTCCCTGGTATACGGAACCGAAATATTGGCCTTTTATACTGGTATTCGTACAGACCTGGAGAGGCGTGGGCTATAACTGTATCGTGTATTTGTCCACGATCCTGGGATTCGACAGGGAAATCTATGAGGCATCTGCCATTGACGGTGCATCGAAATGGCAGCAGATCAGAAAGATCACTCTGCCGCTTCTAAGACCTACGATCATCATGCTGGTGCTGTTGTCCGTCGGACGTATCTTCTATTCGGATTTCGGTCTGTTCTATCAGGTGCCTCAGCAGAGCGGTGTATTGATGAATGTGACGCAGACCATAGATACATATGTATACAGAGGACTGCTGGAGAGAAATGATATGCCTATGGCTACGGCAGCGGGTGTTTACCAGTCACTGATTGGATTTATCCTTGTAATGTCTGCGAACCTGATCGTTCGCAAGATAGATCCGGACAGCGCATTATTTTAGGAAGGGAGACGGAATTATGAAGTCAAAAGACGAAAAACGCTTTCAATTTATGGGTAATGTTGTTATGATAATCATGACAATATTAGCGGTGGCTCCCCTGCTCCTGGTGATCATCTCTTCCTTTACAGACAATAACACATTGATTCGGAACGGTTACAGTTATTTTCCTGAAAAGTTCAGTTTGGATGCATATCATTATATTTTTGTAGAGAATCCGCAGGTTTTGAAGGCATATCTCGTATCCTTCCGTCTTACGGCTGTGGGAACGGTTCTTTCGCTGTCTGTCACAACACTGCTTGCCTATGCAATTTCCAAGAAAGAACTTCCGGCAAGAGGCGTTCTTACTTTCTACGTTTTCTTTACTATGCTGTTTAACGGTGGATTGGTTCCGACCTATATCAATTACGTGAATATTTTCCACATTAAGGATACTTTCTGGGGGCTGTTGCTGCCGGGTCTGGTGACGAACGGATTTAACGTTCTGCTCATGAAATCTTATTTCACATCCAGTATTCCGGATGAGATCGTTGAAGCGGCGTATATTGACGGGGCATCTGAGACGCAGACGTTTCTTAAGGTAGTCGTTCCGCTTGCCAAGCCTATTATCGCTACCATTGGGCTGTTTGCCGGAATTGCTTACTGGAATGACTGGAATAACGGATATGTTTATCTGAACAGAAGACAGGATCTGTATTCGATACAAAATCTTCTGAACAGGATCGTGCAGAATATTCAATATCTGCTCCAGTCCGGAGATTCCAATGCGGCGGCTCTGCTGGCGAATCTGCCTACGGTCTCGGTGCGTATGGCGATGGCGATCGCAGGCGTGCTGCCGGTACTGGTGATCTATCCATTCGTGCAGAATAACTTTGTAAAGGGTATCACGCTGGGCGGCGTGAAGGGCTGACAGGAGTTAAAAGGGGTGTAGATGGAGATAAGGTTGAATAAAACGCTTCGGCATGGAGGTAAAAATGAAAAAAACAGTTGATTACAGGAACCTGCGAGGGTTCAATTACACACAGCCTGATGCCGTGAATGACAGGGATTTCTGGTCTCATTATCATCATGACGTTGTGGACAGGGATATGGGGTATGCCAGGAGACTGCACCTGAACAGCGCGCGGATTTTCTTAAGCTATGATTTCTATAAGGAGAATCCCGAGCAGTTTCTTGCAAACGTCAAGGATTTTGTGAAGACGGCATGGAAACATGGTATTTCCACTAACCCGATTATTTTTATGGGATTCCGATTCCGTGAAGATGAGCTTCCGCCGGAGGGATTCATGCTGGAAGCAGGACTGCGGCCGATCGCTAAGACGCTGGAAGATCCTTCCAGCTGGTATATTGGAGAGCAGTATTTTGACGCGCTCTATGATGCGATTGGCAAAGAGGAAGGCCTCTTGTTCTGGGATATCGCCAACGAGCCCGGATATACGGATAACTTTGTGACCTGGTATGACGAGGAACCTTCTTATGTGCAGGATTATCAGGATCGGCCTGATATGGAGGCGTTGCGCTACAGGCAGGAGAAGACCTGGGAGATCATCCGGCATTTCTGTAAGTATGTGAAGGCTAAGGACCCGGTGCATGATATCGGGATTGGCAATATTTTTATCTATGAGACGGAACCGAGCAAGACGGCGGAGTTGGTTGATGTGATTGTATTCCATGACTATTGCCCGACCAGGAAGCGTATGCGTGATACGCTGGAGTATGCGAAGCAGATGAGTGAGAAATACGGCAAGCCGGTTTTGGATAACGAAATGTGTTGTATCGGCAGAGCGAATCCTTATGATATGTCCATCGAGCTGCATGATGAATACGGTGTGGGCTGGTATCTGTTTGAGTTGATGATCGGGAAAGATATGTGGTCAAGGGTACACGGGGTGGTTTATCCGGACGGAACGGTCAGGGATCCTTCTATTGTGTCCGCGATCTATGGATTCTTCCGCAACAGAGGGGAAACGGCGATCCGTTCTGACGTGAATCAGGAGGACTATGTGAGAAGAGCCTGTATCCTGGCACAGAGAACGCTTCGTAAGGCAAGACAGAACCAGGGATTTGCGCACAGCCATGATGTGGAGGATCTGCTGGAAGTCTGTGAGTTTGTGGCGAATTTGTTGGAGGGCGGCGAGTTGGTGCCGATGGCATATCCGCCCACTGCGAAAATCGCAGCCTACAGGAAGCAGGAGCATGTGGATTCTATGGAAATTGCGGATTATCTGACAGAGCTGATCGACACGTTGAAGAAGGCGTGCCATGTAGTAGAGATACAGCAGTAAGAAGTTTTCTTATATGAGGTGAGAGGATGCTGCAGACCATCAGAGCTGATGGGAGCGGCATCCTTGTTTTATATGTTGGAGATAAGTTGTTAGAAATACTTCCGAATCGCTAACAACTCTTTTGCCTTATCTCTTTACCGACAACGAGCACCTGCCAGGGGAGGAGTGTGTGTTCTTCTCCGATGCTGCCACGGGCAGCTTTCGGACAGGAAATATCAGGAATTGCAGCATAATTATTGAGGAGAATCTCATATCCGGACAGATTGATGCTGTAAGGGCGTTCTGTTTCTGAATAATTCAGGATCACAAGCACTTCATGCGTTTCGTCATATCTTCGGTATATGAAATCTTCCGGGCCGCCGACGCGGAGTCCCTTGAACATACCATAGGTTAACACATTTCGGTAGGCCGAATGCAGGCGCAGCCAGACCATTCGCCGGTAGAACTGCAGAATGGACAGATCGTCCTGATTCTGAGAGCGGACATTGCGCCATGTATAATCGGGATTAACGGAAAGCCAGGGAGATTCTGAAGAAAAACCGGCATATTCATCGTCCGACCACTGCATCGGCGTTCTTCCGTTGTCTCTGCTCCGGCGTCGGAGATAATCCATGATCTTTTCTTCCAGTTCTCCACAGGCAGCTGCCACTTCGTACCTTTTCAGGGCGCCTTCGTCTGCAAACTGTTCGATCCGTGTAAACGGATAATTCTGCATACCCAGTTCCTGTCCCTGATAGATATAGGGTGTTCCCCGCAGGAAGAAAAAAAGTGCGCCCAGCATCTTGGTATTATAGTCATTGATGGCGCCGTCAGGCAGGTATTTGTTTACCGAACGCGGCTGGTCATGATTTTCAAGGTAAGGAGCGGCCCAACCGATATTCTGGGTAACTTCCTGGCTGTGGTATATATGCCCCTTTAATTCTTCCAGATTCCAGGGTACCAGATCGCAGGGTGTGGTCACGCCGTTTACATCGATATCCGTGTAGCTGAAGTCGAAGACCATGGAAAAGTAGCCGTTCTCTCCGACATATTCAGCCAGCTGGTCATCCGGAACACTGACTTCCGCCACTGTCATGCTGTCATATTTATGGAACACACGATCACGCATCTCGGATAAGAATACATTGATCCCCGGTTGATTTAACAGCCAGTCATGACTGTCCGCCATGCCGTCACCGGCATCCGGCGGCATATGGCAGGAAGAAAGGATCTTTGCAGATTTCTTGATATTGCCGATCGCGTCCACACGGAATCCGGCGATCCCTTTCCCGCACCAATAGGACATCATGTCGTAGATTTCCTGCCTCAGCCGGGGATTTTCCCAGTTAAGATCCGGCTGTTCCTTTGCGAAGGAATGAAAATAGAACCGATTGCTGTCGCCGATCCGTGTCCATACACTGTCGCCGAAATAGCTTCGGAAATTGTTCGGCGGATTGCCGTCCTGTGTTTCCCTTATGATAAAATAATCCCGGCAGGGGCTGTTCTCGTCGGACAGCATATCGAGAAACCATTTGTGCTCACTTGAAACATGATTGACCACCAGGTCCATCAGCACTTTGATGCCACGCGTCTTTGCCTCTTTGATCAGGCGTTCCAGGTCAGCGTTTGTGCCGAACAGGGGATCGATCGTATAATAGTCTGAAATATCGTAGCCGTTGTCCCGCATTGGAGAACGGTTGACCGGACACAGCCAGATCACGTTGACACCCAGGGAGCGAATGTAATCCAATCCCTCAATGATGCCTGTAAGATCACCGATGCCATCTTTGTTGCTGTCTTTGAAACTCTTTGGATAAATCTGATATACTACGGCATTCTGCCACCATTTTTTCTGCATATTTTCCTCCATTCCGAAGCGCTTTGCGCTGAGGACGCGAGCAGAATTCAGGAGTTTTCCGAAGGAATACTCCGATTCTGCTCTGCGATCAACAGAATTTGTGACGCTTCGGCATAAATTTCTGGTTGAGTAAATTGCTCATCACAGAATTTATTCTATTAAATTTATTTGATCGCCCCCTGTGCCACGCCTTCAATGATCTGTTTCTGTAAGAACAGATAGAGGATTACGACAGGAAGCATTGTGAGAACCAGTCCGGCGGTGACAAGAGAGTAGTCCGTCGAATACTGTCCGACGAAGGAGTATGTCATCAGCGGAAGGGTCTTTAACGAGTTCTTGTAGAGCAATACATACGGAAGCAGGAAATCGTTCCAGATTGCCAGCACGTCCAGGATCACGATCGTGGATGTGATCGGTTTCAGCATGGGAAAAAGAATCTGGAACAACAGCCGCATATGTCCGCAGCCGTCGATCATCGCCGCCTCTTCCAGTTCGTAAGGGATACCCTTGATAAAACCGTGATACATAAATACTGCCATTGCCACATGAGCGCCCATATAGAAGAAGATCACTGCAAAGAGATTATCTGTCAGATCCAGCGAGGAGAAATTCTTTACGACCGGGATCATGATCGTCTGGAATGGAATGATCATCGACGCTACCATAAGCATCAGCACGATATTGTTTATCTTCCAGTTGTTGCGCGCAAACAGGTGGGCGCACATCACGGAGATCAGCACCAGCATCAATACGCTGCCCACAGTGACAAACAGGGAGTTGCCGAAGCTTTGCAGATAGTTCATGTTCTCATATGCTTTCAGGTAACCGTCAATATTAAGGCCTGCCGGCAGGGAGACCGGATTCAGGATGACTTCTTTGTTTGTCTTGAAGCTGTTCATTACCACAAGGAAAAAAGGGTATAAAAACGCAAGCAGCAGCAACACAAATATAATATAAAAAAGGATCTTTCGGCTGTTTTTCTTTTCTTTCATTATGCTTCTACCTCCTGCCGTTTGGTCAAGATTACCTGGGTGACGGAAATCGCCGCAACGATAAGGAACAGGATCAGGGCTTCAGTCTGTCCCACGCCGTATTGCTCTGCCTGGAAGGCTTTGTTGAATACTCTCATGGCTACTAATTCCGTGCTCTGGAAGGGACCGCCGTTAGTGAGCGAGAGGTTTACATCGTATGCCATAAAGGCGGATTTGATCGACATGAAAGTGCAGATCGTTACCGAGGGCATGATCAACGGTACAACGATATGGCGAATATTTTTAAGGCCGATCGCGCCGTCGAGAAGGGACGCTTCCTGTACTTCCCTGGGTACGGAAATGATGCCCGCCATATAGATCAGCATCAGATAGCCTGCCATCTGCCAGACTGCCACCACGACCAGTGCCAGGAATGCCGTATCGGGCGAACTGAGCCAGTTGTTTTTGAAGATGCCGATTCCCCTTTTGCCAAGCTGTACAAATACCTCGGAGAATACGAATTTCCATACGATACCGAGTACAACGCCGCCGATCAGATTTGGGGTGAAAAAGGATGCCCGGAAAAGGCCCTGCCCTTTATAGCCGCGTGTCAGACCGAAGGCGATCAGAAATGCGATCACATTTGTGATGACGACTACGCCGAAAGCGTACTTAAATGTTCGGAGCAGAGATTCCCAGAACAGTGCATCCCGGAAAGCATCCGCATAATTGCTGAATCCTATGTATTGATATTCGTCCGTCAGTCCGTTCCAGTCCGTGAAAGTCAGCTGGATACCGTTGATAAACGCTATGAGGATCACGGCAGTAAATACGATTACTGCCGGTCCGGCATAGAGCAGAAACATCAGGACATTTTTTGCACCTTTATTTTTCTTATTCTGCTGCATGATCTATCCTCTCTTATAAAATCAGAAACTTTATTGTTGGGTTGCCCAATATGCCTCGATCTCTGCGGCCATTGTCTCACGATCGATCTCGCCGGAGAGGTAACGCTGCATGGATGCGCCTACATTGGTGTAGTGATCGGACGGGTACATCACGTACATCGGGAAGTTATTGTCCGTGGTCGTATAATCGACAACCGACTGGGAAATGGATTCCGTGATAGTGGCTGTGTTGTTGCTGTAGGCCGGAACATTGCCGCAGTTGATCACATACTGCTGGCCTTCCTGCGAGGAGATGATCCAGTCAATGAATTCTTTTCCTGCCTGCTGCTGCTCCTCTGTGGTGGTAGACTGCTCTACGGTAAAGTAGCCCGGTACAAGGGTACAGATCTTCCCGGCGTTTGGATTGCTCTCGGAAACAGGAACCGGAATGAAGCCGTATTCGCCTTCTTCATCAAGAGTGCGGATGTTATGGGCAGCCCAGTTGCCGTGGAACCAGAAAGCCGCCTGCCCTGTGGCCAGAAGCTGCGCCTGCTTTTCATTTCCGTCGGCAGCCGTTTCAAGCGGGTTGTCCTTGTAATAATTGTATTTCATCAGCAGATCGAAGGTGTCCATGTAATCCTGGAATACGGTATTGCCCGCGAGATCTGCAGTGCCAGCTTTCAGTTGGCCTATGAATGCATCTCTGCCTGCTGCATCTGCGGCCTGGCCGGTATAGATCTGACAGAACCAGTGATTGCCGAGATTCCAGTCAAAGGGGCTTATGGCTACCGGTGCAATGCCCTGCGCCTCGATCTGTTTGAAGACTTCCTCCAGATCTTCTCTGGTCTTGATGGAGGAAGGATCAAAGTCTTCGCCCATCACGTCGGAGAGGACCTGTCTGCTGTAGATCAGGCCGTATGCCTGGAGGTTTGCCGGAACGCCATATACGGTGCCGTCCACGGTGACATCTTCGGTGGTGCCGGCGGCCGCATAGTTCATGCAGTCCAGATCGGCCAGGTTGGCCAGTTTATCCGTCAGCTTCATCACATCACCGGATTCCAGAAAGTATACGGTGGGCGGATTACCGGCGTTATACATGACCGTCAGCATCTGGTAGCCGCTGGAGCCTTTTGTCAGAGTCAGCATTTCCACTTCGGTCGTATCACTCTGTGCGTTGAAGGCCTCGATCAGTTTCTGGTTTTCGTCGGGCATCTCTCCGCCAAGGTAAGCGGTGATCTTCACCTTTCCGTCGGCGGTTACGGTGTCCCCGGCCGTGCCGGCTTCTGAGTCTGCTTTGCCGGTACTGTTCTGGTTATTTCCGGTGCCGTTGTCCGGTGCAGAACTGCCGCAGGCGGTGAGGCCAAGAGTCAGTGCAGCCGCCATCATCATTCCGATCCATTTTCTTCTCATAGTTTTCTCCATTTCTGCGCTGCTTTTTGCGCCTAAACGAGTTTGTGGCAAGCAACGCGCAGACACAAATCTCGCGATTGAAAATTTTAATTTTCAATCATGTTCCTCCTTCTCAGTAGCTGTGTACTGGGTGTGCAGCTGCAGAAGCAATGCCAGTATAGGAAATGAACAGTTCTGCAGTTACAGTTTTACGTTACATTCTGTCTATATAAAACCGGTTTTATATAGGGCAAAAATAATGCGGATCTTACTTCGGTGCATTTACTGACCGGAGTGTCAATCCGACGCATTATCAAAATGCGATTAATATAAAACCCGTTTCACATCACGATTTCACTATAAAACCATAGGCAGAGTTTGTCAACAGAAAAATAATTTTCGTCATTATAGATAGTTTGAGATAATTGAATTTGTGCATAATTTATAATATTTTAAATCCGCGTATGGGCGACCACTAACAGAGGATTCTGGTGGTATCTCCTTCAAACAGATATACGTCGATGGTTTCTTCGGAGGGAGATTGTCCGCCGGAGATCTGTGCGGTCAGTGACCGGGCAGTCCATCGGGCGATTTCTTCGGCAGGCTGAACGACTGCGGACAGGCAGAAGGCCGCATTGTCAGTGTCAGAGGTGCCGTCCGTTGAAATGATCTCGAAGTTGTCCGGTACGGAGATTCCCTTCCGCAGCAGTGTCTTTAAGAAGGCATTCCCGAGAATATCCGCTGCATAGATACCGTCTGCTTTCGGATAATGCACCAGAGCTTCCTCCGCCAGTTTCAGATAACTGGAAAAGTGAAAATCTTTCCATTCCGCGGAGATGATATCGACCTGTCCGCCAAGCCGTTCCATTTCGGCCGTAAAAACAGTATGGCGGTGCAGGGAAGGAATCGCTTCGGATTTTTCGCCGACGGCAGTCAATACGTGTCTGCAGCCGTCCGCATACAGCTTTTGGGCGGCGATCAGGCCTGATTTTTCCTGATCAATCGGAATATGGATAATGCCTTCGACGATCCGGTCAAACATGACCATCGGGCGCTGCAGTTTTTGATAGACTTCATCCGGGAGCATGGGAACGAAGTTGACGACGCCGTCCACCACATTGCACTTTAGCTGGTCTAAATATTCCTGTTCGGTTTCCGTATGATATTCCGTTGGCCAAAGAACGACGCTGTAGCCGTATTTTTTCATTTCCGTCACCAGTTTCTTGATGATACCGATGAAAAAGGGATGTTCAATATCCGGCAGGATCGCGCCGATCATATTACTCCGGTTTCGGTACAGATTTCGTGCCAGCTCGTTGGGCACATATTCCAGTTCCGTTAATGCCTTTTCAATCTTTTCGCGGGTCTCTTTTGAGATATATCCCTTGCCGTTTAAGGCTCTCGATACTGTTCCGGGCGCTACCTGGGCGCGCTGTGCGATCTCTCTGATGCTTGCCATGATGTATTCTCCTGTAATCTCCGTAATAATTTTTCCTTTCTATTTTATCTGTATTTTTGATACATTTCAATCCTTAGTGACAGTTCCTGAGTCAGGGAAAAGTACAGTGTCTGGTTATTGTCCTGCCGGCAATTATAGTAAACCCCATCATACCCAACCTGTCGCCTGGCAGGCCGCATGGCCATCCATGCTGTGAAAGTCAGAGACTTTCATAATAAGAATTGAAGCGTCTCTGTTTTAAGGATATAATAATAGAAATAAAAATTAACCGAAAGACCGGCAGGACAGGCAGCGGGATAAATAAGGAGATCATAGATGGTTAGGTTTGCGGTTCCGGACAAGATAACGGCAGAAGAGATCAGAACCATACGCAGGAAGTTGGGACTCACCCGGGCTGAGTTTGCCCGGCTGGCCAACGTGTCGAAGAAGACCATAGAGAGATGGGAGACGGGAGAGGGGGAGATCGGCGGGCCGATCGCCGCACTGGTGAAGCTTCTATGGGAATATCCGCAGATGAAAGAGGAATTGACGGTTCCGGATAAAAAGTATCCTTTAAGACTCTGGTATATGGAAGGCAGCAGGGTGTGTACGATCATTGACGTAGATGAGCGGTCCAGGAAAGTGAAAGTGCACAATTATACAAAGGATTATATTGCAAGAGCCTTTGGGAAAGAGGAAAATCCGGATTTCGAGGCATATGAGGCGTTTCTGGAATCCAGATGCTTTCCGAGGAGCAGGGATAAGATGAAGCTGACGCTGAGGGAACTTGATCTGCCTTTTTATGAACCGCTGCTGATCATCGAGAAGACGCAGGGGAGAATGGCGGAGGATGATTTCTGGATTCGGATTGAGAGATGACGGGAAAGAAGCAGGTAAATATATACGAAATTGATTGAGGTATGCTATGGTTGAGCTTTTTGGACAGCATAAGGAGATGGAAAGCAGGAAGTCCTCCAAGGGGAATCAGTTGAAATGGGAGGAACAGGGAATCTGGTATAAGGCTGACTATACCGGATATGAGGGTCTGGCCGAGTATGTCATATCCGGACTTTTTGCATACAGCAGCCTGGGTGGGGAGGAATATGTATCTTATCAGACGGAAGAGATCGTCTATGGGCATAATCGGTATCTGGGCTGCAAAAGCAGGAATTTTCTGCCGAAAGGATGGAAGCTGATTACATTGGAGAGGCTGTTTCAGAGTGTGTATGGTGAGAGCCTGAACAGAAGAATTTACACGATCAGGGAATATGAGGAGCGTGTGCGGTTTCTGGTAGAAGGGACGATCAGAATGACCGGGCTGGAAGCATTTGGAGTGTATTTGAGTAAGCTGCTGACAATCGACGCGGTTTTTTTGAATGAGGACAGGCATACACATAATATTGCGGTTCTGCTGGATGATGTGGGGCATTACCACTACTGTCCGATCTTTGATCATGGAGCGGCGTTATTGGCTGATACAACGATGGATTATCCGCTGGCAGGAGATACGATCAGCTTGATGAAGGAAGTAAGGGCGAAAACGATCTGCCAGGATTTTGATGAACAGCTGGATGTTGTAGAGAGGTTGTATGGGCAGCATATACAGTTTTCATTTGACCGGAAAGTTGTGGAGAGTATGCTGGCGGAAGAGAAGTATTATCCCGCCGAAAGTAAGCGGCGGGTGGGGACGATCCTGATGGATCAGAAGAGGAAATACAGATATTTGTTTGCGGATGAAAGTTGTGAATAATACGGGTGAGAGATTTGAACAGGATATAACCATGGAGGAGCGTGCGGTATGCCAATCGGAGTCATTACAAATGCGCTGGTAGTAGCTATTGGAGGAATCGTGGGCGCGCTGGCGGGGGATAAGATCAGCGGGTCTTTTAAGGAAAATCTGAATACGGTATTCGGGGCCTGTGCCATGGCGATGGGCATCAGTTCGATCGTATTGATGGAAAATATGCCGGCGGTGGTTTTTTCGGTCATCGTGGGAACTTCGATCGGGCTGGCCATGCATTTGGGACGGCGGATCGACAGGGCCGGGCTGATGATGCAGAAGGGAATTGGCCGTGCGCTTTCCGGGCTGCAGAGAGTGGGGAAAGAACAGCAGGAACCGGCGGGCAAAATAAATGCAGCAGACCAGACAGATGCAGTAGGCAAAAAGAATTCGGCGAACAGCACAGATACAGTGGGCCAAACAGATACAGCAGGCACAGCAAACAACAGTGCAGTACTTGTGACGGCGCTGGTGCTCTTCTGCGCCAGCGGAACCGGCATCTATGGCTCCATCGTGGCGGGTATGACGGGGGACCATTCTATCTTACTGGCGAAATCGATTCTGGATTTTGCCACGGCGCTTATTTTTGCCTGTACGCTGGGAATTGTCGTTTCACTGATCGCTGTGCCGCAGTTTCTTATTTTCATGGCGCTTTATCTGCTGGCGGGGGCAATCTATCCGCTGTGCACGCCGGCTATGATTAACGACTTCAAGGCCAGCGGAGGCATTCTTCTGTTGGCGACAGGGTTTCGCATGATTAAGGTAAAGGAATTTCCGGTGGCCGATATGATTCCGGCTATGGCGCTGGCAATGCCGGCAAGTTATTTGTGGACAACTTATTTTATGCCGCTTATGGGGTGAGAATGAAAAGGAAAGGCCGTTCTATGTTGAAACTGATCAAAATCGCTGTCGGGAGTGTGGCGTCTATTTTTCTGGCCGATGTGCTGGGACTGGGTTACAGCACCGCTGCCGGTATCATAACACTTCTGACGATACAGGATACCGCCCGGGAGACCATCACGATCTCTGTCAAAAGAATCTTCGCGTTCCTGCTGGCGACTTTGATTGCCTATACGGTATTTCATATTGCCGGATATCATGTGTTTGCATATGGCATATTCCTGTTTTTGTTTGTTGCCGGCTGTATATTGATGCGGATGGGGGATGCAGTCTCTATCAATGCGGTCTTAGCGACGCATTATCTGCTGGAGAAGGACATGTCTCTTCCGTTGATCGGAAATGAGGCGCTGCTTCTGCTGATCGGCGCCGGGATCGGCACGCTCTTAAATCTTTATATGCCGGGAAAAGGCAGGGAGATCCGGGCCATGCAGCATACGCTGGAGGAAGATCTGCGAAGAGTGCTCATGCGGATGGCAGAATATATCGAAAAAGAAGACCGGTCGGACTATACAGGAGCCTGTTTTGACAAGCTACAGGAAGATATTGCCGCTGGTACAAAACAGGCGTATGCTTATATGAAAAATACCTTTTTCCAGGAATCGAAGTATTTTATCTCGTATATGAATATGCGGGAACAGCAGACGGTCGTTTTGCGGGATATTTATAAGAAGATCATCCACATTCGGTTCCTCCTGCCGCAGACGGAACGGGTGTCGGGACTGCTCTATGAGACGGCGGTTTCTTTCGGGGAATCCAACAATGCCAGAGAACTGCTGGCAAAGCTGACAGAAGTACTGCGGCAGATGAAGGATTCCCCCCTGCCTGTGACGCGGGAGGAGTTCGAAGACCGGGCGGTGCTGTATGGCATCTTGATGGATCTGGAGTATTTTCTGCAGTTGAAGAAGGAGTTTGCGGATGGGCTGACGCAGGAGCAGGTGAGGCGGTATTGGGGAACGGGCAGGAATCAGTCGAATTCGTGTGTATATGGCGCTGATCAGGCTAAGCAAACAGAGTTGACAAAGGAGTAGCGGATGGTATAAACGCATATTTAAATAAAGTGGGAAAAACAGCAGTTATGTGCTATATTAATAATAATATCAGCATCATGAAACTATAATCAGTATGGGAGCACGCAGCCATGTATTTATCAAAAATTCATATTGAAAATTTTAAGGGCATTAAGAGTGCGGATTTTGATTTTGACAGATCGGTAAATATTATAATTGGAAATAACGGAGCGGGAAAGACATCGGTTCTGGAAGCGATTGCAGTTGCGTTGGGAGGTTTCCTTTCAGGGATTGACGGAGTTAATACGATTCATTTTTCCCGGGAGGAGATACGGCGGGAAAGTCAGTTGACAGGAACAGGTTCCAGTAATGTTGTCTACAGAACTCCGATCAGCGTGGAGACATGTCTGGAATTAAATACCGGGGACAGAGACTGCGCAGATTTACGTATGTTTAAGTTTGCCAGGCAGAAGAAGAGTATAAAGAGCGCTCGTTCTACGGTGGAACCAAGGGATATATGCAGGGAAGCGCAGAGAATGGCAAATGACCAGAAGGCTATTTTACCTGTGATCAGTTATCAAAGTTTTTCCAGAGTAACAAATCAAAAGAAAGATAAATGGGAGAATCCGTTTTCTGATGAGTATTCCAGAGTTGTTGGATATGTGGACTGCCTTGAGGAAGCTGCCAATGATAAAATGCTGATCAACTGGTGTAGACGAATGGAGCAGGTTTCATGGCAACAGGAACAGACGATTTTGGAGTATGAGATCGTAAAAAGAACTGTATCGAAGTTTATGCAGTTTATGCAGGAAGATGAGAATATTCATATATATTACGATAAGCGCACAGAAGAACTTCTGTATGTGAATAAGGAAGGAATATTGCCGATTCGTCTGTTGAGTTCAGGGTTCCGCAATCTTCTGGGGATGGTATTCGATATCGCATACCGGATGGCAGTATTAAATCCGGATCTGCTGGAAGATATTACCAGCATAACACCGGGCGTGGTTCTGATCGACGAGATAGATATGCATCTTCATCCAAACTGGCAGTGGAAAGTTGTCGATGCTTTGAAAAATACATTTCCGAATGTACAGTTTATCGTGACAACTCATTCCCCTATTATTGTTGCGTCTTGTAAAGAAGAAAAGCTGATCATGCTGCAGCTGGAAGATGTTTTTCTGGATAAACCCTCAGAGATTGTTCTTGGAAAAACGGTAAAAGGCTGGATGGTAGACAGTGTTCTAAAGGAATATATGCAGAGTGGAAACCGGGATCCCGAGACATCTGCCAAATTGAACCGTCTGACAGAACTTGCAAAAATGAAAATCAGTCGCAGGATGAATGAAGAAAGCGCAAGAGAGTATGAGGATCTGATTGGCGAACTAAGCAGCATATTACCGGAGGATGATATTGCAGTTGAAGAAGCAGCATTTATGTCAGTTGATGAAATACTTGGAGAAAAACATTGAGAAGAGTAATCCGATCACGAAAACCGGACAGTTTGAAGAATAATGCAGAGCAGTGGACAGAAGACTTGCTAAATGAAATAGCATCAAAGGGGTCTTATGCCAAAGCAGAAGACAGATTTAAGAATCGTTACAGGCAGGAAGATATAAAGAACACACTGGAAAGAATGTATACAAGACACTGTTGCTATTGTGAGTCGATCATAGGAGTCAGCACATATGGTAGAATAGAACATTTGAGGCCTAAATCACTGCCGGAATTTTACCGGTATACTTTTGAATGGGAAAATCTGCACTGGTGTTGTGAAATCTGCAATACCGGTTATAAGAGGGCAAGGTGGAACTTTCAATATCCGATTCTGGATCCGGCAAAAGATGAAATAGAGAAGTATATACGATTAAATCTGACGACCGGGGAATATGAAGAAATCGAGGGCGACAGGCGTGCCAGGACCACAATTTTACATACTGGAATGAACAGAGATGAACTTGTTAAGGCGCGTAGAAGGATTGTCATTCGATTTTTAAAGGATTATAAAGCGCATTTGAAGGCTGGGAGCGGAGAAGAATTCTGTGATGAATGGCAGATTTTGAAAGAAGATGTGAGCTACCCGAGTTTATATGAAGAGTTGATCCGATCTGTGACGGATAGAAGAGAACCAGACTACATAGAATGAGAGGGAAAGATTCAGAATGTCTTTACAGGAAAAACTACAGAACATAATGCAGCAGGCAGTGGACAACTGCGAGGTGGCAGGCGTCAATCTGCTGGTGGAACAGGACGGTCAGGAGGTATGCTACTGTCAGGCGGGGATGGCAGACCGGGAAGGGAACCGGCCCATGAGCAGGGATACGATCTTCCGGCTTTATTCCCAGAGCAAGCCCATCACGGCCGCGGCGGCGATGATCCTGATGGAGCGGGGAGAGCTGGATCTGTGTCAGCCGGTGTCGGATTTCCTGCCGGCTTTTGCGGAGCAGTTCTATGTGGCAAACGAGAACAGTATAGGGGACGCGGCAGCCGGCGGGAAAGCGGGAAAAGAGGCACCGGCAGAAGAGAAGGGAGCGATGAACGGCGGGCATGGAACAGCCGGCACGGCAGCAGAACAAAGGAAGCCTGTCCTGCAGCCCATGCGGGTATTCGACCTTCTGCGTATGACTTCCGGGCTTGCTTATCCGGATGAAATGACGTTGGCCGGACGACAGACGGCGGCAGTGTTCAAGGAGATGGACAGACGGCTTTTCACGAAGGAAGCCATGACGACAAGAGAAGCAGCCGATGCGCTGGCCGGCTGCACACTGGCTTTCGAGCCGGGCAGTTCCTGGCGGTACGGCACTTCGGCGGATGTGCTGGGTGCGGTGGTGGAAGTGGTTTCCGGGATGCGCTTTGGCGAGTTTCTGGAGAAAGAGCTTTTCGGGCCGCTTGGCATGAAGGACACGGCTTTCTGGGTGCCAAAGGAGAAACAGGAGCGTCTGGCAGTAACTTATGAGACGGTCAAAGGGCCGGAAGGGACTTCCCTGGTCCGCTATGAGGGCAACCATCTGGCGATCTGCAACCGGATGGATAAGCCGCCTGCGTTTGAATCCGGCGGTGCGGGGCTGGCCTCCACGCTGGATGACTATATGCGCTTTGCGAGAATGCTCAGACAGGGCGGTATACTGGATGGAACGCGGGTCATGCAGCCGGCCACAGTGCGTTACATGATGGGCGCAGAGCTTATGGAACACCAGCAGAAGGCGTTCGAGAAGTGGATCGGGCTGGACGGATTCAGCTATGGTAATTTGATGCGGATCTGTAAGAATCCGGGACAGACAGTCTTTCTGGCAGGAAAAGGAGAGTACGGCTGGGACGGCTGGCTGGGAGCATATTTCGCAAATTTCCCGGAAGAAAGGCTGACAATCCTGATGGGAACGCAGAAGAAGGACGGCGGGACGTTTACGCTGACGAGAAAGCTGCGTAATCTGGTACTGGGGAATTATTTATAAAAATTTGTTTGGTTAACAAATGGAATGCTCATATCTGAATTTTAGGAAGTTACCCTACTTTATAAAACAGCAGAGAATGGCTGGATGAACATAGTGAATCGGGACAGGCGAATCGGTACAAGCGCCTGTCCCGTTTTTTTGTTGTACAGAGGGTTTCGAGTTTTAGATTTATTAAGACTCTGTTCAGAATCGGTTAAGGTCTGTCTATGAAAATAAGATTATCAAAGCAAACAACTTTGAAATATAACGAAGGAGGAAGGGCGGTTACAGATTCCGTAAAATCTGTTTACATAGATTAAAAACTTAGAAATCTTAAATTGAATTCAGATGACAAGGAGGAAAAAGGAATGAACAACGAAATGAAAAACAAAAACAGAAGCGCAAGAAGGGCATATAAGAAAGGGATCCTGCTTTGTATGGCAATGATGACAGCGATGAGCATGACAGCCTGCAGTGGGGGAGCGGCGAAGAAGGCTGCTTCTAATAATAAGCCAAAAGTAGAGAGTGTGCAGCCAGCAGCGAAGAAAGATAACAAACAGGCCGTAAAAGAGGATGATGCCAAAAATAAAGAAAGAGCTGCAATTTTGAACGAGAAGCCACTGGACAAGCAGAAGGAGGAGCAGAAGAATCAGGCAGGCGCGGAGCAGAAGGCGGAGGAGCAGAAGGCGGAGGAGCAGAAGAATCAGGCAGGCGCGGAGCAGAAGGCGGAGGATCAGAAGAACCAGGCGGGCGCGGAACAGAAGGCGGAGGATCGGAAGAACCAGGCGGGCGCGGAGCAGAAGGCGGAGGAGCAGAAGAATCAGGCAGGCGCGGAACAGAAGGCGGAGGATCAGAAGAACCAGACAGACACAAAGAAGAAAGAGGAGGATGCTGAGAAGAAAGAACAAAAGATTGACGATAATAAGGAGCAGAAGACGGACGACACCAGGAAAAAGGATGGAACATCCAAACCCACCAAAAAGAAACAGCGGTAGTAGTGTAGTCTCCGGACGCATGAACCTCATGCGGTCCGGAGTGCTGTTATAAATATCAGATTGCTGTATTTACAGCAGAATCTGAATTTGCTATGCTGTTTACGGACAAGGGATGTTATTCATTGATAAGGAAAGAGGCGGGAAAGACTAATGGAAAAGGAGCATGTTCTGATCATAGAAGACGACGCAGATATACGGGAAGGGGTGCGCATTTTGCTGGAAAGTGAAAGCTATATGGTAGAAGAAGTGGAGAACGGCAGAAAGGGTTTGGAAGCGCTGAATGAGCAGACTGATCTGGTCATTTTGGATGTGATGATGCCCGGGATGTCGGGACTTCGTACCTGTGAGGAAATACGCAGGGTTTCAAATGTTCCGGTTCTTTTCCTGACAGCGAAGGCACAGGAGTCTGACAAGCTGATCGGATTGATGGCAGGAGGAGACGATTACCTGACGAAACCTTTTTCCTATGCGGAACTGCTGGGACGGGTGAAGGCTCTGCTGCGCAGATACCGTACTTACATGGGGAAAAATACGGAAAGCGGGCGGAAGGAAGAAAACTATCTGTCTATCGGCGGAATCCGGATTCATGAATCTTTCAATGAAGTGTATGTAGATGATGTAGAAAAAGAAATGTCGGATATCGAATATCATATCCTGCTGTTGATGATGCAGTATCCGAAGAAGATTTTTTCTGCACAGAATCTGTACGAGAGTGTTTGGAACGAACCTTATTTCTATTCCTGTAACAGTACGATTATGGTGCATATTCGGAAGCTGAGAGTAAAGATAGAAAAGGATCCTAAGAATCCCAGGTACATCAAGACAGTATGGGGAAAGGGGTATAAGTTTGACTCATTACAAAAATAGAAAAGATTCCATTTATTTTCAGCTGTTGTTGCTGCTGATCTCTTCGGCGGCAGCAGCGGTTTTTATGTTTTTGGTGCTGCGCTTTGCGGGTGAATATGCGGTCGATCAATATTATCGGCAGTCGGATTATGAAGAACGCAGGAGCGAAGCTTATATTGAAAAGTTTCAGAAGTATATTAATGAAAAAGAATTGACATCCCGGGATACGGGTGCAATTTCGGCATGGGTCAAAAAGCAGAAGATTTTATCTATCCGTATTTATAAGGATGGGATCGAGGTGTTTGATTCAGATTATCCGCAGCAGGAACTGTGGGAGGAAGCCATAGAGGCGAATGAGTATACCTGGGAGATTTATTATGCCGTTCAATTCGCCGATGGTGTTGCCAGAGTGAGTATCTTCGGTATTTACAGCTACCAGGCATATAATATTTTGCAGATTGTGGGAATGCTGTTATCCTTTGCTTTTTTCCTGTTGTTTGTTTTGCTGGGGATTAGACGGAAGATCAATTATATTTTGAAGCTTAATGAGGAGATTGAGATTCTGGAGGGCGGCAGGCTGGATTATGAGATTTCGGTCAAGGGACGGGACGAGCTGGCAGCTCTGGCCAGAGGTCTGAATAATATGCGGATTTCATTTTGCAGACTGCTTGATGAGAATGCGAAGATGGTGAAAGAAAATCAGAAGATAATCACGGAGATGTCCCATGACTTAAGAACGCCGGTTACTTCTATTCTGCTCTACACGGAGATCATCAAGAAGGGAAATTATCGGAATGAATTGCAGCTGAAGGAATATGTGGAAAAGATTGACAGGAAGGCACACCGCATGAAGCAGCTTACCAACCATCTTTTCGAGTATTCCCTTGTTACGGGGGATAATGAGATTGAGCTGGAGGAGCCGGAGAGCTTCGAGAATCTTTTCTATGATCTGCTTTCGGAAACCTGCAGTTATCTGGAACAAAAGGGGATTCGGGTAGAATGTGCGCTGGAATGGAATGGTCGGGAGCTGCGGATCTATACGGATTATCTGACCAGGATCATGGATAATATTATGTCCAACATCGTCAAATATGCAGACCCACAGCAACCGGTACAGATACGGTCGGTCTGTGACGCGCAGACAGTCGGCTTTTCCTTTGAGAATGCCGTGAAAAGCGTGGAGAAAAAGACAGAAAGCACCTGTGTCGGCATCCAGAGTATTAAAAGCATGATGGCGAAGATGAAAGAAACCTGTGTCACACAACAGACGGAAGACAGATTCCGGATCACCATTCGCTTTCAGGTCGTTTAGTTTATTGCTTCCAGAGAATATCCTACACTCTTGGTGGTTTTGATCTCCACGTTTGCTTTGACGAATCGGAGTTTTTTGCGCAGGAAAGAGATATAGACTTCCAGATTGTTGTACTCCGAGTCGTCTTCAAAGCCCCATACTTTGGCGATCAGCATGTCTTTGGGCAGGATCTGGCAGGGATTGTGCAGGAGGTATTCCAAAAGCTGGTATTCTTTATTGGCCAGTTTGACGGAATTCATATCCGTTTCCAGCTTCTGCGCGGCCTGGTTGAGCCGGATGTTGCCGAAGGACAGCTGGTCGGCTTCCGGATTCTTCGTGATCCGGGTTCTGGCGCGGATCCGTGCCAGAAGTTCTTTCACGTCAAAGGGTTTGGTCATGTAGTCATCAGCGCCGGTGTCCAGGCCGAGAATCTTGTCTTCCACCTGGGATTTGGCGGTGAGCAGGATGACCGGGATACTGATACCCTCTCTTCTGGCGTTTTTAAGCAGATCTATGCCGTTTATCTTGGGAAGCATTACGTCTAACAGCGCCAGATCGTAGATGTTGCTGAGCAGACAGTCCAGTCCGTTTAAGCCGTCATATGCCATATCAACCTGATAGCCTTCTTTTATAAGGACGGCACTGAGACCGTCCGCAATTTCTTTTTCATCTTCTACAATGAGAATACGCAAGTTTATACCTCTTTCTTTTAAAGTGAGTTCCTGTTCGTTGCTTTAAGTGTTTGCTGTGCTCCTGGCTTTTCTCTTTCTGAGTTCCTTATCATAAGTGGCTTTCGTGATCTGCCCGTTCTGATAGAGCTGCTTTAATTTCTGAGCGGAGAATACTCCTCCTTATATTATCATTTTATCATGCCTTTTACCATATCTTCTTCGCCACAGGCGACTTGGCATGGACGGATTCCGTAACTGGGAAGCCGAAGGGTGAACTGTAATTTAGGCATGTACAGGAATATTATAAAACAGCCACCTTAAATCAACCTTGAAAAATAACCGGAATTTCTTCAACGTCCATTTCAGCCGGATGCCGTATGATGTATGCAGTAATGAGGAAGGAGGTGGAAGCGTTGGTTGTATTGAGAAAAAACTGGGCCAATATTCTGACGGCGCTGGTGGTGATCCTGTGCCTGGGGTTGACGGCAATGATCATGAAGGCATGGTTTGACGGTAAATTTAATTCAGTGGAGACACTGCAGACATATATTCTGGGTTTTGGGCTGTTGGCGCCGCTGATCCTGACAGTTATCCAGGCTATGCAGGTGGTCGTGCCGGTGTTGCCCGGATTCTTGGGTTGCGCCGTGGGTGCGGTTCTTTTTGGGTGCAGCGGTGGATTTTGGTGTAATTATATAGGCATTAGTCTCGGATCGATCATTGCATTTTTTCTGGCAAGGCGGTTTGGGAAGACACTGGTGCGCAGTCTGTTTGCCGAAGATAAGTATGACAAATTCAGCGGATGGGCGGCGAACAGCAAATCCTATACGGCATTGCTGTTTGCAGGCATGGTGCTGCCGTTGTTTCCGGATGACTTTTTCTGTTATTTCACAGGTTTGACAGAAATGAGATCCCGCAGGTTTATCTGGATCATCCTGTTGGGAAAACCCTGGTGTATTTTAGCATACAGCATTGCATTTTCCATGATCAGGTGAATACTATTGTGATTTTCAGTTAAGAAAACGATACGATTGAGAGGGAGATTTTCTATGTTAGGATATTATAATTATACAGTGATTCTTACTTATATTGGTATGCTGTTTGGCTTTATCGGACTTACCTGTGCGATTGACGGACAGCTGCCAGCGGCGGTTTTGTGCCTGATGCTGGCCGGTATCTGTGATATGTTTGACGGAACTGTGGCCGCAACGCGAAAGCGGGATAAATACGAGAAACATTTCGGCATTCAGATCGATTCGCTCAGTGACCTGATCTGTTTTGGTGTGCTGCCTGCGGTACTGCTCTACCGCATGAATGAAAGCAGCAGTTTGGCATTGTTTGTTGCAGCTGTTTATGTACTCTGTTCTTTGATCAGACTTGCCTATTTTAATGTGGATGAGGCAGACAGACAGGAGCAGACTTCTGCTCCGAGAACGATCTACCGGGGATTGCCGGTCACTTTGGCCGCACTGATCATTCCGGCACTGTATCAGTTCGGCTATATTCTGAGACTTCCGACGGCTAAGCTGTGCACAGTTGTCATGGCTGGTATGGCTGCGGCTTTTCTGATGCCATTCCCATTAAAAAAACCGAATATTATCGGGAAGATCTGCGTGATCCTTTGCGGCGGGTTTGAATTATTATTTCTTTTGGCGGGGGCGGACATATGAGAGAGACAGTGCAAATGAATACTTTATGTGTACGGAGCAGCCGGCAGGCAGGACAACAGACAGGAGAAGGTCTGCAGCATAAGGATGAGAAGTGGATCCGGTTCCTGTATGGGCATGTGACGGGCAGAATCTTACTGCAATTTATAATGAAAAGCGGAATGTTAAAGCTGATCGGACGATTTTTGGGCACCAGAGCTTCCAGACCGCTGATTCGGTACTATATCAACCGACATCGGATTGATATGCGCGATTTTGAAGGGCAGACATACAATACGTTTCAGGAGTTTTTTGCGCGAAAGCGGAAGGGTTGTCCTATGGACATGGATGAGAATCATTTGATCAGTCCCTGTGACGGTCTGCTCAGCGTTTATCCGATTCAGGAGAACAGGATCTATCCGATCAAGGGTTCTCATTATAAACTGGAGGATCTGGTGGATGAGGCGGCTCTTGCACAACTGTTTGAGTCGGGGGTGTGTCTGATCTTTCGCCTGCGTGCCACGGATTATCATCATTTCTGCCATATTGATGAGGGGTTTCAATATACCAATCACTTTATCGAGGGCGCATTGCACAGTGTTCAGCCGGAGGCCTGCGAGAGGGTGCCTGTCTACCGTCTTAATCGGAGAATGTGGACATTGACGGATACGAAGCACTTTGGTAAGGTGATACAGATCGGTGTTGGAGCTTTTCTGGTAGGAGAGATTGTGTTTGAAACCTCATGCAGTGAATTTAAACGGGGGCAGGAAATGGGACATTTTGAGCTGGCAGGCTCCACCATCGTTATGTTGTTTCAAAAAGACCGGATCAGGCTTCGAGAGCAGATCCGGGAGCAGATGGAGACAGGAGAAGAAGTTGGCGTTCGTATGGGTGAGATGATAGGGTATACTGAGGTGAGAGAAATTGGTTAAGAAACTGCGGTATAAATTTGTGGCTGTCACGATGACGCTGATGGTGACTGTGTTTGGGATTTTTTTTCTTGCAGATTATTTATACAACAGGTACTGGAATGATCTCGATATACTGGATACACTGGAATGGTTTGCGGATGCGGGCGTTTTTCGAAACGAGACAATGGTTGGGGATACGGATATGGATCTGGATGAGACGAATGGATATTCTGTCTATTTCGTTCTTCTGGACAGAAGCGGCAAGGTTGTAAAGACAGCAGGTACCTCCGAAAAAGGCATACCCGAGCAGGTATGGAAGACACTCAGCAATAATCCGCCTGAGGTATGGAAATGGCATTCCTATATCTATACGGTACGCAATTATGAAGACGGGCAAAAGGGCATCTATCTGACCAACACGGCAGAGAGGTCTGTGTCATTCAAGAAGATTCTGGGAACGGTGAGTCTGGCCTGCGCCGGATTTCTGCTGCTGCTGGGAGTCAGCTTCTATCTGTCGAACTATGTGGTGGAGCCGGCCAGGAAAGCACTGGAGAGAGAAAAACAGTTCATTTCCGATGCCAGCCATGAATTGAAAACGCCGGTTGCAGCTATCAGCGTCAATGCACAGGCGCTGATGGGACAGATGGAGGAGAACAGACACTTGAAATATATCCTGTCGGAGTCGGAGCGGATGGACAGACTGATCCGCAGGCTCTTGACGCTGGCTGTTATGGAAGGAGGCGGCAAGAACTCACCGAAGGAACGTTTTTCTCTGTCGGACTGTTGTGAAGAGGCGGCGCTGACAATGGAGAGCATGGCCTATGAGAAAAAGATAAGATTTACCTATAAGATAGAGCGGCCGGTGTCATTTTACGGAAATGAGGATGAAATCCGTCAGCTGGTTGCTATCCTGCTGGATAATGCGATGAAGCATACCTTTGAACAGGGAGAAATACAATTTCATCTGAAAAGAAAGAACAACTATATTCTGTTCTGGGTGCAGAACAGCGGACAGGGAATCAAAGAGGACGATATGACACATATTTTCGAAAGATTTTACAGCACTGAAAAATCCAGAAGCGGGAAAAAAGACAGCTTTGGACTGGGGCTTTCTATTGCGAAAGCGATCGTGGAGGATCATGGCGGGAAGATCAGTGTTAAGAGTGAGTATGGCAGTTATGCCTGCTTTACGGTGTGCTTTGGCGGCGTGGGAGGGAAGATCTACTCGTCTGCCTGAGGATGGAGAATAGAAGAAAAGAATGATTGTCTCAAAGGATGATGCTGTCTGAGCGTACAGTTTTTGATTGACGAATTGCATGTCTGTTGATAGCATGTACTTAAGAATACCTGTGTCGGGAATGATCTGGGTGCAGGTATAATTTCGGATTTTATGAAATAAATTACATGAAAAAGGAGATGCAATATGGGAATTATTGAGAAAATGCGGTTGGACGGTAAGAAGGGATTCGTGACGGGAGGAGCCAGAGGCATCGGAAAAAGCACGGCTACAGCTTTTGCAGAAGCGGGGGCGGATGTTGCGATCGTGGACCTTGATCTTGACGAGGCGAAGAAGACGGCGGAAGAACTGGCGGAAAAGACGGGCAGGAAAGTGATCGCGATCGGATGCGACTGCACTGATCCGGAACAGGTTAACGCCATGGTAGAGCAGGTGGTGGCAAAGCTTGGCGGCCTTGACTTCTGTCACAACAATGCAGGCATCTGCATCAATGCACCAGCCGAGGAGATGACGTATGAGCAGTGGAGCAGGGTGATCAATATCAACCTGAACGGGATCTTCTTAACTGACATAGCGGCGGGCAAATATATGTTGGCGCATGGCGGCGGCTCTATCATCAATACGGCTTCCATGTCGGCGCATATTGTCAACGTTCCCCAGCCACAGTGCGCCTATAATGCGTCCAAGGCTGCCGTGATCCAGCTTACGAAATCACTGGCGATCGAATGGGCGAAACGCGGTGTGCGCGTAAACAGCATCAGTCCCGGTTATATCGGCACGGAACTGACCTTGAATTCCCCGACACTGGTTCCGCTGATCGAGAAATGGAACCATATGGCTCCGCTGGGCAGAATGGGGACGCCGGAAGAACTGCAGTCGATCTGTGTATACCTGGCAGGCGATACCAGCACCTTTACGACAGGTTCGGATTTTGTTATTGACGGCGCATTTACCTGTTTCTGAAAAAGTGTGAGGCCTGGGGCGCAAAACTCCAGTCCCTTATACCGGCGTCACACAGGAGAACCGCTTCACAAGCCTGGCCGCGATCTCCACTTTAGAAGTATGCACGACTTTGGAGTCGATCTGCTCCACCAGCAGCTTGGCGGCGGTCTTGCCGATATAGAGGCGGGGCACGTCCATGGTGGTCAGCGCCGGTTCGATGATTCTGCCCTCGGAGATATTGTCGAAGCCGATGAAGGAGATATCCTCGGGAATCCGGTAGCCGCGCAGCATAAGCGCCTTCATGGCGCCGATGGCGATTATATCGTTGTCGGCGAAATAGCATTTGGCCAAAGGATCTCTGCGGTCGATAATTTCCAGCATATCGGCCATGGCGGCTTCGATGGACGGAGACAGTTTATGGATAATGGAACGGGATGGAGACATCCCGTTCTCTTTGACTGCCTTGAAATACCCTTCCTGTCTTTCGACAAAGTTGGGGATCAGATAGCTGGACTGCAGGTAACCGGGCTGTACTCTGGTGCCGGCGATCAGATAGTTGGTGGCGATATAGGCACCCTGCGCATTGTTGATCAGCACGCTGGTGCAGTCGAGGCCGTCAAAGTAGGTGTCCAGCAGGATCAGCGGATATCCGAGAGCGAGAAACTGCCGGCATACATCCTGCCGGATCTCCGTGCCGATCAGAATAATCCCTTTACAGTCGGAGAGACGAAGATCGGAGAAACAGTCTTCCAGCACATCAACTTTCTCGTAGAACTGCATCATCTTTACTGTAAAGTGTTCTTTCTGGCATTCGCTTTTGACCCCGTCATAGAGTTCGTTGAAAATAGGCGAGTAGGAGAGGATCGCGTTATGGGTCCTGTAAAAAATGATATAGATGGAGCCGCTATGGCTGGAATCGTGTTTAACTTTAGTAAAGTCGTATCCGTATTCTTCGGCGGCTTTGATGATCCGGGCGCGGGTCTCGGTGCTGACGCCTGCTTTATTATTAAGCGCCATGGAAACAGCAGTGGCGGATAACCCCAGTTTCTGTGCTAATTCTTTGGCTGTGACGGACATGTTGCGGCCTCCTTGCCTGATTTCATCTCAGATTCTTCGTCATGTATCATGGTATCGGTGTTTGTATGCGGTTTAGCGGCCGGTCAGGCCGTGAACGGTAAATTTTACTGTTATTCTGACTTCTCTTTCATAAAGAGGGTCCTCTTTTGCTATCCCATCATAAGTTTAGTAGAAAAACTAAATATTTGCAATAAATAAAGTAAAAATAAAGCAAAATACACTTTACTATTTATTGAAATAAAGCTGTATCTGCCATACTCTTATTTTATCAAGAAGAGGAAAGGCAGAGGCTGATGCAGCAAGCGTATGCAGAATGCCTCGGAATGGAGGACGATATGGCAAAGATCAGACTTGGGTTTGCTCCGACTAGACGGAGTATTTTCAGTGCACCGGCGGCAGTAGAATATGCTGATTACACGAGAGAGAAGCTTAGAAAAATGGGGGTTGATTTCGTAGATATTGACGATATTGCGGAGGACGGCCTGCTGCATGACGAGAGCGACAGGATCAGGATCGAAGAGAAATTCAAGAAGGAAAAAGTGGACGGCCTTTTCTTCCCGCACGGTAATTTCGGTACGGAATACGAGGTGGCAAGACTGGCGAAGAACATGAATCTTCCGGTGCTGTTGTGGGGGCCCCGGGACGAATGTCCGGATGAAAAGGGAATCCGTCTGCGCGACAGTCAGTGCGGTATTTTTGCCACCGGTAAGGTCTTGAGGAGATTCCGGGTGCCCTTTACCTATCTGACAAACTGTAACCTGGAGGATCCGGAGTTTGCGGAGGGTGTTAACCGTTTCCTGGCAGTATGCAATGTGGTAAAGACATTCAGAGGCATCCGTATCCTGCAGATCGGGCCGCGACCTTTTGACTTCTGGTCTACCATGTGTAATGAGGGCGAACTTTTGGAGAAATTCAATATCCAGCTGGCGCCGATTCCCATGCCTGAACTGACGGCAGAGATGAAGAAGGTGAAGGAAGAGGGCACGAAGGCGGCTGAGGTAGTGGCTTACTGCAGAGAGCATTTCAACATTGCCATTAAAGAGGAGGAGCTGTTGAATGTGGCCGCCCTGAAGGTGGCGATCCGGAATCTGGCGGATCGGTACGGCTGTTCGGCGGGAGCGATCCAGTGCTGGAATGCACTGCAGGGCGAGATCGGCATTATGCCCTGTGCGGCCAACGCTCTGTTAAATGAAGAAGGTTTCCCGGTAGTATGCGAGACGGATATCCACGGTGCGATCACAGCGCTGATGGTGGAAGCAGCCGGTATGGACAAGAGCAGAGGATTCTTCGCAGACTGGACCGTCCGCCATCCGTTCAACGACAACGGTGAACTGCTGCAGCATTGCGGGCCGTGGCCGCTCAGCTGTGCTTCCTGCAAGCCGACCATCGGTTATCCGCTGGCATTTTCCCATCCGGGCGCTGTGGAGGCAGAGGCGAAGCACGGCGATCTGACGCTGGCACGTTTTGACGGCGACAACGGCGAGTATTCCCTGCTGTTGGGGAATGCGAAGGGGATCGAAGGGCCGTACACGAAGGGAACGTACCTTTGGATCGAAGTGGAGAACTGGCCGAGACTGGAAGCGAAGATCGTGGAAGGGCCTTATATCCATCACTGTGTCGGCATTCATCAGGATGTGGTGCCGGTACTGTATGAAGCATGTAAGTATATCGGCGTGAAACCGGATCTGTATGACGATGTGGAACAGCAGGTGATCGATACGATCCATGGCGTTAAGAGAAAGTAAGGATTTATAAAGAAGAGCCAGGGTATTCCGGGAAGAATCGCCTGGAGCGATTTTTCAGCAGGAGCTTAAGCAGTATACGAGGAATGGAGGCAATGAGGCAATAATGAATAAACAGGAATTTGATGCAAAAGCGTTAACAGTCAGATCACTTGAACTTCGTAAGGTGGTGCTGGATATGATCATGAAATCCGGCGGCGGCCATATCGGCGGTGACTTTTCCGTTATGGATACGCTGGTAACCCTGTATTTTGACCAGATGAATATAAGCCCGGAGAATCAGGATGATCCGGATCGTGACTACTTTATCATGAGTAAAGGGCATTCTGTGGAAAGCTATTATGCGGTGCTGGCGGCGAAGGGATTCTTCGAGACGGAGACGGTGGTCAACGAGTTTTCGCAGTTCGGCTCCAGGTTCATCGGCCATCCGAATAATGAGCTGCCGGGAATCGAGATGAACTCCGGTTCTCTTGGACACGGTCTGCCGGTGAGCGTGGGTATGGCGCTGGCCTGCCGGAAGGAGAACAGGGCAAGCCGTGTCTATACGGTGATGGGCGACGGCGAAGTGGCGGAAGGTTCCGTCTGGGAAGGCTTTATGGCGGCCGGACATTATAAGCTGGCCAATCTGTGTGCGGTGGTGGACAGGAACCGTCTGCAGATCTCCGGCACCACGGAGCAGGTGATGACGCATGAGAATCTGCACGCCCAGATCGAGAGCTTCGGCTGGAACGTGATCGAGACCGACGGAAACGACATTGCGAAGCTGCATGAGGCCTTTGAGCAGGCGAAGACAGTGACGGATCGGCCGACCTGCATTATCGCGAATACGGTCAAGGGCTACGGCGGCGGTGAGATCATGGAGAATAAGGCCGCATGGCATCACCATGTACCGAATCAGGAAGAGTATGATCAGATTGTAAAAGCATTAGAGGCGAAGAAGGAGGGCGTACTTCATGAATAAGATTCCAAACAGGCAGGCAATCTGCGAGACACTTATGGCACATGCCAAAGAAGACAGACATATTTACGCTTTGTGCTCCGACTCCAGAGGTTCGGCTTCTATGACGCCTTTCTTCAATGCTTTTCCGGAGCAGTCCATCGAGGTGGGCATCGCGGAGCAGAACCTGGTGAGTATCGCGGCCGGTATGGCGCATTGCGGGGAGAAACCTTACTGCTTTTCTCCGGCATGTTTTATCTCCACGAGGAGTTATGAGCAGGCCAAGGTGGACGTGGCGTATTCCAACACCAATGTAAAGCTGATCGGCATCAGCGGCGGCATCAGCTACGGGGAACTGGGCATGAGCCATCATTCGGCACAGGATATCGCGGCCATGTCTGCGATCCCCAATATGAGAGTATATCTGCCCAGCGACAGATTCCAGACGGCGAAGCTGATCGAGAGCCTGCTGCAGGATGAGAAGCCGGCGTATGTGAGAGTGGGACGAAATCCGGTGGAGGATATCTACAGTGAGACGGCCTGTCCGTTCGAGATGGATCGGGCTACCGTACACGGAGATCTGGAGGCGGAGAACGACGTGGCGATCATTGCCTGCGGCGAGATGGTGCGTCCGGCCCTGGAAGCGGTGAAGATCCTGCAGGAGAAAGGCATTAAGGCTGTGGTGGCGGATATGTACTGCGTGAAACCGCTGGATCAGGATACGGTGATAAAAGCGGCGAAGAGCGCGAAGCTGGTGATCACGGTGGAGGAACATGCTCCTTATGGCGGCATGGGGAGCGCTGTCGCGGTGACGGTGGGCGAAAACTGTCCGAAGAAGGTAATGACCATGGCGCTGCCCGACGATCATGTGATCACAGGAAAATCCGCTGCGGTGTTTGATTATTATGGTTTGAACGGAGAAGGGATTGCGAAGAAGGCGTTAGAGGAACTTAAGTAAGAGCGGGCCGGTTTGATTCATTTGGGAATCCAGATGAAGGGGCGGGGCTGGCCTTAACGGGTATGGATAATAGAAGGATGTAGTTTGGAGAAGAATAATTATGGGGAATAAATATTTGATCAGCATTGATCAGAGCACGCAGGGGACGAAGGCACTGCTTTTCAGTGAAAAAGGAGAGCTGTGCGCGCGTGCGGATCTTGCGCACAGGCAGATCGTCAACGAGCAGGGGTGGGTTTCCCACGACGGTGAGGAAATCTATCAAAATACGATGCAGGTGATCAGGAATGTGCTGGAGCGGGAGCAGGTCAGCCCGGAGGATGTGGCGGGGATCGGCATCAGCAACCAGCGGGAGACGGCCATCATGTGGGATCGGGAGACGGGACAGCCTCTCGATCACGCGGTCGTATGGCAGTGTGCACGGGCAGCTGAGATCTGTGAGCGCAAGGAGATACAGGAGATGGCGGAACAGATCCGGTTGAGAACAGGTCTTAAGCTGTCACCGTATTTTACGGCGGCTAAGATCTGCTGGCTGCTGGAAAATGCGGCGGGTGCCGGGGAGAAGGCGAAGCGGCATAAGGTATGCCACGGGACGATAGATTCTTATCTGGTCTACAGGATGACGAAGGGCGAGGTCTATGCGACGGATTATTCCAATGCTTCGCGGACGCAGCTTTTTAACATCTTTACATTAAAATGGGATGAGGAGATCTGCAGGGCATTCGGTATTGACGCGGACAATCTGCCGGAGGTCAGGGATTCCAACAGCTGCTTCGGCTATACGGACTGCGAAGGGCTTTTTGCACGGCCGGTGCCGATTCATGCGGTGATGGGAGATTCCCATGCGGCGCTTTTCGGCCAGAATTGCCGGAGCGACGGCAAGACGAAGGTGACTTACGGGACGGGCTCTTCTATTATGATGAATATCGGCTGCGAACCTATTCTGAGCAGGAACGGGCTGGTGACGTCGCTGGCCTGGGGACTGAACGGCAGGGCGGAATACGTGCTGGAAGGGAATCTGAACTATACGGGAGCAGTTATTTCTTGGTTAAAAGATGATGTGAAGCTGATCGGGAGTGCGGCCGAGACGGAAGCGCTGGCGTATGAAGCGGGTAAGGAGGACGATTTGTATCTGGTGCCGGCGTTTACCGGTCTGGGAGCGCCTTATTGGGACAGCAGCGCCAGAGCGGCTATGATCGGCATGGACAGGACGACCGGTAAGGCTGAGCTGACGCGGGCGGCATTGGAAAGTATCGCTTATCAGATCACGGATATTGTCCGGGCGATGGAGAAAGACTCGCAGAAGCGGATCGAGGTTTTGCGGGTGGACGGCGGCCCCACGAAGAACCGGTATCTGATGCAGTTCCAGAGCGATATCGCGGGCAGTGAAGTTGCGATCTCGACGATCGAAGAACTGTCGGGCACAGGAGCGGCCTTTATGGCGGGTATGGCATTGGGCTTGTGGGGAGAAGAAATTTTTGATACCATAAGCTGGAAGCAGGTAACGCCGCAGATGGCGCAGGAGGTTCGGGAGAAGAAGTTTGCGGGGTATCAGAATGCGGTAGGACTGATCAGGACCGGCAAATAAGAGGTAACAGGTGAAAAACGAGGAGGTTGTTTTTATGCAGCAGGTAGAGAAATGGGGACTTTTTGAAGTCAGCAGCAGGGGTAAAAGCGACGGGAATCCGTTTCGCGATTACGCGATGACGGTTACGTTTAAGGGAGAGAAGGAAGAGATCCGGGTTAACGGCTTTTACGATGGGGACGGTGTCTACAGGGCGAGGTTTATGCCGTCTTACGAGGGAGCTTATGCGTATAAGGTGGAAGGAAATTTTGCAGATGTGATTGAGAACGCGGAAGGCGCTTTTGAGGTCGTGGCGCCGTCTGGGAAGAACCATGGACCGGTAGTGGTGGTGGATAAGACGCATCTTGGGTATGCGGATCATACGCCCTACTATTCGATTGGCACGACCTGCTATGCGTGGGCGAATCAGCCGATGGAGCGGCAGGAGCAGACGCTGGAGACTTTGAAGAACAATGCGTTTAACAAGATCAGGTTCTGTTTCTTCCCCAAGTTCTATGAGTTTAACAGAAAAGAGCCGCTGACTTACCCTTTTGAGAGAGGAAACGGCGAAGGACTGGATCCGGAGCGGGTGGAGCAGGAGAAGTCCTGCCGCATGAGATTTCCGGGGATGCAGGAGACGGAGCAGGATTACGGCTTTGATTATACGAGACCGAACGTGGAGCATTTCAGACGTTATGATATGCGAATCGCACAGCTGATGGAGCTGGGCATCGAGGCGGACATGATCCTGATGCACCCTTACGATAAGTGGGGCTTAAATGAGATGGACAAGGATGCCTGCGACTGGTATTTGAGATATGTGGTGGCGAGATACGGGGCTTACCGGAATGTGTGGTGGTCACTGGCCAACGAGTTTGACTTTATCAGGATCAAGACACTGGAGGACTGGGAGCGTTACGGTCAGGTGGTGTCTTCCAATGACCCGTTCCACAGGCTGTTATCGGTACATAACGGCGGACCCAATTATGACTTTTCCAGGGATTGGGTGACGCACTGTTCTCTGCAGAGAGTGGATTTCTACCGGACCACCGAGGATACGGATCAGTTCGTGGAGAAATACGGCAAGCCGGTTGTGTGGGATGAGATCTGTTATGAAGGCAATATCGGCCTGGGCTGGGGTAATATCACCGGTGAGGAACTGGTGAGAAGATTCTGGGAGGCGTTCGTGCGGGGCGGTCACTGCGGCCACGGCGAGACCTTTATGGATCCGGAAGACATTCTCTGGTGGTCCCACGGCGGTATCTTAAAGGGAGAGAGTCCGGCGAGACTGCGGTTTCTGCTGGATGTCCTGCAGGATGTGCCGGGCGGTTATCTGACCAAGGGCGAAGGCATCTTTGACGAGGTGGTAGGCTATGCCGGCGGCCATGTGGGCGAAGGCTGGGGAATCTGCTATGATTATGCCATTCATTATCTGGGTGTCTGCCAGCCGACGTACAGACAGCTTGTGCTTCCGGAGGATACGGATTATGAGGTGGATGTGATCGATACGTGGAATATGACGATCACGCCGATGGGAGTGAAGAGAGGAATCTGTAAGATCGAGCTGCCGGGAAATCAGTATATGGCACTGCGGGTTCGCAAGGCAGGATAAATACAGAGAGCGTGAAATTTCAGGGGAGTGTGGTGAAAACTGCACTCCTTTTTCGTGAACTGTAACGAGTGGTTATAAAAAGTGGCAGCAGTATTGTATGACGGTTTGCAGGAGACAGGAAAATATTGTATAGTATATCTAAGACAGATGGACAATATCCGACTGTCTGTCAGGGTATATCAACGGAAACCATATTGTACCGGAATGAGAATGGGAGGGGTATCTATGGATACAGATCATAACCAACAGGAGATGCAGGAAATCTGGAAAAAATTCAATAAACAGGATAACGGTGCAGGCGGCGTTAAACCCGCGCCGAAACTGACGCCCGAGGAAGAAAAGAAAAGGAACCTTAAGCAGATCGGCCTCTATCTTTTGATCACGTTTGCGCTGACCTATGTTGTGGAGATCTTTGGCATTATGCCCATGGCGAAGAATGCAGATGCGCAGCAGGCTTATATTGTACAGAGTGTGATCGCCAGTGTGATGTTTCTTCCGGCGCTGGGAGCCCTGCTCACGCGTCTGCTGACGAAAGAGAGACTTACGTTGAGAAGCCTGATGCTTACGATCGACCTGAAAAAGAATCTGCGATATTACGGATTGGTGTGGTTCGGCTTTGATCTGCTGATCCTTTTTGGCGCGGCATTGTATTTCCTGATCTTCCGGGAGCAGTTTGATGTGGGGTTTGGAACTATGAAAGCGCTCTTTGAGGCGCAGGGACTGGAATCTACACAGGCGCAGGTGCAGCAGGTAGTGGTGGTACAGCTTGCGATGGGAGCGGTGATTGCACCTTTCGCAAATCTGCTGAACTGTTTCGGCGAGGAATGGGGCTGGCGGGGATTTCTGCTGCCGCGGATGATGAAACAGTTTAAGGTGGTGCCGGCCGTGCTTCTAAGCGGGGTGATCTGGGGACTCTGGCATCTTCCGCTGACCGTTATCGGACATAACTATGGCGTCGATTATGTCGGCTATCCTTTTACGGGAATCCTGGCTATGTGCCTGTTCTGTACTGTGATGGGGATTATCCTGTCCTATGTTACGATCAAGACGAAAAGTTGTATTCCGGCCGTCATGGGACATAGCACCCTGAATGGTTTTGCCTCTGCGGGAATTTTGTTTACCTCGCCGGAACGTCCCTACAATGTCTTCCTGGGACCGGCTCCCACGGGGCTGATCGGCGGAGCCGGGTTTATTGCAGTGGCGGGAATTCTTTTGTACCTTTTGTATAGGGAAGAAAAAGAGGCGGTGACGAAATGGGAACTTACCTGAATCCCGGAAACAGCGGATTTGCCGGAATCAGAAATGATATTTATATAGATAAAAGCGGCCTTATCAGTCTGGTCAATGAGACGATCGAGACGCCGAGACGTCTGACTTGTGTCAGCAGGCCGCGCCGTTTCGGGAAATCTTTTGCGGCGCAGATGTTATGTGCCTATTATGACAAATGCTGCGATTCTGCGGGACTGTTTGATGATCTGGAGATTGCGGAAAACAAGAGTCTCAACGAAAGTTACAGGAAATATCTGAATCAGTATGATGTGATCTATCTGGATCTGACGTATGTAAAGCCGTTTACGGATGGATACCGGAATGTGGCCGCTTATGTCAGTGAGAAGATCACGGAGGAATTGAAAGCGGCCTATCCGTCGCTGGAAGTGAGTAATGAACTGCCCACGACCATGATCCGGGCCACGGAGCTGACAGGGAATAAATTTATCATGATCATTGATGAATGGGATGCGCCTGTCCGGGAAGCGCCGGAACTGCAGCGGGAATATCTGGAGTTTCTGCGGATGCTGTTTAAGAGCAGTGGTACGACGAACAGGATTTTTGCGGCAGTGTATATGACGGGGATTCTGTCGGTTAAGCGGGACGGATCGCAGTCGGCAATTTCTGATTTCATGGAATTTTCGGTAATCTCGCCGGGTAAATTTGCAGATTATGTGGGATTTACGGAACAGGAGGTGCGGAAACTTTGCATAGAGAACCAGTGTGATTTTGCAGGAATGAAGCGCTGGTATGACGGTTATGCTTTTTGCAGTGCCGCTTCTGTGTATAATCCCAATTCAGTTATGAAAGCTGTTCATAATAAGAGTTTTCGCTCCTATTGGACGCAGACTTCGACTGCGGAAAGTCTGATGGGGTATATCAGCCTGGATTTTGACGGTATGTCGGAAATTGTGGCGGAATTGATCGGCGGCGGCACCGTCAGGGTGGATGTGAATGGATTCAGCAATGATTTCGTGACATTTAAGAATCGGGATGACGTGCTGACGCTGCTGATCCATCTCGGTTATCTGGCCTATGATGAAGTGACGGGCCAGGCCCGCATACCCAATGAGGAAATACGTCAGGAGTTTGCCAGAGTCGTCCGTGATGTGAGGCGTGACGATACCATCCGTCGGATTCGGGAGAGTGATCAGCTTCTTTACAATACCGTGGAGGAAAATGCGGAGGCGGTGGCTGCACAGATCGAGAAGATTCATGCAGAAGAAGCGCCGCTTTATTATAACAATGAGCAGGCGCTGCGCAGTGTGATCAAGCGTGCGTATTTCAGTTACGGAGATGAGTATGTGCTGTTTGAGGAGTTGCCGGCGGGCAGCGGTTATGCGGATCTTGTATATCTGCCGAAAAAGGGTTCTGTGCTTCCCGCACTGGTGATCGAACTGAAGTGGAATCAGTCAGCCGAAAGTGCCATCGAACAGATCAAAAAAAGGAACTATCCGGCGGGAATCAGGGAATTTGGCGGAGATATCCTGCTCGTTGCGATCAGCTATGACAGGAAGGCGCCTGCCGGGCAGCGGAAGCACAGCTGTATGATAGAAAAAGTGGCGGTACAAAATGAAAGCAAAGGCTTGAACGGAGCAGGGGCCGACGCGGCAGAATGGGAGCGGACATGAAAATTGTATTACAGAACCTGACGAAAAAATTTCCCGGCAGGGGGAAGAAGAACGCCGGGGAGGTGACGGCAGTAAGCGATCTCACCTTCGAGATCCCGGACGGGGAGCTGGTGGGGCTTTTGGGGCCTTCCGGCTGCGGTAAGAGCACTGCGCTCAATCTGATCAGCGGGCTTTTGAAGCCTACCGCCGGGCGGATCTTTTTCGGGGAGGACGACATCACCGACCTGCCGCCGGAGAACAGGGGCGTGGGGCTGGTGTTTCAGAATTATGCGCTGTATCCGCATCTTACGGTAAAGCAGAATATTTTGTTTCCGCTGCAGAACCTGAAAGGAAAAGATAAGCTGTCGAAGGCGGTCATGTTATCGAAGGCAAATGAGGCGGCCAGGCTTGTACAGATAGATGAGTTGATGGACCGTAAGCCCGGGGAGCTTTCCGGCGGGCAGCAGCAGCGGGTGGCTATTGCCCGGGCGCTGGTGAAAATGCCCGGTGTGCTGTTGCTGGACGAGCCTTTATCCAATCTGGACGCCCGCCTGCGCCTCCAGACGAGGGAAGAGATCAGAAGGATTCAGAGAGAGACCGGGATTACCACCGTTTTCGTGACCCATGATCAGGAGGAGGCCATGAGCATTTCCGACAGGATCGTGGTGATGAAAGAAGGGGTGGTACAGCAGATTGGGAAGCCGCAGGCAGTCTATGACGATCCGGCAAACCTGTTTGTGGCCAGGTTCCTTGGCACGCCGCCGATCAATGTATTTGCCGGGCAGTGCAGGGGCGGCAGGCTGTATCTGGGAGAGGATGCGGTGCTTGGTGTTTCGGGCATTGCCGATCAGGAGGTTTATGTGGGCGTGCGGCCGGAGGGCTTTGTACTCTGCGAGACGGGCAGCCTTAGCTGTGAATTTGGCAGCGTGGAGGTGATGGGGCGCGATATCAGCGTGGTCTCCAGGCACGGTGCATCCTTAAATCCGACGGTCCGTTCCATCATCAGTGCGGAGAACCGGGTGGATGCAAAGGATGGTACGGTCAGATTTTTCTTAAAGCCGCAGAAGGTGTTTCTTTTCCGTAAGGAGACAGAGGAGCGGCTCTACGGTGAGATAACAGAGTGATGTAATGATATGTTGTTATGGATAACGGAACCATGAGCTGTATCGCATAGGGACAGTGTCATGATTTTCTGGAAAGGAGTGCGGAAGAGATGAAGAAGAGATGGAGGGACAGCGGCCTTAAGGGATGGCTGTATCTTTTGCCGGCGATTCTTTTTCTGGGGGTGTTTATGGTATACCCCCTGGTCGATGTTTTCGTCTATTCCTTCGAGGAGGGGTATAATTCTGCATCCCAGACGCATTTCGGGATCGGCGCTTACAATTATTCCTATGTGCTGCATGATCCTTATTTCCTGCAGGCAGTCCGGAATACATTTCTGCTGGTGATCATCACGGTGCCGCTTTCTACCGTGATCGCGCTGTTGATCTCTGTAGGGCTTAATGCCATCAGACCGCTGCGGAATCTGTTCCAGACGATCTATTTCCTGCCTTATGTGACGAATACGCTGGCGGTGGGGCTGGTGTTTATGGTCCTGTTTAAAAAGACGGCCTACTCGGACGGGCTGATCAATCTGCTGCTTGCATGGTTCGGCGGCAGTTCCATTGATTTTATCGACGGGCCGTACTGGGCGAAGATGTTTGTTTTGTGCCTGTATACGATCTGGGTGGTGATGCCTTTTAAGATCCTGATTCTGACCAGTGCGCTGGCTTCAGTAAATCCGCAGCTTTATCAGGCGGCCAGAGTGGACGGTACTCCGGCGTTTCGGATCTTTATGCGGATCACACTGCCGATGATCTCCCCGATGATCTTTTACCTGATCATTACGGGCTTTATCGGGGCATTCAAAGCGTACAGCGACGTGGTGGCGCTGTTTGGGACGGATTTAAATGCCGCGGAGATGAATACGATCGTGGGATACGTCTACGATATGCTTTACGGGGACAGCGGCGGATATCCTTCCTACGCGTCCGCGGCGGCGATCCTGCTGTTTGCGATCGTGCTGACGATCACATGTATCAACCTGCTGGTCAGCAATAGGAATCGAAATCATCTGCAGGGCAGATAAACAGATTGAGAAAGCATGTGGATGCAGTAATTTTGCAATCAGCAATTTAAGATTTCCGAAACAGGTTATCGCAGTGAACTGTTCCGGCAGGGCGGATGAGAGTAAGACGGCATAAGAAGACGAGGAGAATCCCGATATGAATGGTGGCAGAAATCATAGCAATATGAGCAGTGGCAGAGACTATATTAGAATAGAGAAGGCAGCCAAAGCCCGCAGAACCACGGCGAACGCGGTCACGTATTTCCTGCTGGCAGTCTGGGCGGTGATCGTGCTGTTTCCTTTTTACTGGATGCTCTTAACTTCCGTCAAGAGCTACAGCGCCTATAACGCGGAGAGCATTCCGAAGTTTTTTACCCTGTCGCCTACGCTGCAGAATTACGCGGATGCGTTTACGGCGGTGCCGCTGGGCCGCTATCTGCTCAATACAACAATCTTTACCGTGGTGACGACGGCATTGATGCTGGCAGTGATCACGCTGGCGGCTTTCGCCTTCGCAAGACTCGACTTCCGGGGGAAAAATGTGCTGTTCGTGCTTTTCCTTTCCCTGATGATGATTCCCAGTGAGCTGGTGATCATCACCAATTTCGTTACGATCACCAATCTGGAGATGCGCAATACATTTCCGGGGCTGATTCTGCCCTCCGTCACCTCCGTCTTCTATATTTATCTGTTAAAGGAAAATTTCGAGCAGATACCGGACAGCCTTTACTATGCGGCCAAGGTGGACGGGACTTCCGACTTGAAATATCTGTTTAAGGTGATGATTCCGATCTCGAAGCCGACTTTGATCACGATCACCATTCTGAAAGTGATCGAGTGCTGGAATTCTTACGTCTGGCCGCGGCTGATCACCGATGACGAAAACTATTATCTGGTGTCCAACGGTATTCAGGAGATCCGGGAAAACGGATTCGGCCGGGAGAATATTCCGGCTATGATGGCGGCAGTAGTGGTCATTTCCGTGCCGCTGATCGTGCTGTTTTTGATCTTCCGGAAAAAGGTTATGGCCGGGGTGTCAAGGGGCGGAACGAAAGGATAGCCGGTGGGAGTATCAAGGGGCGGAATCAAAGGATAGCTGGCGGAAGACAGAGGTCAGGAGGCAGAAGTGTCTGCGCTGCGGATGATGCAGGAGCGGGTTTGAAAAGGAAATGAGTTTGCAAAGGGAATGGATATCGCTATGAAAAGAGGACTTATGAGAAGTCTGTTTGAGGAACGATACAGATATGGAATAAGCAGACTGTTGGGGGAACGATACAGATATGGAATAAGCGGTCTGTTGGGGGAACGATACAGATATGGAATAAGCGGTCTGCCGGGGGAAGCATACAGGCACGGAATAAGCAGAGTGTGTGCGGCGGCGCTTATGCTGTGTGGTTCGATTCTGCTCACCGGCTGTCACGGCAGCGAGGGAATGCGCAGTTTTGCCGTGCCGGAAGAGTTCGATCTTTCCAGAGAATATGAAGTCACTTTCTGGGCCAAAAATGACACCAATAAGAACCAGACGGCCATCTATGAGAAAGCGATCGCGGATTTTGAAGATCTTTATCCGAATATCACCGTGAATCTGCGTCTCTATACGGATTACGGCAAGATCTATAATGACGTGATCACCAACATCGCCACGAATACCACGCCTAATGTGTGCATCACCTATCCGGATCATATCGCCACCTATCTGACAGGCGGCAATCTTGTAGTGCCTTTGGATGAACTGTTTGCGGATGAGCGGTATGGCTCCGGCGGGAGCGAGGTACGGTTCGATGCTCCGCGGGCGGAGGAGATTATCCCGAAATTTCTGGAGGAGTGTTCCTTTGGCGGCCATTACTATGCCATGCCGTATATGCGGTCCACAGAAGCCTGTTATGTCAATAAGACTTATGTGGAGGCCATGGGCTATACGCTGCCGGAAACACTGACCTGGGATTTTGTGTGGGAGGTATCGGAGGCCGCCATGGCGATGGATGGGGAGGAGAATTATCTGGTAAACGGCCAGAGCGTCATGATCCCTTTTATCTACAAGTCCACCGACAATATGATGATCCAGATGCTGCGGCAGAAAGAGGCAGGTTACTCCACGGAGACCGGAGAGATCGAGATTTTCAACGACACCACGGAGGAACTGCTGTATACCATAGCGGAACATGCGAAAAACGGGGCCTTTTCCACGTTTAAGATTTCCAGTTATCCGGCCAACTTCTTCAATGCCGGACAGTGCATCTTCGCGGTGGATTCCACGGCGGGAGCAACCTGGATGGGGACGGACGCTCCCCTCTCCGATATCAGTGAGGACAAGATCGTGAAGTTTGAGACGGTGGTGATGCCGATTCCGCAGTTTGACCCCATGCATCCGAAGATGATCTCGCAGGGGCCTTCGGTCTGTATTTTCAATAAGGAGAATCCGCAGGAAGTGCTGGCCTCCTGGCTGTTTGCGCAGTATCTGCTCACCAACGAGGTACAGATCGCCTATGCGGGGACGGAAGGCTATGTGCCGGTCACTTCCAAAGCGCAGGAGTCGGAAGAATACAGGGCGTATCTGGCTGCCTGTGGCGAGGATGAGGCGCACTATGAGGTGAAGATCGAAGCGGCCGGTCTGCTGCTGGATCATATGGAAGACACCTTCGTGACGCCGGTGTTTAACGGTTCGGCGTCTCTGCGTGACGCTGCGGGACAGATGATCGAGAATACGGTGAAGTCGGTGCGGAGGAAGCAGACGGTAGATGATGCCTATATGGAAGAGCTTTATGCGGATGTGTCTTCGCTGTACCGTCTGGATCAGATCGAGCGGCAAAACGGCATGACCTCCGGCAGAAGTGATCTGGGGAAACTGCCGCGGACAGCGGTGATCCTGCTTGCCAGTCTGGGCGTGGCGTGGGGGATGATCCTGCTGTATGTGGGAGCCGGGATCGTGAGGAAGAAGAGAAAGGGGGTATAAGTGTTATAACTATTTGTTGCGACTGACTGTTTTCGCCACTCACCGCTTATATTTATACGAAAATAAATATCTCATTCCCATTAAAGTGCAAAATAAAGGGCAATAAAATAGAGCGCATAGATTGGTTTCCATACGCGCTGACGCTGTGTTGCTTATTCAGTTGTGATTGTGGTGATGGTTGCTTAAACAGACTGGAAACTGTATCAACTTTGCAGATATTCTATCAGCTTACTTGCATATTCGTCACTATGTTCGTGTAAATATTGCCCATGCCCCATGTGTTCAATCTCTACATCTATGACAGCAGGCAGATATTTTTTTAATAATGTAACACTTTTCCCTGGGTATTGCTCATTTGAACCACGCCAAAACAGGACAGTTCCCTTGTAACTTTTTATATTTTCAGGGATATTGTAGCAATACACAAATTCACATGCGTTTTTTATAGTAATTGATGTAATGTTC